>Ga0302319_10018458_pt1 | contig 12725 bp, 8 predicted proteins | sample Bog_T0_2_FD_203319 | JGI IMG/M metagenome (GOLD analysis project Ga0302319, IMG submission 203319) | Peat permafrost microbial communities from Stordalen Mire near Abisko, Sweden - Bog_T0_2 | ecosystem: Environmental > Terrestrial > Soil > Wetlands > Peat | place: Sweden: Abisko, Stordalen Mire...
GTGATGTTATCCGACAATGCCTGGCGGATGTTGCGGCAACAGTCAGCGATCAAAAATTTCGCGTCAGTTTCATGCTCTCCGAGTGGGAGGAACTGGTTGACGCCTGGCAGTTGGATACTTGGGAGTCATATCGGGACGTAGTTCGCCTCGGAAGAAAGACGCGTTTGCAGGAATCTCAGCGCGCCGTATTGTGGACAGTTCTCGCCGCGTTGCGCGCCCGGTTGCGTACCGAGGGATTGATAACCAATTCGGAAATGTTCACACGCCTTGCCGGGCAGTTGGAAACCAGAAAGCATCCGCCGTTCGATTTTGTCGTGGTCGATGAGGCTCAGGATTTGAGTGTTTCTCAGTTGCGGTTCCTGGCCGCGCTGGGCGGGAAGAGGCCAAACAGCTTGTTTTTTGCAGGCGACCTAGGGCAGCGCATTTTTCAGCAGCCCTTTTCCTGGAAGTCTTTGGGGGTGGATGTCCGTGGTCGCGCACGGACGTTACATATTAACTACCGGACATCACACCAAATCAGAATGCAAGCTGATCGGTTGCTCGGCCCGGAGGTCGCCGATATTGACGGCAATATCGAAGAGCGGCGCGGCACAATCTCCGTGTTTAATGGACCAGCGCCGGCGGTTCGAACGCTCATCAGCCAGCAAGAGGAAATCGACGCGGTCGGCAGTTGGTTGGCGGACCGGAGCCGGGAAGGGGTCGTACCTCATGAAATCGGCGTCTTTGTCCGCTCCGAGGATGAGCTGGACCGTGCGCGTGCTGCAATCGCCAAGGCTGGATTGGCCTTCAAGATGCTTGATGAGCATGTTGATACGGCCGGCGGGATGGTTTCCATCGGTACGATGCATCTGGCGAAGGGGCTAGAATTCCGTGCTGTGGTGGTAATGGCGTGCGACGACGAAATCATTCCTTTGCAGTCGCGAATTGAGGGCGTTGCCGACGACGCCGATCTCGAAGAGATTTACAACACTGAACGGCATTTGCTGTATGTCGCATGCACTCGTGCGCGCGACCATTTGCTTGTCACGAGTGTAGAGCCTGCTTCCGAATTCTTGGACGATCTGAAATTGTCCTCCGCTCATTGATGAACGATACGCGTAATGCTCTCCTTTCGTGGTTGTCGATGTGCGTTGACAGGGCAGCCCGTTGACCGACCGGTGCGCCCTACCAGGGGGCAGCGCCGAGACTGACAACCCCCGAAAAGCAGGGCGGGAGAAAAAACGTTAACTCTAATACTCAGCGAGATATCAGGGCAGGGCTAAGGTGTAACAATAATGGCGCAAACGAATTGCAGCCTTAACACCATGGCTAAGCGATGACGGGGACCAGTCAATTCTGCCCGACTACAGCAGGGGCTGAGATCGTCGCCAAGGTGGTCATTCACGCACAGGTTGTGAGGCGCAAAGAGATGTTCTATCCTCCCGGCTGGGCTCATTAGGACCTGGTGCAGCCCGGAAGCGTCCGCTTTGCGCCAAGGGAAGAACGCCTCGTGGGGGTGGAAGGGTACTACCGGAAGATGGGTGTGATGATTTTTGGGCAGCCGCCGGGGTTCGACAGAATGATCGGATCAATTTGATAGTGCTGTTTTCGATGTCTGCCGGTCAGAAGATGCACGGGAAAAACAGGAGCCCTCATGTCACGAGCCGCCGACTACACAATCAAAGGTTTCCTGTACCAGTTCAATAAGTCGCTCCTAGAAATCCTCAACTCTCACGAGGACAGCATCATCACGGTGGAAGGCATCGTCGAGGACATCGAGATCGCAACACCCACCACGATGACGGCGATCCAGTGCAAATATCACGAAGCGTCAGAAACTTTCACGCCCGGTGGAATATTCAAACCATTGCTGCAGATGATGGACCACTTTCACGCAAATGCAGGCGCAAACATTCGTTACGTTCTGTTCGCTCACTATCCGAGTGTGAAGGGGGTGGCTCAGCCAACTGTCGGGGCAACCGAGCTTCAAGCCGCGCTTGATTCTAAGAACAAGGACCTCCAGGGGTTCGTATTGAAATTGCGCGGCAAGGTCAGCCTTGATGGGTTCCTTGCTAGATTCACGATGGAATTCGGGGAGACGTTTGACGATCTTGTGGCTCAGGTCAGTGCGGCACTTTCGAGGAATGGGGTGCCTGATGGCGATATTGATATCCTCGCGTATCCAAATGCACTCAATATGATCGCCGGACTCAGCGTGAAACACGATCCGACGGAACGAACTTTAACCAAGCGGCAGCTTCTTCACGCATTGAAGAGCATTCGCAAGACGGCCATATCACGCTGGACCATGGCGCTTCGCACCCGAAAACAGTTGCTTGATGCAAGACGCAAACAGATGAAAACACACCTCGATAAGAACTCTCGTCTCAGATATTTTGTGGTTGATCCCAAGTCTTTGGATGACTATGAGGAGGAAATCGTTCTTTTTGTAGGCGATTATCTCGACAAGTACCATTTCAAAACTGCGCACATCAGTACGCCTGTACTATGTCTTTGCACTTCTGAGGAGGATTTTGAAAGCGTCCAGTATCGCCTATACGCGAAGGGGATCATCCCGTCAGCCGGTTATATTGGCGAGCACTTCGAGGAATCGCGGTTCTTCCGAGATCCATTGACCGGCCGGGGTGCAGGCGGAGCAGTTAAACGCGAATTCTCGATTAGACTGCTTCGTTGGGAAGACCACGGTGTCGTACTTAACAACCGCAAGTGCGATGATCTTTTCCTCATAGGAGAACCTGATTGTGGTTCCCTTAATACAGTGGATGTAAATGTCGAGCATCTCGGCGCAACTTCGCTGAAGGAAGTCAAATACGTCATGGGGGTCAGCAATGTCTACGAATAGGATCGGTCAGGTCTTGTCCTGCTCGCCCGAAACCATCGTCGTAATTGTGGACGATTTGAAAGCATTCGAGGATCACAAAGCGAGCCTCCAGGTAGGCCGCTATCTACGGATCGCACAGGGTAACAGCGACGAAACGGTGGCTTCGATTCGTAATATCCGGGGTGTAATCACGCAGGATAAAGAGGGCAGTCCTGTTTGGCAGTTTCAGATAGACTGCCAAGCCGTTGGTACTCTTGTCGGGGGCAAAACGTTTGAACGTTCCAGCGTACTCTTGCCTGTTCCAACAGAGTCAGCTTTTGCAGCAGACAAAGATACACTGGACAAGCTTTTTGAGGACGATGCTGACTTCCAATTTCCACTCGGACAACTATCTCTAAACAAATCCATTACCGTGAAGGTCAACGGGGATCGCTTTTTCAGCAAACACATCGCCATCGTGGGCTCAACCGGCTCGGGGAAGTCATGTACAGTGGCGCGAATTCTTCATGATGTCGTTGGCATTGCCGCCCAAAAGAACAAGAACCTTGGAAAGCAAAACAATTCACACATTGTGATATTCGACATTCACGATGAGTACAGCGCGGCGTTTGCACTTCAAAAAGACGAATCATTCACCTTGAACAGGCTCGACATAGACACTCTTAGCCTCCCGTACTGGCTGATGAACTCAGAGGAACTGGAAAGCATGTTCATCGAGAGCAATGAGGAGAATTCACATAATCAAGTCAGCCAGTTTAAGCTGGCCGTCATTCTGAATAAGGAGAAACACAACCCGACGATAAAGGAGATGACCTACGATACACCAGTCTACTTCTCTATCGAAGAGGTGCATTGGTATATAGAGAATATGAACCGGGAGGTCATCGGCCGTCTTGAGAATGAGAACTTGCCGAAATTGGCTGATAATACCCTCGTCAAAGATCGGCGAGTGTACTTTGACAAGATACAGTCATTTGTCACTCCGTCTACGGCAAAAGCGGACAAGGCAACTAACGGACCGTTTAACGGCGAGTTCAACCGATTCGTGTCGCGCTTGGAAACGAAGTTGACAGACAAGCGCTTGCGCTTCTTGCTCCATCCGTCAAAGGCCGACGGTAACACTTTTATGACCGGAGATTTCGAGCAGATAATGAAGCAGTTCGTCGGCTATCTGAACAAGGCGAACGTAACCATCGTTGATCTCAGCGGCATTCCATTTGAGGTGCTTAGCATAACAGTGAGTCTTGTCTCTCGTCTAATATTCGACTTTTGCTTTCACTACTCCAAAATCCGGCATGGCAAAGATGCCCTTAATGATGTGCCTGTGATGATTGTCTGCGAGGAAGCCCATAACTACATTCCACAGAAGGACGACGCAGCCTATCGCTCATCAAGAAAATCGCTAGAGCGTGTGGCCAAGGAAGGAAGAAAATATGGACTCAGTCTCATGGTCGTAAGTCAGAGACCGTCTGAGGTATCGGAAACCATCTTTGCACAATGCAACAACTTCCTTGCTCTAAGGCTAACCAATCATGCCGATCAGAACTATGTCCGGAGACTGTTCCCTGACAACTCAAACGGCATTACAGAGATCCTGCCGAATCTTGCGCCGGGGGAGTGCGTGGTCGTGGGTGACGCCGTGTTACTTCCGGCGGTGGTGCAAATGCCGTTGCCGAACCCAGAACCGCATTCTAAGAGCGTTCGCGTTCACAAAGAATGGAAGGAACAGTGGAGAGATATAACGTTCGCTGATGTCATCGGGCGGTGGAGGAAAGAATAGTGAATCAACAGGATCGACAAAGAAAGACAACCGATGCAGCAATTGTTTTTGGGATCGATAAGAATAGATCACTTTAGGGCGGCTGCGCGTGAATCAGTAAAGGAGAGCCCCGATGGTTAAGATTCTGCATACGGCAGACTGGCAACTGGGTAAGAAGTTCGAGAACCTCGGGGCTCCGTCGGATAAGCTTGCCTTTCTTCGCCAGCGCCGCATTGATGCCGTCCGGCAGATTGGTCAACTGGCCATGGATCGCTCGGTAGACGCGATTTTGGTAGCGGGCGATGTGTTTGAACACAACGAGGTTGGTGACCTGCTACTTCGCGAGGCCCTCGCCGCGATGCGACAGGTGAATATTCCATGGCTTCTTCTGCCGGGTAACCACGACCCGGCTGGGCCAGCCAGCGTCTGGGACAGGGTCGAGAGAATCGGCTGCCCAGCGCATGTACATGTTCTGCTTTCCACAGAGCCAGTTTTCTTAGCTGGGGGTGGGCTGGCGGTGCTGCCGGCCCCTTTGACCCGTAAACACCAGTTCGCCGATCCGACAGAGAACTTTAGTCAACAATTGACCGGCCCGACGGCTGTGAGAGTCGGACTGGCGCATGGCTCCTTGCGAAATCGGCTTGCTCCGGCCGCAGAGCAGCACAATATGATCTCGGATACACGCGCTGATGATGGGCGTTTGGATTACCTGGCGCTAGGTGATTGGCATAGCTGTAAAGAGATGGCCCCGCGGACATATTACGCGGGTACTCCTGAGCCGGATGATTTCGATCAAGACTCTGGAGCCGTCTTGATTGTCGAACTCCGTGGTCCAGGCGTTGCCCCGGTGATTGAAAGAGTCCCGGTCGGTCATTATCGGTGGCACAGCCTGCACGCCCAACTCCAAAGCCCAGGAGCAGTTGAGCAACTCAAGGCGCATCTGGCGAGCGTCACGCAGCCTCTGGCGTCAACGGTGGTTCATCTGGAGGTGCGCGGAGCTGTGAGCCTGTCTGAGCGCGTTGCAATTGATGAAGAACTCGCCAACTTCGAGGCTTCAGTGCAGGTTATGCGGGCTCGGACCGCTGACTTGATTCCGTCCCCGACAGAAGAGGACCTGAATGACTTAGGTCGCCAAGGCTTTGTGGCAACTGTAGTTGAGAGGCTACGAAACCTCGAAGGAGACGCGGCGAACCCCGATTCAGCATTCGCCAGGGCGGCACTGCAAAGGCTCTATGTTGAGCAGGTGCTTCGTGGGGGCAGGCCATGAGAATTCGCGACATCGAGGTTTGGGATTTCCGCAAGTTGCGCCACGTGATGGTTTCCGGTCTCAAAGACGGCATTAACGTTATTACGGGAGAGAATGAGACCGGCAAATCAACGCTGCTGGCGTCCGTACAGGCCGCCTTGTTCCAGCGACATAATGTCACGGGCAAAGTTCTGGATGAAATGCAGCCATTCGGTTGTGCCGTCAGGCCACAGGTGAGGCTGGGCTTTGAAGTCAATCAGGGCACATACCAACTTCGAAAAGTCTTCGGAGGTTCCAATGGCTCCGCAGAGGTTGTAGACCCAGGCGGCCTGAGATTCTCCAACCACGACGCCGACCACAAGTTGGAAGAACTGCTGAATTTTCAGGCGGCATCCAGGGGCGGCACGAAGTTTCACGAGCTTGGGATTTGGCCCCTTTTCTGGGTCGAGCAGGGCACCACGTTTCAGGCATTGAATATAAATCCCGGCGTCAGGGCGACGGTGCAATCCAGCCTCAGGAAGGAGGTAGGTGACATTCTGGTGGGGGAGAGCGGTAGCCGTCTTAAGAACCGGTTCGTCGAGCTTTACGGTCGCTTCTTTACAGCGAAGACAGGCGTTCCAACTGGGGAGTTAAGCGCAGCAAGGAAGGATCTTGCGAAGCTTGAGGCTCTTCTCAATGACAAACGGTCCGAACTCGCCCAACTGGGTCATGAGGTGGCAGCCCTTGAGACTGCACTTGCAAGGCGCGATAAACTTACCGATCCGGCGTTAAAGGAACGGCTGGAGAAGGCTAAGGCAGCAGCTCTTTTGGAGGCTCGCACGTTGGAGGTTCTGGAACAGCGGCGGACCCAGGCGGACAATGAACTGCGTCTCAAGCGCGCGCTCCTTAAGAATGTACAAGGAGTCCAACAGCAGCGCCTCGTTCTAGCAAACGAGGTATCTCGACTGGAGCAGCGACTGGTTGATTGCGAGAAGGCTTATGGGGCGGCTGAGGAAGAACTTGGAGAGCGCGAAACCGAGCTGCAATCCCGTGTCGAGCAGCTTGATACAGCACGAAGCGAGGTGAAGTCGGCGACGGGCCAGAGGGTACAGATGAGTAGGGTGCTCGAACTCGTCAAGCTCAGCGCTTCCCATGCCGTGGTTGTCCAGCGTCTTACCGACGCAGCTTCGGCAGCCGACAAGGAATCTGATGCAAGAAAGGTCTCAGCATCAATCCGGATAACAACCAAAGATGTCGAACGGCTTCGGAAGTTGGAGCAGTCCTTGTTCCAAGCAGAAGCGAACCTGAAAGCCGCTGCCACTCGGATAGACTTCAAGGTTGTCGAGCCTTCAAAATTAACGGTGAATGGCGGGTCCGTCCCTGCGACACGGGAAATGCTGGCAACGGATGTTGTCTCGATCTCAATTGAGGCAATCGGAGAGATCCGTGTGAGTCCGGGGGGTGAAGGTTTGGACAGCCGTCGCCAGCAGCGTGTGGGGGCGGAGGACAAGCTGGCAGCCGCCTTGGCGGAATTGGGAGTTCAATCTGTTCAATCTGTTCACGAGCTCGACCAGAATCGCAGGGACGCTGAATCCGCAGTCAACACTCACAAGCTAGTGGTTCAGGCACTCGCACCCAACGGGTTGGACGCCTTGCGCCAGGAAGCCAGTACTCAAGAGGGGCAGATCCAAACTCTGCGCCAGATACTGGGCGTTATCGAGTTACCCGAGCTTAGTTCCGCAACCGCTGCCGTCGCAAAGGCCGAAGGCCACGAACAACACGGTAGGTCAGAGGTAGAGCGTCTCGACGCCGAGGTGGGCAAGGTACGGACGAGGCGAGATGACGCGCGCACGCTAAAGACTGCCAAAGAGACTGAGCTGCGCACAACGACCGAGGATTTGGGGCGAGGTCGGGAGGCTCTCGCGGCGGCCAGAGCCATTAAAGCAGATGAGGCAGTCATGCGTGAAAACACGAGCGCTGAGGTTGATGAGCGGGCCGCTGAAGAGGCATACACCGCGCTGGAAGCGCAGTACAAGAGCGAGGATCCTGAAGGGATAGCACTTCGGGTGACTACCACATCGGCTGCCCTGACTTCCCTCGAAGAACAGATTGCCGAAGCAGAGCGCTCGATCAGCAAACTTCGTGTCACCCTTGACGTGCTTGGACAGAAGGGATTGGGTGAAGAGTGCGCGGCAATCGAGTCCGATTTAAATGCAACCCGCATTCGCTCGGCGGCTGTTGAACGGGAAGCCAATGCGGTCCGTGTGGCGTACAACATGATCGTGCAGGTTGAGAATGAGGCCAACACCCAGTTCCTCCAGCCAATAGTCCGCCGGGTCCAGCCCTACTTGAACCGAGTTCTACCTGGCTCCCAAATTCAACTCGGAACCGACATGACGATCGAAGGGCTGCAGCGAGGAACCGTGACTGAGCCCTTCGAATGTCTCAGCGTTGGTGCACGTGAGCAACTTTCTATGATCACGCGCATCGCCTTCGCCGATCTTCTCGCCGACGAAGGGGTTGATGCTCCGATCATTTTGGACGATGCGCTAGTCTATGCAGATGAAGGGCGCTTTGCCGACGCCTTGACGACTCTCGCGTTTGCAGCAAAACGACACCAGATCATCATCCTGACTTGTCATGAGCATAGGTATTTGGGTCTGACCGGTCCTGTGATTCGGCTGGAGGAGCAGGACCAGCCGGCCTAGCGGTGGTCGACGCGAGTCAGAAGTGCGATTTTTCCTCTTCTTAAAGAAGCTCTTCAAGTCGTTGCCTGCGCCGCATCGGCTTCGTGTTAGCAGCGCATGACAAATATCCATTCGATGGCCTTGCGCTCCGATATTGGAACCACCTAGGATGACTACGCGAATGAAAGAAGTGGCGAACTGATGAAGAAACTGCACATTGACCTGATCAATTGCTATGGGATTAAGAAACTCGAAGCGGACTTCGACTTCGTCCAGCACAAGGTTTATGCGGTATACGCCGCTAATGGTGTCATGAAATCCTCCTTGGCTCACACGTTTAAAGACTTGGCCGAAGGCACGGTATCCAGAGACCTGATTTTTCCGGCGAGAGTCTCCCAAAGAACCATCGCGGACGAAACCGGGGCGGAGATCGACAAACAAAAAGTGCTTGTAGTTGCCCCTTATGATGAGGTGTTCGCACACACTGAAAAGACCTCCACTCTCCTTGTCGATACAAAGCTAAGGAAAGAATATGAGGCGCTCCATGTCGATATCGATAAGGCCAAGGAGCTATTCCTCAAGGCTCTGAAGGAGCAATCCAAGTCCAAAAAGGATCTCGAAAAAGAGATTTCACTGACCTTTACCAAGAGTGATTCGGAATTTTACAGGGCTCTCATCCGCGTCAAGGACGAAGTGCTCGCGCTGAAAGAAGCCGCCTTTGCGGACGTGCAGTATGACGTCATCTTCGACGAGAAGGTCCTGAGCATCCTCAATACCAAAGACTTCAAAACCGCTATCGAAGACTATGTAAAGAAGTACAACGAGCTGATAGCGAAATCGACTTACTTTAAAAAGGGGACGTTCGATTACTACAACGCGGCTACTATCGCGAAGAATCTGGCCGATAACGGCTTCTTTAATGCGAAGCATTCTGTCAATCTGAAGGCCGGCGAAGTTCTGGAGATTACCAGCCAGAAGCAGCTGGAGGAGCTTATCGCCAAAGAGAAAGAGGCGATTACAAACGACAAGGAGCTTAAGAAGACGTACTCTGATCTGGAAAAGCTCTTACTCAAGAACGTGACCGCGCGAGACTTTTATAGTTATCTGACGGAGAACGAGCAGCTGCTTCCAAGACTGGCGAACGTGGAAATTCTCAAGGAAGAGCTTTGGAAGTCGTATTTTTTCGCCCGGCGGGACTTATATCTGGATTTGATCGACAAATACCAGGCCGCCGAGAAGCGCAAGAGGGAGATTGAGGACGAGGCAGGTAAGCAGCGGACTCAATGGGAAGCGGTTATTGAGATTTTCAATGACCGTTTTTTTGTGCCCTTTAAGCTGGTCCCGAAGAACAGGATTGCGGTGATTCTCGGAGGAGAACCCATTCTCAGCCTGGGATTCACCTTTGAAGATGGCGCCGATACGGCTTCGGTCGATAGGCCGACTCTGATGCAGGCACTAAGTACCGGAGAAAAGAAAGCCCTCTACGTCCTAAATATCATTTTTGAGATCGAAGCCCGAATCAAGGCGAAGCAAGAGACGGTTCTCATCGTTGACGACATCGCGGACTCATTCGACTACAAGAACAAATACGCGATTATTCAATACCTCATGGACATCGCCGAGGACACGAACTTCCGGCAGATCATCCTGACCCATAATTTCGATTTCTTCCGGACGGTGAACAGCAGGTTCGTCAAATACTCCGGATGCCTCATGGCGGCAAAGAATCCTACGGGAATAACCCTGAAACAGGCGACGGGCATCAAGAATGTCTTTGTCAAGGACTGGAAGCCAAATTTCTATATCGACTCGAAAAAGAAGATCGCTTGTATTCCCTTTATCCGAAACATGGTCGAATACACGAGGGGTGATACGGACCCGGCGTTTATAAAACTTACCTCGCTGCTGCATTGGAAGACGGATTCCCCCGGAATCAAGCAAGGCGATGTCGATGTAATCTATAACGCGGTCTTTGGAACGACCGGGGGTTCCGCTGATGCCGCGAAGCCCATGCTTGACCTGATCAAGCAGGAAGCGGGCGCGTGCGTCGGTGCGGGCGATGGGATCAACTTTGAGAACAAGATCGTCTTGTCGATTGCCATTCGACTTCAGGCGGAGCAATTCATGACGGCCAAGCTGGCTGATCCGGTATTCGTCGCGGCAATCAAAGCGAATCAGACCCAAACGCTTTTGGCGGAATATACGAAAAAGTTCGCCGGGGATACTGCTACCATCAAAATACTCCAGCGCGTGGTGCTTATGACTCCTGAGAATATCCACCTGAATTCATTCATGTATGAGCCGATCGTGGATATGTCGGATGAGCACTTGCGGAAGCTTTACACGGACGTGCTTGGCCTGAAATGACATAACGCGCGTCTTCGCGTGGAGGCCTACGCAGCGAGGGTACGGGATGTATGACCTTTATAGCCTTGGGTGGCATGATTTCCAGCAATTGTGCCTGACAATTACGCGTGAGATCCTCGGCCAGACCGTGGAGTCCTTTTTGGACTCCTCCGATGCCGGAAAAGACGGGGCCTTCGCCGGAACCTGGAAGCCCCATCAAGGGGAGGCGCTTCACGGGCGCTTTGTCATCCAGTGCAAGTTCACGAGCAAACCCGGCAAAAACCTAAATCTCTCCGATCTCACTGACGAAGTGGAGAAAGTGCAACGGCTTGTCCAGAGTGAGCGCTGCGACAACTACATTCTTATGACGAACGCCGGACTTTCTGTGAGCGCTACGTAAAGCCCATCTTGTTTTGGTCATTGCCAAGCAGCATTGTTGAAGGATGAAACAGCTCAGGGCGGAACTATGGATGAAGTGGCGAGGCTTGGTGTCAGAGCAGAGTCAAAGCGGGCAAACGGTGGCGGCATTCTGTCGTGACCGCGGGATTCGTGATTCTCAGTTCTACGCTTGGAAGAAGCGGATTCGCGGGGGCGAAGCAGCGGAGTTTGTAGAAGTGAAAGTGAAGGCGTCGAGCGAGCAACGAAAGCCGGCGCCGGAGCGTTATGCAGCAATCGAGATTCGCCTGAGCAAGGGGCGCAGCCTTTTGGTAGAGCCTGGATTCGATGCCAGTCATCTTCGAGCCTTGCTGACCGTGCTGGAGACGGAAGCATGATCGGTCTTCCCAGCCTGCATGCGTTGGATCATTCGCAGGGTCCGCGCATCTGGCTTGCAGCAGATCCGACTGATATGCGCTGCGGGTTTGATCGTCTCGCGGAGCGAGTGAAGTCGGTGATCGGCCAGGACCCTTCCGGCAACAGCCTGTTCGTGTTCCGCTCTCGTCGTGGAGACAGGTTGAAGATTTTGGCGTGGGATCGTGATGGATTCGTTCTGTGGTACAAGCGGCTTGAGGCGGGTGTGTTCAAGCTGCCGCGGATAGCTGCCGGAACGCGTTCGATTGAGTTGCGCGCCAGCGAACTGGCGATGATCCTTGATGGGATCGATATGTCGAAGCTGAAGCGTGTGCCGCGCTATGAACGCTCAGCCGGAACCAACAAAATCAACCCGCAAAGAGTTAGTGCATGAGGTAACTTGCGAGGCTCGACTTACGTCCAATAAGTAAGTGAACAGCGATGCCAATCTGGTCTCACTGCCCGATGACAGCCAGGCGCTGAAAGCCATGCTGGTCGCGCTGATGGGTGAACGCGACAAACAGAATCAGCTTGCCGAAGAGCAGACCAGGCGTGCCAACGATCTTCAACTTGAAAATCTGCGGCTGCAGCTTGAGTTGGAGCGATACAAGAAGTGGTACTACGGCCCTCGCGCCGATCGTCTGCAATCCTCGGGTGATCTGGCGCAGATGCTTCTCAACTTCGCCGAGGAGATGGATCGCAAGCCGGTTAACCCGGACGACGTTCCATCGCGCAGCGAACCGGCAGAAGAACTTCGGCGCGTGAAGCGTCGCAAAGGACGGCGCAATCTTGCCAATTTCGAAAATCTTCCTGTAACTACCCAGATCCACGAGTTGAATGCGGCTGAACGGGCCTGTCCCTGCTGCGGCGTCGAGCGCAAAGAGATCGGCACAGACGAAAGCTGGCAGGTGGAATATCTTCCCGGCCACTTCGAACGCATCCATCATTTGCGCAAGAAGTACGCCTGCACGAGCTGCGAGAGCAACGGCAATAACCCTCAGATGGAGACGGCGGCCAAGCCGGAGATGGCAATCGACAAGGGCATGGCCGGACCGGGGCTGCTGGCGTACATCGTAACGAGCAAGTTTTCAGACTACT
>Ga0302319_10018459_pt1 | contig 12725 bp, 11 predicted proteins | sample Bog_T0_2_FD_203319 | JGI IMG/M metagenome (GOLD analysis project Ga0302319, IMG submission 203319) | Peat permafrost microbial communities from Stordalen Mire near Abisko, Sweden - Bog_T0_2 | ecosystem: Environmental > Terrestrial > Soil > Wetlands > Peat | place: Sweden: Abisko, Stordalen Mire...
GCCTGTTTTCGTGGCCGATTGCGGGACTAATTCCTTCTTCTTCGTAACTTCGGGTTTGTGGTCGAGCCGTTCCGCAGTGAGTGTATCGGGTGCCATAGTTCAGTTCTCCTTCTTGTTCTTGCCGCCAGGTCCGAGAACCCGGCAAACTGTTTGGCGATCATTAGTTCTTCAGTTCTTCGTCCGAGCAAAGCGCTCGAAGGTTTTTGTTATTTGTCATTCGATAATCCAAAGGTCACCAGTTTTGCGCGGGTGGACTCAAAATCCGTGTGAAGGATGCTTCGAATCCCCAAACCCTGCGCGATCTCAACGAACATCGGAGTATTTTCGATATAGACCACGTTGTGCGGTGGCGCCTGGGCGATGTCGAGGGCGAGCCGGAAAATCTCCGCATCGGGCTTGCGGATATGGACGAAGCAGGAGGAGATGAAAAAATCGACAAAACCCCCGAGTTTAAACTCGCGGATCCGATACGCGTTCACCGCGCGCGATTCGTTGCTGACCACGGCGACCTTAAGCCCATAGCGAATCTTGAGTTGCGCGACCAGACCAATCATATTGGGGTAGGGTTTCGATTGCGCGAACATGAAGCGCCGAAACTGAGCGCGGCTGAATGGCCGCTTTTCGTAAAAGACCACCCACCCCAGATATTCCTCGAACGGAAGTTTCCCCTCTTCATGAGTTTCGAAGACCAGCCGGTGCCGCTCTTCCATCTCCGCCCACGGCAGCTTGAAATTCTTCGCGGCCCGTCTGCGAGCATGATGATCCCAACCATTGGTGAGTAGGACCCCGCCGACGTCCACGAAGATTGTCGTTATATCTGTTGAGCTTTTCATGGAGGGAGAGCGCAACACTGAGCGTGGAATTCCGTGTCGACTTAGCGGACGGAGTGTGAGGCTAATCGGTAAAGAAACCGGCAAGGCCAAAGCGCCTTGCCGATGCAACACGCGAGGGAGAACTAAGCAGCTATCACCGCCGCTTCGTCGGAGTGCAATGAGAATTGAACGGGATTCGTAGTTTCGATGATGTCCTTCGCCTTCGCCACCTCTGCAGCCGTTCCATGGACGAGCAGCAAGAACTGATCTGTCTTGAGAGCTGTTTCGTACTTCACAATGCTTTCCTTAGGAATTCCCACGCTGTAGAGGCCGGCTCCCAGGGCACCCAACGCTCCGACCTCCACCGCACCTTCGATCCCTGCAACGATCCACGCCACTACTGGTCCCGCCGCTAGGATTGGTCCGAGGCCCGGAATAATGAAAAGAGCGGAACCGAACAAGAGTCCCCAGAAACCACCCCAGAACGCTCCAACTTTTCCCCAATACTTCATTCGGTCGCCAGCCGTGTAGTAGCCGACCGCCTGTTCATCGGTGTGATAACCCTTGCCTACGATCGACAATTTGTGCAGGTCAACTCCGCCGCGCTGCAGTTCTTTGATCGCCATATCGGCGTCGCTATGTTGGCGATAGATCGCAACGACTGAATTGTTTGTAGACATTTCGTGGTCCTCCTCGGGGACTTGCCTTTCACTTCTCCGGCCATCGAGCTAAGTACCGAAATGACACTGTGACACTGCCGTACTGGAAAAGCTGGTCTCTATTGCACAGTGTCGCTAAGATCACTCACCCCGAAAACAATGACAGCACCGGTGGGTTTGCCTGCACGATCATGAATCGGAGCGATAGAGTCTTCGATGAGAGTCGTCGCCCGACGCGCCGTGGAAGGGCCACTTCCCATCCTGCGCGGATTGGTAAATCGCTCCGCGGCCAATTTCCAACGCGTGATGGCGATCACACGTTGTCGTGACAGACGTCGCAGTCAGCTAAGCCGTGCCCGACCATAATGTGCTCCACCGTACAGGCTAATAAATGGGGAAGCTCCCTAACTTATATCGCCAAGGAGGCGACAGAATGGATACAGGTGTATCGATCTCCCCGACACGGAAATTCGTGGTTGATTTGCCAGGGATATTTAGCTTTCTCTTCTTGCTGTTTCTCACGCTTGTAAGTCCACACGAAGCGGTGGCTGTCCCCAGTTATGCGCGGCAGACTGGCTTGGCGTGCAGCGGCTGCCACTATAATCCCCCTGAGCTCAACCCTGCCGGCCGAAGATTCAAGCTGCTTGCTTACGTTGATAGAGCAGACGACACAAAAGTAGTAAAGGCCGAAGGAGGGAAGTCGCGCGCCGCGCTTGACCTTCTCGCCTCGCTGCCGCTTTCCGTAATGTTTGAGACTTCATTCACCAATACCAAATCACCGGTGCCGACGACTCAAAACGGCAATCTTCAAGTTCCCCAGGATATGTCGCTTTTTCTCTCCGGGGCATGGACCAGTCACGTTGGCAGCTTTCTTCAGGTGACATACGAAACTCAATCCGATCACTTCACCAGCGATAATACCGATATCCGCTATGCGAATAAGACGTCCGTGAGCGGCAAGGAACTGGTTTACGGCCTTGACCTCAACAACAATCCAACCGTCGAGGATCTCTGGAACACTACGCCAGCATGGGGGTACCCCTGGATCGCCAGCAATGTTGCCCCTACCCCGAACGCCAGCCCTATCATTAATGGTGTGTTGGCACAGGACGTCGCAGGATTCGGCGGCTATGCTATGTGGAACAATCATCTTTATCTAAATGTCGATCTTTATCGCTCGCAACATGTAGGCGGTTCTGAGCCGAATCCGGGGGCTGGGGCGACTTTCAATATCGTCGGAGTTGCACCCTACTGGCGTCTCGCTTGGCAGGAATCGAGAGGGGCGACGCAGTTTGAGATCGGCACCTATGGAATGCACATGAAGAGCACGAACAATGCCATTAATAATGGCGTTGGTGATCTCTATGACGGTTACACGGATTGGGCTTTCGACACCCAACTCGATCAGACTTTGTTCCGGAAAGACGTCCTCTCGCTGCGCGGCACGTTTATCCACGAAAATTCCCAGTTGGCATTTAGTTGCAACCCCAATCTTCCAGGGGGCCCTTTGGCCGCCGTGTGCGGACACCACCTGAACACTTTCATGCCCAACGTCGAATACCACTACGGGACTCGCTTGTCGGGCACGTTCGGTTGGTTCGACACCTCCGGTACGCCTGATGTCCTGCTCTACCCCTCGGGCGCGATAAGCGGCAATTTGAACGGTGACCCGCGAAGTTCCGGATACATCGCCAACATCTCTTATTGGCCGTGGCAGAATCTGCAACTAGCGGCCCAATATACGGGATATACACGCTTCAACGGTGGTTCCACAAATTACGATGGCGCCGGCCGCAACGCGAGTTCCAACAATACTGTTTACCTCGACGCGAAGTTCCTTTTCTGACACCCACATCGTAGCCTGGTTATGGTATCTCGACTCAACAAGATCGACCTCGGAATCATTGACTGAAGCAGCGACTAACAAGGAGAAAATAATGAAACGAAATTTAATGATGGCACTGGCACTCGTGACAGCCATGAGTCTGACCGCCAGCGCGGGTACGATCACGGGGAAAGTCTCGGGTGCGAAGAGCGAATCGGTAGTCTACGTCGATGTGATCGCGGGCAAGACTTTCCCGGCGCCGGCAACGAGCACGGTGATCGATCAGAAAGGTCTTATGTTCGTGCCGCACGTTGTCGCGGTACAGCAGGGCGCCACCGTTGACTTCCTGAATAGCGACAGCGTCGCCCACAATGTTTTCTGGACTGCCATTAGCGGCAACAAAAAACTCGGCCACAATCTGGGCACGTGGCCGAAGGCCGAGAAACGCTCCTTCAAGTTCGACAATCCTGGCGTCGTACCACTGCTCTGCAACGTGCATCCGGAAATGGCCGCCTATGTCGTCGTCTCCCCGACGCCATACTTTGCCACCACCGACAAGTCGGGAGCCTACAAGATCGACAATGTTCCCGATGGCAGTTACACCGTGACCGCCTGGAATGAAGGCACCAAGAGCCAGTCCAAACCGGTAACTGTGTCGGGCGAGGGTAAAGCCGATTTCACACTCAGCAAGTAATGTGCGAATTGCGAGGACTCTAGTTGAAGTCGGTTGAGAGAGACCTATGCCAGACGATTCGAAGACAAAAAAAGTCGATGACACAGTCAATCGGCGTCAGTTCTTTTTGAAACTTGGCATCGGCTCTCTGGGTATCGCCGCAGCGGGCACGGTCGCCTTCGCCTATCAGTATCTGGAGCCGAATGTCCTCTACGAACCCTCGCCGATCGTTAATCTGGGCAAGCCCGAGCGCTATGCGCCGGACTCGGTCACGCTGGATGTGAATTCTGGCATCTACATTATTCGTTCGCAGGAAGGCTTCTTCTCGCTCAGCGCTGTCTGCACTCACCTCGGCTGTCTCACGACATGGCAGCCCGAAATTGACCGCATCACCTGCCCTTGTCATGGCAGCAAATTCGATCGCGAAGGAGCAGTCATCGAAGGCCCCGCTCCCAAGCCTTTGCCCTGGCTGAAAATGTGGATGAACGACGATGGCGAATTGCTGGTGGATCGGGCGACGAAAGTGCCTCCCGAGAAAGAATACGTGCGAGCGTGATTATGGAAAAAGTTGAGCGCAAGGACGCAGACGGCGCGATTCGAAATCCCCTCACTGCGCTCGCCCGCTGGGGCGCCGAACTCAAGCACATGTCTCGCGACCGTGTGCGCGAGCCGCAGCTTGGATTCCGCTACACCTGGTATCTGGGTGCGCTGACACTTGGCGCATTTACCATTCAACTGAGCACCGGCTTGCTGCTGATGCTCTACTACCACCCCTCGATTCCGCAGGCTTACGCGGACATGAAGAATCTTCAGTTCGTAGTCTCCTCAGGCTTCTTCTTGAGAAATCTGCATCGCTGGTCGGCGCAGGCCATGGTGCTCCTGGTCTTTATTCATATGGCCAAAGTTTTCTATCGCGGAGCTTTTCGCCCGCCTCGCGAATTGAACTGGGTCGTCGGCTCGACTCTTCTGCTGTTGACGTTGCTCCTCAGCTACACCGGCTATTTGCTGCCGTGGGATCAAACCTCCTATTGGGGAGTGACGGTCGGTTCCAGCATCATGGCGTCGGTGCCCGTCCTGGGAGAAAAGCTTCGCTTCGTCTTGCTCGGAGGCAACACGGTGAATGCGAACGCGCTGCTGCGGTTCTATGTTCTGCACGCGGTAATTTTGCCCCTATCGGTCATTGCCCTGATTTGCGTTCACATGTGGCGTCTGCACCAGGATGGGGGCATGTATTCGCCCGATTCCGAGGAATCCGAGAAACTCGAACCACCACAAAAATAATGAACAACTCTCCCTCAGAGCATGGAACGCAGTTGCCGGCCCGGATTCCCGGAGAGAAAACCATCTCTTACGGCGAACTGCTCTTCCGCGAGATGATCGCCATCGAGATTCTGGCAGTGGTGCTGGTTTGCCTCGCCCTCGTCTTTAACGCTCCATTGGAGCAACTAGCCGACCCGCTTCACACCGCCAATCCCGCGAAGGCGCCCTGGTATTTCACCGGATTGCAAGAGTTGCTGCACTACTTTCCGCCGTTTGTCGCTGGCGTAATTCTCCCCACGCTGATCGTGCTCGCGCTCATCGTCGTTCCCTTCTTCAACGTCAACATAAAAGATCAAACCCTGTGGGACCGGAATAAGTCGCAGCGGCTGATTTGTCTCGCCATCATCACGGTCGCCTTGACTGTGTTGTTGTTGCGCGTCGGTGCCTGGGATGCCACCATCCCCGTCCTCACCATCGCAGCTCTCATGGCCTTGTCCGCATCGTGGGCAGCGCATCCGTCCGGCAGATTTCAAAACTGGTTGAGCGCCAAGCCACTCTCCTTCTGGATCATGACCTGGTTCCTGATGGAGGCCGCAATTCTGACCACGGTGGGCGCGCTCTTCCGTGGCCCCGGCTGGGTCTGGGTCTGGCCCTGGAGGAATCCTTGATCCCTCACCCGATGCGCAAATGGCTGAGCCGGCATGTCCTCGCTTCGCCAGTTCATCGTTTCGGATGGGCAAGCCTTCTGCTGCTGATCGCGCTTGCCGTAGCGCCGACCAAAGATTTCTTTAATGAGTGGCGGCATTATCAGCGGCACTACCGCAAATTCATTTCTACTCGTCCGGACAGCCTCACCTTGCAGCATCATTTCACCGGAGGAATTCAACAGATCTGGCTGCCCGAACTCGCGGTCGTCGATCGCTGCACCACGTGCCATGTGGCTGTCAGCGAGAAAAGCCTCCTGGGCGACGCTTCGGTCCCCGAACCTTTTCGCGCCCATCCTCCGGTAGCTCACAACGTCAAAGACTGGGGCTGCGTAATCTGCCATCGCGGACAAGGTCCGGCCACAGAAGTTGCGGAAGCGCACAACGCCACTCGCGCATGGGAAGAACCGGTTCTTCCCGCACGCTATCTCGAAGCTTCCTGCGGGCAATGCCATCGCGCTCCCCTGCCTGGCACACCGCAACTGAACCTCGGCCGCAATCTCTTGGGTCGCTACGGGTGCGTGCACTGCCACACCATTAAATTGTCCGACGGCAGCACCGTGAAACCGTCGGATCACCCACCCTCGCTCTCGCACATCGCCGATAAGACTACGCGCGAGTGGACTTACGCATGGCTGAAGGATCCTTACGCTTATGCCGTGACCACGACAATGCCTGATTTCAAGCTGACCGATTCCGATGCGCGCGACATCTCCGCCTTCTTGATCGCGAACAGCACGCCCGTTGCCGGAGACACGGACGAAGTTGCGAAAACTCCGCCGCCTGACGCGACAGCCGGAGCCAGCCTCTACGGAGAATCATTCTGCGCCTCCTGCCACGCCGTCCAAAACGCCGCGGGAAATGTCGTCGGCGGCGATGTCGGTCCCGAACTAACTCGAATCGGCAATAAAGCAAAGCCCGAATGGTTGCGTGCATGGTTGCGTAATCCGCGCATCTACGATCCCGAAACGGCGATGCCGCACTATCGATTCAGTGATCCGCAAATTTCATTGATCACCGCATATCTCGGAAATAAAACAGATTCCGATCTTCTGGCTAACGTCCATCTTGACCCTGCTACTCCCGAGCAGATCGCACACGGTAAGCTCCTCGTCACCACCTATGGTTGCGCTGCTTGCCACGAAATCAACGGCATCAAGAAGCCGGAAAACTTCGCTCCCGAACTAACCCGCGTCGGCAGCAAGCCGTTAACCGAGATTGTTTTCCTGCCTGGAATGAAGCGCAGCACCCCAGATTACATTGCCACAAAGATTCGGCAGCCCCGCTCGTTTGGAGCCGGATTGAAGATGCCTCAGTACACGCTAGCCCCCGCGCAAATCGATGCGTTGACTACCGCGCTGCTGGCGTTCACCGACCGCGCACACGATCTACCGATGGCATTGACTGTTCCTGCAAGAGCGCCCTCGAATTATCAGCCCGCGGGCAATGCGGGAAAACTAATGTCAGATTTGGCCTGTTTCAGTTGCCACGCCATCAACGGCCGCGGCGGCGACATGGCTCCTGACCTGAGTTGGGAAGGAACTGCCGTGCAGCGCCCCTGGCTGCAGGCATTCTTAAAGAATCCTGGCACACTGCGTCCGGCGCTGATTCGCCGCATGCCGAAGTTTAATCTCTCCGATGCCGAAATTACCGAACTGACCGACTACATGATGACCGTCTATCAGACTCCAGCATTCGACCGCGACTCTTTATCCTCAACTGGCTATTTGCCCGCCCAGATAGAGGAAGGGAAGCAGCTTTTCTATTCCAAGTACGCCTGCCAATCGTGCCACATCATCGATACTAAAGCCGACAAAGGCTATGTCGGACCAACCCTTACACAGGTAGGTTCGCGCCTGAACGCCGCGTGGATTTACCACTGGCTGAAAGACCCTCAAGCCCTCGAACCCGGTACTATCGAACCAACCCGCAATATGAGTGACCAAGATGCGCGTGCTCTGACCGCCTTCCTGATGACACAAAAGGGCTCCAACAAGCCCGGGGCGAGGAAATAACTATGACGCGGCGCTGGCGGACATTACTTGCGATCTCCCTGATACTTTCTAGCGCAGCCTGCACACGCAAGCCCGGAACCGCGTCCACGCTGAAGCCCACCGCGTTCGGCGCCACACTGGTGGAGTCCAGCGGCGGCAAGCAGATCGGCGCAATCGGCACCGTCCTGTCTCAGCCCGTAATCGTACAGGTCAACGACGAGCAAGGCGCTGCCCTCGCCGGCGCCCTCGTCGAGTTCACCGGGTCGGCAGGCCTCACTTTCGACCCCGAAAATGCCCTGACAGATACCAGCGGACAGGCCACAACGAACGTTACTCTAGGCATCGGAGCAGGCCGCTATCAACTGACCGCACGTACTTTCACAGCGCACAAACCAGTCGATCTGAAAATCGAAGAAATTGCCCTCGGTTATCAGGAGCAGCTCGGCTTTCAGCTCAATAACAAATATTGCGCCAGCTGCCATGATCCCGAGTCTACGCCCGAGAGAGTTTCAAACTACGACAACCTTGAGATCAAGCCGCATCCATTCACTGACGGTAAGTGGCTAAACAAAATGAGCGACGACGAGTTGTCCGCCATCATCAACCGCGGTGGGCCCGCGCTTAAAAGATCTGCAATAATGCCGGCCTATGGCTACACCCTCAATAAGGCCGAGATCGAAGCGCTGATCTCCTATATCCGCGCGATCTCCGACCCTCCCTACCGCTCTGAGGGAGCCATTGTTGCCAAACAGTGATGCCACCCGGATTCTTTATGCGGTGAGTGTCGTGCCTTGGATCAGAAAGAATACTCCTTACTTATTCTGGGGAGCCGGGAACCTGACGAGTTGACCTGTGATGCCAATAATGTTGACCGAGCTGGGGTGCCTAGGCGCCAGTCCTTAAGATCCGAAAGAATTATCCGCTCGAACCCAAGATTCCCAAAAAGTCGCACTGACAAAGGACTCTGAGTTCCGCTCGGCCTTGTTGCGAGAGCGCGGTCTGCTATTCCCATCCGCCACCAGGTGCGTTCCGATGCGCACAAGAGGAAATCACCTTAGGACGCCGACTGCAACTGGTCCCAAAATCGCCCGTTGGAGCGGACGATTACAAAGACCACGAGCCTCGCAGGGCACCAAGAACATCAGTACGAACTAAATCAATAGCGGTACATCGATGCCGCAAAACATAGAAGGTTAGGCGAACGATGTAACCGTTCTTCCTAGCTTCGGTACGGTTGTTGCTTTTTGCGTGAATATGGTCCTCGACGTATTGCCATTGTCTATGTGGGGCCGCAGCGACGGATGCCAAGGCTTGTGGGACTCCCTTTTGCGGATTGTCGAACCATCGGCTCCGATTTAATTTCCAAATGAAGATTAGCGTCCATGCTTCGGCAAAAGTGAAGTATAATTCCGCCGTTCTTTCGTGGTAGTCGCCACCTTTCGTCCAAGAAACTGACTGCAGCGTTAGCAAGCGTCGCTCGCCGAACCAGCGGTATTGGGGCCCCAGCTGTACAAATTTCGCTCAACTAAAGGGAGACTTCATGTCCACTTACTGTGTCCGCGTATCTCGTTTCACCGCTGCGTCGATGTTAATTGTGATGTTAAGCGCAATCGCGCAGGCCCAATCCGTGACCCTGTTGCCTGCGTCGTATACCTTTCCGAATCAAGCCATCGACACGCCGAGTCAACCTGAAGCCTTTACCCTGAAGAACGGTACGACCAGCTCCATTACCCTGACCATTACAACTGGCGCCGGGTTCAACGAAACCGACAATTGCGGCTCGTCCCTGGGGGCGGGAAAGAGCTGTACCATCAACGCTCGATTCCGGCCAACTCTCGCGCAGCTTTATTCCAACGAAAAACTGAATGTCACCTACAACACAAATAAAAGCGTCTACTCACTGCTGAGTGGCACCGGCATTCCAGATGTTAGCTTGTCCCCCGGCAATTGGAGCCCGGGTAATGCGTTTATCGATACCACCAATACCCAACAGAACTACACGATAACGAACAACGAAAGTACAGCGAGCGTTACCGTCAACAGCGTTGTCCTGAGTAGCGGCAGCGGCTTTAGTGCGGGATCCAACTGCAACAACATTATGATTCCTGCAAGCGGTACTTGTGTATTTACAGTATCCTTCGATCCAACCCAGATTCAGGCCTATTCCGAGACCCTGACGGTTACAGCGACCGGGGCGAGCGGAACGACAGCGCTGCCGAGTGTCAACCTTTCCGGTGATGGTATCTACCCTGCCCTGACAGGTAGTTTCTTTTCGGTCGACATCAACCAAAAAGGTATCGCCACGGATCCATGGCCGGGGACTGCCGGCACCAATGCCGCGAATACTAACTTCGGAACGTATCGCACGCTGGGAAGTGGCCTTAAATGGTCTGACTTGTACGACTGCTCCGCCAATTCATATAACTTCGCCGCGCTCGGTGCATGGATGCAATTAGCAGTGAACGCTAACCAGAACTTGATGATTACTGGCTACTACACGCCGGATTGTCTCGCGGCGCCCTTATCCGGCACAAATTACCAATCGTACTGCGCTTTCTACAATCAGAAGAGCGCCCTCCACAACACTCAATACTATGGCTGCAATCTGCCGAGCGACGTTCTCGAGACGAATCCGCCGGAATGTGCCGCGGTGGGGCAAAAGGTTCCCGACTGTACATGGATTACTTTCGTCCAAGGCTTGTTGAACTACGTAGTCGGTCAAAAGTTTCCAAATACTATCTATTTGGAAGTCTGGAATGAAGTGAACCAAGGCACTGAATGCGCGCCTGTAACCATCCCGAATGGGCCCACCGGCGGCATTTGTACGCAGCAGGCGCTCGCCCAGATGACGAGCGATGCCAATACCTATGGCAAAGCGATCGTTTCAAACCTCCAAATCATCAGCCCAACGGTCACGGCGACAACTAAGGGGGCATGCACAAGTTCCTCCACTGAAGAAGGCATTGCTGCCTACTTTCAGAACATGTTTTCCGCGTATCCGAGCATCTACACCAATTCCGATGTCATCGGCTTCCACGGCTATGTGGATATACCTGCCCTGGGGACGGGTGCGCCCGACCCAGCTTCGGGTGCAAGCTGCGAGAGTGACCTGATCGCAAGTGTCAAGACGGCTCTTTATGATGCGATCGGGAGCAGCACGACGAAACCGCTTTATGACACAGAGGGCAGTTGGGGCGCCGACTGCAAGCCGCCGCAAGGACAAACCTGCCCGTACACGCCGAATAGCTGGATTCAAGGGAGCTCCCAACCCGCAGATCAAGTGCAAGCTGAAGAAGCGGCGTTTACGGGTGCCTATTATCTGATTCAGGCGAGCAACCAACCCAACTACATAACGACATGCACTGCGTGTGATCCGTTGGAGGGGTTTAGCTGGTACGGCTGGGATTTTGATGGCCAGGGTGATCCTGGAAGCACTGGACAATTCTGGTACCAATTCAGTGACCCATTCGGTTCAGCTCCGAACTTGACGCCAGCGGGCACTGCATACACCGTCATGAACTCCTGGCTGCTGGGAACGCTATCGAACTCTCAGCCGGTTTCGCCTTCTGGACCATGCACCGTAACACTCAACACGAATTTCACCAGCACCAATCTTGGTGTATGGACTTGCCCATTCAAGGGCCCGGGCGGCTATACCGCTATGGCGGTCTGGGACAGCTCGCAAACTTGCATCAACAACTTTGACTCGAAAGGTCACTGCAAATATTCCAATATGACGGGATTCACATTTCCGGCTGGCACCTATACAGAGTGGCACGACTTGTACAACGATTCGGCAAACTCGATCGGCAATACATTGACGGGGCTTCCAATTGGTCTCGTTCCGATCCTCTTAGACAATGGCATGGCCCAGTAAGAGAGGCAGGGCTCGGCTACCGAAGGTATGGTGTGCGTTTCTCGGGGCCGAGCCCCCTCGTCAGCGGCACCTCTCCCATTCGGTGTTGTCAAGCGATAAAGCTTATGCCGTGGAAATCAAACGGGCGAAGACGAACGCCCCCGAAGCTCTCTCGATAGGAAATACGAACACAGGGGCTCAGAGTGCGGGGGATGTATGGGAGCGGACACACTCGTTTTGAGGACGGGGGCACATTCTTCGACGACGGATTGGTCGAGACGCGGGCGAGCAGAGGAATGGGTTTATTGGGACGGCGAAGGCCTCCTGGCAGTGCGGGTGAAGTTGAAAAGAGGCAAGACGCGTGACGTCCCGATGCCTGCTGAGCTCGCCGGCGAGCTGCAGCGTTATACTGCGGCGATCGTTGAAGATCGGATTTTTCCGCCGAGACCCGGTGCTAAAAGCCGAAGGCAGCGCTTGGAAGGAAGTTTCGACGACCTGCTTGAAAGAGCTGGCATAGAGGATTTCCGTTTCCACGATCTGCGCCGCACGTTTGCGTCGTGGTACATGATGAACGGCGGCGATCTCTACGAACTCGCTAAAATCCTCGGACACTCAAGCATCAAAATGACCGAACGCTGTGCGAAGCCGGCGCGTAAACACATTGCGCGCAGGGAAGCACGGCGCCCGAACCGTGGACATTGCTGGAACAACCCAAACTACTAAGGAACTGCCAGCGACGCGGCGAACATCCTGTCCGATGTTCGCGTAAAGTTCGCATGACTGTAACCGTACGCCTCCGGCTACCTGTAACTGATTGAAAATATGGTGGCCAGGGACGGAGTTGAACCGCCGACGCCAGCCTTTTCAGAGGCGCGTTGACAAGTGTTTGCAATGACTTAACAGGTCTTAGGTGGCTGCGTAAGTACTTTGACAGTCGTCGCA
>Ga0302319_10018461_pt1 | contig 12725 bp, 16 predicted proteins | sample Bog_T0_2_FD_203319 | JGI IMG/M metagenome (GOLD analysis project Ga0302319, IMG submission 203319) | Peat permafrost microbial communities from Stordalen Mire near Abisko, Sweden - Bog_T0_2 | ecosystem: Environmental > Terrestrial > Soil > Wetlands > Peat | place: Sweden: Abisko, Stordalen Mire...
TGATGCTTACCGGTTCTCCATCGCCTTCATCAGCTCGCTATTGTCATTTCGGCTGTTTATCTCCAAAGGCCCTGGACTGTGCCAGTTGCATCCTCTGGTGAAGCATCACTTGTGGTTCAGCCAGAGGCCGATCACAAGACCGTCCGCAGTAGGCGAAAACGATACGGAAGTATGCACGGGTCCGAACATGCGCTCGCCTCCATTGGCCTTCATAGAATCTCCAAGCCATTGATTGAACTTCGCTGGGTCAATCGAGGTGCCGGAGGCATAGCTCAATAGGCTGTTGCTCCATGCCACTGCCGCTGTGAGGGCGTCGTTGTTATCGTCTGAGGACGGGATGGTAATCAGGGAGACTCCATCCACGATGCGTTGTTCACCAATGTTGCATTCCAGAAGTAAGCTAAAGGTAGCCTTGCCGCGCACGAACTTCCATTCGTGCTGGCGCATATTCTCCCTAACGTGGATGTGCGATGGTCCGGCGATTGGCGTCATCTGTTGCATGAAGTCGCCCATGGAACATGCAAAGGTCCCAGGTGGGTAGTTGCGTGAACTGATCTTCGGCGGTGGCAGCAGTGCCTGAGGCGTCACAACATCAGTGGAAGGAGCGCCAGCAGGTGGAACCGTGACACCTACAGGTGTGTCACCGAAGGGGACCGGCAAGAGAATGCAGCGCACATTGACGCCACTATCGACGGTTCGACTCACCTGCACCACAAGCGTATCCTTACCACACCGCCGAGATTCCCCTCCATGCTTCATTGACTCCCAAAGATCAACCTCTTCTCCTGTTACGACCTTGAAGACTGATTGTGGAACCGACAACCGAACCTGAGCTGATAGCTCGGATTCATCGGCCCGGAAGTGCTCGTCCACTTGAATGAGCGTCGGATTCTCCTTCGGCCCCACCAGCTTCACCACGTAGCCTGGCTGACTCCACACCAAGCATTCCAAGCCGTTCTCGATGACCCTGGTCGGTGCTTCTGCCTTGAGCAGTTCATGTCGGCTGATGATCTGCTCCATGCTCATACCCAGGCCGACTTGACTTGCTGGTGGGCTGTTCTCCTTGGGAATTGGGGCAATTGAGACCGGGGCCTGCGTCGTAGGCGAAGGTACTGGTGCGGTGCCGATTGCAGGCGCTGTTCCTACATCATCTCCAGTGCCCTGGCAGGCCATGAGGCAGATCGAGAGCAGGAGGATGGCCGCCAGTGAGAGTCGCATAGGTGTCTCGGCTTGGTTTTCTGTGCACCCATATGGTGCACAATCCAGCCTGCCATCGCAAGTTCAATCCAGGTGCCTAATCTGACGGGGTGGCCGAACCCTTCTCGGATCAGTTAGACCGTCTGCTTCGGGAGCAGATGATGAGCGTCCGCGCCTTTGCAGGGCATGTAGGCGTTTCGTGGTCCTTCGTCCACCGGGTTCGCAAGGGCAGCAAGGCCCCACCGCTATCCCGGATAACGGTATGGGCGGATGCGCTCAGTCTTACGGGCGCCGCGAGAGACCATTTCATCGACGCCGCGAATTGGTCGCATGTGCCGGAAGAGATTAGACCTTGGTTGCGGTCCCACATGCGCCGATCCTTCGATTAGAAGGCGGGCGATTCCGGTTCCCAATTATTTCCGGTCACCCGATGGCTATCACTTGATCCCTCGGCTCTTATCACGCATGGTACGAGCACAGCATGCCAACGATCAATTCCCGTAGTCGCCTCAACCGTTCCAATGCCGAAACCGCCTTCAACGATGCCGGGTTCGCAGCATTGGTCCGTCAACTGATGAGAGCGCGTCGTCTTACCTTGGCTGACCTCTCTGAACGCACAGGCACTGACGCTAACTTGGCATGGAAGGTACTTGCACGTAAGCGTCATCTACCTGAGGTCCATTTCCCTGCATGGCTTCATACTCTCTGCTCAGAAGGTGCGATGTCCAAGAAGCTGTTGTTGGTCTATCTTCGGTCACGCTCCACAACATCTCTTCGACGACTCATCGACAAGTACCTGTAGCCGAGAATGAACTCAGAGCGCCTGCACGATACGATGCCGGTCTCGCCAGTGGATCGTACCCTTGTTCAAGAGGGCTTGCGCATAGCCCTCGACCCTTTTCCAGGTTCGTGGCGACTCGACCTCACACTGGACCTTGTTCCACAGTTTCCAGATCAGTTCCTCGCCATCGCGGTGCGAGCCGTGCAATGCGTAAATTATCTCGCACACCTTCCAGAAGTCCTCGCTCGCGCACCATCCCGAAATGCGGTGCGAGACCCACTGGCGTTCCGCGATGTATCCACCCAGCGCCACCTGAGCATCCCGCTCGAACCAGGAACGAAGTCGAGAGTCACGACAGGCACGATTGAGCCGATCTTGATACTTGGGCTGTCGGAAGAACTTCACGTAACTGCAACGTGGTCGATCTCTGTTCACCGTAGCTGAACGCCAGGCGATCCCACAGTGATCCGCCATAGCCAGGTGCCCCGCCTCGTGAAATGCCACCCGGACGAGGCGATTTCTTCCTCGCTCATTGCGATGGGCGATTGAGGGATGCTGTACCCTCTCCCCTGCTGCCTTCATAGCCCTCGACCCCCTGATTGACACAATGTAATTGAATCCAATGGCCCTCAATCCTTCTCGATTGTTCCCTTCCTCAAAAGCCTCAGCCTCATGCGGTGGAGAGTCCAGAATGAGCGCCTGTTCTCCTTTCGCGGAACACCACCGCACGCATGCCTCTTTCGTATCTTGCGAAGCGACTTCACCTTCTCAGGCCACAGGGAGTATCTGACCTCTTGCCGGAAGTCTCTGCTCGCAACGAAGGCCGGTAGGGCGTGAGGTAATCCACCGCGCTTGCCTGGTTGCCAGAGCTTGGACCCGAAGATGCCGAAGCCGGGGACATTGACCACGTTGCCCCTGGCCACTTCTGCGACCAAGGCAGTGAAGACATGGATCATGATCAGCTCGACGTAGCCCCCGGTCGTTTGCAGCTTTCGTGCGGTCTCTTCGACAACTCTTCGCATCGGCTTCGCTTGGTCTGATCGGGCATCAACTGGAATCCGAACTGCCATGTTATCCCTTTCGGTGATTGGAAAGGCCAAGGAACAGGAGACGCCCTTGCCTTACTGGTGGGACCTCGCCGTGCTTAGGCAGGGTGATAAATAAACTGCTCATCCATGATGTACCCCTTGCCATCCCTCTCCATCTTGCCTCCCGGTATACATCCATGATGAACCCAATCTCGACCAAGATCCCACTTCCGTAGCCGATCCAGCCCTCCCCACTTTGCTGCGTACATGTCTGCGCATGCCTCAGATCCCCACTCTTCATCCGGGTCACGGCGTTGATCATATTCATCGTCAGTTGTTGCGGCATGACCCAGCTCGTGAAGCACAGTCATCACTGAATCACGGTCGGTACTCCGAGTGCTGAGCCAAACCTCTCCGACCCCATCCCGATTATCCATGCTGACCTGCGATGCGTCAGATGGATTCGGGTATCGAGGCTTCCATTCTCCCATTTCACCTGGCTTCATCTTGACGACGTGAATGCATAGAACGATTCGAGACAGCCGGGCAGCATCGTCAGCCCAATTCTTGACTATCAGCTCCCATGCCTGATCGAAGGCGCTCTTCCAAACCTTGTGGCGTCCATTGAAATGAGGCTTCGTCAACATCGGTAGCACTCCGGTTCGGACTCTAAGCATTGCTCGACGAGGCATCAATGGCCTCCTGGTTGATGACATTGGCTTGGGCAAGAATGGGAGAGGGGTGGACCCAATCCGAGTCGGTATTGGCATCCGCCCGGCTTGCGCTTCGGACTGTGGGGCCTATCCATGGCACCGAGGGGGCGGATGGGGGTCTTATTGCCTGTCCTGGCAGCTCGGAGACCGGCGCCAAGGCCCCTGGGAGCCTCCAGGAGCCACGATCAGGGTCGAAAGGCACCCAAGGGGGAGATCGGGCCTCGAAAGCGTCCGGAGCGGGCCTGAGGCCGCGCGGCGGTGGTGGCAGATGCCGGGTGCCGCAGGGCGCAGGGCGCAGGGCGTTGACACTGTGTCAGAGAACCTGGCCGTCAGCAGGCCATGGTGGTCCCCAAAGAAAAGGCGAGCGAACGGTAGCCAGTCGAACAGGAGATAAGTGATCGAGGGACCGTTGAACTGCTTGCGCAAGGCGGTCCCTTGGAGATCACTCCACGACTTTACAGTTTTCAGAGAACGTCCGCGCTGCCTGCCATCGTACCGGACTGCAAGCGGCGTCAATCATCATTCAAGCAAGTCCCAACAGACAATTGACACTGTGTCAATAGACATCGCCCGGCAGTGGGAGTCGTCATCCCACCTGTCGAAGCGACTCCAGCCGCTTCCGAAGCTGGTCCCGTAAGCCGCCCTTCACTGATGGAGTCACATTTCGACGCAGAGGGGTTCCAACGTCGTCGATGCTGGGTGTTACCGAAGTCTCCTCAATCGCCGGCGACGAGAATGCATGGATCTCGAATGACCCCTTTGATGACTTGAAGGTCGCTACTGCCACTGTGGCCAAGGACTCAGTCGAAGCCGTGCCGTCAGGTGCGATCCCTTCGGTCTCAACTTCTACCGCCAGCTCCTTGGCCAATGGTGGCAGGTTGCCCCACACCCTGATGAGCCGCCTTCCCTTGGTCGCCAGATGCAGCGCAAGTCGATCCTCCGGTCGAAGCCTGGACGGCTTGGTACTGTACTTGGCGGCTATGTTCAGTTGGCGTTCCCGCCCCTCTCTTGAGAGCACAATGCCGGCTCCCTGAATCGGACGCACATGGATCTGGTAGCCATTAGAGACCGCAGCCCACTCGTGCTTCAAAGCCTTCTCGTTCACTGGTTGCGCAGTGCACCAGATGCAGTGGACGTGAACATGCCACAGCCCGGTCATGGCATTCCGGTCTGTTTCGATGAACTGGATTGCCCACTCCGGCTGCGCGAAGATTGATATTGGTCTGCCGGGGCAACGCGCAAATCGCCTGCGCTGACTCGCGCGCTTGAGCGCACTATCGACCCGGCTAAATGCATGGCTCAAGTCTCGGTCGGCCTTCACCGTCAAAGTGACGAAGCTGAATACTCTTTCGCCACCAGTCCGGTCAGTCTCATTTAGGAGGAGGCGAAGCCGCTTGAGCGTCTGCCAGCTTCGCCTCTCGGCGCATATCAGGCACAGTTTCCACTGGCCACAGAAGAAGACACCGCTCAGCCGGAATGAGCCATCGACTTTGTTTGGTCCGAACCGGAACTCTCGCCCGCACATGCGTAGGCGCCACGCGGCATGAGGGCCTGGTCCCGCGAGATAGGTCGCCATGCGACGTTGAGTCTCGCTTTGCTTTTGGGCCGCAATGCGCCTGAGGAACGGGGCGGCAGCGTGCTGAACTTGTTCTCCGGGTGATGGGGCTGTACGCGCTATGCGCAGTATGTCAGAGAACCCTGTCTCCGGTACCCCGCTGGCCGTGCGCACGGACTGGCACACTGAGCCCTTCGCTGTAGTCTCCACTTGTCGCTCCCCTGCTGCATCAGGCGTGCGGCCATGATCTCGGCCAGCCACGGCGCGAGATCACAACCGCCTCCGAGAAGATCGGAGGCGTCGTTGTTTATATCTCATACTTGAGGACCAGCAAGCAGGCTCCGTTGACACAGTGTCAACTGGATCTTGACCAGGAGTCCAGCCAGGATCAGTCGGTCGGAATAAGATTCCGATCTGCACCAAGGATTCCATTGAGGCCACAGAGTCGAACTAACACTCGCCTACTGAAATGGCGATGTACCTTGAAGCGCATGGCGAAGAACCGGCCACTGTCTCGCTCCGAGATCATGTCTCGTGTCGGCCAGCGGGACACGGGTCCCGAGTTGGCTCTCCGCCGAGTCCTCTGGCGACAGGGCTTGAGGTACAGGAAGAACTACCGCATCGAAGGCATCAAGGTGGACATCGTGATCTTATCAGCGCGGCTGGCAATCTTCGTCGATGGATGCTACTGGCACCAGTGTCCGATCCATGGCACCAGGCCATCGAGCAACGCGGCTTTCTGGATCGACAAGTTCCGCACGAACAAAGCCAGGGACGAGCGGCAGGGCAAGCGGCTCAAGGCTGCGGGATGGTCCGTGCTGAGATTATGGGAACACGAGTGCCGTAGGGGCTGTGACTCCGCCCTCCATGCGATCATGGAGTTGATACGGCGCCCGTAACCCGGAACAAACCAGACTTCGAGTCTCGATCATGCGACTCCTTCGGAAGCACCTGGCAAGACGTTCCCTGCCATGTCGGCCTTGACCCCGTTGTCGATCTGGCAATCCTCCCCTGTCATGCCAGCACCCGAAGATGTCCCCCTTCTCCCAGCAGGTTTAGTCGCGTTGGACGATGTTGAGGGGCGTGACTCCGAGGAGGCGGAAGGCGATGGTCCTACCGAGGCGGAACGGGAGGCAGCCGCACAGCAGATAGCAGACGAGCAGCGTATCGTCAACTTCGACACCAAGGAGTTCACGGTCGAGTTCTATGTCGCCAAGTTCATCGCCGGGAGCATGTTTGTTCCCGACTACCAGAGGAAGTTCATATGGGGCCCGGAGAGGCAGTCGAAGTTCATCGAATCCGTCCTCATCGGACTTCCGATCCCATTCCTGTTCGCCGTGGACAATTCTGCTGAGTCCCGGTTCGACATCATTGATGGAGCCCAGCGGCTCAATACCCTCAATCACTTCAAAACCGATGGGCTCGTCCTGAGCGGATTGAAGAAGCTTGACGCGCTCAACGGGTTCAGGTTTAGGGACCTACCGAAGAAGCAACGCGACAAGTTCGACAACCGGACAATCCGCATGGTCGTTATGACCGAGGCCACAGACGATGCCACCCGGTTGGACATGTTCGAGCGCATCAATACGGGAAGCGTGACCGCTAACCCGGCAGAGGTTCGTCGTGGTGCTTATGCTGGGCCCTTTTACGACATCGTTCTCCAATGTTCAGAGGACCCCACATTCAGGCGCCTCTGTCCGCTTCCGCCCAAGCTGGTGCAGCGCGGGGAGGCAGAGGAGCTGGTCCTCCGATTCTTCGTTTACTCGGAGCTCTATGAATCCTTCACGCACGACGTGCAGAAGTTCCTCGACAGCGAGATCCGATCACAGAATGGCATGCTCAAGTTCGTCGAGAAGGAGCAAGGTAAGCCGAAGATGGAACACATCCAGAGGAGCTACCGAGATAGGTTCCAGCGGATGATCACCTTCGTCCAGGCCAACTTCCCATACGGATTTGCCAAGACACCGACTGCCACCATTACCCCACGAGTGCGATTCGAGGCAATAGCTGTCGGCGTCCATCTCGCGCTTGTCGAGAATCCGAGTGCTGCTCCGCCCGATGTTACTACTTGGCTGAACAGTCAGGACTTCAAGATGCTCACCACCACGAGCGCCAGCAACTCTGCTCCTAAGCTGAAAGCTCGGATCGAGTTCGTGCGCCAACGTCTCCTCGGTCAATGAACTCGGCACTACGAGACGATTTCCGCGTCAGGGCCGACGAGGTCGTCGAATACTTCAAATGGCTACCTTCGGTCTGCCTGCCAGACGCGGGAACGAGTGTCCCACCGAGTCGAGCCAACTTCCAAGCTGGTCTCAAGGCGACCGCCTTCCTGGTCCTGTATAACCTGGTTGAGGGGACGATGGACCGCTGCGTGAAGGAGGTCTCAGACCATCTCGTGGCTCAGCGTGTAAGGATGGACCAGGTGATCCTACCGTTGGAGGAGGACTTCCTCAAACGGATCCTCAACAGCGATGACCCCTTCTTGAAGGCCAAGCCGGATGAGAAGCCGCCCCAGCGTTCAAACGTGGAACGGCTCCGTGATCTTGTCCATCACGCCATCAGCGGCGGTCCGGTCAACGTTGACCTCACGGCCTCGGGCAATTACGGTGTGGGCAACGTGCGCGGGACCTTGAGGCGCATGGGCATCGAGGATCTGAGCTCATCTATGCTACGGCTGAGCAGGGGAGGAGCGGATCTGGATGTGATCGTCCGCCGCCGCAACCGACTTGCTCATGGCGCTGAATCCTTCGTTGAGTGCGGTCGGGAATACACCGTTCCCGATCTACAAGAGATGTGCCGGCGCTCGACCTTCTTCCTGGCTGCGGTCGTGAAACGCATCGAGCAGTTCATCGCGAAACAGGAATACCTGCGACCGTTGATCGCCGTCACTGCACCGGTAAGCACCACCACAACAAGTCCGGCGACCACTTCCGTCTGAGGCGACACCCTGGGCCTCAGAGGCGGGCGAACCGGCTTGCATAGAACTGCGCCGCCCGGTGGACCATTCGCTCGTAGGTGAAGTTTGCGTCGATTCCGTATTCCACAGGGGGAGTGGTGAGGACGTGCACGGCACCCCCGCTATTGGCCATGTCGATTGCCACGATTCCCAGCGAGTCGAATCCTCGTCCCGAGTCTTCCGACCGACGGGCGATTTCCTTGACCTTGTCTACTACGCAACGGGCATCGGCGGGCTGTTTATGCAGATTGGTGGGACGCGCCCCGTCAGTCACTGTCTGTGTCGGGCTGAGGAAGGTCGTAGAGACGTTCACCAGGACGAAGCCGATAGCGATAGCCCCCTCGGTGTCACCATGAATGGTTTCATGACTGGAGGACAATTCGTCATAGAGTCGCGGGCGCGCTTTGCGATGAGCGGTCATACAAGCTTTGGCTTCCAGGGCGATGAGGACAGCGCCAACCTGGGCTTGTCGCAAACTCGGAAGTCCAGCGAGCACACTCCGTTCCTCGTCTGTCAGCACGATGCCATAGTCCACCGCCAGATCGGAGAGGGTTTTGCTGGCTGTGCTGGGAGCTTCTTTGGGACGGCATACTACGAGATCGAGGTTCTTCTTGCGGTTCAACCGGAAGTCTTGCATCTCGTGGTTGATGCCGAACCCTACCCTGTTCGATGCAGCATGCTCGCGCAGGAGAGGGCACTCGATCATCAAGTCGAACATGATGCCCCAGCAAGCGGCCTTGGAATGGGCATCGGATCGACTGTGATATTGCCAGGTGCCGCCGATTCGGGTCGCAGCGATTGTACGTTCAAGGATCTGTTGGCCGAACACTTCAAGCCGCTCGGACCGGGAGACGAGACATCTTTCCTCGGTGCAACTTGAGCGCCTTTAGGAACTCGGCTGGGTAGCGGAGGGTTGAGCTTTCCAGCCTGGAAAGGAAGCCGGACACAGCCTTGAGACTCAGGAGGCGCGGCTCGAACTCCAGGAAGTCCAACAGGCTCCGCTTGGGAGCGTGAATCGGCCAGGAAGAGACTTCCACGGCGTGGCGCTGGCTTCCAGGACCTCCGCAGGCCGCTCGGGGCCAAGAGTCCTTAGGCGATAGCGGTACGAGCTTCCGGCTGTGGGTCCGATCAGGGTGAGCGAGGCAGCTTCCGACCCAAGCGGCGGCATTCACGGTCACCGCATTGCCCACCAGCTTCCAACGATGCGTTGCTCTGCCAACGCTGGATGCTGGTTCCGTCCAACCGGGCGCGAACCCCTGTAGCCGTTCGGCATCCCGGATGTCGGGAGTCACTATGCGACCGTCTGGAAGCCAGATCGCGGGCGGCGAAGGGATGCCGATGGTCGAGCCACCTTTCAAGGTGGGTACGGCATCGACAGCCCAGCCGAGACCTCGGATGCCTTCGGTCCAGAAGAAGCCGCATGCTTTACCGATGTGAGAACTGACCTCGGGCTCACCGCAGTCCTCATGGAACAGGGTGCCGGCGGGGTCATAGGTCCGTGACGCCAGGATATAGACCCGCTCCCTCCGCTGCGGAACCCCGAAGGCGCGACTGTCGATGACGCGGTAGGCCCATCGGTAGCCGAGTTCTTCAAGACGCTTCACGACATAGCGCATCGCCTCGCCGCGATGCAGGTGCAGCATGAAGGAGACATTCTCCAGCAGGAGATGCGGAACATCATTGGCCTCGGCAATGCGAAAGACCTCATCCACAAGACCGGACCGCTTGCCAGCGATGCCGACAGTCAGGCCAGCCTGCGAGAGGTCCTGACAAGGGAAGCCTGCCGCCAGGAGATTGACGCCCTTGGGTAGCACATTGAGCTTGACCACGTCGGGGTGGATCGGAATGCGAGGGAACCGCGCTGAGAGGACCGAGGAAGCGCCAGGGTCGATCTCGCATAGCGCCATGGTCCGATGACCCGATTGGGAGAGCCCAAGTTCGAGGCCCCCGATACCAGCGAACAAGCCGGCGACTTTCAATTTCGCCATGTCCAGCCGTCCTTTTTGACTCGAGGCACCGGATACTGTGGGATGGCCACGAGGATGCAAGGCGATGAGATCAACCCACCGTGCCTTCATCACTTATGACTTTCCCGCGTCGTCTCACAAGACAACAATATCGCATCATAGGGTTTTTTCAAACCCAATTCGTATCTTGAACTCGCACAGTACCCCTCGCTCCCGTAGTGCCTTCCAGCATCTCGGGCAGTCTTTGACACAGTGTCAACGCACTTGACCGACCTCGCATCAAGGCACTGGCGCCCAATTACCCTCTTCATCAAAGTCAAAACACTTCAACCAACCAGCAGCATTCCACAGAGCGTCCAGCATCGGCCTGAGGGCTCTTGCCATCGCAGGAATGTCTGTCGGGCGCTGGCTCAGAATCACATCACCGAAGTCCATCACTCGCTTATTGAACCGGCTCTCGGCTTGTGCACGTAGTCGCCCGCTATGAAGAAGAGGCAGTCCCTCGGCTCCATAGATCGTCACCAATACAGCAATCGGGAACCCCACTTCAAGGATCTCAAGGAAGCCGCAGACGCGAAGCATCAGCTCAGAGAGCTGCGAAGCAAAGAACGTACAGTGAAGTCCGGCAACCTGGCCAGGCTGGTTATGAGAATCTGAGAAGACCGCACGGTCCACTGCCTCCACTCGTCCGTCTCGGAAAAGTTGAAGATACGATTGCGGTTTTCGATTCCCTCCTTGCTGTTGAACCGAAAGGATACCATCGAAGTTGAATGTGCTATGGCCGTAACCACTGAGCGGTCTGAGTACGTCATGCTGCCTATCAAGCCGCGTGAGATCGACATCCTGGCCATAGCCGAAAGCCGTGAAGGGGACTACGTGCACGAAGACACGCGGCCCATGCTCGATTTCAATGGCACCTTGATCAGTTCGGATTGCTTCAATGCGCTCTCTTCGCCAATCGCTCATGCTGCGACGCAAACCTTCCGCCTGTAGGAAAGCGTTGCGGATTTCCCGTGCGTCCATGAGCGTCTTCATCCCTTCTCGCCTGGCGTAGATCATCCGTCGCTTATAGAACGTCGTTTCGTCCTCTCGCGTGATCATATGGGGTGACTGCCAGCTCCGTGGCACTTGGATGACCAGGAACGGATCGCCGTCGTCACGTGGTATCAGCCGGTATTCGATCCCTGTAATCTTCGGATCGACCCACCGCTCCAGATAGGACTGGAGCCGGCGACGTTCAGCGTCTTGATCAAGGCCGGAGACGCCGGGCGTGCCAACAGGAACTCCCTCTTGCTCATGCACTCCGTAAATGACATGTCCGCCCTCGGAATTGGCCAATGATGTGATGGTGGCACAGAATTGTGCTACGCTGCGTTCATTCGTCTGCGGAAGCATCTGCTTGTATTCAACGATCCGAGACTCATTCACCTTATCGGTCAGCAACCGGGTGATGTCACCAGCATCTACAACATCGAATGGCGTTCCGTTCAGCAGCATGTAGATCGTCATCCCCTCTCAGTGTGTGTATCCCATGTGAAGGTGCAGAAGGTAGCGGCTGCTCCGACCGCTAATCTTGCATGCCGAGCAGTGAGTCCCATGGCCTGAGCATGCTTTCCGTGTCCTGTGCCATAGAGTCCGCGAAGTTGGGCGAGATCGTTCCCAATCGACCCGAGGCTGCGCAGAATGCCCTTGATGACATCACTGCCGCGTGACGCTTCGCTCACTCCTTCCGGGACCAGCTTCAACTCCTTGAGTACGGCCTTGGTCAGCGCCGATACCTCTGGTGTGCCCTCCACGGGCTTCCCACGTTGCTCCAGTATCGTCTTGCAGCAGGTCTCGATAAGTTCCTTGGCTGTACCGATAGCGAGAGCAGGGTCGGACGCTATGGCCTGTTCCATTCGTCGAATCATCACCTGGAGATGTGCAGCATCGAATGTGGCCGCCAATGCCTTGAGAGGTTCCAGTGTACGCGGGGCACCCAATAGGCGGCTGGCCGCATCTCGACACTGCGCGACGAGCGCAATGTCCTTCACGTCCATCTCAGGTAGCCGCTCGGCATGGAGGTCAAGTAGGGCAACGAGGACTCGACCAGTGACGCTGTCGTCTGCCACCTTCCAGAAGGTTCGGAGCTTGTTGGCCTTGGAGGACCCACCTGCACGGTATTCCTCCCCATGGATGTCGATCTCGAAGTCGGCAAAGAACGTTCCAATGGAGCTGTCCGAGAAGTTGAGGACGTAGCCACTGCCCATGTTGAACAGACGCTCGAAGCGTGCCTTGTCAGTGAAGGAGAGTGAACTCATGGGGAGGGCCAATTTGCATCAGACCCGCCTCTCCCTGCCCCGCAAGTCGAACGACCTTTCTTCCATGCCTGGCACGAGTTACGACCACCCCGACCCTCACATGGGCGAATGGTCGTTTGTAGTACGTTCCGGGGAGCCATTTTGCGAGAGGGATTCGAACATACCCCACTGGACGTCCAGCGGGGTTTTTCGTCGGTGGACCCATGTTCGATAACCTCGACGACCCCG
>Ga0302319_10018462_pt1 | contig 12725 bp, 8 predicted proteins | sample Bog_T0_2_FD_203319 | JGI IMG/M metagenome (GOLD analysis project Ga0302319, IMG submission 203319) | Peat permafrost microbial communities from Stordalen Mire near Abisko, Sweden - Bog_T0_2 | ecosystem: Environmental > Terrestrial > Soil > Wetlands > Peat | place: Sweden: Abisko, Stordalen Mire...
TCATGGACTTGGACGGGGTCATTCAGGACGTGACGCTGTCGAATGACGTATCCGACGAAGCCGTGGAGGCATGGCGCGGGCGGCCCTGGTTCGAAACGGTCGCCGATATTGGCAGCGGCAAAGTGATGCGCATGGTTGAAGACGCGCGCGAGCGGGGTGTCTCGGCGTACCGGCAGGTCAATCAGCGGTTCCCCAGCGGCCTCGAACTGCCGATGGAGTACACCACGGTTCGTCTTGGCGGAAAGGCCGGTTTGATTGCGATCGGGCGCAACCTGAAAGCGGTGGCGGAACTGCAATCGCGTCTTGTTGCGGCGCAACAGGCGATGGAACAGGACTACTGGAAGCTGCGCGAGGTCGAGACGCGCTATCGTATGTTGTTCGACGCGTCCAATGAGGCGGTGCTGCTGCTGAGCGCCGACGTGCTGCGGATCGTCGAGGCCAATCCAGCGGCGATCAGGGCGCTGGGCCTGGCGCGCGGGCAGGCGTTGCTTCCGGAACTGATCCCGGAGGACCGGGAGGCGTTCCAGGCACTGTTGCATCGCGTTCGCCAGAGCGGGCGTGCGCCGGGCGTGCTGCTGCATCTGGGTGCGGAGCGCGAGGCGTGGATCGTGCGGGCGTCGCTGATGGCGAGCGAGCCTGGACCGATGTTCATGGTGCAGTTGTCGCCCGCCGGCAGCAACCAGATCCCGGACACAAGGCCGGCGATGATGGCGCTGGATGAATTCGTCGACCGGCTGCCTGACGCGTTCGTGATGATTGACCGCGACGGGGTGATCCGCCGCGCCAACCGGGCGTTCCTGGATCTGCTGCAGGTCGGGGCCGAAGGGGCGGTGCTGGGGGAGCGGCTGGCGCGCTGGTTGTCGCGTCCGGGGGCCGATCTGAGCGTGCTGCTGGCCAATCTGGCACGGCACGGATCGGTGCGGCTGTTCGCCACCGGGATTCAGGGCGACCTCGGGGCCGAGACCGAGGTGGAAGTTTCCGCGGTTGGCTTACCCGCCGGGCAGCCGGCCTATATTGCCTTGCTGATGCGCGACATCGGGCGCCGGCTGGCGTCCAAGGATGGCGCAACGAGCCTGCAATCGGCGCTGGCGGCGGTGGTCGAGCAATCTGGCAAGACCTCCCTGCGGGCGCTGGTGCGCGATACGGTGGGGCTGGTCGAGCGGCACTATATCGATGCCGCGCTGCAACTCTCGGACGGCAATCGTACTGCGGCGGCGGAAATTCTTGGGTTGAGCCGGCAAGGCTTCTACAAGAAGCTTGCGCAGTATGAGATGGAAGGGCATTCACGGGACGTCGCTGATCCCGATAAATGATCAGTAAGATTGCCAAAAGGGGCTCGCTGTGCTCACGCGTGGTGTCTCGCCGCCGGCCTTCGGAGAGGCAACTCTATCGAATTGTGAAACCGAGCAGATTCATCTCGCAGGTTCGATCCAGCCGCACGGGGCGCTGTTGCTGCTGCGGGAGCCTGACCATGTGATCGTCCAGGCGAGCGAGAATGCGGCTGATTTCCTCGGCGTTTCGTATGATATCATCGGACAATCGCTGGATGCGATCGAGGGCGACCTGGCGAAGACGCTGGCGCCGCATCTGCGGGACCGGCTGGAGGATCTGCCGCGCGGCATCCGCTGCCGGGTGGGCCAGCCGATACGGGCGTTCGATTGTCTGGTGCATCGCGCGCAGGGCGGCGGCCTGATTATCGAGCTGGAACGGGCCGGGCCGTCGGTCGATCTGTCCCGCCATCTGGAGCAGGGGCTCCAGAGCATTATCGGCGCAGCGTCACTGCGGGCGCTGTGCGACGAGACGGCACGCATCTTCAAGGGCTTGACGGGCTACGACCGGGTAATGGTCTATCGCTTCGACAATGAGGGTCACGGCGAGGTGTATTCCGAGGTTCGGGAACCCGAACTGGAAGCGTATGTCGGCAATCGCTACCCGGCCTCGGACATTCCGCAGATCGCGCGGCGGCTATACGAGCGGAACCGGGTGCGGGTGCTGGCGGACGTCGAATACGCGCCGGTGCCGTTGCGGCCGCCGCTCTCGCCGGTCAGCGGTCATGAACTGGACATGTCGCTATGCTTTCTGCGCAGTTCCTCACCGATCCATGTGCAGTATCTGAAGAACATGGGGGTGCGGGCGACGCTGGTGGTGTCGCTGATGGTGGGCGGGCGGCTGTGGGGCCTGGTGTCCTGCCACCATTATGTGCCGCGGTTCGTGCATTTCGAAGAACGAGCGGTTTGCGAACTGCTGGCCGAGGCGGTGGCGACGCGGATTTCGGCGCTGGAAAGCTTCGCTCAGGCGCAGGCGGAACTTTCGGTGCGCCGGCTGGAACAGCGCATGATCAGGGCGATATCGAGCGAAGGGGACTGGCGGGCTGCGCTGTTTGACGGGTCGCGGACGCTGCTGGAGCCGGTCGATGCGAGCGGTGCGGTGCTGCTGTTCGAAGGCGAGGTGCGGACGGTGGGCGAGGTGCCGTCGACGCCGGCCCTGCGGGAGCTTGGGCGCTGGCTGGATGCGCAGCCGCGCGGCGAGGTGATTGCCACGTCCTCACTGGGCCATGACGCGCCGCAGTTCGAACTGCTGACAGTGGTGGCCAGCGGCTTGCTGGCGACGCCGGTTTCCAAGACTCCGGGCGAGTATCTGGTCTGGCTGCGGCCGGAGCGGGTGCGCACGGTGACCTGGGGCGGCGACCCGTTCGAGCCGCATGTGGTGGGCGACGATCCGAAAACGCTGTCGCCGCGGCGATCGTTTGCGCAATGGCATCAACTGGTCGAGGGCACTGCCGATCCGTGGAGCGACGCCGATATCGCCGCGGCGCGGCTGGTCGGCGACACCGTCAGCGACGTGGTCATCCAGTTCCGTTCGGTGCGCATCCTGCTGGCGGAAGACCAGCTCAGTCAGGTGCGGCGTCAGGTCGAGCAGTCGGACCAGCCAGTGATCGTCACCGACGCGACCGGGCGTATCCTGCACATGAACGAGGCGGTCGTCGCGCTGCTGCCGGATGTGTCGGTGCGGCCGGAGCACCTGAGCGGATTGCTGCCGCTGTTCGCCGATCCGCCGGCGGTCGGGCGGCATTTGCAGGATTTGGTGGCGAACCGGCATGGGTGGCGCGGCGAGGTGGAGATCGTCGGTCCGAACAACCATGCCACGCCGATGCTGATTCGGGCCGACCCGGTTTTCACCGCCCCCGACCGCACGCTGGGCTTTGTGCTGCTGCTGACCGACCTGACCGAACGCAAGGCGGCCGACGCGGCGCGGCGGCGGTTCCAGGAGGGGGTGATCGAGCAGCGGCCGACGATGTCGGCGCAACTCGACACCAAGACGGAGCTGCTGTTCCGCAATGTGCTGTCCACCATCGTCGAGAACGCGCAACTTGCCGCGCTGGAGATCGCCGATCGCATCGATCCGTCGCGGATGCCGCAGTTGCTGGAGGCGCTGCATGCGTCGGTGTCGCGGACTGGGGAGGTGCTGCGGTATCTGGTGTGGCACGCGACGCGGCGGGCGAGAGGAAGGCGGCCGGACAATCCCGATCTGTCAGCCGGCCATGACAGCGACTCGGAGCGTTGACAACCCGTCTTGACGGCGGTGCCACCGCCCCCGATAACCCCGGCCCTGCTGTCCGGCCATCCTGCTGAATCGGTTCCCTAAATATGGCGCGTCCCGTCTTCCCGTTCGCCGCGATTGTTGGCCAGGAGGACATGAAGCTGGCGATGCTGGTGGCTGCGGTGGATCGCGGCATCGGCGGCGTGCTGGTGTTCGGCGATCGCGGCACCGGGAAATCGACCACGGTGCGGGCGCTGGCGGCGCTGCTGCCGCCGATGAAGGCGATCGAGGGATGCCGCTATCACTGCGATCCGGCGCTGCCGGACACCTGGTGCATGGATTGCGTGGCGGCGACCGGGAAACGCAAGACCGTCATGGTGCCGGTGCCGGTGGTTGATCTGCCGCTGGGGGCGACCGAGGACCGGGTGGTCGGGGCGCTCGACCTGGAGCGGGCGCTGACCGGATCGAAGGTGTTCGAGCCGGGGCTGCTGGCGCGGGCCAACCGCGGGTTCCTGTATATCGACGAGGTGAACCTGCTGGAGGATCATTTGGTCGATCTGCTGCTGGATGTGGCGGCCTCGGGTGAAAACGTGGTCGAACGGGAGGGGCTGAGTGTCCGTCATCCGGCCCGTTTCGTGCTGATCGGCAGCGGCAACCCGGAGGAGGGGGAGTTGCGGCCTCAGTTGATAGACCGGTTCGGCGTGTCGGTTGACGTGCGCACGCCGGGGGATCTGCCGACTCGGATCGACGTGATCCGGCGTCGTGACACCTTCGAGCGCGATCCGGTGGCCTTCGTTGAGACCTGGAAGAAAGCGCAGGACAAGGTGCGCCGGCGGGTGATCGATGCGCGGGGCCGGCTGGCCTCGGTGGAGGTCGCCGACAGCGCGCTGGAACGCGCGGCTCGGCTGTGCATGGCGCTGGGCACCGACGGGCTGCGCGGCGAGTTGACGCTGATCCGAGCGGCTAGGGCGGTTGCGGCGCTGGACGGAGACAAGGCGGTGGGCGATGCGCATTTGCGCCGGGTGGCGCCGATGGTGCTGGGGCACCGGTTGCGGCGCAATCCGCTGGATGAGGCGGTTGCCAGCACGCGGGTGACTCGGGCGGTCGAGGAACTGTTCGGGGCATGAGTGGCGCTGCCGCCTGGGCCGATGCGGTGCAGGCGCTGGCGCTGTTTGCGGCCGATCCCGCCGGGCTGGGCGGCGTGGCGGTGCGCGCCGGTGCGGGACCGGTGCGGGACCGGTTTCTGGCGCTGCTGCAGGCTCTTCTGCCCGAAGGCGCGCCGGTGCGCCGGTTGCCGCTGTATGCGGCGGATGATCGTCTGCTGGGCGGACTCGATCTGGCGGCGACGCTGCAGGCGGGGCGGCCGGTGGCGCAGAAAGGCCTGCTGGCCGAGGCTGACGGCGGCGTGGTCGTGCTGGCGATGGCCGAACGGATCGAGCCGGGGACGGCGGCACGGCTTTGCGCGGTGCTGGATGAGCGGGTGGTGACGCTGCAGCGCGATGGGCTTTCCGGGGTGCTGCCCGCCCGGTTCGGCGTGGTCGCGCTGGACGAGGGGGCCGACGACGATGAGAAACCGCCGGCCTCGCTGATGGACCGGCTGGCGTTTCATGTCGATCTGACGGGCGTTGCGCTGCGGGATGTGGATCCCTCGGGCGTGACGGATCCTGGCCCGGCCGTTGCGGCGGTTCGGGCTGGGGTCGTGGATGTTGCGGCCGATGACGGGAGTGCGGCGGAGGCGCTGTGCGGCGCGGCGCTGGCGCTTGGCATCGACTCGTTGCGGGCGCCGCTGTTCGCGCTGCGGGCGGCGCAGGTTGCGGCGTGGCTGGACGGACGTGGTGCGGTTGACGCGGACGACCTCGGTCTTGCCGCGCGGCTGGTACTGGCGCCGCGGGCGACGCGGTTTCCGGCGCCCGAGGACGCCGAACCGCCGGCCGATCCGGAACCGCCGCCGCCGCAGGAGGACGAGTCGCCGCTCGATCCCGAGACGATCCCGGACCAGCCGCTGGCGGATGTTGTGCTGGACGCAGTGAAGGCGGCGCTGCCGGCGGATCTGCTGGCGCGCCTGGCGGAGGCGGCGGGCGGGCGCGGCCAGGTTCGCACGCCCGGGCGAGCCGGGCAGGCCAAGGCGTCAGTCAAGCGCGGGCGGCCGATCGGCACGCGGCAGGGCGAACCGAAGGGCGGCGCGCGGCTGCATCTCCTGGAGACGCTGAAGGCGGCGGCGCCGTGGCAGATGCTGCGCCGGCGGGCGCCCGCCTCTGGCCGGTTCGAGGTGCGGCGCGATGACTTCCGCATTATCCGCTTCAAGCAGCGGATCGGCACGACGACGGTGTTCGCGGTGGATGCCTCCGGGTCGGCGGCGATGCACCGGCTGGGCGAGGCGAAGGGAGCGGTCGAGCTACTGCTGGCGGATTGCTATGTGCGGCGCGACCAGGTGGCGCTGCTGGCGTTTCGCGGCCAGGGTGCGACGGTCCTGCTGCCGCCGACGGCATCATTGCTGCGGGCAAAGCGGAGCCTGGCCGGGCTGCCGGGCGGCGGGCCGACTCCGCTGGCCGCCGGGATCGAAGCGGCGCTGGCGCTGGCGATATCGGTCCGCCGCACCGGGCGGACTCCGGTGATCACGCTGCTGACTGATGCGCGGGCGAATATCGCGCGCGATGGCAGCGGCGGGCGTCCACGGGCCGAAGCCGAGGCGCTGGAGGCGGCGCGCGGGGTGCGGGCAGCCGGGCTGGCGGCGCTGCTGGTGGACACCTCGCCGCGGCCGAACCCGTTCGCCCGGCGGCTGGCCGATGAGATGGGGGCGCGGTATGTGCCGCTGCCATATGCCGATGCCTCGGCGCTGTCGCGGGCGGTGCGCGCCGCGGCGGCCGCCTGATGAGTGAGCGGCTGGTCTGGGAGCGTGACGGGCGGGACTGGCCGAACCGGGCGTTCAGCCGCTTTGTCGCGGCCGACGGCGTCCGCTGGCATGTCCAGGTGATGGGTGAGGGGCCGGTGGCGCTGCTGATCCACGGCACCGGCGCATCGACGCACTCGTTTCGGGCGCTGGCGCCGCTGCTGGCGCCGCACTGGACCGTGGTGATGCCCGACCTGCCGGGACACGGCTTCACCGCGGCGCCGCCTTCGGCTTCGGGATACGCGCTGCCGAGCGTGGCGCGCGGTGTTACTGCTCTGCTGGAGGTGCTGGGGGTGACACCGGTACTGGCGGCGGGTCATTCGGCCGGGGCGGCGGTGGCGCTGCGCATGACGCTCGACCGCTCGATCGCGCCGGACTGTGTCGTCAGCCTGAACGGTGCGCTGCTGCCGTTTCCCGGCATGGCGAACGAGTTTTTCGGTCCGGCCGCTCGGTTTCTGGCGAGTTCCGCGGTGACGGCGAAGGTGTTTTCGCTGCTGGCCGGGGCGCGACCGTCGGTGGAGCGCATGCTGCGTTCGACGGGTTCGAGCATCGACGCGGAGGGGATGCGATTGTATGCGCGCCTGGCAGGCAATCCCGGCCACGTGCAGGGCGCGCTGGGGTTGATGGCGAACTGGGACCTGCATCCTCTGGCGCGCGATCTGCCGCATCTGCCGGCGCGGCTGATCCTGGTGACGGGCAGCCGGGACGCGATGGTGCCGCCGGTCGAGTCGTACCGGGTTCGGGCGCTGGTGCCGAAAGCGAAACTGGTGTCGCTGGCGGGACTGGGACACCTTGCGCATGAGGAACGGCCCGCCGAAGTTGCCGCTCTGCTGCGACGGACGATGCCCGATGAAACTGCCGGCTGACCATCCCCAGCGGATCGAACTGAATGACGAGGTCCATGCGCGGCCGCCCGAACCGCTGGTTGCGCCGTCGCGGCTGTCCTATCTGGCGTTGCTGTGCGATGCGGCGCAGCGCGAGGCTGGCTGGGTGGCGGTGTGCGATCTGTGCCACCGCTACGGTGTCGATCCGCCGGCCGAGAGCATGCTGCATTTCACTGCGGAACTGGGGCCGTTCCGGCTGAAGTGGGAGCGGCATACCGAGTTCATCCGCTATATGTTCATCGTGCCCGGCACCACCGGCGACCCGTTCGAGCGGCCGGCGATTACGGTGCTGCCGGAGGACTGGGTGAGCGGGCTGCCGGGGCAGGTGATCGTCGCCGCGCATGCCGCGCTGATCGCGGCCGATCCGGCGACGCTGGACCCGGATGCGATCGGGCGGAAGTGGTTCGCCGGCAATGTGCCGGCGGGGGCCTCGATCTCGGACGGGGCGGCGACGGCGCTGACGGATTTTCGCATCCATGCCGACGGGTTCAGCCGGCATCTGCTGCTGGATCACAGTACGACTCCGTGGCAGGCCGGACGGGTGGCGCAGCGGCTGCTGGAAATCGACACTTACCGGATAATGTCGCTGCTGGCGCTGCCGGTGGCCCGAACGGTGGGCATGCGGCTGTCCGGGTCGGAGCGGGAACTGGCGGAGATCACCGAGGCCCTGGTCGCCGTCGAGGAGGCCTCGGAACCGGCGTTGCTGGACCGGCTGACGCAGCTGGCGGCAGAGATCGAGCACCAGGAATCGCAGACGCGCTATCGGTTCGGTGCGGCGGATGCCTATTACGAGCTGATGCGGCGGCGCATCGATGAGTTGCGCGAGCAGCGTCTGCAAGGGTTGCAGACATTCCGGGAGTTTACCGAACGGCGGCTGGCACCGGCGATGAGCACGTGCCGGTCGGTCGGTGCGCGGCAGGAATCGCTGTCGCAGCGGCTGGCGCGGGCGACGACGTTGCTGTCAACGCGGGTGGACGTCACGACGGAGCGGCAGAACCAGGCGCTGCTGGAATCGATGAACAGCCGGGCGCGGCTGCAGTTGCGACTGCAATCTACGGTTGAGGGGCTGTCGGTGGCGGCGGTGACGTATTACGTCTCGGCGCTGGTGGGACATGCGGCGGAGGCGCTGCGGGCGGGGGGCGTGGCTGTCGAGCCGGACATCGCCACCGGGATCAGCATTCCGATCGTTGCGGTCGTGGCGTGGTTCGGCATTCATCACATCCGCAAAATGGTGACGCGGCCGCACGAGGGGTAGGCCTTAGGAAGGGCCGGCTTGCGCCGGCCCCGGCGCATTGGCTAGCTGTTGCCGCCGCCGGCCATGTAGTTCAGGTCATTGCCGCTGGGCGGCTGTTTCGCAGCCGGGCCGGCGTTGGCGATGCTGACGCCGAGGCCGAGGATGGTAACGGCCGTAACGATCAGCGTCTTCAGAGAGAAGAAGCGGACGACTGTAAGGTTTTGCATGGCTGAGTCCCTCCGTGATGATGCTGTTTTGCAACGTGTCCAGTCCTGGTCAGCGGCGTGGCGTGCTGACAGGTGGAGAATGCCGCTTGCCGCGGTGTTCCGCTCTGAAGTGTTTCACAGCATCGCTGCTGCCCCGCTTCAGGGTTGGCCGGCGGTTTCGATCATGGCGCGAAGGGCGGCGCTGTTTTTCACCGTCAGCAGGGCGCGGTCGGTGTCGTATGCAACGAGGTCGGCGGCGCGCCAGGCATTGAGAATGGTGATGATGCTGCGCGTCGTGGTGCCCAGCAGGTCGGCGAGGTCGGACTGGCGGAAGCGGTGGGCGAGTCGCAGTCCCTGCGGCGTGGGGCGGCCCTCGCGGTCGGCGAGGTAAAGAACCTGGCGGGCGAGGCGGACCTCCAGCGTTTCGAATGTGGCATCCTGGAACAGCTGGTAGGTGCGACGCAGGCGATGGGCCAGCACGGTGGAGAGGGCTTTGCCGACACAGGGGACGGTTTCGAGAGCGTGCAGGAACGCGGCCGGGCGCAGCTTGATCAGACGGATCCGGCCCTCGGCGACGGCGGAGGCGGTGCGGGTGGCGCCGTCGATCACGCTGAGTTCGCCGAACACGTCGCCGGTGCGAAACACCTCCACCATCAGCGCCTTGCTGTTGCGGTCTATGGAGCCGACGCGGACATGACCGTCGCCGCCGAGAACGGCATAGACCGAATCGGCTGCATCGCCCTGGGCAAAGATCGTGCTGCCGTCTTGCGGTTCGAGAATGAGGCTGCCCTGCTGGAGGTGTTCGAGCTGGGCGCCGGTCATGCCCTGGAACAGGAAAACCTGGGACAGCGACATCAATCTTCTCCCGGTTGCGTCGCGATGGGGTTGATACGATGCTGATTGGACTGCTTTGGTTGCCGAAGCAAGACGGCTGTGGGGTGCGCAGGTCCCGCGTAAAACGCTTGAATCACGGGACCGAACCGGCGCAGCATTGTATCAGTCTGGACAGATGGCCGTTGGCGCAACATCTTGTTGAACGCTTCGGCCAGATTGTTCCGGGTGTTCCCGATTGAAAGGATGATTTTGCCTGACAGCGGCGGAGCGGCATGGGCGGTGGCGGAGCGGTCTGTGCCGGGCCGTGCGCTGGCGTGCCGGCCATCATGAAGGGGGTGTACAAGCCGACGCGGCCGACGGGTTCGGCGCGGCGCGGCCGTGTGGACCGCCGGCTTGCCGCGATCCTGGGGGCGGACATTGCCGGCTACAGCCTGCTGATGGGGCGTTCCGACGAGGATACGCACCGGCGCGTCGGGAGCGAACTGGACCGGGTGATCCGCGACATCGAGAAGAGTCACGGGCGGGTGTTTTCGTTCGGCGGCGACGGTCTGATGGCGGAATTTCCCAGCGCTGTGGAGGCGCTGAAATGCGCGCTGCGGATTCAGGCCGATGCGGCGAGACGGAATGCGGGGCTGGAGCAGGAGGATCGCATTCTGTTCCGGATCGGGATCAATGTGGGTGAGATCGTGGTGCAGCAGGAACGGGCCGGCGGCAACGCGGTGAATATTGCCGCTCGGCTGGAGGGCATTGCCGAACCGGGCGGCATCGCGCTTTCCGATGCGGTGTTCCAGCAGGTGGGACTTGTCGTTTCGGCCGGCTATGTGTTTGCTGGGCAGCAACGTTTGAAGAACATTCGCGAACCGGTGAGCGTGCATTTCGTTCCTGCGGCGAACTGTGGGGCGTGGGGGGGCATGCCAGCGCTGCCGCGGCAGACGCCGGCCCGCGATACGGCTGGCGCGGCGACCGAGTATCGTGCCTCGCTGGCGGTGTTGCCGTTCCGTACGCTGCAAAAGGATCAGTCGGACGCCTATTTCGCCGAAGGAATGGTGGACGACATTATCCGAGCACTGGGCGGACTGAAGGATATTCTGGTGATCGCGCGGAGCTCGACGCACACCTTTGCCGGGGCACCGCTCGACCTGCGGCGGGTCGGGCATGAACTCGATGTGCGATATGTCCTGCATGGCAGTGTGCGGCAGGCGCAGGGCGCGCTGCGGATCGCGGTGGAACTGTGTGAGGCGCGGAGCGGGACGATCGTCTGGGTTGACCGGTTCGATGGAGAAATGGACGACCTGTTCGAACTGCAGGACCGTATCGCCGTGCGGGTGGCGACGTCGATTGCACCGCATGTGCGGGAACGGGAGCTTGGCCGCGTCCTGCGCAAGCATCCTGACAGCATGAATGCGTACGATCTGACGCTGCAGGCGCTGCAACAGTTCTACCGGATGGACCGCGAGTCGCTCGATCAGGCTGAGGCAACGCTGCTGACGGCGATCAGGCACGATCCGAATTATGCGCACGCTTACACGCACCTGGCATCGGTGCGGATGACGCGGCTGGGTCAGGGCTGGATAAGGGATGTGGCGGCGGGGGCCGAAGCGGCCGGGCAGGCCGCCCTGGCCGCGATTCAGCGTGACCACAGTGACGCGCTCGCGCTGGCGTTCTACGGGCAGTATCAGTCGTTCGTTCGCAAGGATTACCGGCTTGCGCGTGAGACGCATGATAGGGCGCTGGCTGCGGGGCCGAACTGCGCGTGGGCGTGGGGGCTGAGCAGTCTGCCGCTGGGTTATGTCGGCGATGTTGCGGCGGCCGTCACGCATGCGGAGCGGGCGGTGAGGCTGTCACCGCTGGGTCCGGAGGCGTACTGGCATGAATACTTCCTGGCGCAGGCACTTTATTTGAGTGGCCGCTTCGAAGACGCTGTCGCCTGGGGCAAGCTGTCAGCCGCGCATGCCGTGGCCAACACCTCCAACCTGCGGACCTTGACCGCCAGTCTCGTCGCCAAGGGCGACCTGGCGGGTGCGCAGGAGGTTGCTGCCCAGTTGACGCAACTTGTTCCGAACTATAGTCTGGAAGGCGTCCGCAGCAGTACGCATTTCAATGGTGAAACGGCGAATTTTCTGATTGACCGCTTGCGCCAGGCGGGAATCCCGGAGGCGCCGCCGTGACGGGTGTGTCTGGTCGAAGCGGTTGACATGCCGACGGCGCGATCAAGCCCTGCGATCCTGAATAACGAATAGAGAACTAAGGGGGAAAGCTTCAATGAGCAGTAATATGGGCACTGGGAACATGGGCACCGGCAATATGGGTATCGGCAATGCCGGCGCCGGCGGAAGCGGCGGCGGCGGCGCTTTCTTTGCCGACCGTGTGGATCTGCCGTTCGTCACCGCCGATTTCGCACCCGGCAGTCCGATTTCGCAGCAGAAGATCTGGCCTCCTTGTTTTCCGATCAACAACTGGACGGCGGAATGGTATTCGTGGCTCGTGCTGACGCAGTTCGTCTGTGATGCCACATGGCAGGGGTGGGATATACTGCCGGGCTGGGCGGCCACCGGCGGCAAGATCGACTGGAACTCGACGGGTGCGCAGAAGAAGGTTGAAGGTGAGATCAAATGCCTGGTGACCATGGCGCGCGACGAGCGATCCGACGCACTTGCCGAGATCATCAGCCAGAAAGACGAATTTCTCAGCTACTTCATGAATTTACTGTCGGTTCCGGCGAGCCACCCGGCGACCGTCAAGGTCCTGGCTGCCGCCAGTTTCGTGGCCGGCTTCTGTGCGATGTACTACAAGGGCAAGTATCACCGGCCGCGACCGTCAATGCTGCGTCCGGCGTTGCTGCCGCCGATCGCGGTACCGGGTCATGCATCGCTGCCCAGCGGGCATTCGACCCAGGCGCATCTGATGGCGCTGTGCATGACGGAAGTGCTGACCGGCACGCCGCTGTTGCCGTCGATGGGGAATGATCTGGCGGCGCTCGCGCAACGAATTGCCCGCAACCGGGAGATCGCCGGGTTGCATTACTCGAGCGATACGGAGGCTGGCGTCAAGCTGGCCGGTTACGCATGGGGCGTGCTGAAGCAGCAGAAGGCGGATAACCCGACGACCAACTGGTTCGCCATCGCGATGGCCGAAGC
>Ga0302319_10018463_pt1 | contig 12725 bp, 13 predicted proteins | sample Bog_T0_2_FD_203319 | JGI IMG/M metagenome (GOLD analysis project Ga0302319, IMG submission 203319) | Peat permafrost microbial communities from Stordalen Mire near Abisko, Sweden - Bog_T0_2 | ecosystem: Environmental > Terrestrial > Soil > Wetlands > Peat | place: Sweden: Abisko, Stordalen Mire...
AGCTAGCGGGAAGTTTGCAATGATGGATTGAATCAACAGAAAAAGGGCGCTCCGAGGGGACGCCCTTTTTGCTGTCTGAGTGCAATTGCAATAGTCTTCGCGAGACAAAGCAACCGCTTATTGGTCATTGGGTGAAGGCGTTCATTTGCCGATTACGAGTATCTGAAATGAATTCGGAATCATCGGGGCGCGGGGTCCGCGCATCCAGGCAGGCGCGCCCGTCGGCGGGCCAGACTGAGAACTGGAGGCGGTCGGCGCTGCACCCGATACTGCAGGTGTAGCAGCGGGGACGGGGCCGTATTCGGCTGTGATGGTGAAAATCTGGTTGGTTTTCGTGTCTAGAGTCAGAACTTTCGCCCTGGCCGGTGTAGGGACGGTTTGTTCAACGGAGAAGCTTGTGGGAGAGTTCTCCTTCACCACAGTCAGGGTGCCATCGCCCTGTGAACTGAAAGCCTCCATTGTAGACGGATTGAAAGTGGCGCCGTCTGATCCGCTGCCGATCGGAAGGTCAGAGATGATGTGACCGTCGGTTGCCGAGAGGATAATCATGTTTTTGTTGTCACGGCATGTTGCGAAAAGGATTTCATTTTTCGCGTCCAAAGCGAGGCCCGCACACCCTCCGCCTTTACCCGAAACGTCGTACTTACCGACCATCTTCATACTGTTCGAGTCGATTACCGCGATGGCAGCTTTGTCTTCGATATCGACATAGACTTTGCCGCGTCCGTCGGTCACAGCCTGCTCAGGAGCGCCCCCGATGTCGATGGTGCCAAGAATTGCACCGTCTTTATCGTCGAGGACGGTGATGTTTGGCTCGGAGTGGCTGAGGACATAGAAGTGGTGATTGTAAGGGTCGTTGAGATAACCATCTGGATTACCTCCGACATCGATCTTCTTGAGAATTGCGAAGGTCTTCGAATCGAACATCGTTACAGGTTTTGATGTTGCGAATCCATGACTGGTTGAGGTATCGACGGCTCCGCCATGTGCGCTCACTCCCGGTATATCTCCGACTTGAGCGAGCGTATCGAGGTTGAAAACACCAATGTGTCCGGCGGGACCAGACCTGGCAACATACAGATTGCGGCCGTCGGGATCGGCGGTAACGTAGTCGAACCCTCCGTCGCCTCCTACAAGTTGAATCCTCAGAACTTTGTATTGCCCACTGTCCTGAGCCTTCGCAACGGCATGAAATGAAAGCAGTACGGCGAGCATCGCGACTAAGAGTGTTTTGCGTGACATGGTTTTGTCTCCGATAAGCGGTTCGAGTCTGACGAGTTGACCTGAATTCAGCAGAATTTTGTAAGTGTGGTCAGTTCGGGTTGTTGGAGGGCTTTCGCTCAATCAGCAATTTGAGCATACACGGAACAAGCTCAAGGAGAGGATCGGTGTCGGATTGATAACGAGAAGTAATATCGACGCGGTTCACTCCTTTGATGACGCTCTGCATGCGGAGATATCTGGAGTCGGCAGGCCTCAGGAAGGGTGTCGAAAGATTTCGACCAATGGTAAGCTCTAACCAGTGATGAAGGCCCTGTATTCGCAAATTCGGTTTGCTCCTGGGATTTTGGCGGTAGTTATTTCCTGCTCTTTCGCGTCAGCGCAGATTTCATCCAACGCGCAACAAGAGGATCTGACTGGAATAGCTGTCAGGGAGATTCACCCCAAGTCGGTTGCTGCTCCATTTCCAATGGATAAAATCTCGGGTCGGAGTGCAATGCTGGAATTTCGGACCCCCGATAAGATGACGACGGCAGATCGCGAATTGGCAGAAGCTAGCGAGGCGGAGATCGCTCGGCGTGCAGCATTGCAGGGATTCTATCTGCGGTCGAACAGTGCTGGAATAGCGTCGGGCCCTGCAGGCTGGGATTTTGAGCAGGCGGTTTGCCCGGTTTTCCCTGAGCACTTGATCCTTGAATATAGCCACAGCAATGGTCCGGGCGATGTGACGCTATTTTCTGTGGTGATTCCAAGGGCGAATGGGCATGTAAGGGTGATTCCGGTGCGACGGCGGGGTTATTCGCTCTTCACCCCTTCTTCTTCGAATGCGCTGACAATAAACGACTTCAATCATATGGTTACTGAGGGACGGAGCGGGCTCCCCGCAGACTGGCTAACTCTTGGATTGTGTTACGCCGCGCTGGCAGGGGGCCATGTTCGTGCAAGCCTGCAGGCACAGACACCGGACGAGGAGGCCTATCCTCTGTTTGGACCTGCCAAGCTGATAGTGGATGAGAAGAACACTGCTGAAGTTAGCTTTGCTGATATCAGTCCTCGCAGGAAGGCAATGGACTGGAAGCTGACGTTCGCGCAAAGTGGACGACTTTTAAAGGTGCAGCACACAGCTTCCCTGAGTGTGGTCGAAAGATCTGTCGTGGGAGCGGCAACGGAAGTGAAGGGTATCCCGGTAAAGGGCTCAGTCGTGGATCTGAACAAGCTGGGGAACTAGATCGGACCGAGTTCTGAACTGAGGAATTTTCTTATATCTCTGTGAAGAGCCTGATTCAATTTCCCAAGCCGGGGTGAGATTGAACGATGCGCTAGCGAAGATAATGCAGTATCGATGTATCCGGGAATGGCGCCGCAGAAAAGGTGAGAACGAAGATTGCGAGCGCGAGCACGCTGAGCGCTAAACGTTTCCGATCCAGGCTCTGAATGATTGGGACGCGGGGATGGCGCATGGCAGGGATCAGCAGTATGGCTCCCCAGAGAATCCAGCCGACCCAAAAGAAGACTCCGCCTACAAGCAGGACGAACGGTAATATCCACGTGAGAATGCGATGTATGCGTGGAGAGATGGCGTAGATGATGTGTCCGCCATCAAGTTGTCCGCAGGGTATAAGGTTGAGTGAGGTAATGAAGAGTCCAACCCATCCGGCCACCAGCACTGGGTGACGCAGGGCGAGATCAAAGGACGGTGTTCCAGGATACAAATGCGACAACGCGCTATGGACGATGTTCAACGTGAGCGAGTTTCCGAATCCGATGATCGCTGGAGCATGATGAAGAGGATTCACGGGGGCGAGGGGAGACAGCAAGAATCCGATCGCGACAACAACAATAGAAACAAGATAGCCTGCCAATGGGCCGTATGCCCCTACATCCATCAGGGCCAATCGGTTCGGAATCAAACTACGTATTTGGATGATTGCGCCGGCCGTGCCACTGAGGGTTGGCGCTGGAAGAACCCATGGAAGTGTCGCACGAATGCCATGGGCCCGGCACGCGAAATAATGGCCGAATTCATGGGTGAGCAGAATCGTAAGCAAGGCCAAAGAGAACGGCCAGCCAAGCAACAGCCGGTGAGGATTTTCAATGAGCCAGGGCCACGGCCACAGATCACTTTCGCTGACGACTGTGGGAAGACCCTCAAGAAAGTTCTGCATGAAACGCGCACCGATGGCCGTCGTGGTTACCAGGCTGACTGTGAGAAGTAAGACTGGCAGGCCATATTCGAGCCATCGGTTAGGGCGGGGAATCTGCATGGTAGCGGGCAGAGAGTGCGCCCCTGGTGGGTTGTTCGAGACGGGCGTTCCTTCCAGGGACTCGGCTATCTGTGACAATTCGGGGACTCTGAAGCACGAAATGGACCCCGGGTCTCAGGGGTGTGCATGGGTGGGCGGGTTAGCTTTGGGAGGAGGAACTGGATCCAGTACCTCCTCCTGTATCGATGGCATGAAGTTCTTTTCCGGGTTTAAAACGAACTGCTTTGCCCGGCGCAATGCTGACCTCGGTTCCGGTCCTTGGGTTGCGACCGATTCCGGTTTTTCGTGGACGGACGCTGAAGACACCAAATCCGCGCAATTCAATGCGATCTCCTGCTGCCAGCGCGAGTTTCAGGCCTTCAAAAACTGTGTCCACGGCAGCTTCCGCTTTTGCCCGTGGCAACCCTGTCCGCTCTATGACGTGGTGCACTATATCCTGCTTGATCAATGTCCTTGCCCCTCAATCGAAGAGAATTTTTGCGCCTTTGCACTGCGGCTCGCTCGAGTGCCCTACTGGCGAGATGCTATTGGGAGTTGGCTCCGTTGTCAATCTTGACGTACTCCAATACCATAAACAACTTAGAGACTCTGCGTCAGCACAAAGGACGCCAATTGAGAGGAATTTTTCAGAATGTCGATTCAAAGTGATCGCTGGATACGGGAACAGGCGCTCCAGCACGGAATGATTGAGCCATTCAGCGAAAAGCAGGTGAGGGAGGGCGTGATCTCCTACGGTCTTTCTTCTTACGGCTACGATCTTAGGGTTTCTGACGAATTCAAGATATTTACAAATGTGAACAGCGCGATCATCGATCCGAAAGCCTTCGATGAGCGTTCTTTTGTGAGCGTGCAGGCTGATTCAGTAATCGTGCCGCCAAATTCCTTCGCGCTCGCCCGCTCAGTGGAGTATTTCCGGATTCCCCGGGATGTGATCAGCGTTTGTGTCGGGAAATCTACATATGCGCGTTGCGGAATCATTGTGAATGTGACTCCTTTTGAGCCGGAGTGGGAAGGATATGTGACACTGGAGATCTCCAATACGACTCCGCTTCCGGCAAGGGTCTACGCCAACGAGGGACTGTGTCAGATTCTCTTTTTCCGCGGCTCAGAGCCTTGTGAGGTGAGTTATGCGGACCGGAAAGGGAAATATCAGAAGCAGCAAGGGATTGTATTGCCCAGGCTCTAACGATGGTTTGCCAGAATCTCTCCAGTAAGCAGAAATCGCCTGCATTCCATGCGGGATGAATTTGACCGTTTCGGTTCGATACTGGTTTGATCCAAACTCTCGATACTTTGCACAACATTGCTGCATTGCAGGTCGCGAAACTTAATTCTCTTGAGTACAACCGAAGTGTTTCTTCGGGTGAAATGTATTGCGGGCTTTTTTGCGGGTGGGTTAATCTAGGCCAGTCAGCACCTCATCAATGCGAGCCAGATTAAGCATTTTTGGAGTATCTCGAATTTAGGTTCGAATCTCTCCGAGAACCGGGCTTCAGGGCTCTGAGGAGCGAAATAAGCAAATAGATAAGGCGGGCGATGTACGCAACATCTGGTTCTTCTTATACGCGAGTTGGGCTTTTTTCTACACAGTCTATCCGGTTGATTGGTTTGATCAGCGCTTTTGACAATCATCAGTCGATTCGAATTCAAATAGGAGAACTAAACGAATTCCTTAGCGATGAGAATTTGCACTATCTGATTCTGGATCTCTCCCATATCGAGACATGGATGGAGTTTCAGACCATGGTGCGGAGGGTGCGACCTGATATTCGACAAATCGTTCTGGGCCCTTCGGGTACGGAAGATCTTGCCCTGCGTTCGATTGCTGCTGGCGCGCGTGGATTTCTTGATTCACGCGCCGGACCGTTGGCAGTTCGCCAAGCTGTGGAGATGGTAATGCGCGGTTGCATCTGGGCGTCTCGTCTTCAACTATCGAAGATGATTGATCAGCTTCTCCTGCAAAGAAATGTCGCAGATTCGGGAACGCAACCGAGTTATAGTCCTCGCGAGCGCCAAGTACTCGATTTGATCATGACGGCTCGTTCAAACAGGGAGATCGCGACTGAGTTGGGTATTGAAGAGCGCACAGTGAAGGCGTACGTTTCAAGCCTGATGCGGAAGACAGGCGTGGGCAACCGGGTTGCGCTGTCAGTGCAGGCGATGCAAATGTCTCAGCAGACCGAAACTCGTGCCTGATTCTGTCTGAATTAGGAGTTCAGCCGGTTCACGCGGGTGCCTTTAGCAAACCGTGCGCCTTTCCAGAATTGAATTCTGTTACTACAAATGGAAATCGATTTCAGAAAGAAAGGGAAGCACTTGCGTGGACCAAGGCGGCTACCATTCGCATGTTAGAAAACATACTATTTTAAGCCTTTGACTCACAGACCTAGTCGCGCAAAGGTTAACCTGATTTACATTTCATGTTAGCTGTTTAGGTTATAGGGTGAGTACCTTTTGATGTTACTTATATACATCGCCCTTTGGTTACATTGATTTATTCAAATGTGTACCGGATTATACAGATGTAACAACGCAGATCTGGGGAAGGACTTTTCGGGGAAGATGGAAACCATCTCTTCGAAAAGTCCTCTTTTTTTGAGCTTCTGTTCGAAACGTCGCCGTCACCCGAGAGGTCATTGGCTTTCTTCTGGAACTGGATCGCGATAGTGTCATCGCGAATACCTTTTTCATTTGACTCTCGGCTTTCCTCGCTATGCTTTCCAACCTTTTGCTGACGAATGGCGTCATAGAATTTGGGTTCAACTGCCCGAGTTCTCCGGAGCGTGATTCCACAAAACGTCGCAGACCCGGATTTCCTGGGCTCTTGAGCTGCAAATTTACCAAGTCGGATAATGTCGAAGAGAAGATCGAGAGCGGTAGAATTGGTCGATCCATTTTTGCATTCGACAATGATTGTAGTTTTGACAGCGGAGTGCACTCAAGCTCCGCGAATGAGGAGAAATTGCATGAAAAAGACCTATTCCCCCTTTCTGACTCTTTGCATGGGAGTTCTGATCACCGCACTGTCAGCAAGCACAGCGCAGGCGGCGACATCTCACGAGGACTTGCAGGACCGTGTTGACGCTGCCAAGACTGTGATAGATGAAATCGTAAATACTCCTGACAGCACGATTCCACTGAACATTTTGAAACAAGCGACATGCGTGGCTGTAATCCCCAGCCTAAAGAAGGGAGCCTTTATCGTTGGGGCCGAATACGGGCGCGGCGTGGTTACCTGCCGCACAGGTCACGGCTGGAGCGCCCCGGCGTTCATTACGATTGCCGGAGGTTCCTTCGGCTTTCAAATCGGTGGCCAGGCGACCGATCTGGTTCTGATTGCAGTCAACGATCACGGCTTCCAGGATCTGTTGAAAAGCAAGTTTAAGATCGGCGGCGACGCAGCCGCATCGGCGGGTCCGGTTGGACGAAACTCGCAGGCCTCCACGGACTGGAAGATGAGCGCTGAACTGCTGACTTATTCACGCAGCAAAGGGCTCTTTGCAGGAATCGATCTTAACGGCGCTTCGGTCACTCAGAGCACGGACGATACAGAGACCTACTACGGTCAGGCTCACGGATTCCGCAGCATTCTGCATGGGGATGTACCTGTTCCAGGAGGTGCTGTGCCGTTCGTCAAGGCGGTCGCAAAGGCATTCGTTGACGCTAAGGCGAACTACTGAGGCGTTCAAAAAGGAATTTGGAAAACGGGATGGCGAGACCCGGGTTTGGTGTGCGTTTGATGCATGCCAGCCCGGGTTTTTGCTTTATCGCTATTTAATTGACTGCCCGTTTGAATTATTAACACCCCTTGGCACAAACAGGCTTTTCTACACGAGTTGGAGTCTTCAACTTCTGATTTCCGTCATTCAGGGCGTTTACACTTGGGGATGGCATTTCCTTTGCAGGCGGAATGACGGAGACTCTCGAATATTGGCTGGTTTGGTGGGTTGCGCGCGGTCTGGGATTGCTTCCTCGATCGGTAGCGCGGCTCTTGGGGGCGATGCTCGGACGGGGAGTCTATATGGCCGCAGGACGATTGCGTCGAACGGGACTGCGCAATCTGGAAATCGCGATGCCAGAGATGGCTCTATCTGAGAGACAGGAAACACTGAAGAAGCTATATCGGAATCTGGGTTGGCAGCTTGTGGAGTTTTCAAGGATGGAGCGGTATACCGCCGAGAATACTTCGAAGTGGATTCGATACGAGGGGCTGGAAAGGTTTCTCGCGGCGGAGGCTCTTGGGAAGGGTGTCCTGATTCTTACCGGACACTTTGGGGCCTGGGAGTTGTCGAGCTTTTACCATTCATTGATGGGGCATCCGATGGGGATGGTGATCCGACGGCTGGATAACCGGCGCCTTGATGCTTTTGTGAACCGGATTCGATGCATGCACGGGAACCGTGTGCTCCACAAAGATGATTTTGCCCGCGGATTGATAACGGCCATGCGTCATGGCGAGAGCGTAGGGATTCTGATGGACACGAATATGACTCCGCCACAGGGTGTATTTGTGAATTTTTTCGCTACCCAGGCCTGTACTGCCTCCGGTTTAGCCCGAGTGGCACTCAAGACCGGTGCGGCCATAGTGCCTGGATTCCTGGTCTGGGAAGCTGCAGAAAAGCAATATGTGCTGCATTTTGGTGACCGGATACAGATAGAGGAGACAGGCGATTCCGAATCGGATATGGTTTCACTCACACAAGCGTGTACCGATGTGATTGAGGCCTGGGTGCGACGGTATCCGGATCAATGGTTGTGGATTCACCGGAGATGGAAGACGCGACCGGCCGGGGAAGGTCCTGTCTATCCTTGATTTCAATTAAATTGTGCTCATGCGGTATTTTAGTCTCGCCCATGACAGGATGCGAGGGGAGAATTCAGTGACGGTAGGTGAGTTGATCGATCGGCTTGGCGGCACTCTCTTGCATGGCGACCGGGAGACCTTGGTGGCAGGTGTGTCTGATCTGGAGCATGCGAAAGAACTTGACCTGATTTTCGGCGACAGCCAGGCTTTTGCCGACAAGGCTGCCAACAGTTGGGCGAGCGCAGCAGTAATTCCCGCGGATTTCTGTCCGACGACAAACGGTCGCGTCGCCGTGATTGTGACTGCGCAGCCCCGCCTTTGGTTTGCTCAGGCGGCGAAGCTGTTGGCGGTCCCACTCCCCGCTCTGGGTTGGCACCCAGCCGCAACCATCGCGTCCGACGCGCATCTGGCCGAGACAGTTTCTGTCGCAGCCGGCGCGGTGATCGGGCACGGTACCGTGATTGGCGAATTCAGCCGAATCGAAGCGGGAGCCGTGATCGGAAACGGGGTACTGATAGGCGAACACTGCAGAATCTATCCGCGAGTTGTCTTGTATCCGGGAACAGTCCTCGGAGATAGAGTCGTGGTTCATGCAGGGGCAGTGCTGGGTGCCGATGGCTTCGGCTACGTCAGGGATCGAGTGACGGGTGCGTATACCCAGTTTCCTCAACAGGGCACACTAGTGATTGAAGATGATGTCGAGATCGGAGCGAATACGACGATCGATCGAGGCGCCCTGGCAGAGACGAGAATCCGACGAGGAGCGAAGCTCGATAACCTGGTTCACATCGGTCATAACTGCGATATCGGCGAGGACGTTGTGATAGCTTCGCAGACTGGGATTTCGGGTTCATCCAGCGTAGGCAAAGGAGCGGTCCTAGCCGGCCAGGTAGGAATTGGCGATCATGCGCATGTAGGAGATGGCGTGATTCTGGGTGGGCAGGCTGGAGTGCTTTCGGGCAAGACGCTCACTACACGGGGTACTGTGCTGTGGGGAACTCCGGCGAAGCCGCTGCGAGAGTATTTGCGAGAGCTGGCGACGTTGGCGAGGCTGGCGCGGCGCAAGAAAGATTGAGCTTTCCATATTAAGATCTGTTGTTCCCACCCTTCCCGCAAAGTACCTGCAGAGGATGGGACACCGACTTGCGTGGTCAAGATAGGAGTGCCGGTGGCGGTGCTGGTTGTTGCTGGAAGTGGGCGCGAGGCGGGGAAGACGGCTGTAGGGTGTGCTCTCATTGCGGCGATGCCGGAGTTTCGCTGGGTCGCGGCGAAGATTAGTCCGCACCTTCACGGAGTGGGCGAGGAACTTTGGGAAGAGCCGAATTCTCGTTCAGAAAAGGATACTGGCAGGTACCTGGGCGCAGGCGCGCGACGGTCGTTCTTGATTCGAGGCGTCTCGGATTCACGGACTGCTGAGCTGATTGGCGAGGCCAGGAGCGCCGCGCAGGAATGCGACGCATTGGTCGTCGAGTCGAACAGAATTGCCGCCCAGGTTGTTGCGAAATGCGGCGAGCCGTCCTGTTCGATTGCGGTTGTAGTGGGAACTGAATCTGAGTGGAAGGCTTCGTTGCGGGAGTGCATAGGAAGCGTGGATGCGCTGGTGCTTGTTGGTGGTGTTTCGCCGGAGGAGTTTGAGTCGACTTTTTTGCGAAAGCCCATCTTCACAATGACGGCTGGCCAGTGGTCTATGCCGGAGTTGGTCGGGTTCGTGCGCGACAGGCTGCTCTTGGCGAATTCCTAAGCCAGGAGAGGGTAATTGTTGCGATGGCGACTGTGCCCGTTGACGATGTTTTCGTATCGATCCGAGAGTACCTGAGAACGAGCTATAGCCATGACTGCGAGTATGTAGACGGAAGCATCGAGTAGCGCAATTTGGGGGAGCAGGAACACTGGATTCTGCAGATGTCTTCAGCGGGACTCTCGTGGATGAGCCGAGTCGCGTGGGAATAGAAGTTTATCCCGAGTTACGGAGCCGAATCGGGTGAAAGCATTTTCGTGTTCCGAGCGTGCTGGTTCTTCGGGCGGGTCTGATGTCGACCACCGCCTACGGAAAACTAGCAGCGCAGGATCTTTTCGCTGGTTATGCCTTTGGTCGCGTTGCGGGTGTCGATGACTAACTTCGACCGCTCGACGATTTCAGGATAGTTGTAGGTTGTGTGGTCAGTAACGATTACAACTGCGTCGTAGTCTCCTAAGTTGTCCAGGGGGGTGTTGGTCATGTTCAGGGCGTAATGGCGACCATGGCCCACCGTCGGGAAGTAGGGATCGTTATAGAAGACAGTAGCGCCACGATGGCGCAGCAGTTCGAGAATGGTCAGGGAGGGGGATTCGCGGAGGTCGTCTACATCGCGTTTGTAGGCTAACCCCAGAACCAGAATTTTTGAGCCTTTGATGGATTTGCTGTGTTCGTTCAACCCGGCTGCGATCTGGTCTATGACGAAGTAGGGCATTGCGGTGTTGACTTCGCCTGCGAGTTCGATGAAGCGGGTGTGGAAGTCGAACTGCTTGGCCTTCCATGAGAGATAGAACGGGTCAATCGGGATGCAATGGCCGCCGAGGCCGGGACCGGGGTAGAACGCTTGAAATCCAAAGGGCTTGGTCTTGGCTGCGTCGATGACTTCGTGGATGTCGATGCCCATCTTCATGCAGAGTTGCTTCAGTTCATTCACCAGGGCGATGTTAACGCAGCGGTAGATGTTTTCGAGGAGCTTGGTCATCTCGGCAACCGAGGGCGAACTGACGGGAACTACTTTCCGGAAAATGCTGCCATACATGGCCGATGCCAGTTCGAGAGCGACCTGGCCGCAACCTCCGACGACTTTGGGGATGTCGTGACGGGCTACGGTGTCGTTGCCGGGATCTTCGCGCTCGGGGCTGAAGGCTACATGGATGCCCTGGTCTTCGGATGTACGCGCGACTTTGAGGCCGTGGGGATTGCCTTTTTCGAGGCGCGGAACTACCAGTTCTTCCGTGGTGCCGGGGTAGGTGGTGCTTTCGAGGACTATGAGCTGGCCATCTTTGACGAAGGGAGCAATCGACTCCACTGTCTCCCGGACGTAGCGCAGGTCCGGCTCGTGGTAGTCGTTGAGCGGAGTGGGAACGCAGATGATGACAGCGTCCATCTGCGCGACTTCAGAGTAATCGGCAGTGGCGTGGAAGCCAATTTTCTGCGCCTGCTGAATGGACTCCGGTAGTATGCGAACGATGTAGGAGCCGCCGCTGTTGAGCGTGGCGACCTTGGCTGGCTCAATGTCGAATCCGGTGACGCGGAAGCCTTCTTTACTAAAGAGCAGAGTGAGCGGCAGGCCGACATAGCCCATGCCGATGATTCCGATGCGTGCTTCTCGGGATTCCATTTTGAGTTTGAGGGCTTCAAGTCGGGTCGGGGTGGCTGTCGTCATGTCTCTTTGATTGTAAATCCGCCGGTCAGGACCAGGGTTTTGCAGGGTTGTATGCTGAAACTTGGCAGTTTCAAGGGGATGACGAGTGGGAAAGTATCTGGTTACCGGTTCGGCGGGGTTTATTGGCAGATCGATCGCGGCTGCGCTTCTGGAGCTGGGCGATGATGTGCGCGGGGTGGACAATTTCGCAACTGGCAAGCGCGAAAATCTGATCGGTCTCGAGGGGATGGAGTTTGTTGAAGGCGACCTGGCTGATCTGAATGTCTGCCGTGAGGTCTGTGCTGGGGTCGAGGTTGTCTTCCACGAGGCGGCGTTGCCTTCCGTGCCAAGATCGGTGATTGATCCGATCGCGTCGAATGTGGCGTGCGTTGATGCAACGGTGAATCTTCTTTGGGCGGCAAAGGAAGCTGGAGTGCGCCGGGTGGTGTATGCGGCTTCTTCTTCGGCTTACGGGGATACGCCGACTTTGCCGAAGCATGAAGCGATGTTGCCGAATCCGATCTCTCCTTATGCTGTTGCCAAACTGACGGGGGAGTATTACATGCGTTCGTTTGCTCGGGTGTACGGGTTGGAGACCGTCTCTCTCCGGTACTTCAACGTCTTTGGGCCTTATCAGGATCCGATGAGCCAGTATTCGGGCGTGCTTGCAGTGTTTTGCCGCAAGATGCTGGCGGGCGAGCAGCCAACGATATACGGTGATGGGGAGACGAGCCGGGATTTCACTTTCATTCAGAACACGGTCGAAGGGAACCTTTTGGCTGCGGTGACTGACTCCGGGAAGGTTTCGGGGAAGGTAATGAACGTTGCGACCGGCGTTCGGATCACCTTAAACCAGGTAGTTGAGGTCCTGCGTGAGATTACCGGATACGCTGGTCCAGTCGCTTACGCACCCGAACGGGCGGGAGACATTCGGCACTCTCTGGCCGATATTGGGCTGGCGGAAGAGTTGCTTGGGTACCGTCCGAGCGTCGATTTCCGCGAGGGGCTGGAGCGGACGGTCGAATGGTATCGAAAGGCTGGAAGCGCAGAAAAGAC
>Ga0302319_10018466_pt1 | contig 12724 bp, 11 predicted proteins | sample Bog_T0_2_FD_203319 | JGI IMG/M metagenome (GOLD analysis project Ga0302319, IMG submission 203319) | Peat permafrost microbial communities from Stordalen Mire near Abisko, Sweden - Bog_T0_2 | ecosystem: Environmental > Terrestrial > Soil > Wetlands > Peat | place: Sweden: Abisko, Stordalen Mire...
CAGGCGCGTTGGTCCGCGCCGAGGTTGCACGGACCAAGTAACGGCACGGCTACTCGAAGATCAAGGGCAGCTAGCGTATGGGGGCATGCGTAGCGCCAACACTGTCGCGGCGAAGCCGAAGGCTTGGTAGCGAGCATCAAGCTGCAATCGAGGAAGGGGTCATCCGCCCCTACCCATCAAACCCCTCCGCCGATCCGCTTGTCGCGCGCGACACTAGCGTCGCGTCCGGCTCGGGCAGTGGCTTGCCATTATCGCGAAAGCGGTTGGTGATGGGGTAGCGGCGGTCGCGCCCGAAATTGCGGCTGGTGACCTTGACGCCAGGGGCGGCCTGCCTGCGCTTGTATTCGGCGATGTTGAGCAGGCGGTCGATCCGCGCCACCGTTTCGCGGTCGAAGCCGGCCGCCACGATGGCCGCCAGCGGCTGTTCGCGCTCGACCAGCCGTTCCAGGATGCCGTCGAGGATGTCGTAGGGCGGCAGCGAATCCTGGTCGGTCTGGTTTTCGCGCAATTCCGCCGTCGGCGGCCGGGTGATGATGTTGCGAGGAATCACCTCGCCCGACGGCCCCAGTGCACCCTCGGGTTTCCACGCATTGCGCAGGCCAGAGAGCCGGAACACCTCGGTCTTGTAGATATCCTTGATCGGGTTGAAGCCGCCGTTCATGTCGCCATAGAGCGTGGCGTAGCCGACCGACATTTCCGACTTGTTGCCGGTGGTGACCACCATGGCGCCGGTCTTGTTGGAGATCGCCATCAGCAGCGTGCCGCGGGTGCGGGCCTGCAGGTTCTCCTCGGTGATATCGCGCGGCAGGCCCTTGAAGGCGCCAGCCAGTATTTCCTCAAAGCCGTTGACGGCCGGCGCGATCGGCAGCACCTCGTAGCGGATGCCGAGCGCGCTTGCGAGTTTGGCGGCGTCGTCGAGCGACACCTGCGCGGTGAAACGAAACGGCAGCATCACGCCGCGCACCCGTTCGGCTCCCAGCGCATCAACCGCGATCGCCGCGCACAGCGCCGAATCGATGCCGCCGGAGATGCCGAGCAGCACGCCGGGAAAGCCGTTCTTTTGCACGTAGTCCCGCAGGCCGAGCACGCAGGCCGCGTAATCGCCCTGGTCGCCGTCGAGCGCCGGCGCCATCGGTCCGCCACAGCGCCAGCCGCCCTCGCCCTTGGTCCAGCGCAGCGTGGTGATGTTTTCCACGAAGCCGGGCAATTGTGCCGCGACCGAGAGATCGGCATTGAGCGCGAACGACGCGCCGTCGAACACCAGTTCGTCCTGGCCGCCGACCTGGTTGAGATACACCAGCGGCAGCCCGCTTTCGGTGACCCGGGCCACCGCGATCGACAGCCGCACGTCATTCTTGTCGCGGGCATAGGGCGAGCCGTTCGGCACCACCAGGATTTGCGCGCCGGTCTCGGCCAGGCATTCGACGACGTTCTCGTAGTCCTCCGATTCCTCCAGCCAGATGTCCTCGCAAATCGGCACCCCCACCCGGATGCCGCGGATGGTCACCGGACCGGCCGCCGGACCGCGGGCGAACAGCCGCTTTTCATCGAATACGCCGTAGTTCGGCAGATTGGCCTTGTAGCGGATGGCGGCGATGCGGCCATCGTCCAGCAACGCGCAGGCGTTGTAGAGCTTGCCGTCCTCGACCCAGGGACTGCCGATCAGCATCGCCGGGCCGCCGTCGGCGGTCTCGCGGGCTAGCTCTTCGACCGCCGCTCGGCAGGCAGCCTGAAAGGCCGGTTTCAGCACCAGGTCTTCGGGCGGATATCCCGCAATGAACAATTCCGGCAGCACCACGAGATCGGCGCCGTCAGCACGGGCTTGGGCTCGCGCGGCGCGGGCCTTTGCGACGTTGCCGGCGACATCGCCCACCGTCGGATTCAGCTGGGCCAGCGTCATTACAAACTGATCAACTCGTCCGGTCATGGAACCCTACTTATTCTCATAATGAGCAAATCGAACATAGCATGCTGTGTTAAGCTTCGCCAGATACCGAGACAGCCAAATCGTCATAGCGAGTGCCTTGCGCGCGGCCAAACTGCGAATCGCGTTGCTTTCAGATCGCGCCCATACGTTCGGCGATGGCGACCAGCCAGAACAGGCCGGCCAGCACCAGCGCCACCCCGACCGCGGCGGAGCCCATATCCTTGACCCGGCCGATCTGCGTATCGGGATCGGTCGTGAGCCGGTCGGCAAGCTTCTCGATCGCGGTGTTGAGCAGCTCGATGATCAGCACCAGCACGACGGCGGCGATCAGCTCGAAGCGCCGCACCAGGGTGGCGCCGATCAGCCACGCCAAAGGCAGCGCCAACGCCAGCGCGATGATCTCTTCGCGAACGGCCTGCTCCGAACGGATCGCAAAGGCGAGGCCGTTGCGCGTATTGATGGTGGCGCGCCAGAACCGCAGCAAATCAAAGTCCCGCCGCGACCGGCATCGGCTTGGCCTTGCGGCCGCGGTCCTGCTTGAGCAATTCGGCGATCAGGAACGCCATGTCGATCGACTGCTCGGCGTTGAGCCGGGGATCGCAGACCGTGTGGTAGCGATCGCTGAGGTCCTCATCGGTGATGGCGCGGGCGCCGCCGATGCATTCGGTGACGTCCTGGCCGGTCATCTCCAGATGGACGCCGCCGGCGTGGGAACCCTCGGCCGAGTGGATGGTGAAGAACGACTTGACCTCGGACAGGATGCGGTCGAACGGCCGGGTCTTGTAGCCGGAGGTCGCGGTGATGGTGTTGCCGTGCATCGGATCGCAGGACCAGACCACCACGCGACCCTCGCGCTGCACAGCGCGGATCAGCTGCGGCAGGTGATCGCCAATCTTGTCCGCGCCGAAGCGGCTGATCAGAGTCAGCCGCCCCGGCTCGTTGTCCGGATTGAGCACGTCGATCAGCCGCAGCAGTTCATCGCCCTTGAGCGACGGGCCGCATTTCAGTCCGATCGGATTCTTGATGCCGCGGAAATATTCGACATGGCCGTGATCGAGCTGACGGGTGCGGTCGCCGATCCAGATCATGTGGCCGGAGGTCGCATAATAGGCGCCGCTGGTCGAATCGACCCGGGTGAAGGCCTGCTCGTAGCCCAGCAGCAGCGCCTCGTGACTGGTATAGAAATCGGTGACGCTGAGGCTGGAGTCGACAGCGAAGTTCAGGCCGCAGGCGCGCATGAAATCGAGCGCTTCGGAAATCCGGTCGGCCAGGTCCGTATAGCGCTTGGACTGCGCCGAGCCCTTGACCGATTCGAGCATCCATTGATGTACATTGTCGACCGAGGCATAGCCGCCCTTGGCGAAAGCGCGCAGCAGGTTGAGCGTCGCCGCCGACTGCCGATAGGCTTCGATCTGGCGCCGCGGATCGGGCGTGCGCGCATCCTTGGTGAAGGCGATGTCGTTGACAATGTCGCCGCGGTAACTCGGCAGCTCGACGCCGTCGATCTTTTCGTTTGGCGACGAACGCGGTTTGGCGAACTGTCCGGCGATGCGCCCGACCTTGACCACGGGCACCGCGCCGGCATAGGTCAAGACGATCGCCATCTGCAGGAATACGCGGAAGAAATCCCGGATGTTGTTGGCGCCGTGCTCGGCGAAGCTTTCGGCGCAGTCGCCGCCCTGCAGCAGGAAGGCCTCGCCAGCGGCTACCCGCGCCAGCGACCTTTTCAGGTTACGGGCCTCACCTGCAAAAACCAGCGGAGGAAACGTCGCAAGCTGTGCCTCGACATCAGCCAATGCCCTGGCATCGGGATAGTCGGGTACTTGCTGCACCGGCTTGGCGCGCCAGCTGTCAGGTGTCCACCGCTCGGACATACGTCAAACTCCCAAAGTAAAACCCGCTATATGTGCGCGATAGCGAAGGGCCGCGTTATACACAGGCTGGCGGCGAACCGCCAGTTGGAATTCCGTCTTTCGAGACAAGCCCTTGCGGCAAAAACCGAATTCGCATCTGCTGCAAGCAGCGCCTAGCACGGGGACCATGGCGGTGGCACAGGCGACGCTGGACGACGTTTTCATCGACGACATCACCTTCCCGGCTGCCGACGGATATGTGCTGGGGGCGACCCTGTTCCTGCCCCGCGGGACCAAACGCCATGCCGTCCTGATCAATTCGGCGACCGCGGTACCGCGCAAGTTCTATCGCGGCTTTGCCGGCTATCTGGCGGGGCGCGGCTGCGCGGTCCTGACTTACGACTATCGCGGCACCGGCGACTCCCGGCAACCGGCCATGGTCGGATACAACGCGCAGAAATCGCTGGTCGGCTTCAAGGCTTCGATGTCGGATTGGGCGGCGCTGGACGTCACCGCAGGGGTGGCGTGGATGCGCGAACGGTACCGCAATCTTCCGCTCGGCTATGTCGGCCATTCCTTCGGCGGCCAGGCGCTCGGGCTCATCGCCAATAACGGCGAGGTTTCGCGCGCGCTCCTGGTCGCGGCCCAGGCCGGCTATTGGAAGCTGATGGCCTCGCCCGAGCGCTACCGGGTCTATGCCATGCTGAAATTAGTCGGCGTCCCGCTGACCCGGCTGTTGGGCTATGCGCCGGGCTGGAGCGGCCTGAGCGAGGACCTGCCCAAGGACGTGTTCCTGCAATGGGTCGGCTGGGTCATGAACCGACGCTATATGTTCGACGATCCCGATCTCGCGGCGCTCCGGAACTTCTCTGGATATCGCGGCGCGCTGCGGGCGCTGTGCTTTTCCGACGACCCCTGGGCGACACAGCCGGCGGTCGAACTGCTATGCTCGGGCTTCGTCTCGACCAGCCCGGAAATCCTGACCGTGACCCCGGCGGTCGCCGACGTCAACAGGATTGGGCATTTCGGCTTCTTCCGGGCGGAACACCGCGACACGCTCTGGCGGGGCGCCGCGGAATGGATCGAGGCGACGGATTTAGCCGCCAGCCTCTGACGGTCTATTCCGCGGCCTGCCGCACGTGGCGCGCGGTTGGTGTCCGCATGGTTACAAGTTCTTCGGCCGCGGTCGGATGCAGGGCCATGGTGGCATCGAAATCGGCCTTGGTGGCTTTCATCTTGATGGCGATGGCGACCAGCTGCACCATTTCGGCGGCGCCGTCGCCGACGATGTGACAACCGACGACGCGGTCGGTCAGGGCATCGACGACGAGCTTCATCAGCATCCTTGTATCGCGGCCCGACATCGTCGCCTTCATCGGCCTGAAGCTGGACTTGTAGATATCGACGTGACTGAAATGCGCGCGGGCCTGCGCTTCGGTCAGACCAACGGTGCCGACCTCGGGCTGGGAAAACACCGCGGTCGGAATCTCGGCGTGATCAACCTGGACCGGCCGCTTGCCGAACACCGTGTCGGCGAAGGCGTGGCCCTCGCGGATCGCGACCGGCGTCAGGTTGGTGCGGTGGGTGACGTCGCCGATGGCGTAGATATTCGGCACCGAGGTGCGGGAAAAGCCGTCGACCGCGATCCCACCATTGCCCGGGTTGATGGCGACGCCGGCCTTCTCGAGCCCGAGACCGGCGACATTCGGATGCCGTCCGATCGCGAACATCACCTGGTCGGAAGCGACGCTGGCGCCGTTGGACAGATGCGAGGTGAATTCCTCGCCGTGCTTATCGACCCTGTTGACCGTGCAGCCGGTCAGGATGGCGATGCCTTCTTTTTCCATCTCGCTGCGCACATGGGCGCGGACGTCGTCGTCGAAGCCGCGCAGGATATTGTCGCCGCGGTAGATCAGTGTCACGTCGGAGCCGAAGCCGGCGAAGATACAGGCAAACTCCAGCGCGATGTAACCGCCGCCCTGGATCACGATGCGCTTCGGCAGCACGCTCAAGTGAAACGCCTCGTTCGAGGATATCACATGCTCGATGCCGGGAATCGCAAACCCGTGATTGGGGGCGCCGCCGGTCGCGATCAGCACATATTTGGCTCGCACCGCCTCGCCGGTAGCGAGCCTGAGCGTATTCGGATTCTCGAACACCGCGCGGGCCTTGACGATGCGGGCGCCGGATTTTTCGACATTGGCGGTATAGGCCGCCTCGAGCCGCGCGATCTCCTTGTCCTTGTTGGCGATCAGGGTCGGCCAGTCGAAGGTAGCTGAAGCAATGCTCCAGCCAAAACCCGCCGCGTCCTCGATGTCATGGTGGATATGCGAGGCATAGACCAGCAGCTTTTTCGGCACGCAGCCGCGGATCACGCAGGTGCCGCCCATCCGGTATTCCTCGGCGATCATCACCCGCGCGCCATGGCCGGCGGCGATCCGGGCAGCGCGAACTCCGCCTGATCCCCCTCCAATCACGAACAGATCGACGTCGAACTCCGCCATGTCAGCCCCGATCGAATGCCGCCGCCGCGGTCAAATCTGCTTGCCGCGCTTGCGCATCTCGGCGCGGAATTCGCCATTCACCACTTCCGAAAAATTCCGGGCCCACTGGTTCATATAGGACATGCTTAACTGGATCGCACGCGGCTCCGACGCGAGCAGTTTCTGACCCAGGGGCGACTTGTAGAACACGACCAACTCCTTCAACTCCTGCTCGGTGAACTCATTGGCGTAGATCATCGCCATCCCGTCGCCGATTTCCTTCTCGCGGCCGGCGAGCTTTTGCGCCACCACCACGGCAACCTCATTGAGGTCGTTCTGATAATTCAGATTGCTCTGCAGCAGCTGATCCTTGGTCTGCTGGACGATGTTGGGCACCGCGCTGGCATACATCCCACTGGCATTTTTCATCGCCAGAATTTCCTTGGCTGCCGCGAGCGCGGCCGGCGAAGCCGGCTTGAGCGGCGGCGGCTGCTGCGCCTCGACTGCGACGCCGGTCAGCGCCAATCCAATCGCAAGGCCCGCGGCCGACAGAATTCTTGCAAGGCGCTTCATTCCAATTCTCCCAGATTGCGGCCTATGGCCGTGCAACAATGCGGATCCCAGCCGTTCCTGCCAGTATCGCCATGCTGGCAAGACCGATGAACAAGCCGTGCTCGACAACGCCCGGTATCTTACTCAACAAGCCCGCGAGAAGCGGGGCATCTTTTATCGTTCCGAGATGGGCATCGACGATGCAGTGGCCGCCATCGGTGACAAAAACGTGGCCGTCCTTGTCGCTCCGAACCACCATTTGCCCGGAAACGCCGCTCTGCGCAAATGCCCTTGAAATCGCCCGCTGCGTCGCCGCAAGGCCGAAAGGAACGGCCTCTATTGGTAACGGAAAGCGACCGAGAACATCGACCCATTTGGAATCGTCGGCGATCACGATCATGCGATCTGACGCGGCGGCCACGATCTTTTCCCGCAGCAAGGCGCCGCCGCCGCCCTTGATGAGATTGAGCGAGGGATCGACTTCATCGGCACCATCGACTGTGAGATCGAGGCGGTCGACGTCATCCAGCGTGGTCAACGGGATCCCGCATCTGATGGCATCGGCCCGGGTGGCTTCCGACGTCGGCACGCCGATGACGTTGAGCCCGGCGCGAACCCGTTCGCCGAGCAGATCGACAAAATGTTTCGCGGTCGAACCGGTGCCGAGGCCAAGCCTCATGCCGTCGCGCACATGCTCGAGCGCACGGGCCGCAGCTTGCCGTTTCAATCCGTCCAGATCCATTTGCAAACGATGTCTCGATGGCCGCTGCCGACGGGCGATGTCGGGCGCGGGCATATCTAGCGTCGTTTCCGGCAAAGGAACAGCGCTAACCAGGGACCCGGCCGACTTCCAGCCGCGCCAATACACCGATTGTGCCGGTCGAGCCCATACATTACACGGTTCTGGCGGTCGCAACTTTCACCGATCCGGCCTCGGCAGCAAATCCAGTAGCGATCCGCCGCATGCGGATTTCCGGTAAAAGCTGTTCACGACCCACTTGCACGATCCGATCCCGACCTATAGCGATTTTCCATGACCTCAGCCCGGACCGTTGTATTCGATCTTGACGGCACGCTTGTTGACACGGCGCCCGACCTGATCAGTGCCCTCAACTTCGTTCTCGACCGCGAGGGCCTCGCCCCGGTCCCGCTGCCTGTGGCGCGCACCATGATCGGCGCGGGGGCGCGGCGGCTGGTCGAACGCGGGCTGGAGCTGGAGGGCCGCGCCTTCAGCCTCCAGGACCTCGACCGGCTCACCTCCGACTTCGTCGATTATTATGCCGCCCATATCGCGGATGCGTCGCGCCCGTTTCCGGGCCTGGAAGCCGCGCTGGACGATCTTGAGGCCCAGGACTATCGCTTCGCGGTCTGCACCAACAAGCTGGAGTGGCTGTCAAAACTCCTGCTCGACCGACTGGGGTTGAGTTCGCGATTTGCCGCCATTTGCGGCGCCGATACGTTCGGCGTTTCGAAGCCCGACCCGGCCATCCTGCAGCAGACCGTCGCCCGGGCCGGCGGCCACCTTTCGACCACGATCATGGTCGGAGACGCCGGTCCGGACATTGGCGTCGCCCGCCGCGCGGGTGTTCCCGTCATCGGCGTCGAGTTTGGATATACGGAGGTTCCGATCGCCGATCTCAAACCCGATCGGCTGATCGGTCACATGAGCGAGCTGCCGAGCGCCGTGCGGAGCTTGATGCAACCGAACAGAATATCCATATAACAATCTGATTTTATTGATATATTTTTGATATTTGCGGTGCAGACGTTAACCATTAATTAACGATAAACGGTCGCCCGGTTGCGCCGCTGTCCCGACCATCTTATGGTTGGGCGGGGATTGCGGCGGTTCGCCGCATAAGGTGGCGGATTGATCATGCGTCGTGTCATCGTGATTGCGGTAGCTGGAGCCAGCCTCGCCGGCTGCTCCTCTTTTTCAATGGACGCCTTCAGGCCCGCTCCTCCGACCGTTCAGGTCCAGCTCGAATCGACCCCGCCGGGAGCGGACGCGCGGACTTCCATCGGGCCGGGCTGCAAGACACCCTGCTCGGTCGAACTGCAGCCTCCCGAAAACGGTTTCTCGGTGACCTTCATCATGAACAAGTTCCAGACCGCGACCGTGCCGGTGCAGGCCACCGTCAACTCGGGCTCAATATTCAGCGCGGGCTCGGCCCGGGTCGATCCCAATCCGGTGGTCGCGGAACTGCAGCCTTTGGGACCGCCGCCCAAGCCGATCCGCAAGATGATGCGGCCGAAAAAGCCGAAAATACCGAAAGCCAGCGCCGCGGCGCCGGCGGATTCGGCGTTTCCCGACAATTCGGCGCCCGCACCGGCCGCTCCGCAGCCGGCTGCTCCCAGCCGCTGAGTCCCTGCACCGCAGCACGAAACCTTCGTGTTGTAGGCGGAGCGCATCGTGCCTACATTGTGACTGTGGAATTTCACGCCTCCCTCTTCGCCAAGGCGGCCGCAGAATTGACAAGGCCCGTTGAATGAATTCCGCCCCGTTGAGTTTGCCCACATCGCTGTCCCCTGCCATGACCGATCCGTTCGGACGGACGATCAGCTATTTGCGGGTATCGGTCACGGATCGCTGCGACTTTCGCTGCCTTTATTGCATGTCCGAGGACATGACGTTCCTGCCCAAGGCCGACCTGCTCACGCTCGAAGAACTCGATCGGCTTTGTTCCGCCTTCATCGCCAAGGGCGTCCGCAAGCTGCGGCTGACCGGCGGCGAACCGCTGGTCCGGCGCAACGTGATGTCGCTGGTGCGCTCGCTGTCGCGTCATCTGGACAGCGGCGCGCTGAACGAATTGACGCTGACCACCAATGGCTCGCAATTGGCGCGTTTTGCCGCCGAGTTGCGTGACTGCGGGGTGCGCCGCATCAATGTATCGCTGGACACGCTCGATCCGGCGAAATTCCGCGCCATCACCCGCTGGGGCGATCTCGACCAGGTGAAGTCTGGCATAGAAGCCGCCCGATCCGCAGGCCTTGCGGTCAAGATCAATGCGGTGGTGCTGAAGAACATGAACGAGGACGAAATCCCCTCGCTGATGGAATGGGCGCATGCCAAGGGAATGGACCTGACGCTGATCGAGGTGATGCCGATGGGAGATATCGGCGCGGGGCGCATCGATCAGTACGTTCCGCTGTCGGTGCTTCGTGCCTGTCTCGCTCAGCGCTACACGCTAAGCGATCTCGATGAACAGACCGGCGGCCCCGCGCGATACGTTCGCGTCAGCGAGACCGGCGGCAAGCTCGGCTTCATCACCCCGATGACGCATAATTTCTGCGAATCCTGCAACCGCGTTCGGATCACCTGCACCGGCACGCTTCATACCTGCCTCGGCCATGAGGATTCCTCGGACTTGCGCAAACCGCTGCGGGCCTCGGCCAGTGACGCGTTGCTCGGTGCGGCGATCGACCGCGCTGTCGGCCTGAAACCCAAGGGCCACGACTTCATCATCGATCGCCGGCATAACCGCCCGAGCGTGAGCCGCCATATGAGCGTCACCGGTGGCTGAGCTTTTGACGCTGATCCTGAGCCGCCGCCGCGCGGCCGGCTAACCCCGCGTCAATCTGCCCATTTTCCAATTGACGACGCTACGAGGCACTGAAATGGTGCGCCGGCTTTATGCCTGCACGGCTCGGCAAGCCGGTGCGCCCGAAGGGCGCGGTCAAGACGGCAAGGGCGGAAATGGGGGAGGACAATCGGTGCAATCACGCTTCCCGATGAGCCATGACACCTCGCGTTCGACACGCGGCGGATCGAGGCCCGTTGCAGCGCCGGCCGCGGCTTGATGGCGGGCGCCGGAGACAACACGATGCGTCCCCTGCTGGCGGTCAGCGCCGCCATCGACCAGATCAACGAAAAGATCGGCTATATTTGCAATTTCCTGGTGCTGGCGGCTTGCATCGTCAGCGCCGGCAACGCCATGATTCGCTACGCGTTCGGCTACAGTTCCAATGGCTGGCTCGAACTGCAATGGTACATGTTCGCCATCCTGGTGATGTTCGGTGCCTCCTACACCTTCAAGCGCAACGAACATGTCCGGGTCGAGATCTTCTATCTGTTCCTGTCCGAGCGCGGCCAGCTCTGGCTCGACCTGATCGGCACGCTGTTCTTCCTGATCCCGGCGTGTTTGCTGCTTTCGTACCTTTCCTGGCCATTCTTCTATCAGGCCTATGCCGTCAATGAAGTATCGAGCAATGCCGGCGGACTGATCCGCTGGCCGATCAAGTTCGTGATCCCGGCGGGTTTCGTGATGCTGGCGTTGCAAGGCGTGTCGGAAGTCATCAAGCGCATCGCGGCGCTGCAGGGTCAGGTGACGATCGACGCGAAATACGAGAGGCCGACGCAATGATCACGCTGGAGACGATGCCACCGCTGATGTTCAGCGGTCTGGTGCTGGCCATGCTGATCGGCTTCCCCGTCGCCTTCACGCTCGCCGCGGTCGGGCTTTCGTTCGGCTTCCTGGCGATTTACCAGGGCTTCTTCGATCTCAATTTTCTGCAGGCCATTCCGGGCCGGATATTCGGCAGCGTGCTCTCCAACGACCTGCTGCTCGCGATTCCGTTTTTCACCTTCATGGGCGCCATTCTCGAGCGCTGCGGGCTGGCCGAAGACATGCTGGATTCGATGGGCCAGCTGTTCGGGCCGATCCGCGGCGGGCTCGGCTATTCCGTTATCATCGTCGGCTTCATTCTCGGCGCCATCACCGGCACGGTGGCGGCCCAGGTCATCGCCATGGCGCTGATCTCGATGCCGGTGATGATCCGCTACGGCTACAACATGCGCTATATCACCGGCGTGCTGGCGGCGTCGGGAACTATCACCCAGCTGGTGCCGCCATCGCTGGTGCTGATCGTGCTGGCCGATCAGCTCGGCAAGTCGGTCGGCGACATGTATCTCGGCGCCTGGGGACCCTCGATCTTCCAGATCGCGCTGTTTGCCGGCTACACCTTCCTGCTCGGCGTGTTCAAGCCGGATCATGTACCGCCGGTGCCGAAGGAGGCCCGCACCCTGACCGGCTGGCCGCTGTGGCGCAAATGCCTGCTCGGCATCGTCCCCTCGGCGGTGCTGATCTTCGTCGTGCTCGGCACCATGATGCTGGGGCTGGCGACCCCGACCGAGGCCGGCGCAATGGGCGCTGTCGGCGCCATCGTGCTGGCAGCGATTCACAGCAAGGACTTCTCGACCAACGGCCGCAGGCTCGTGATCATCGGCGTGATTGCCTGCGGCATCGGAACCATGATCGGGATTTTCGAATCCGAGGGGCTGATCTTCAAGCTCGCCTTCGCGGTGACCTATTTCGCCGTGGTCTGGATCTGTCTCGAAGCCGTCCGTATTCCCGAGTTGCGCGGCCTGATCAAGCAGGGCTACGAGACCACGATGCGCATCACCACCATGGTGGTTTTTATCCTGATCGGCTCGACCTGCTTTTCGGTGGTGTTCCTTGGCGTCTCCGGCGGCGTCTGGCTCGAGCATCTCCTGACCTCGCTGCCCGGCGGGGTCTGGGGCTTTCTGATCTTCATTAATCTGTTCATCTTCTTCCTGGCGTTCTTCCTGGATTTCTTCGAGATCGCCTTCATCATCCTGCCGATGATCGCGCCGATCGCGCAGAAAATCCTGGCGCCGGTGGTCGGCGCCGACGCCGCGCTGATCTGGTTCGGCGTCATGCTCTGCGTCAACATGCAGACCTCGTTCATGCATCCGCCATTCGGTTTCGCGCTGTTTTATCTCCGCGGCGTCGCGCCGAAGGAGGTCAAGAGCTCGGACATCTACTGGGGCGCCCTGCCCTGGGTCGGATTGCAGGCGATCATGGTGGTGCTGGTGATCGCGTTTCCGATCACGGTCACGGGCCTGCTCGACAAGCCGTCCACTGTCGATCCCAACAACGTCAAGATCG
>Ga0302319_10018467_pt1 | contig 12723 bp, 8 predicted proteins | sample Bog_T0_2_FD_203319 | JGI IMG/M metagenome (GOLD analysis project Ga0302319, IMG submission 203319) | Peat permafrost microbial communities from Stordalen Mire near Abisko, Sweden - Bog_T0_2 | ecosystem: Environmental > Terrestrial > Soil > Wetlands > Peat | place: Sweden: Abisko, Stordalen Mire...
AGCCCGGCAGCGGCGACTCAGCTCAGTGCGGCGCGCTTCAGCTTCATTTCATCAACTACAACTTCCGGAAGATCGAAAGAATCACCAGCTATGCATCCATTGCTGGTCGCGGCCGATGCGAACCGGGGCTCCGAAGAGTTCGGTGAGACGCGGCTCGGTGAGGAGTTCTTCGCGGGAGCCATCGGCGACGATGCGGCCGGCATGCATGAGGATGACGCGCTCGATTTCGGGCAAGATGTCGCCCAGGTGGTGGGTGACGAGCACCAGGCCAGTTCCCTCACCCGCCAGACGACGAAGGGTTTCGCGGAGTTCGCGCTGGGCGGCAAGGTCGAGCGCGTTGGACGGCTCGTCGAGCAGGAGCTGTTGGGGACGGTGAACCAGGGCACGCGCGATGACGATGCGGCGCTTTTCTCCCGCGGACATCTCGCCGACCAGTTGTTTGGCGAGGTGGGTGGCTTCCATCCGCTCAAGAGCCTCCCAGGAACGTTCCCGCATCTGCTGTGTCACGTGGAGATTGGGCCAAAGGGTTGAGGCGGAGAAGAACCCGGCGGTCACGGCATCCAGTCCGGTGGTGATGGCGGTGCGCTCGCCTGGCAGGTCGGCGCCCACCACGCCGAAGTGCTGGCGGAGTTGGGTGAGGTCCCAGCGATCCCTACCGAAGATGCGCACCTGCAGCCCAGGCCGGACCATGGGGTAGACCTGGCAGGTCATGGCCATAATGAGGGTCGACTTGCCACAGCCGTTGGGACCCAGGATGGCCACGTGCTCGCCGGTTCGGATGCTGAGGTTGACATCGTGCAAGACGATGCGGTCGCCGCGCGCTACGTTGACAGCGCGGAGTTCGAGAAAGTCGCTTGCGCCGGGTTCCACAGGATTTGCCACTTTGCTCCCCAAGGGGCTGAAAAACGGACCGATCGGCCCAACCCACCTGTTAGATTAAATGGGTTAACCATCATGTCTGACGCATCCCGATTTCTCATTCCCCACGGCTTTCGATTTGGAGCCACCAAGGCCGGACTCAAGAAGAGCGGCCGCACCGACTTTGCGGTGATTGTTGCGGATTCGCCGGCCAGCGCGGCGGCCGCCTTCACCTCGAATCGAGTGACCGCTGCGCCCTTGATTGTGGACAAGGAGAACCTGACCGCCTCCGGCGGCCGGGTGCGGGTGACGGCGATCAATGCGGGCAACGCCAATTGTGCGGTGGGCGAGCCGGGATTGGCGGCCGCGCGCGCGACGTGCGCGGCGGCGGCGCAGACATTCGGCTGCAAGCCGGAGGAGGTGTTTCCCTCTTCGACGGGCATCATCGGCGTGCCCCTTCCGGCAGAAAAGTTGATTGCGGCGCTGCCCGGGCTGGCAGCTTCGCTGGGTTCGGAGTTCGATCGCTTCCAGCAGGTGGCGCAGGCCATTCTGACCACCGACACGGTGGAGAAGACGGCTTTTGCGCGCTTTGAGACGGAGGGACCGGAGGGGTCGCGCGAAGTGCGCATCGCCGCGCTGGGCAAGGGGTCGGGGATGATTCATCCGCAACTGGTGCCGCATGCCACGATGCTCGTGTATGTGCTGACCGATGCTGCGATTGAGCCGGCAGACTTGCAGAACTACTTGAACCAGTCGATCGAGTTGAGCTTCAATCGGATTTCGGTGGACGGAGATACGTCGACGAACGATACGGTCCTTTTGCTGGCATCGGGGGCGGGCGCGGCAAAGATCGAGGGCGGGAACGCGGAGTTCGCCAACGCGTTGACGCAGGTGTGCACCTCCCTGGCCAAGCAGGTGGTGGCGGATGGCGAAGGGATCACGCATGTGGTCGAACTCCAGGTGGCAGGAGCGGCCTCGGACGCGGACGCGCTGCGTATCGCAAAGGCCATTGCGCACTCCCCGCTGGTGAAAACGGCATGGGCCGGCAAAGACCCGAACTGGGGCAGGTTGATGGCGGCCATCGGCTATTCCGGTGCACAAGTGGATCCGAATCGCATCGACATCCGATTTGGCAATTTGCAAATCTGCCGCGACGGCGGGCGGGCGCCTGAGTTCGACGAAGGGGCGGCCCATGCCTACGTCTCGCAGCCGAACTTTTCTATTTCGATCGACCTGCACCAGGGCTCGGGCTCGTGCGTTTTCTGGACCACGGATCTGACGGTCGAGTATGTTCACATCAACGCCGATTACTCGAGCTAGAGAAAGTGATTCGGGGCAAGGGACGCCGAGAAGCGATTCTTCCGCGGAACCGTTGCTTGGGGGTTTACAATCGCGAAAATCTGCACCTTTTCAGAGGCCATGATCGAAACCAAAGTGCTTGCACCACCAGACGACCGCTATTCCTTGATCAAAAATCAGAAACTACTGAGCCTTCACGCAAAGCTGCTGGCGTGCCGCAAAATTGCGGCGTCAGGCGGGGGACCGGGGGCGGCGAAGAGGGGCGCCATGTCTCTTGCCGGGCTGGAGGCAGCCTTGGCAGGGGCAGCAATTGATCTGGGAGCCGACGACACGGTGGCAACAGATTTGTGGCCGGGGGCGGCTGTCAGTACGGTGAACGAGTGGGTGGGGTTGGCAGATCGGTTATCGGTCGGCAGCCGAGCTTTGGACCTGGGAGGGAATCGCCCGGTCATCGTGTACTTTGCAAACGGCAAGCAGAAGAGGCAATCTTCCTGGCAGAAAGCCCTGGATCGGGCGGTTGCGGAGCGGCTCTCCATCTTGTTTGTCACGATCGTGACGGAGATTGAGTCGACTTTCGCCGAGATGCGGATGCACTTGAACGGGAAGCAACGACGGCCGGCCTTGCCCGCGATCAACGTGGATGGAAGCGACGTGGTGGCTGTTTATCGCGCGGCGTCGGAGGCGATTGCGCATGCGCGAAAGGGCAACGGTCCCACGCTGATTGAGTGCATTGTGGAGGACGGGCAAGATCCGATCGAGAAAATGACCCACTACCTTCGAGAGCGCGGCTTTTCCTTGGGGCTTGTGGCTGGTGTGTGAAGTCCGTCGAGGGGCTGAGCGAGGCATCAAACGCGCATCGCCTCACCTCCATTGCGCGTTTTACCGGTGGACCGGCAGGAAGCAATACTCGCCGGCTTGGAAACGTAAGCTCGGATTCATGCCCGGTTTGCATGAGGACGTTCGTGCCAAGGCGGGGCGGGGCATGATGGTAAAGTGTGACCATGGGCTCGCGCAGATGTCTGGCGGTTATCCCTTGGATTCGGTGTTTGGTGCTTCTGCTGGGAATCGGCGCACTCTACGCAATTTCAGTGGCAGGGGAAGAGCCTAAATTGCCGTCGGCAACTGGGCAAACCGGCGGAATCCCCATCCCGTCCGCGACGGTTTGCGAACCCTCCGAGGCCGACTCGCCCTACATTCCCCTGGACAGTTGGGTTTATCCCGCGATCTGGCGGCTTTATGCGCTGAGAGCGATCGACACGGTTTACCTGGGGATGCGTCCGTATACGCGGGCGAGCATCGAGCACATGCTGGCAGAGGCAGCCGAGCGTATCCAGGGCGGGGGCACGGACCCAGCGTTGGATGAAGTGGAAGGGATTTACGAATCGCTTCGGCACGAGCTGCGTTTTGAAGAGCAAGACGGTTGCGGGCCGCATCGAGGGAGCACGCGGGTGGAATCTGTGTACTCGATCGAGCGAGCGATGACGGGAACGCCCCTGCGCGACAGCTTCCACCTGGGCTCGACGATCGTCAACGACTACGGTCGTCCCTATCAAAAGGGTTTCAACGATTACACGGGCGCGAGCGGCTTCGCGTCGGCAGGGCCGGTGCAGTTGTATGTGCGCGGGGAGTTCCAGGGTTCGCCTTCGGGCGCGGGAGATTCGCCTGGACTGGCGCAATCGCTTGCCCAGATCGATTTGACCACCTATTTCTTCAACCCGACGTGCTACGCGAGCAACGCGCCGCCCGCATGCGTTTCGATTCCACTCAACCAGTTGTCCACGATTCCCGCGGGACCGATCGGCAGCACGACGAATGCGCGCATCCTGGAGGCGTATGCTTCCGTCCGTTACCTGGACCACGAGATTTCGTTTGGCAAGCAGGACGATTGGTTGGGACCCGGCCTTGGCGGCGGGATGGCCTACTCCAACAATGCGGAAAATATTTACTCGTTCCGCATCAATCGGACTGAACCGCTTCATGTCCCGGGGCTGTCGTACGTCACCGGGCCGTTCCGCTACGAGTTCCTGGTTGGATCGCTGAAGGGGCACGTGTATCCGAACGATCCCTGGGTGCACGTGGAGAAGATCAGTTTTCGACCAACCGAGAATCTGGAATTCGGCTTCGAGCGATCGGTGATCTGGGGCGGCAAGCTCCACGAGCCGATTACGCTGCATAGCTTCCTGCGAAGTTTCTTCAGCACGTTGAATGTGACGCCGGCGGTGAAGAACAGCACCACCGACCCTGGTGCGCGCTTTGGCGCGTTCGATGTGTCGTATCGGCTTCCCCTGCTGCGCGGGTGGGTGACGGTTTACACCGACTCGGAAGCGCACGATGAGGTGTCGCCTGCCGATGCGCCGCGACGTTCGACGTACCGGCCGGGAATCTACCTGTCGCATGTGCCGGGGATTGCGAAGCTGGATGCGCGGGTTGAAGCGGCGAACACAGACTCTTCCACTCACGACAGCCAACGTGGTCACTTCCAGTATTGGGAGAACATCCAGCGGCAGGGCTATACGAACAAGGGGCAGATGTTCGGCGACTGGATGGGGCGCGAAGGCAAGGGCGGGCAAGGGTGGTTGACCTATCACCTGAGCGGCAACGAATGGGTGCAGGTGGGTGTGCGGGGGCAAAAGGTGGCCAAGGACTTCATTCCGGGAGGAACGACGCTGCGCGATGTGAACGTTGACGTGGTGAAGCGGATTGGCAAGGACTTCGAGGTGCACGGCAATTTTGCCTACGAGCGGTGGAAGGCGCCGATCTATCCGACGGGCACGCCGACGTATCCGGCCAGCCAGCAGAGCGTGACCACCACGACGATTCAGCTGACTTGGTTTCCGAAGAATAAGATCAAATTCTGAAAGACACATTCGCGACAGCAAAACGGGCGTTTCTGTCCTGCGCGCTTGCAATGCGGTGGGCGAGCAAACCGACTCAAGTGCGCACGGGGAAGTTCACGCGATTCGCCTGGCGTGCAAGAAGCTTGGCGCCGTCTCATTGCGAGGCTCGACGTTGTATACGACATGCGAACCGTGCCCGATGTGCATGGCGTGCTGCTTGTCGGTTGCAGCATGTCATCAAACGAGTCCCGGAATGTGACGGCGGATCCTCGCTACGCTCGCTCCGGATGAACGGGCTTGTTGAGGCAAGAGGTTTCCCGCCCATGCGCCAGAGAAAAGGCGCGTGGACGGGGCACCGAGCTTTGACGAGCGATGGCCGTTTCTGAATTGGTGTAGACCTGGGATTCATGGATTTCCCACCCTTTCCGCAGGAAAAAACGGAAAGGATGGGGCACGGAGGTCTATGGCAAAAGCAAGAATGCCTTAAGTGCTTTGTTTGGGCACTCCTTAGAATTCAAGAATGATCTAACATGTTTTTTGTCATAGCGATGCGACGAATCAACCCCACTCAACAATGGAAGGGATCTCTCAAGCGCCTTCAGTCGGACGACTCGGACAGTTTTCCGTCGAATGTCGGCCCTACTGGAAAGTCATTGAAGCTCCTGGCCAAGCCCGCAACTTCCCCCAAACTTTTTTTGCCCAATGTTGCTTGGAATTATGGCCCGTCCGCGCACAATGAAATCAGTCAGTCGAAATTGAGACCCAGGTCAAATGCGATACTGCCTGAGTAGACAACGCCATCGCAGTTTCCGCAGCCGAGTTCCACTCCTTCCGGCAACATCCTTTTGCAAACCGGAGGGCACGATTCTTTTACTGAAGAGGATTGAACATGAAAGAGCGTTTTGCTTCCCGGACATCGCGCCGGATGACCATGGTGGCTCTCACGGCGGCTTGCGCGTTGGGCGCCGGACCATTCACCGCAGGCGCGCAGCAGGCAAGCTCCGAACAGCCGGACAAGTACACATGGCTGGAAGATATCCACGGGGATCGTCCGATGGCGTGGGTGAAGGCGGAGAACGCGCGAACCGCCGCGGTGCTGGAAAAGAACTCCCACTTTGCGCCGCTCGAGGCAGAGGCGCTGAAGGTGCTTGAGTCTCCGGAGCGTTTGCCGGCGCCGACCTTTCGCGGCGGGTTGGTTTACAACACCTGGCGCGATGCGGAGCACGTGCGCGGCATTGTGCGGAGGGTGACGCTGAAGGACTATTTGCTGCCGGAGCCGAAGTGGGAGACGGTGCTGGACTACGATGCGCTGTCAAAAGAAGACAAGCAGAGCTGGGTGGGCAAAGGGCTGGACTGCCTTGAGCCCGAGGAAGAGCTTTGCTTTGTCGCGTTGTCCGCGGGCGGCGAGGATGCGGTCACCCTGCGTGAGTTCAATCTGAAATCGGCCAAATTTGTGGAGGGCGGGTTTCGACTTCCGAGCGGCAAGCAGGAAGCTGCCTGGGTGGACAAAGACACGCTGCTGATTGGCCGTGACTGGGGTCCGGGAACCATGAGCGAGTCCGGTTATCCGATTACCGTGCGGGAATGGAAACGCGGGACGCCATTGGAAAGCGCCAAGGAAGTGTATCGCGGAGATGTAAAGGACACCGGCGACGGTGCGGCGGTGCTGCGCGACGCACAAGGACACCGAGCATCGCTGCTGATTCGCAATGTCACGATTTTCGAGAGCGAGTTCTACTTGCTGACGGCCAGCGGACCCAGGAAGCTGGGCCTGCCGCACAAAGCCGAGATCAATGCGTTTATGGACGGCAATCTAGTGGTGACGCTAAACGAAGATTGGACACCCGAAGGCCGGCAGGAAAAGATTGCCCAGGGATCGGTTGTTTCCCTGCAGTTGGATGATTTGGAGAAGGATCCAACCCACCTTAAGCCGGCGCTCGTGTTTGCGCCCACGTCTCAAGAGTTTGGGCAAGGGGTGGACAACATCAAGAACCATCTGATTCTGACCACGCTTGACCATGTCCAGGGGCGGGCCTACGTTTGCACACTGGGCAAAGACGGGATTTGGACGAGGAAGGCGCTGCCCGTGCCGGAAAACGAGTCTGTGGAGATTGCGGCGGCGAGCGCCACGGACGACCGTTTTTTTGTGCGCGTGGAAGGCTTTCTGACGCCGCCTTCGCTTTGGCTGGGCAATGCGGAGGATGGTTCGTTCGCGGCGGCCAAGTCGCAGAAACCGCTGTTTGATGCGAGCGCCGACACGGTGGAGCAGCTGGAGGCAACGTCGAAAGATGGAACCAAGATTCCGTACTTTGTGGTCCATCGCAAGGACATGCGCTATGACAGTGCGAACCCGACGCTGATGACGGCGTACGGCGGGTTCCAGGCTGCCATGACGCCCAGCTACTCCGCGGTGTCGGGCAAGCTATGGCTGGAGCACGGCGGAGTTTTTGTGCTGGCCAACATTCGCGGTGGAGGGGAGTTCGGGCCGGCGTGGCATGAGGCGGGGCTGAAGACGCATCGGCAGCGAATCTACGACGACTTTTACGGAGTGGCCCAGGATTTGGTGGTACGGAAGATCACATCACCGAAGAAGCTAGGGATCATGGGCGGATCGAACGGCGGCCTGCTGATGGGCGTGGAGTTCACGCAGCACCCGGAGATGTGGGGCGCGGTGATTATCCAGGTTCCGCTGCTGGATATGCTGGCATTCGAGCATATGTCGGCCGGCGCGTCCTGGACGGGTGAGTACGGATCGGTTTCCAATCCCGAGGAGCGCACCTTTCTGGCGTCCATTTCGCCGTATAACCAGCTAAAAGAGGGCGTGAAGTATCCCGAGCCGCTGATTTTTACCACGACCAAGGACGATCGCGTAGGGCCGGTGCATGCGCGCAAGTTTGCGGCGCGCATGGAGGAGTTTCACGAACCGTTTTTCTATGAGGAGATTACGGAAGGCGGTCACGGGGCGGGCGCGGACAATAAACAAGAGGCGCAGTCGCGGGCGGAGTGGTACACGTATTTGATGATGAAACTGATGGATTGATGGGGATCGGCTCCACAGAAGAACGAAGAACAGCCGCAGGTCCTTCGACTCGCTACGCTCGCTCAGGATGACAGATCCTATGTTCGGAAACGATGACAGAGCCTATGGTCGGAAACGATCACAGAGCCTATGGTCTGAGATGAAGTCGAGGCCGATGCGTGGAGAACCCCGCTTGGTTCCTACTTCGCTCTTGGGTGGGTGCGGTCGTAGACCTGGGTGAGCTGGGCGGTGGTGAGCTGGGTGTAGCGCTGGGTGGTGGAGAGGCGCTCGTGGCCGAGCAGCTCCTGGATGGCGCGGAGGTCGGCGCCTTCTTCCAATAAATGGGTTCCGAAGGCGTGGCGGAGGGTGTGCGGGTGCACGTCGGCGGAGAGGCCGCGTTGGATGGCGATTCGCTTGACGATGCGGCCTACGCTGCGGGTCGTGAGGCGAGCCTGGCTGGGGGGCTTGGTGGACTTGCAGACTGGTTCTTGAGGGGTCGTCTCCCCGGTCTCGGAGGCGAGACCGCGGGCACCCAGTTTCCCTTCCCTATCGGAACGCGAAGAAGTAGATGAATCCGCGGAGTTGAGAGTTGTGGTCTCCCGTCCATCCCGCACAGAACGCGGGATGGATGGGCCACGGAGATTTTCGGGCTGGCTCAACGAGGGCTTGTTGAGGCCGCGGAGTTGAAGATTGAGGAAAAGGGCGGGCGTGGTGGCGGCTTTCTTTGTGCCGGCGGCGGCGAGTAATGCGGCGCGCTCAGCGAGATAGGCACGCAGGGCTTGGGCGGCGGCATCGCCCAACGGTACCAGACGCTGCTTCTGGCCCTTGCCGCGGACGAGGATGGCTTCGTTGGCCCAGTGGATGTCATCCACATTGAGACCGGTGAGTTCGGCGTTGCGGATGCCGCAGCCATAGAGGACTTCGAGGATGGCCTTGTCGCGCGCGGGCCAGCTGGCTGCTTCTCCGGCAACGGAGTCGACGGCCTGGTTCATCTGCTCAATGGATGGAACGCGGGGCAGGTGCTTGGGCAGGCGCGGCGTGGCGACAAGCGAAGCGGCGTTTTGGTCAACATAGCCGGCACGAGCCAGCCACTTGAACCAACTGCGCACGGCGGCGAGGGCGCGGGCGGCCGAGGCTTTGGAGAGTCCACGGTCGTAGAGCGAGGCGAGCCAGTTACGGATGTGGGTGTGCTCGATGCGATCGACGGATTGGGATTCTCCGTAGCGCTCAAGCTGAAAAGCGGCGAAGGCATGGAGTTCGCGCCGGTACGCGCGGAGTGTGTGGGCGGAAGAGCCGCGCTCGTTGGCCAGGACGCGGAGGTAGTCCTCGACCAGACTCGAGAGGGAAGGCGCAACAGTGGCCGTCACGGCTTTTCCTCGGCGGCGGGGATAGCCTCTTCGGGCGGAGCGGTCATGCGCGAGGCGCGCGGGTGGTGCATGCGGTGGACTTCTTTGAGGCGACCGAGGGCGAGGTGGGTGTAGACCTGGGTGGTGGAGATGTCGGCATGTCCGAGGATAAGCTGGACGCTGCGGAGATCGGCACCATGCTCGACCATGTGGGTAGCGCAACTGTGGCGGAGGCGATGCGGACTGGCGCCGGAGTTGGCCATCTTGACGAGGTGCCACACCCATTGGCGAGTGAGCGGCATGCCGCGCAGGGAGAGAAAAAGACGGGTGGCATCCTGGCGGGCCGTGTTGCCCTTGCGCACGGAGCTGATGCGGGCAAGGTGCGGCCGGCCGTTGCGGATGTAGTTTTCCAGGGCGTCGAGGGCGGTGCGGCCGAGGGGAACGATGCGCTCCTTGTCCCCCTTGCCGCGGACCTGGACCCGGCCAGCATCCATGGAGAGATCGCTGGTGGAGAGGGCCGTGACCTCGGAGACGCGAAGGCCGCCGGCGTAGAGGAGTTCGAGGATGGCGGAGTCGCGCAAGGCTGTGGCCTGGGCCTGGGGGTGGGAGGCGGCCATGCCGGCGCGCTCGAGCATTTCATTGACTTCCGGCTCGGCAAGCGACTTGGGAAGAACCCTCCAGGCCTTGGGGGACTCGATGTTGACGGTGGGGTCGTGATGGATCCGGCGGTCGAGGAGGAGCCACTTGTAGAAGCCGCGCAGGCAACTGAGCTTGCGAGCGGCAGAGCGGGAGTCGATGGCGTGGTTGCGGAGGTGTTCGAGGAAGGCGGCGACGTCTTGCTGCGCGGCGGTGAGGACCACGCCGTGCCGGCCTTCGAGAAACTCCGCGAAGGTCTTCAGATCGCTGTCGTAGGCCTCGCAGGTAAGCGGGCGCAGGCCCTTCTCCACGCGCAGGTAGGTCTGGTAGTCGGTAAGGAGCGTGAGGTTGGAGGCCGTGTCCACATGTCTCATTATCGGCGGGTCGCGGTGCGGATTGGGGACGGGCGGGTGTTGCGGTACCACAGGCGATACCGAATCAAAATCAGCAACATCCAACGGTTGCCGGAGGGGCCGGATGCTCCAAACAAGATTCCCGCAGGGCACAACAGCTGCGGAAAGACCCAACACAAGGAAGACTTCGAAGGGCCAAAGCCGATCGCATTTTTGGCTTTTCGGGGGCATGACTGAAGTCATGCCCTGTTACAGAGCTGCGAAATTCCTCCAAGGTGAGATCGACCGCCGCCGGTCAAGCAATGTTCATTCCGTTACTCTAAAGTCGGAGATGTGGGGGTTTTGAACATGAGTTTGACCGGACAATCTTTTCTTGGCGCGCAGCGCGGCAACCGCAGCGGCGCTCCGATCCAGGCGCTGAACCCTGCCAGCGGGGAGCTTCTCGATCCCGTGTACTATTCGGCCTCGGCCGACGACGTAGACCAGGCCGTGCAACTGGCGGCCCAAGCGTTCCCGGTGTACGCGAGTGCGTGCGGAAAGACGAAGGGGGCTTTGCTGCGCAGGATTGCCGATGGTCTGGATGCTTTGCAGCAGCCGCTTGCCGAGCGCGCTCACCTGGAAACAGCTCTCCCCATGGCCCGGCTGCTGGGCGAGGTGGGGCGGACGACGATGCAACTGCGCGTCTTTGCCGCGCTGGTGGAAGAAGGCTCATGGGTGGATGCGCGGATTGACTCGGCGCTCCCCGAGCGCAAACCGCTGCCGCGGCCCGGCCTGCGCTCGATGCTGCGACCGCTGGGGCCGGTCGTGGTGTTTGGCCCCAGCAACTTCCCCCTCGCTTTCTCAGTGGCCGGCGGAGACACGGCTTCCGCGCTGGCGGCCGGTTGTCCGGTGATTGTGAAAGCGCACTCCGCGCATCCGGGGACGAGCGAGCTGGCGGCCGAGGTAATCCACAAGGCGGTTGCGGAGGCGGCTCTGCCGGAAGGCGTGTTTTCGCTGCTCTACGATGCGGGAATCGAGGTAGGATCGGCGCTGGTACGTCATCCACTGGTGGAAGCGCTCGCCTTTACCGGGTCGCTGCGCGCGGGGCGGGCGCTGATGGATTTGGCGGCGGCTCGACCGAAGCCAATTCCCTGCTTCTGCGAGATGGCCAGCAGCAATCCGGTTTTCATTCTGCCGGGGGCGTTGCGGGCCGGCGCGGAGACGGTGGCGCAGAACCTGTTCAACTCGTTCACGCTGGGAGCGGGACAGATGTGCACCAAGCCGGGCATTGTGCTGCTTCCCAAGGAAGCGGAGACGACGGGCTTTGTGCCCAAGCTCGCCGAGCTTGTGGAACAGGCGCCGCCTTTCACGCTGCTCACGGCGGGGATTGCCCGCGATTACGCAAAACTCACCGGGCAACGCGGGAAGCAGGCTTCGCTCATCGCGCAGGCAGCGATGCTTGAAAGCGCGCCGGCTTGCCCAGCCCAGGCACAGTTGTTCGAAACCACTCTGGAGGAATTCCTCCAAGAGCTGGAGCTGACCGAAGAGGTTTTTGGGCCGGACACACTGCTGGTGCATTGCTCTTCCGCGGACGAATACCTGCGGGTGGCGGAATCGCTGGACGGACATCTGACGGCGACGGTGCTGGGCACGGAAGAGGACCTTGCGCCGCATCGCGCACTGATCGCGGTGTTGGAGAAGAAAGTTGGAAGGTTGATTTTCAACGGGTTTCCGACGGGCGTGGAAGTGGCGCCGGCGATGGTTCACGGAGGGCCGTATCCATCGACATCCGACGCTCGGTCTACTTCGGTGGGCAGCGGGGCGATCTTCCGGTTTGCGCGGCCGGTGTGCTTCCAAAACTTTCCCGACGGTGCGTTACCGGAGGAGTTGCAGGCCGCGAATCCGATGGGGATCTTGCGGCTGGTGGATGGAGTTCCGAGCCGGGAGGCTTTGCCGGGCTGAATGGGGGACGGGGCCTTCGTTGGGACGGGACGAAGGTCTTGCTTTCCCACCGGTTCCAGAGAGAGAGGCGGAAGGGATGGGGCAGGGAGATTTGTGAAAATGACGAACTGCTCCAGCGGTTTACGGTGACCTTCTTGGCTCTCCTGCTTTCGGAAACGTGCAAAACTGGCCTATTTCGACGAAAATAGACTTGGAAAGATTTGGGAAAAAACAGGAATGACTTCATTGAAGACGCAGATTGAGATTCCCCGCTGGACGGCGGAGCAATTCGAGAGGCTGGTGCTGGAGAGCAAGCCGAGAGTTGCCGTATTCGATTGTGATGGAACCATCTGGAGCGGTGATTCGGGGTACGGCTTCATGGTTTGGACGATGGAGCAGGGGCTGGTTTCCCGCTCCACGAGCGACTGGATTGACACGCGCTACCGTGCCTACCT
>Ga0302319_10018468_pt1 | contig 12723 bp, 12 predicted proteins | sample Bog_T0_2_FD_203319 | JGI IMG/M metagenome (GOLD analysis project Ga0302319, IMG submission 203319) | Peat permafrost microbial communities from Stordalen Mire near Abisko, Sweden - Bog_T0_2 | ecosystem: Environmental > Terrestrial > Soil > Wetlands > Peat | place: Sweden: Abisko, Stordalen Mire...
GGCTTGGGACCGTGGCGGCGCTGCTCACGGGGATCGGGATTGGCGTCGGCATCCATGTGGTGACCAAGGGATTCGCGGATTATTCGCAGCCGTTCTATATCGGGTTCTTCGCGATGGGCATGGCGGGTGCGGCGATATCGGTGGGAACGAGCGAGTTTTCGAACCGGGCGCGGAAGCTGCCGTGGACGGCGATAGGGGTGGTTTTCTTAATTGCCTGCGGGCTGATTTTCAGATTCGACCGTTCCGCCCATGCGTGGATCATCTCGACGAATTTCCTGTCCCTGTCGGTGGCGGCCTTGCTAACGGCGCAAATGTCGGCGCGGCCGGATGGATTCAACTTGCGGAGGCTGCTCGAGTGGAAACCGGTCGACGCCCTCGGGCGCATCTCCTACAGCCTGTACCTGGCCCATTACCCGGTGCTGGCGGTGCTTTACTCGATGATACACCGCTGGAGGTTGTCTCCGGATGCGGAGCTGGGGATCATGCTGGCGGTAGGGGTGCCGGCGTCGCTGGCGGTTGCGAGCGTGTTCTATAAGTTTTTCGAGAAGCCGTTCCTTGGAGGGTTTGGGGTGTTGAGGGCGCGGGTGAGGGTGCAGGAGATCGTGCCGGTGGCGGTGGCGGATTAGTGGACGACGTGGACGCTGTGGACTCAAAAATTATGTCGACAAGTAATATCGCACTTCGTGTTCGGGGGTTGGCCAAGTCTTATACCATCGAGCATAACGAGACGAACCATTCGACCCTTGCGGAGACGATGATCGAGAAGCTCAAGCCGTTTCGGCGGCGGCGGCAGAGGGAATCGTTTTGGGCGCTCGAGGATATCTCCTTCGACATCGAGGAGGGGGATGTGATCGGGGTGATCGGGCGCAACGGTGCCGGCAAGAGCACTCTGCTGAAGATCCTGAGCCGCATAACCGAGCCGACGCGGGGCGTGATCGATCTCTATGGGCGGGTGGGGAGCCTGCTCGAAGTGGGGACCGGGTTTCACCCTGAGTTGACCGGGCGGGAAAATGTCTATCTCAACGGCGCGATCCTCGGGATGTCGAAGAACGAAATCCGGCGGCAATTCGACGCGATCGTCGAATTCTCGGGGGTGGAAAAATTTCTCGATACGCCTGTGAAACGGTACAGCAGCGGGATGTACGTGCGGCTGGCGTTCGCGGTGGCGGCGCACCTGAGCACGGAGATCCTGCTGGTGGACGAAGTGCTGGCGGTGGGGGACGTCGAGTTCCAGGAGAAATGCCTTGGGAAGATCAAGGATGTATCCCAGAGCGGCCGGACGGTGATCTTCGTGAGCCATCACATGCAGTCGGTCTCGGTGCTTTGCAAGAAGGCGATGTTTCTGGAACGGGGGCGGATGGCTTACTTCGGCGAGGTGCCGACGGCGATCGACCATTATGTCAGGAGCTTCACCAGGAAGGCGGCGGCGCTGTCCGATGCGCGCAGGCGTCCGGGAAGCGGCGAGTTCCGCTTTACCGCGGTGGAACCGGCCAAGGAATATTTCACCTCGGGCGAGGAGAAGAAGATCAACATCACCATCCGGCGCTTCGCACCCTTCGTCGGGAAGTATTTTGTCTCGTGCATGTTGGTCAACGCGCTCGGCGTTCCCATCCTGCACTGCGACTCGCGCATGACCGGCTACTGGATCGATTCCTCGGATGAGTACCAGGGAGTATTCACCCTGAAAACGCCATGGCTCAAGCCGGGAGAGTATCGGGTGGACCTGTTTCTGTGCAGCGCGGGAATTATCGACAACTTCGAGCACGCCTGCCACTTGAACATCCTCCCGTTGCTACCTTATCCCGTGACCGATAACAGCGAGGCCACGGCGCATGGCGTCGTGTTTGCCGATTTCGGCTTCGCGGGCGCTTGCGAGCCGATGCCGGACCAACGCCAGGAGGATGCGGTGCTGGTCTGAGAGGCGATCAGTCAAGCAAGCCCCTATGTTATCCGCACTAACAACCCCGGACGAAACATGCCCATTCTGCCGGCAAGCCCTTTCACAGGGGATGGAGCCGGTGAAAGACGGCCTGGTCCGCATAGGCATCTGTAAGAGCTGCATGCTGGGAATGACCCTGCCAAAGGCATCCGTGACGCAGTCGGAGTATTCCAAGGCTCCCCGGTATTCCGAGTCGTACGCGTCCCAGGAGAAAAAGTTTCGAGGCTATTTGAGAACCTTCCTGACGTGGGTCCGCAATTTTATTTCGAAAGGGAGATTGCTGGATATCGGTTGCAGCACCGGATTGTTGGTGGATGAGGCGTCGCAAATGGGATTTGAAGCCGAAGGCATCGATCTCGACGAAAATGCGATTGATTACGGCCGGCGGAGTGGAAGACGGATCAAGCTAGGCTCCCTCGGGAAGGCAGCGGAGCCGAGTTACGATATCTTGACTCTTTCCCATACATTGGAGCATGTGCCGGAACCGCTTGGCTTCCTCGAGGTTTGCGCGGGGCATCTCAAACCCGGGGGATATCTTGCCATTGCGGTGCCGTGCTTCACGGGCCTTTATCCAAGGATTTACGGAGCAAAATGGTACGGGTGGCTGCCGGACCAGCACTATTATCATTACTCACCGAGGGCGCTGGAACGGTCCTTATCGAGGGCCGGTTTGCAGCCCGCCGGATTTAAACAGAACTCAATGGATCACCGGCCTCCGATAGGAAATATAAGACGCTCGACGATCCCGCAGGCTCTAATCTCATGGGGCGTGGCGGGCTTCAGCGGCCTGATCGGCGAAGGAGATCAACTCTACGCGCTCGCGCGCAAGCCGTGAAACTCAAAGCCTTTATCCCGAATTGGAAGGGTTTTGTTGAAGCAAAAGTGTCAATCAGAAACATCAAACAAAAATCGTGAATTGAAAAACAAAAGGTAAATTATATGAAAGAAGCGTTACAAAAAATCGACGGCGGGATGAATGTTCATTCCATATCAGAATATATGACAACAGATGCAAAGGATCTGTACCTTGATTTGCTTAAGAAAACCTTGTCGTTTCTGCTCTGGCAGGAACCTCCCAGTCCGGTGGAAGTGTTTAATTTCCAGAATCCGCCCTTTAAGAAATTCGTTTTTTCCTGGGTCAGCCGCTTTCTTCAACCCACCCGCTACCGTCTCGTTCAAAAGAAGGCCTACTCTGTGACACAACGGGAAGATGGCAAAATCTGGCCTCTCTACGCTGAGACCATGATCGGATTAAAGCGGCTTAATAATCTGCAAATGTGCGTCGAAACCGTCATAGGCGATCAAGTGAAGGGAGATTTGATCGAAACCGGAGTCTGGCGGGGCGGAGCGTGCATTCTCATGGCCGCGGTTCTGGCAGCGAATTCCATCAAGGATCGCAAGGTATATGTCGCCGATTCATTTGAAGGCTTGCCAAGGCCTGATGCGGGAACATTTCCCGCCGACTCGGGAGACAAGCACCATGAGTACAACGCATACCTGGCTGTTTCGCAGGAGGAGGTCAAAGAGAACTTCCGAAAATACGGTTTGCTCGATGACAATGTCGTTTTCTTGAAAGGTTGGTTTAAAGACACTCTTCCATCCGCGCCGATAAAGGAACTCGCGGTAATGCGCCTCGATGGCGATATGTATGGCTCCACCATGGACGCGTTGACGAATTTGTATCCCAAGTTATCCAGAGGCGGATTTTGCATCGTTGACGACTATGCATTGCCAGGCTGCAAACAGGCGATTAATGACTACAGGGCCGCGCACGGGATCGATGCTGAGATTCAACCGATCGACGAGGACTCTGTTTTCTGGAGAAACGAATAAGTGCGGAACAACTCTGAGCGACGGAATGGTGGAGATAAACATTGGTGTCTGATCTTATGAGGCTAAAAGCGTATATCCTGCTCGCCGATCCGGCATGGATCGAGAAGAGCATTCTCTCCTATTACAATGCGGTCGAGGAGATCATCGTCTCCTATGACCGGGAATCGCGGGGCTGGACGGGAGCACCGCTGGCGATCGACGAATGCCTGCGGCGGCTGAAGGCAATCGACGGCGACAGGAAGATGCGTTTTTGCCCCGGCGATTACTACTCGCCGGACCGGGACCCGATGGCCAACGACACCTATCAGCGCCAATGCGCGGTCGATCTGGCGGGCGCGGATGCGGACTGGATATTGCAACTGGATACCGACGAGGTGTTGCCCGATCCGGCCCGGCTGATGGATATGCTCGAGTACGCGGCGGAGAAAAACATCCGCGCGGTCGAGTGGCCTATGCGCGTGTTTTTTCAGCGGCTGCCGGACGGGCGGTTCCTGGAGATATGCGAGTCGCAAGCCGAGGGGCATTTCGAATATCCGGGACCCGTTGCGGTCCGCCCGGGGACCCGCCTTGCGAGCGCCCGGCGGACAGCCGGCCGGTACGTGCGCGCGGTGGTGCTCGGAGATCGCAGCCTGCAGACCAACCGGCCCGCCGAGACAAATGAGCATCGCGTGAATTTCTGCCGGCCGGAAGAGGCGATCGTCCATTTCTCGTGGGTGCGTACGCCGGCGGAAGTCCGCTCGAAGATCGCCTCGTGGGGCCATAGCGACGGGTGGAAGACCTGGTTCTTCTATCAGCTCTATTGGAAAAGCGCGCCGCGGTTCTGGCGGTGGTATCGGGATTTCCATCCGCTCGCGCGGGGCCTCTGGCCGGCGCTGCGCCCCGTGACGCTACCCTTCTCTCCCGGAAACGAACGCGCATAAATGACCGAAGCCGAAACGCCGCTTTTCCGATTCGCCAAAGGCATCACGCCGCTGCGCAAGGCGCGGCGCTGGTTCCTCAACGAAATCTGGGGGGACCTGCGGCTCTATTGGCTGACGATGGTCGGGCAAGTGCCGTCGCACCGGGTGCGGAATTTCTTTTACCGGAGCGCCGGCGTGCGGCTGGGACGCACGAGTTCGCTCCACTGGCGGGCGCGTTTTTTCAGCCCGGAAGGGCTATCGGTCGGGGAGTATTGCACGCTGGGCAACGACGGGTTCTACGATGCGCGCAGCGGGATCACGGTTTGCAATTGCGTCAACATCGCGGCCGAGGTGCGCATCTACACCCGGGAGCACGATATCGACGATCCGAATTTCGCGGAGACCGGCGGCCCTGTCGTGATCGAGGATTACGCCTATATCGGTACGCGGGTGACGATCCTGCCGGGGGTTCGGATCGGGTACGGCGCGGTGGTGGCCTCGGGGGCCGTGGTTACGAAGGACGTACCGCCGTACATGGTGGTTGCGGGGGTGCCGGCCCGGGTGCTGCGGGAGCGTTCGCACGACCTGCGGTACAAGCTGGGGTACGCGAAAAAATTTCAATGAAAACCGCCTCATCACCACGAGTGGCCATCGCGATCCTGATCTGGAACGGGAAAGAGGATACCCTCAAGTGCCTGCGTTCGTTGCGCGAGGACACCTATCCGAACAAGGAAATCATCATCGTCGACAACGGCTCGACGGACGATTCGGTCGCGGAAATCCACCGGTCGTTTCCCGAGGTTGTCGTACTCGAGATGGGCACAAACCTGGGGTTCACCGGCGGGAACAATGCCGGCATCCGGCATGCGATCTCGGAGGGGTTCGATTACGTGTATATGCTCAACAACGATACGACCGTCGAGCCCGACGCGCTCGAGAGGCTGGTCGAGGCGGCGGAGGGGAATCCTGGGGCGGGCCTTGTGGCGCCGGTCATTCACGATTTGGACCCTCCTCGCGCGATCTGGTTTGCGGGCTCGGCGATCAGCCTGCGGCACGGTGAGGCGTGGCATGACAACTCGCGCCAGCCGGAGCGGACGGAGCCGCCTTACGAAGTGCCCTGGGCCACCGGATGCGCGATGCTGCTGCGCGCGGGGTTGCTGGGAGAGTTGGGGGGGTTCGACGACCGATATTTTCTGAGCTGGGAGGATGTGGACTTGAGCTTGCGAGTGCGCGAGGCCGGGCAAACGGTGATGGTGGCGCCGATGGCGCGCATCTATCACAAGGGTGGGCAGTCGGGGAAAAATTTTAACGGCATTTACAGTTACTACGCGGTGCGCAACCGGCTGCTGCTGGCGAGCAAGCACAGTGGGCGGGATTACCCGCGCGCGCTGGTCTGGATCATCAGCCGGCATCTGAAGAGGTGCCTGCACCCGCGTTTCACCGGCCCGCGCGTGCATCAACTGCTGCTGATCTGGCAGGCGGTGCGCGATCACTTCCGGCATCAGTACGGGCAATACCGGGCGGCTTCCTAGCGATGAGCGTTGTTTTCATCAATTGCACGGGCGAGACATTCACGCCCACACGGAGCGGGGCGATCAGCACCTGGGTTTGGGAGACCTGCCGGTCTGCGCGCAAACAGGGCCTCGAGCCGTGGGTGATCACCCGGTCGACCTGCGCGGACCCGTATCCCTACCCGAACACGGTGCTTCTGGATTACCCGTGGATTCCGCAAATCCGGGGCACGGGGATCGGGCGATTGCTCGAGATCCAACGGAAAACGTCGGGTTGGGGGCACGTGCGGCAGGGGGCGTACGCGCGGCTCGTGGTGCGCGCCATCCGGGAGCGCGGCCTCGAGAAGATGCCCTTCGTGCTGCACAACGATCCGGAGATGGCGGTGCATCTGCGGCAGATTTTTCCAAAGGCGGTGATCGTCCATCTGTTTCATAACGCGAATCCGTGCAGCGAAAAATACCGGCTCCAGTTTCCCGGGGCGGTGAGCGTGGCGGCGGGGGTGAGCGATTTCATCAGCCGCTGGCAGGAGGATTACTTCGGGATCGAGAGGGGAGCGGTGAAGACGATTTACAACGGCGTGGACATCGAGCAATTCACCCCCTCCGCGCATGTGCCCGAGGGGCTGCCTGTGATCAACTTCGTGGGGCGCACCGATGCGACCAAAGGGCCGGACCTGCTGCTGCGGGCGGCGAAGAAACTGGCGAAAAAGACCAAGGATTTTAGCGTCCAGATTCTTGGAGCGCGTTTCTATTGGGGCTCGGAGCCGGACGATTATCAGCGGTTGCTGGACGATCTCTCGCGCGAGCTCGAAGCGGATGGGATATCCGTGAGGCGGCCCGGAGTCATCAGCCGCACGGCGCTGCCGGCCGAGCTGCGGAAGGCGCAAATCCACGTGGTGCCGTCGCGTTGGGACGAGCCTTTCGGGCTTGCGACCGTCGAGGGAATGGCAAGCGGCCTGGCGGTGGTGGCGTCGCGAACCGGGGGAACGACAGAAGTGGTGGGCAACGCCGGATTTTTATTCGAGCGCGACTCGGAGGAGGAGCTGGCCGGGCATCTTGCCACGCTGGTCGAAAACAAGCAATTGCGCGGGGAATACGGACGGCTGGCGAGGGCGCGCGCCGAGAGATTTACGTGGGACGAAACCTGGACGCGGATACGAAACGCGGCCGCCATCTGATGAAGGAAGAAGGAGAAATTTTCTCAAAATGAGCGCGCACGTTTGTTTCGTGAACATGCCCATCGAGTACTACTCGCCCGTTTCCGGAGGAGCGATCTCGACGGTGATCTACCAGACGGCAAGGGAACTGATCGCACGCGGGAACAAGGTCAGCGTGCTGACCGTGGTGAACGAAGACGAAACCTACAGCGTGGGCGAGATTATCGAGGTCGTGGCGAAGAAGCGGGACGATCTGTCGTTTCTGCGGCGGCGAGTTTCCTCGTTGCGCTTGCGGTTCTCGGGCTTTGACTGGCCGTACTTCGAGTACTATCTGGACTCGGTGGTCCGGAAGCTCAAGGCGCTGGAGCCGGCCCCGGAGGTGGTGGTGGTGTTCAATGACCTGGTCAGCTCCGAGTACATCAAGAAGGCGTTGCCGGGCACGAAGGTGATCGTCTGGTTGCAGAACGAATGGCGCACCCGGCACGACATGGCGGCGACGATCGCCAGCACGGACCTGTTCGTGGCGTGCAGCGATTACATCCGGCAGTGGACCGCGCGGACCCACGGGATCGGGCTGTCGAAGTTCGCCGTGGTGCACAACGCCGTCGATCTGGCGGCGTTCAAGCCGCGGCAGGGGTATCTCGAGCGCAGGGAGGAAGTGCGCGTGCTTTTCATCGGCCGGATTGACCGGAACAAGGGGCCCGACATCGTCGCGGACGCGGTCGCCGCGCTGCGGGCCGAGGGGCTGCCGGTAAGCCTGGGACTGGCGGGCGGGCTCTGGTTTTACGGGCACGGCAATGAAATGAGCGATCCGTTCTTCCGCCTGCTCAAGTCCAAGACCGAGGCGGCGGAGGCGAGGATGATAGGGCATGTCACGCGGCGCGACGTGCCGGCGCTCCTGCGGGAGCACGACGTCGTTTGCATTTTGTCGCGTTCGCAGGATCCCTATCCGCTGGTGACGATGGAGGCGATGGCGAGCGGCTGCGCGGTGGTGGCCTCGCGCCGGGGAGGGCTGCCGGAAGCGTGCACGGGGGCGGGCATCCTGGTGGAGCCGGAGGATTTCCAGGAGGTGGTCTCGACGTTGCGCTCGTTGGTGACGGACCGGGAACTGTTGCGGAGTGAAAAGGAGAAATCGGTGGTACGCGCGTCGAAGGAGGCTTGGTCGAAAGGCGCGGACGTGGTAGAGAACCTGCTATTTGATAGGGCTCCGGTGGTGCCGGCGCTACGAGGCGTGCGCGAGCAAAAGACGCGCAATGCCTCGCTGGTGTCCAACCGCGCTGTTACGAAGCCCGCCCAATGACAATGACCAAAGACCTTCAAACATTCCGCGCCAACGGGAATGTGAAGCAAATTTATTTTGTCAAACTACCGATCGAGTATTGCTCGCCGGTATCCGGCGGGCCGGGCGTCGATTACGGCGGGAGGGTGTTGCAACTGCGGGAGGCAAGGGCGTGAGGCGGGCGTCGGAGTCCACCAATACCTCCTGGCGCATCCCGGAGATCGACGGTCTGCGGGCGTTGGCGATGCTTATGGTTTACGCTTTCCATACAGGGCAAACGAGCAGCCCGGCTGTGATATTTGGAAAACCATGGGACCTTTTCGCGGCGGTCAGCCAGTTCGCGACGGGGGTGCAGCTCTTCATGGTATTGAGCGGGTTCTGTCTTTTCTGGCCGCTCTGCAAATCGGCCGACGCGCTAGCGCACTGGGATTGGAAAGAGTACGGGTGGCGGCGGCTGCGGCGGATCGTGCCGCCGTATTATGCGGCGATCATTTATGCGGCGGTGCTGCCGATGGTGCTGGTGCTGATTTTCCGGATGCTCGGGATGCGGGCGAACTGGCAGCCGATGCCGACGGCGTGGCAGTTGATCGCGCACCTGTTGTTCATCCACACGCTGTTCCCGGGGACGTGGGCGGGGATCACCGGCGCGTTTTGGTCGCTGGGACTGGAGGCTCAATTTTACGTTGTTTTTCCGCTGGTGATCTTCGCGTTCCGGAAATGGCGGTTCCGGGTGATCGCGGCGATGATCGTCTCGTCGGTGCTTTTCCGCGCGATCATCGGGCTGGTTATTCCGACGCAGATGAAAGTTTGGGAGATCGTTTTGTCGATTTCGTTCCTCGCGCACTGGATGCAATTCGCGACCGGGATGCTGGTGGCGTGGCTCGTGGCGAAAGACTGGCGGGAAGGGCGGGAGCGGGGCGTATGGACCGGAGCGGCCGGGCTCGCGGGCGCGCTGGGGCTCTACATTGCGGCCACGCAAAGTATCTTCCCGGCATCGCTTTCGTACCTGCCGATCGTGGAGGTTTTGCTTACTGCGTCCTTTGGGCTTCTCATCTATGCGCTGTGCACGACGCGGACGCCGGTGCGCCGGTTTTTCGGGAGCAGGGTGATGACGCGGCTCGGGTTGATGTCGTACAGCATTTTCCTGATTCATCAGCCGACGGCCTGGTACTTCTCCGAGATGCTGCGGAAGAAATTTCAAATTACGGGGCTGCCGGAATTCGTGCTCTTGTGCACTGCGGGCTTCGCGGTGCTGCTGGCGATTTCGTACGGATTTTTCCGTCTGTTCGAGTTGCCGTACCTGGTGGCGGGGCATCGCGAGATGGCCTTCGCGGAACCCGCACTGTCGCGGACCGAGGCGGCTGCGTGGCAGATCGCGGCGGCCAGCGTCGAGACGGCGGATAGCCGGTCTGTGGACTGACGGGGTTGCGCCGGGACTGTTCGCAGTCATGCAAGGATTTCGGAAGCTGAAGATTAACGGACGGAACCACGATGATTGCAGGGCCGGAAGCCATCAAGCGCGGGAAATCGTTGTCGCGGTCCAAAACTTACTTTCATGAAAAAGACATGAAAACCGATAACACTAACAAAGTTGTATATCGTGAAGCGCTGATAGCCGCCGTCTGCGGGGCCTTGGTGGCAATCTGCTTTTTGGTAACCACCCCGCCTTTCTGGCTTGCGGAAGAACCGGCAATCGCCGCGCATCTGGCCTTGGGCCATGGTTTCTTAAGCCCGTTGGTTTCGACAGCCAACGCGATACCGACCGCGATGAGCCCGCCGCTGTACTCTTTCCTGATGGCGGGCGTTTACAAGATATTCGGCGTCGCGACGACGGCGTCGCTTAACATCATGCTCGGGCTGAACGTGGTCTCGGCGGCGCTCGTGGCTGCGGGCGTCTATGTGCTGGCAGTAGGTTGCTTCAATATCCAATCGGCAAGGCTGGCCGTGGCGCTGTTTGTGCTCAACCCGGTATTAGGCCGCACGGTTACTGTACTTTGGCATACTTATCTGGTCCTGGCGTTGCTCATCTGGATACTCATATGGTGCCGCGGGATGAACGTGAGCCGAACCGCATCGCCGGCCGGCATGGCAACGCTCGGAGTTACGCTTGGAATCATGGCGCTCGGCTCGCCGACGGTGGTTCTGGCTTATCCGTTGCTCGTCATATTGGCCATTGGCAAAACGACCTGGGGAAGGTGGATTGGACTAAGCTCGGTTTGCTTTGTCGCTTTCTGCATCGTGCTTACGCCATGGACCATTCGGAACTACAAGGTATTCGGACGGTTTTTCTTCCTGCGCGACAACCTGCCGCTGGAATTCATGATAGGAAACCAGCCGGGTGCGTCCGGGGCGCACACGCTTCAGAACCATCCCTCGACCGATCCGGTTGAAAGAGCGAAGCTGCTTGGGATGGGCGAAAACCGCTATTTCGACGATTGCTGGAAACGGTTCGCCGCCAGATACAAGGCGGAGCCGCTTACCTATTGGCGTGTAACTCTGCGCCGCGGCCTGATATTATTCGTCGATCCGTATGAGAACAAACGCTTTGGGGCGCTCCGCATGTTGATCGATGGAATCTATGCTGTGCTCGGCTTCGCGGGGATCTGGACGGCATGGCGGGCGCGCCGGACGCATATCTGGCTGTTCGGGATTCTCGCGTTGTGCTCGTTCCCGTATATCTTCACCGAGGTAAACCCATCCTATACTTTGCCGCTTCGCATCGCGTTGCTCATCTACGGAGGGAGCGCATTGGCGGCGTGGACGGGGAACTTTGCCAGGCAAGCGTGCCGGAGCGGGATTGATTCGCTGGAGCAAGGCCGCGGCATCAGTGCAATGGATGAAGGAGTAAATTGAATATCGCGATAACATCGCTCTATCTGCCGAGCGGCAGCAAGATCGGCGTCGGCTACGTGGTGCACGCGTTTGCCAATGAACTGGTGAGGCGGGGGCACCGGGTCACCGTGTTCAGCCAGAGCGGGCCGGGCCCGGATTCGCTCTACGACGTGGTGGTGGTGCCGTCGGGGCGGCGGTTTCGAACGTTCGGTTTCGCATGGAATTTGCGCCGGTACGATTTCACGCAGTTCGACGTGCTCAACGCGCACGGCGACGATTGGTTCCTGTGGGGCCGGAAGCGGCCGCGGCACGTGCACACTTACCACGGCTCGCTGCTCGCGGAGACGCTGCACGCGCGCGGAATTGCGACGCGGCTGCGGTTGGCGGCGATGGCCTTGTGCGAATTCGGTTCCGTGTTTCTGGCCGACGAACTGGTGGCCGTCTCGGACAACACGCGCAAGTATCTTCCCGGCATTGGGCACGTGATTCCGAACGGGGTCGACCTGGCGGCGTTTTCACCCGCGGAAAAATCGGCCGCGCCGTCGCTTCTGTTCGTCGGAACAATGCACGGGCGCAAGCGCGGGGCGATGCTGCTGGATTTATTTCACGAGAAAATCCGCCCGCGGGTTCCGGGCGCCGAGTTCTGGGCGGTGTGCGAGGAGGAGGTGCGGGGGGAGGGTGTGCGCTGGTTTGGGCGGGTGACGAATCAGAAACTGGCGGAACTCTACGGCCAGGCGTGGGTCTTTTGCCTGCCGAGCAGCTACGAGGGTTTCGGCGTGCCGTACATCGAGGCGATGGCGTCCGGCACCCCGGTGGTGGCGACGCTCAATCCCGGGGCGCGCGAAGTGACTTGCGAGGGAAAATTCGGATTGCTTTGCGCGGATGAGGAGCTGGGCGAAACGCTGGCGCACGTCTTGAGCGACGCCCCGTTGCGGGAACGCCTGGCGGCGGCGGGGCTGCTGCGCGCGCGCGATTTTGGCTGGAACCGCATCTGCTCGGATTATGAGGCGCTCTACAGTCCGGCATCGCCGCTGGAGGTGAAGGCGGCGGAGCCGGCCCGCTGAATTTCATTTTTTTGAAAGCAATGAACGTAGCTATTTTCGCGAGCGCATTTCATCCATCCCTGGGCGGGGTCGAGGAGTTGGTGCGGCAGCTTGCGCACGAATACCGGCGGCAGGGCATTGCATCGATTGTGCTGGTCAACCGCTGGCCGCGCTCGCTGCCGGCGGAGGAAAGCATCGAAGGCATTCCCGTGTACCGGCTTGCGATGCGG
>Ga0302319_10018471_pt1 | contig 12722 bp, 12 predicted proteins | sample Bog_T0_2_FD_203319 | JGI IMG/M metagenome (GOLD analysis project Ga0302319, IMG submission 203319) | Peat permafrost microbial communities from Stordalen Mire near Abisko, Sweden - Bog_T0_2 | ecosystem: Environmental > Terrestrial > Soil > Wetlands > Peat | place: Sweden: Abisko, Stordalen Mire...
TCGGGGCCAACGTCTACTCCGACAACAACGCCCGCGACACGATCCAGCTCTTCAACGACGCGGCCGTCCGGCACGGCATCACCGTGACCGTCTCGACCGGTGACGCTGGTACCTCCGGCACGCAGGGCAGCCCGTCCACCGACCCGAACGTGATCTCGGCGGGTGCCTCGACAGACTTCCAGAGCTACGAGCAGACCGGCTACGCCGGCGCCCGCCTCTTCTCCAATGGCAAATGGGTGTCGGATAACGTCTCGGCGCTGTCGTCCGGCGGGATCAGCCAGGGCGGGCAGGTCCCGGACCTGGTGGCTCCCGGTGAGGCCGACTGGGCGCTGTGCTCGACGGACACGGCCATCTTCACCGAATGCCTGAACTACAACGGCAAGCCCACGCCGATCCTGCTCTTCGGCGGGACCAGCGAAGCCTCCCCCGTGACGGCCGGCGCCGCGGCGCTGGTCATCCAGGCCTATCGCGAGTACCACCATGGCGCATCCCCGTCCCCGGCCCTCGTCAAGCAGTTCCTGACCAGCACCGCCACCGACCTGGGCCTGCCGGCCCCCGAGCAGGGTTCTGGCCTGCTGAACGCGGACGCGGCGGTCCAGGCAGCGGAGAACTACCGGGGCGGCAACGGCAGCAACCAGCCTGACCAGGTGGTGACGACACCGGACCAGACCCTGCTGACCGGCGCGCCCGGCGCGCACGTCAGCACGGGCGTGGCGGTCACCAACAGCGGCGGCCGGGCCGAGAAGGTCTGGCTGGGCACTCGCAACTACGCCCAGACGTCCGGCTACCAGGCGAACGTGGCGCTCAACGCGGCGACCGACCCGACCTTCCCCTATCCCGCCAACGGCCTGCCGTGGGCGTACAAGAAGGTCACGTTCCACGTGGCGGGCGGCGCGGGCCGGCTGGGCGTCTCGATCGACTGGCAGGGTGATCCGGAAGGCGTGCCGGGCGGCTCGGTGGTCCGGCTCACGCTGATCGGGCCGGACGGGGCGTTCGTCACCAACACCCGGCCGCAGGGCGCCACGGTCTCGGCCAACTACGGCTTCGTCGACGTCGCCCACCCTGAGGGCGGTACCTGGACGGCGGTGCTGTACACGCCGACCGAGGCGGCGGCGGTGGCCGGGCAGCCGCAGCCCTACACCGGCAACGTCATCCTCAACGCCTTCACCCAGACGACCGTGCCGGAAGGCTCGGTCAGCCCGTCGGCGCTCACGCTCGGGCCGGGCCAGACCAGGCACGTCCAGTTGAACACCGCCATCAGCGGCGACGCCGGTGACACGGCCGAGTCGGTCACACTGGCCACATCGGACGGCCAGCAGGCGTCGATCCCGGTGGTGCTGCGCCCCGTCATCCCCATCGCCGGCGGCAAGGGCACCTTCAGCGGGACGATCAACGGCGGCAACGCCCGGGCGGACGCCCCGACGCAGACGAACACCTACTCGTTCAACGTGCCGGGGGGTGAGCAGGACCTGAACGTCGGGATCCACCTCAGCTCCGATCCGGACGTCCTGATCGAGGGCGCCCTGATCGACCCCGACGGCGAGACCGTCGACGTCGACAGCAACGCCACCTCGGTGAACAGCACCACGGGCGTGATCAGCAGCGGGCCCAACCTCCAGCTGGTGCAGAACGCGCCGGAGGCGGGCCAGTGGCGCTTCGTCCTGATCGTGGTGGACCCGGTCACCGGTGCGGAGGTCTCGCAAGCGTTCTCCGGTGTCATCGGGCTCAACGAAGCCAAGGTGTCGTCGAACCTGCCGGCCAGTTCCAGCAGCACGCTGACCGCGGGCAAGGCGACCAGTTACACCATCAGCTACGGCAACCCGGGCTCGGTGCCCGAGCCGGTCCAGGTCGACCCCCGGCTCCAGGGCAGCACCAGCGTCACGCTGCCTTCCCTGTCCGGTACGCCGACGGTGGCGCTGCCGCTGAGCGTCAGCAACATATCCAGCGCCCCGTTCTACGAGGTGCCGCCGGGCACGAGCCAGCTCACGGTGGCGGCCACGTCCAGCTCGCCGTCTCAGCTGGAACTGGCCGGGCCGCTTGGCGAACCGGATGTATTCGGTGACCTGGCGGCCGCGCAATCGGGTGACCTGACCTCGGTGGCCCGGGTCACCGAGGCCGGCGGACGGCACCAGGTCGCCCGGGGCTTTTGGGGCACCTTCGTCCAGCAGATCGGCCCCTTCAGCGACGCGGGGGCCCCTGCGGCCACCAGCACGCTGACCGCGACGGCCGTCACCCAGCCCCTCGACCCGAGCGTGACGTCCACGGCGGGTGACCCATACGCGCGGGGCTTCACCGACCAGGCCCCCACCGGCACACCGGTGGTGGTCCAGCCGGGCCGGACGGCCGGCATCACGGTCACGATCACCCCGAGCGCCAAGGCCGGGACCGTGGTGCACGGCGTGATCTATCTGGTCACGTCGCCGTTCAACAGCACCGACACCATGGCCGGTGCCGTGGCGGGCGGCCTGGGTGCGGTGCAGACCAGCGGCGACGTGCTCGCCGCCCTGCCCTACACGTACACGGTCGGGTAAGCCGGCAAATGACCAGGTGGGGGGCCGCCCGTCGACGGGCGGCCCCCCGCTAACGCGGATGGGCGTGCCGGAGCTGGTTCGCCATGCCGAGCTGCACGAAGCCGAACACGATGAGCCAGATCCCGGCCAGCACGGCCAGGGTCAGGACCGAGATCGCGGGCCAGACCAGCAGGATGAGGCCCGCGATGATGCCGAACACGCCCGACAGCACGCTGAGCCCGCGGCCCGGCATGCCCCGGTGCTCTATCGCGGAGACGACCAGGCCGATCCCGTCGACCAGCCAGAAGATGCCCAGCAGCAGGCCGAGGGACAGCAGGGTGATCACGATGTGCCGGAGGGCGTAGAAGCCGATCAGCAGGCTCAGGATGCCGAGGATGGCCCACAGGGTGCGGGCCCCCCCGCTGGCGTCGCCGATGGTCACCGCGCCGACGAGGCGGTAGATCCCCCAGGCGATCAGTTCGATGCCGAACAGGACGGCCAGCACGACGAGCGTCGGGCCCGGCCAGACCAGCGCGAGGATGCCGGCGATGATCGAGATCACCCCGAACAAGGCCGGCCACCACCAGGACCCTCCCACCCGGGTGACGTGACCGCCGTAATCTGTGCTTCCCCCAGCGAAATTGCGGAATCCCATCTGGTTCACAGCCTCCACCGTCCAGGTAAGTGCGCGTGGAATTCGGACCTAGAGGTGTCTCAAGGGGCCCGTGTTTCACGAATGCCCCAGTTATACCCGGGCGCCCGGCTTGACAACCCGGGCCGGAGATCCTCTAGGACGCGAAACCGCGGGCGGGAGCGGTGGCGTAGCGGGTCATGATGCCGCTCAGCGCCTTACCCGACGGCGGCTGACCGGACGTGAGAAGGTCGCGTACCTCACGGAAGGAACGGGCGCCCTTCGCCGCGCTGGGTCACGGTGACGGGAACCGGGCCGATCCCGTCCACGGCCACGGTGCACGTATTGGTGCTGGCAGTGTCAGCCATCGGAACTCCGTTTCGTAAGAGTGAGATCTCACGAACAACTTAGGAGATCCCGACTCATTATGCAAGTTAACTTTCACAAAGAGAGTCAACTTGACTTATGCATCGCGGGCGGCGATTATGAGACCATGATGAACACGCAGGTCCCGCCGGGTAAAGCCGGACGCCAGGCCCAGCTCCCCGGGGCGGGCGGGCAGGCGGGGCAGGCACCTCGCGGCCGGGAGAACCAGAAACAGCGGACCCGGATGGCAATCGTCGACGCCACCCGGAGGCTGGCCCGCACTGGCATCGAGATCAGCATGCCCGCCGTGGCCCGGGAGGCTCTGGTTTCGGAGGCCACGGCCTACCGCTACTTCCCCGACCTGGCCAGCCTGCTGCAAGAGGCTGACGAAGGGGTATGGCCCGACCCCGCGGAGGCGCTCGCGCCGGTCGCGGACAGTACGGACCCGGTGGAGCGGGTGGCTTACGCGGCCGAATTCCTGCTGCGCGGGGCACTGAGCCGCCAGGGCGCTGTCCGGGCCATGATCTCCGCCTCGATCACCAAGCCGCCCGCCGCGGCCGGCCGGCCCGGGCACCGGTTCGGGCTGATCGACTACGCGCTCGCCCCGGTGGCCGGCACGCTGGCCCGGGCCAACCCCGAGGCACTGGCCCAGCTGCGCCGGGACCTGGCCGTGGTGATGAGCGCCGAAGCGCTGTTCACGCTGATGGACCTCTGCCGGCTGGAACCGGAGGCCGCCATCGCCAGCGGGGTGGCGACGGCCCGGAAGATCGCCCAGGCCAGCCTGCGTGATCTTCCGGCCGGCTAGCTGACGGCCCGCCCGCCCGGGCACCAGCCGCCGTGATCGGCGCGGGGCCCGGCTCGTCGCCACCGGCCGCCCAACCGCGAAGCCGCCGCCGAGCTCTACGTCAGCATCAAGACGATCGAGTTCCATCTCCGGCACATCTTCGCCAAGCTCGGCATCCGGTCCCGGCGGGAGCTCATCGCCCGGCTGGGCGGGCCTCAGCCGCACCGGCCCAGAACCAGGGTCCGGCCTAGGGTCCGGACCCTGGCGACACCGCGCCCGTGTCCCGTAACGCTGGTGGCGCGGCCACCGCTGGCGGGAGAAGCTGGCGGGAGAATCCCCCCGCCGCTCCGTTCCGGCGAACGAGAGGTTTCTCGCCCGGCTGTGTATCTGCGGCCCGCCGGCGGCCTCTGCATAAGGGAATACGGAGATAAGGGGGTGCGGAAGATGACTGATGTCGCTTGCTTCTGCGGTTGCTGCTATTCGTTCGGCGGGGGCGCCGGGGCCTGCCCACGGTGCGGTGAGTGCGCGGTGGTCAGGCCAGCCGTCGTGGCCCTTAGCGCCGAACCGGCGGGGGACCCGGCCCCGGCCGGGGACCCGGAACCGGCGGCGAACTCGGAGCCGATGCTGGGTCGGAACAAGGGGAAGAGCAGAGCTGGCCTACGGCAGAGCCGCTCGCCGTGGTTCTCGCGCGCTGGCTGACGCCAGCGGGATCAGCATGACCGGAGCAGAAGTGTCCGCCACCGACGTCTACGCCCTGGGCCGCGATCCGGGGGAAAGCGCACGGCTGCGGCGCCAGTCTGAGGAGCTTCGGCCCGACAGCGCGGCGCTGCTCGACCGGGTGGGCCTCGGGCCGGGCCAGAGCGCGATCGACATCGGCTGCGGGCCGAGCGGCATCCTCGAGCTGCTGGCGGAGCGGGCCGCGCCCGGCGGGCGCGTGGTGGGCCTGGACGCTGACCCGGTCCACATCGCCATGGCCCGGCAGTTCGTCACCGACCGCCAGCTTCCCGGCGTCGAGATCGTGGCGGCGGACGCCCGGGACACCGGATTGCCGTCCGGATCGTTCGACCTGGTGCACGCGCGTACCGTGCTGGTGACCGTGCCGGAACCCGCAGTGGTGGTGGCCGAGATGGCCCGGCTGGCCCGGCCGGGCGGCTGGATCGCCAGCCTGGAGCCGGACGCGGGGCGAGGGAGCGTTCGGCTAGCCGCGGAACGGGTCAGGCCGTGACGGCGCTGGCGGCGGAGGCCCCGTAGAGCTGGGCGGCCCGCCAGCAGTACCACGCCACCACGGTCCGGTACGGGCGGTACGGCTCACCCAGCAGATCCAGTTGCTTCGGCGTAGGGGTGGGGATGCCCCAGGCCAGGCCGTAGCCCTTGCGGATGCCCAGATCGCCGGTGGGCCAGACGTCCATCCGCCGGAGCTGGAACATCAGGAAGATTTCGGCCGACCACTTGCCGATCCCCCGCACGGTCGACAGCCGTGCCACCACCTCCTCGTCGCTGACCCGGGCCAGCCGCCGGGCGTCGAGCACGACGGCGCCGTCCATGACCTTGGCCGCGAGGTCCTGGAGGGATTCGGCCTTGCGGGCCGACAGCCCTGCGGCCCGCAGCGTCTCGGTGGGCGTGGCCAGCAGGCGCTCGGGCGTGACCTCGCCGCCCAGGGCCGCGATGAGCCGGCCGTGGATGGCCCGGGCCGCGGCCCCGGCCAGCTGCTGGTAGACGATGGAGCGGACCAGCGTGCCAAAGTTCGTCTCCGTCGGCGGGGGAATTTTCGGCAGGCCGGCCGCTTCGACCAGGCGGGCGATCACCGGGTCCTGTTCGGCCAGGATCCTGGCCGCTTCACGGTAACTGACCTTCGCCATGACGTGATCGTCTCATGCGCTCACTCCACCGGGCGGCAGCCGGCTATCTGGGCGTTCAGCTCCGCACCGAGCAGCACCGCGAGCGCGGTGAAGTACAGGAACAGCAGGATGGCGACCGGGGCGGACAGCGCGCCGTAGGTGGGACTGCGCCCGATCGCGAAGGCCAGGTAGGCGCGCAGGGTCAGGCTGCTGGCCAGCCACAGCAGCATGGCCACGATCGCGCCGGGCAGGTCCCGCCGCCAGCGGCCGCGCACCGGCACGGCCACGTGGTAGAGCGTGGCCAGCAGGCCCGTGCACAGCAGTACGAGAACTGGCCAGTAGGCGAAGGCCACCACCGGCTTGAGCACCGACAGAACCGCGTCCGGGGCCACGTCGACGATCCATTTGGGGGTGGCGACCAGCAGGGGCAGCGCCACCGAGCCGGCGACCAGGGCCCCGAGGTAGAGCACGAAGGCCACCAGGCGGCCCCGGACCGCGGACCGCATGTGCCGCATTCCGTAGGCGATGGTGATGGTGTTGACGTAGGTGTTCATGGCCGTCGACCCGGTCCACAGGGCCAGCGGGAAGCTCAGCGAGATGATCTCGCCCCGGCCGCGGGCCAGCACGTCGGTCAGCACGGGTTTGAGGATGTCCTGGACGGCGGCGGGGGCCAGGAAGTGACCGGCCCCGCGCAGGATGTCCTGCTCCAGCTCGACGGTGATGTGCGCGCCGAACAGCGGGGTGAGGTAGCCGACCGCGGCGACGAGCACGAGCAGCAGCGGGGTCAGCGACAGCAGGGCCCAGAACGCCGCCTCGGCCGCGAGCCCGAAAATACGGTCGGCCCACGCCTCTTTGAGGGAGGCCCGCAGGACGGCCCCGGCCGCGGGCAGGATGTGCCGGGGCTCCCAGAGCCGTATCCGGGCGCTCACCTCCTCCCACAGGCGGCGCGCGGGCCGGCGGCGGGAGCGGCGTTCTCGGTTGGCTTCGACCGCGGGTGCGGCGAGAGACTCGCGGTCTGGCACATCGCACAGCCTAGCCGCTGCTAGAACGGCGGAGCGTGCTGCCGGGCGGAGCGTGCTGCGACGGTGCAGAATGCGCGCCAGGCCGGAGCTGCGTCACGGCCGTATCATATGATCGTTGAACGAGTTTATTAGGGCCCTGGGATGGTGAGACTCATGACCGCACCGCGGACGTCAGCGCAGGCGGCCCTGCTGCGCGCGGTGCATGACCGGCCCGGGGCGACCCGGGCGTCGATCTCCCACGAGCTGGGCATACCGAGCGGCTTCGCCGCCGAGACCGTGGCCCGGCTCGTCGCGGCGCGGCTGCTGACCGAGGAACCTGCGCCGCCGACCGGCACCCGGGGCCGGCCGACCACCTCGCTGCAGGCCCACCCGGACGGGCCCGTGGTGGCGGTGGCCGTCATCTCACAGGAAACCTGGCAGGTCGCCGCGGTGCAGCTGGGCGGGACGCAGATCAGCTCGGTGTCGGGGACCCACGAGCGGCGTCAGGAGCGGGTGCTGGCCGCGGTGGCCGCCGGGCTGAACGAGATCAGTGCGCGTCTCGGGCCCCGGGTCCGGGCCACCGCGGTGTCCGTGCCCGGCACGGTGATCGGCAGCCGGCTGGTCAGCGCGCCGAACCTCGGCTGGCACGACGTCGACCTGTCCGCCCTGTGGCCCCGCTACGACCGGGACGTCCCGCTCCTGGCCGGGAATGACGCGACCTTCGCCGCGGTCGCCGAATCCCGGCACGGCGCTGGGTTGGGCGCAGGAACGATGGTCTACCTGCACTTCGACGCGGGCGTCGGCGGGGCGATCGTGGAAGGCGACCGGGTCGTCCTCGGCGCCAACGGGACGGCCGGGGAATTCGGCCACATGCCGTTCGGGGACCCGTCCCAGCGCTGCCGGTGCGGGGCGATGGGCTGCTGGAACACCAGCCTCGACGGCTACGCGCTGGCGCGCGCCCTCGGCCAGGCGATGCCCGCGGACGAGGTCAGCTACCTGCGGCGCGTGCTGGCCGCCGCCCGGACGCGCCAGCCGGAGGCTGCCGCCGCGGTGCAGGGCGCCGCCCGGGCGTTCGGCCGCGGCGCCGCCGGGCTGGTCAACGCGCTCGACCCGCACCTGATCGCGGTCGGCGGCCTCGGCCGGGAACTCCTGGAGGTCGCCGGGGGGCACATCACCGCGGCCTATCACGACGGGCTGATGGCCTTCCGCACGCTGCCGCCGCCCCCGCTGGTCCCGGCCCGCCTGGTGGCCGACGGCCCGCTACTGGGCGCGGCCGAGCAGTGCTTCGACCGGGTGCTCACGGACGAGGGCCTGGCGGCCTGGACGTCCGGCGTGCAGGTGAGCGGCTAACCGGCGGCTGAGGTAGTCGAACGTGCGCTCCATGAGCCCGCTGGCCCGGCGCAGGTCGGCTGAGCTGGCCTCGGCGTCGGCGTCCAGCCGGGCCCGGAGCGGCGCCGGGATCTCGAACGCCGCCGCGGCCGCCAGTCCGGCGCCGATGCGGGCGGCGCTGCGGACCACCTGGGGATCGACCGACCACACCATCTCGAAGGTGCGGTCCGGGTCCGCCCAGGTCTTCTGCCCGGGGTGCTCCCAGCCCGCCAGGCAGGCCGGATGGTCGGGGGCGTCGCAGACCAGCGCCCACTCGCGCTGCAGCGGGGAGCCCTCGGCAATCGGGATCTCCGCGACCGGGCCGGCCTGCGGGCCAGACCGCGGGCCTGACCGCAGGCCAGACTGCGGGCCGCGCTGGCCGAAATCGGCGAAGACCATCGTCTGCGCCGCGGTGCGGGCCAGATCCGTCCAGCGTGACCGGGCCTGCCGGTAGAAGCGCTGCCGCTGGAAGGCGCCCACCAGGACGGGCCGCTGGGCCCGGGCGCAGCACTCGTCCTCGATCGCATGCGTCAGCGCGAGCAGCATGGTCTTGGTCATGACGTGCACCTGTAGGCCGGGATGACGCCGCCGCAGCCCGGCGAAGATCGACGTGTCCCGGAACGGGCCGGCCCCGGATAGCGCGTGCGCCACCGCCGCAGCCAGCGACAGGCCCTGGGCCCGGCTCCGCAGCACCTCCTCCAGCAGCAGGCAGTCCGACTCGCGGTAGCGGCGCCGGCCGTTCGGCAGCCGCTGCGGCCGGGGCAGGCCGTACCGCTGCTCCCAGTTCCGCAGCCCGGCCACCGGAATGCCGGTCCGCCGGGACACCTCGCCGATCGAAAGCACGGCAGGGTCGTCGCCGGCGGTGCTCCCATCAGATATAGACTTCATCAAGTTGATGACTCCAACCTCATCACGTTGACGAAAGAGTATCGCGTCAGGAGGAGCAGTGACCACCACTTCCCACCTTGAGGGCCGCGCTTACGCCGACAGTCCCCGCCGGCGGGCCACCCGGCGCCCCGGGACCCGCCCCGGCGGGACGGGCCGCCTGTCCCGGGCCGACACCGATCCAGACCTGTGGCGGGAATCGGCGGCGTGCCGTTACATGGATCCCGAGCTCTTCTTTCCGCTCAGTTCGACCGGCCGCGGCGCCGCCGACACCCAGCGGGCCAAGGCTATCTGCGCCAGCTGCCCGGTGCGGCAGCGCTGCCTGGCCTTCGCGCTGGCCACCGGGCAGGAGTTCGGCATCTGGGGCGGCTACGACGAGGCGGAACTGCGCGCCCTGCACCGCGAGCAGCACCTCGCCGAGCGGGCCGGCCGTGCGGACCGCACGCTGCCAGCGTGACGAGCGAGCTAGCCCGGGACGACCCGCTGAGGCACCCGCGGCTCGGCGGCCGCGGCATCAGTTACGGGGCAGTATCAGTTACGGGGCGGCGCAGGTGCAGGCGGCGCAACGCCAGCTAGGCCAGCGGCATGAGCAAGGCGTTGATCACCGAGTTGACCACGGTGACCGCGTGGTACACGGTGACCGAGTTGCTGGTGAACCCCCTGGCCGGCCGGCGCTCGCCCCGGTTCTCGGCGGCGGCACTGAACAAGCCGCCGGAAAAGATCACCGTCCCTGCTATTCGCCGCCGAGCCCGCGATCTGCCACGGCCCGATCTTGACAAAGAGATCAGGGAAATCGCGGACAGCGTCGCCGACGCGGAATTCGGCGACCGGATAACCGGCGATGTGCTGCGCATCGTCTTTTTCAACATCTGCGATTTCGAGGAGCACGCGCGCGGCTGCCGATTTTCCGCTTTATAACGAAACGCCCGGATGGGCAGCTATCCGGACCCTCAATGACGCTCGCGCGGGTCTGGCGCCTTTGCTGCGAGTGAGCGATGCTTTTTCTGTTGTGTCCTTCGCAGGCGGGTGGCGCGGTGACCGAGAAAGACGAGCAGCGAGACCGGCGGGAGCAAACGCCCGCCGCGGCCGACGTCACAATGGTCCTGGCCGTCCTGGCCGGGCGCTTGGACAAGGTGGAAGGCCAGCTGTCCGAATTCCATCGGCGTTCGGCGCACCGTGAATCGATTATCGACCGGCTGCACGAAGAGAACCAGCGGCTTCGCGGCGGTATCGAGCGGGCCGTCCTGGACCCCATCGTGGCCGACCTGATCAGGCTGTACGACCAGCTCAGCCAGGAGGCGCGGCGCCTGGCGGCCGACGGGGCGGAGCAGCGACTGCTGCGATCGTTCGCGGACGACATCGCCGAGATCCTGGACCGGTGCGGCTACGAGGTCTTCTCGGCTGCTTTAGGCGATCCCTTCGACCGGGACCGGCACCGGCCGCTGGGCGTGGTGCCCTGCGCCGATGAGTCCCGGCACAACACGGTGGCCGAGGTAGTCGCGGCCGGGTTTGCCGAACGCGCCACCGGCCGGGTCAGGCGTCCCCTGCACGCCCGTTTCTACCAGTACTCCCCCGGGCCCGGCGCGGCGCAGGGTCGCGGGGCGATCCCAGATCAAGCGCATTTCCAGTGAGGTGACATGGCTACCTACGGAGTTGACCTTGGCACCACCTATTCCTGCATCGCCTACGTCGACGACACCGGACGGCCTGTCGTTCTGAAGAGCACGGTGGGCGAGGACACGACACCGTCGGTGGTCTATTTCGAGTCGCCGGACAGCGTCGTGGTCGGCACGCAGGCCAGGGACTCGGCGCTGCTCGCGCCGCACCTGGTCGCCGAGCTAATCAAACGGCAGATGGGTGAGGACGTCCACTACCCCTTCCACGGCCAGGACCATACCCCGGAGTCGATCTCCGCGCTGATCCTGCGCGAGCTGGCCCGGGCCGCGCAGGAACAGACCGGCGAGCAGGTCGGCGACGTAGTCATCACTGTGCCGGCCTACTTCGGCGTGCTGGAACGGGAAGCAACCCGCAAGGCCGGGCAGATCGCCGGGCTCAACGTGCTGGACGTACTGGCCGAGCCGGTGGCCGCCGCGCTGAGCTACGAGGCGGTCGGGCGGGGCACCGGAGTCCGGCACCTGTTTGTCTTCGACCTCGGCGGCGGTACCTTCGACACCACGGTCATCCGGATCGACGGCAACGACATCCAGGTGGTGTGCACCGACGGTAACCATCATCTGGGCGGCGCCGACTGGGACACCATGATCAGCGATTTCCTGCTGAACGGCTTCAAGGAGCAATACCCGGACCTCGACCCGGCGGGCGACGAGCAGTTCATGCAGGACCTCGCCACCTCCGCTGAACAGCTGAAGAGACAGCTCAGCGCCACCCAGGCCCGCAAGCACAGTGTGCGGTTCGGGGGATCGGTCGTGCAGCTCGAGCTGACCCGGGAGCAGCTGGAGGAGATGACGTCCGAGCTGCTCGAACGGACCATGGAGATCACCGAACGGACGATCGCCACCGCCCGCGAGAAGGGCGTCGAGCACTTCGACGATGTGCTCCTGGTCGGCGGCATGACCGTCACCCCGGCCATCGCCCGGACGCTCAAGGAGCGGTTCGGGCTGGATGCCCGGCTGCAGGATCCGCACCTGGCGGTAGCCAAGGGCGCGGCGCTGTTCGCCCTGATGAAGAAGGTGAAGGTAAGCATGTCCGCCGAGGGTGAGGACGCCGGGCCCAGCGAGGCGGCCGAGCAGGTCGCGGACCAGCTTGGGATCAGCGTCGAGCAGGTCGAGAGCATCGCCCGCAAGCGGGTGGCGACCGTCGTGCCGCGCGCTTTCGGGCTCAAGGTGGTCGACGGCAGCGACCCGCTGTTCAAGTCCGACCCGGACCGGGCCCGCAACTACGTCGAGCACCTGCTCACCGCCAACACGCCGCTGCCGGCCGACACGGGGCCGCAGACATTCCGGACCATCAAGGACGGCCAGCGCCGGGTCAGCCTGGAGGTCTGGGAACAGGCCGGCTCGGTCGCCTCGGAGGAACCTGAGAACAACAAGCACATCGGGGCGGGCGTGCTGCGGGATCTGCCGTCCCGGCCAGCCGGGACGCCGTTCGAAGTCGAGTTTCACATGACCGAATCCGGGCTGCTGCGAGTGCACGCCTGGGAGGCCGGCGGCAGCGACGTCCGTTTCGAGATCCAGATCGGCGGCCTGGACGAGGCCGACGTGGAGCGGGCGACCGCCGCGGTGGCCCGTTACGAGGTGAGCGGATAGGTGACCTGGGACCGGGAGCGATATCTGCGCGACGTACTGGAACCGGCCCGGAAGGCCGGCAACGTGCCTCCCC
>Ga0302319_10018473_pt1 | contig 12720 bp, 13 predicted proteins | sample Bog_T0_2_FD_203319 | JGI IMG/M metagenome (GOLD analysis project Ga0302319, IMG submission 203319) | Peat permafrost microbial communities from Stordalen Mire near Abisko, Sweden - Bog_T0_2 | ecosystem: Environmental > Terrestrial > Soil > Wetlands > Peat | place: Sweden: Abisko, Stordalen Mire...
CGATGCGCCGACAATTCCAAGCGAGAAGGAATTGCGTCGCCTAACAACTGCGGTGCAATCCTGGTCAACGCGCTGCCGCGACGTGGCGGCTGCTTCCACGCGACTCACCTTGGACGACGAACTCTTATTGATGAGGAAAGCAGGAAAGCAGGAAGAGGAAATGACCAGTCGGATCCGGCGGATTTCTTTCCACTTCCTGCTTTCTTGCTTTCCTAATTCATAATTCCAATCCTCCTGCTTTCCGCGTTCCCTCCAGGTTGCTCCAAACATCACTCCACGGTTTCCTTCGACCGAAACTCACTCGGCGTCATTCCGATATGCATCCGGAAATGCCGCGCGAAGGCGCTCTGATCGCTGAACCCACATGCATATGCGATCTCCGCCATACTCTGCCCGCTTTCCCGCAATGCGTGGCACCCCGCCAGCAAGCGCGTTTTTATCATAAACTGCTGAGGCCCCACCCCGAACGCCGCCTTGAATTTGCGCTGCAACTGCCGCGGGGAAAGCGCGGCCACCCGGGCGAGTTCACCGAGCGGGATGTCCCGCTGATAGTGCTGCCGGATGTGGCTCACCGCCTTGGAGATGCCATCGAGAGGCAGCAGCGTTTTTGCCCGCCCGTCGTAGTTCTGCGAAAAGCCCATGATCCCGATGATCTTTCCCGCGCGCGACCAGATCGGCATCTTGTTGACCACAAACCAATCGGGCATCCCGAGGCTGTCGAACCACAATTCCACGTGGTTCAGCAGCGGCCGTTCGGTCGCGTAGATCCGCGCGTCGTCGCGCACATAGGAGCGCGCCATATCCGCGGGGTTCAGGTCGAAATCCGTCAATCCGATCACCGCGGCTTCGTCCGCCTCGGGCCCGGGAGCAGGATTGTTCCGGCTGACGAACATCAATTCGCCCTTCCGGTTTTTGGCGAAAAAGTGGACTCCCGGAATGACATCGAACAAGCGATGGAACAAATGCGGGGGATCAATTTCGCGCAACCACGCGTCGCGTTTCGCCAAGAGCTTTTTCCGCAGCTTCGGCGTGACCTGACGATTCCGACCGCTTCCTTTCTCATGGCTGGCAGATGTCGCTTTTCGCATAAACTTTGTCGAGGTTAAGCAAGACGCAACGCGAGGGCAAACGTAGAAACACCGGTGATCAACAACACCCATGCCCTCCCCTCACCTCGGACTATGATCACCGCGTTCCTGGACGAAACCAAACGCCTGCTCTCTGAACTGGACACCGCTTCCATCGCGACCGCCGCGCGCATCCTCCTGGACTGCTACCGCCGGCGCGGACGCATCTACACCATGGGCAATGGCGGCTCCGCCTCGACCGCCCAACACTTCGCCTGCGACCTCGCCAAGTATGTCATTCCCAGTGGACAGCGCCCCTTCGACACACGCTGCCTGACGGACAACGTCTCGCTCTACACGGCATGGGCGAATGACGCCGAGCGCGACGACGTTTTCGTGAATCAGATGCGCGGCCTCCTGACCGCCGGCGACGTGGTGATCCTCATTTCCGTGCATGGGGGAAGCGGATTCTCGACGGACCTCGTCAAGGCCGCGCGATACGCCAACAAGATCGGCGCCCGGACCATCTCGCTGGTTGGGTTTGACGGCGGCATTCTGCATCGCGAATCTGCCTGCTCCATTCTCGTGCCGGTTCCATCCACCCCTCAGACCGAAGCCATTCACCTGGTGATCGAGCATTTATTGATGCACGTGATCAAGGAGGAGCTGGCTTTGAACGCGACCCATGCCCATTGACGCCCTGTGCATCGGCCACGCCGCCTATGACGTGAGCATGTTTGTGGAGGAATACCCCGCGGAAAACAGCAAGCGCGAGACCCAGGTGCTGCTGCAATCGGGCGGCGGCCCAGCCGCCAACGCCGCCTGTCTGCTTTCCTCCTGGGGAAGGCATTGCGCCTTTGCGGGTTTGGTCGGAGACGATGACTACGGACGGCGCATCCGCGAGGAATTCGAAGCCGCCGGCACGGATATTTCCCTCCTGGAATTGCGGCCGGGCTACGACACGCCGCTCTCGTTTATCCTCGTGAACCAAAAGAACGGCAGCCGCACGATCGTCAATCGCAAGGCGCGGAAGCTCTCGCTGGAAGTCCCCGCCGCCAGGCTGGCCGCGCTCTCTCCCGCAATGCTCGTTTTCGATGGGCACGAACTCCCCGCCTCGCTCGCCGCGTTGGAGGCTTTCCCGGACACGATTTCAATCCTGGACGCCGGCTCGTGGCGGGAAGGCACCGCGAAGCTGGCGGGACTCGTGGATTACCTGGTGACATCCGAGTCGTTCGCCATGCGCGCCAGTGGAGTCGCCGATTTAGGCAGCGACGAAGCGCAGCGCGCCTGCATCCGTGAATTGCGGGATCGATTCAGCGCCATCACCATTGTGACTCTCGGGGAGAATGGCTTGATCGCCGATGACGGAACCGGCTTTCGCCATTTCCCCGCATATCCGGCGGAGGCCGTGGATACCACCGCTGCCGGAGACATCTTTCACGGCGCGCTGGTCTTTGCCATCGCCAGCAAAATGGCCTTCGACGAGAGCCTCCGATTCGCGGCCATGGCCGCATCGCTCTCCGTGCGTGTTGCCGGGGGACGCCCCTCCATTCCACCGCTCGACCAAGTGAGGGAGGCGCTCAACCATGCACGATGACCCGGTCATCGCAGGCCAGCATGTGGCGCAGGCTTCCAGCCTGCCTGCCCACGCCTCGGTCTTCGTAGGCAGCTCAATCTGCGTAGTCGGCAATATCAATCGCGACGTCAAAACCGCGCCTTTCGCCGCCGGCGGCGCCCTGCTCGCCGACGGCGAGACTTCCGTGGCCTCCATCATCGAGACCATCGGCGGCGGCGGAGCAAACAGCGCATTCGCCGCCGCCGCGCTCGGCGCCCGCGTGGGCTTCCAGGGAAGAGTGGGAGCCGATGCGCTGGGAGATCGCCTGCAGCGCACATTGACGCGGCACGGCCTATCGGCGCATCTCGCCCGCGATCCCGTGCACGCGAGCGGAACCTCCATCGCGCTCACCTTCGACAATGGCCACCGGCACTTCGTAAGCTGCCTGCCGGCCAATGAAGCGCTCGCCCTCGAAGACCTCGACCTCGCCGCGTTCCGGGATTACGGGCACCTCTTGCGTTCGGACGTCTGGTTTTCCGAACCGATGCTCTTCGAAGGCAACAAACCCCTCTTCCAGTGCGCCCGCGATGCCGGGCTGACGGTCTCGCTCGATCTGAATTGGGATCCGCAATGGGGCCGGGCCGCCGCCGGGAAGATTCATTCGCGCAAGGAAGCAGTGCGCGCCGCTCTTCCCTGGGTGAATCTGGCGCACGGGAATGTCCGCGAATTGACGGAATTCGCCGACGCGGGAAACCTGGACGAAGCGCTCCAGCGTTTGATCGACTGGGGCGCGGAAGCGGTGGTCGTGCATCTCGGAGACCGCGGCGCGGGCTATTTTCATAAAGGAATACTCACCATCGAACCGCCCGCTCCGGTGACCGCCCGGGTCAATGCCACCGGCACTGGCGATGTCCTCAGTGTGTGCATGATGCTGCTCCATCACCGGACGGAAATCCCGATTCCCGACCGGCTCCGCACGGCAAACGCCATCGTCGCGCAATTCATCGAGGGGAAATGCTCCCTAATTCCCCGGCTTGCTGATTGATTGATTCAGCAACCTCGACTTCACTTTCACCTTCCTTCATCCCCATCCCCCCAATCTCATGGAAAAACGAACACGGTTATTTACAGCGTGCATCATCGCGCTGGCGGCGCTCGCGATCGGTTTCATTGTGCGCTCGTTTCTCCTCATTGAATGGGGAGAGCGGTTCAATCTCTCCCAGTCGCAGCTCGGCTCGATCCTGGGCGCCGGCCTTTATCCGCAGGCGTTCAGCCTCATTCTGTTCAGCGTGGTCATCGATAAGCTTGGGTACGGACGCACCATGGCCTTCGCCTGGGTCGGTCACGTCGTGTCCGCCATCATCACGATGAGCGCGACCAGTTATGTCGGCCTCTATTGGGGGACGTTTATCTTTTCCCTGGCGAACGGAGCGGTGGAAGCGGCGGTCAATCCCGTGACCGCCACGCTCTATCCCAACAGCCGGACGCATCACCTCAACATGCTCCACGCCGGCTGGCCAGGAGGATTGGTCATTGGCGGGCTCCTCGCCATCGCCCTTGGCCACACGGGCGGTGAGAATGCCTGGCGCTGGAAGGTAGGCCTCTATCTCATCCCCACGGCCATTTACGGCTACATGATGCTCCGGGAGAAATTCCCCGTGCAGGAGCGCGTGGCCGCCGGCGTATCTTATAAGGAGATGCTTGGCGAGTTCGGCTGGGCCGGATGCCTGATCGTCTCGATTTTTACGGCCTACGCAGTGAACGAAATTCTGGGGTTGTCCGGCTTGCATTTGAACACCGCCGAAATAGTGGCCATCGGGGTGATACCCACAGCCTTCTTCGCGTTCCGGATCCGCAGCTTCGGCCGTCCGATGTTCGTCTTTCTGATGCTGATCATGATCCTGCTCGCGACTACCGAACTGGGAACAGATAGCTGGATCTCTGCGCTCATGACGCCCGTCCTGAAAGGGATTGGCCCGAACGCCGGCAAATGGGTGCTTATCTACACCTCCTCGATCATGTTTGTGTTGAGGTTCTGCGCGGGCCCGATCGTGCATCGCCTCTCGGCGCTCGGACTGCTCTGCACCTGCTCGGCCATCGCTGCCGCGGGCCTGCTCTGGCTGGCGAACGCGGGCAGCGCGGCATTCATGGTCTTCCTGGCCGCGACTTGTTACGGGGTCGGCAAGAGCTTTTTCTGGCCCACCACGCTGGGCGTCGTCTCGGAGCAGTTTCCCAAGGGCGGCGCCTTGACCCTCAGCGCCGTCGCCGCGGTCGGCGTGATTTCCGTCGGCGTCCTCGGCAATCCCTTCCTGGGCACGATTCAGGATCATTACCTGGATAAGAACCTGGCCAAACAGAACCCAGCGCTCCATGAGAAGATCGCCGACGCTCCGGAATCCAAATTCGGCCTCACCTTTCAGCCGCTCGATCAGGCCAAGATCGCCGCTCTGCCCGCTCCGGAGCAGGCCGAAGTGGAAACGATCCGCACGGCCAACAACCAAAGCACGCTCGCCAAGGTCGCCATTCTTCCCTCGATCATGTTCCTCTGCTACATCGGCCTCCTGATCTACTTCCGATCGCGCGGCGGCTACCGCCAGGTGGAACTCTCCGAGCAGGAAGAGCCTCCGGTCCCGACCTACTAAGAAGAGATAAGAAAGAAACAAGGCGCCCCGGAACCCCAACTCACACCCCTATGAAAGTCGGCGTATTTACCGTTATTCTCAGTTCCATGCCCTTCGAGCAGGCGCTCGATTACCTCGCGAGCACGGGAGTCAAGACCGTGGAGATCGGCACGGGAGCATTTACCGGCACAGCCCATTGCGATGCCGATGCGCTCCTGGCCAGCGATCAAAAGGCGAAGGATTTCCTGCACGCGATTACCTCGCGCGGATTGGAGATCTCCTGCCTCTCGGTGCATGGCAATCCCATCCATCCGAAACGCGAGATCGCCGCCGCCCACGACGCCGCGTTTCGCCGCTGCGTGCTCCTCGCGCAAAAGCTCGGCGTGGAAGTGGTCACGACCTTCAGCGGTTGCCCGGGCGGCGCGCCCGGCGATTCCCAGCCCAACTGGGTGACCTGTCCGTGGCCGCCGGAGTATCTCGAGATTCTCGATTACCAATGGAATGAGGTGGTGGTCCCTTACTGGATCGGCGCCACCGAATACGCGCGGAAAAACGGCATCTACAAGATCGCCCTGGAGATGCACCCCGGCTTTGTCGTCTATAACCCCGAGACACTCCTCAAACTAAGGCAGGCCGCCGGGGCTGAGATTGGCGCGAACTTCGATCCCTCCCATCTCATCTGGCAGCAGATCGACCCCTGCGCCGCGGTGCGCGCGCTCCAGGGCGCCATCTGGCATGTGCATGCCAAGGATACCGACGTGCAGGATTGGAATACGAAGATCAATGGCGTGCTGGATACCAAGCACTACAGCGATGAACTGCGCCGCTCCTGGATCTTCCGCACCGTGGGCTACGGCACACCGCGCAGCTTCTGGTGCGATTTCGTTTCCGCCCTGCGAATGACCGGCTATGACGGCGCGCTGTCCATCGAGCATGAAGACAGCCTGATGACCATTCGCGAGGGTCTGGAAAAAGCCATCCGCTTTCTGCAGGGCATCGTTTTGGAAGACCCGAAAGGAGCCGTCACTTGGGCATGAGGCCCATGCCGCAGGCATCCGAACAAAGAGGCTGTCATGCACTTTCTCGCCGTGACGCCAAGCGCACTCCCCTACGCCAAAGGCGTTCCAATCTCTACGCCAAAGGCGTTTCATCATTCAGCCCAGGGTTGCCGTCTGCGGCTACCCTGGGGGAATCACCCCAGGAACCCCTACGCTGAAAGCGTTGAATCCTCAGAAATGCATGAAACGCTTTAAGAATCACCTCCCCGCCGACTATCAGCCTTCCCCATGCCACTGACCAATACCCGCGACCTGTTTGCCAAAGCGCTCCGAGGAAAGTACGCCATCGGCGCTTTCAATATGTATAACCTGGAGCTGCTGCAGGCGATCGTCGAAGCCTGCGAGGAGGAGCAGGCCCCGGTTATTCTCCAGATGTCCAGCGGCGCCCGCAAATACGCCCATCCCGTTTATCTGTCGGCCCTCGTGGAAGCCGCGGCCAGCCTCGCCAGCATCCCCATCGCCGTCCACCTCGATCACGGCGACAGCTTCGAGACTTGCAAGCACTGCATCGACGAAGGCTTCACGAGCGTGATGATCGACGCCAGCCACGAAACGTTCGAGAAAAACATCGAGACCTGCCGTCGCGTCGTGGACTACGCCCACCAGCATAACTGCGTGGTGGAAGGCGAACTCGGCATGCTGGTCGGCGCCCAGCACGATGACGGCGAGGAAGGCGGCGCCTATTCGCGCGGCGGCTGTTACACGCACCCCGGCCAGGCGGTGGACTTTGTGAAACAGTCCGGCGTGGACTCGCTCGCGGTCGCCATCGGCAACTCGCACGGAGCTTACAAATTCAAAGGCGAGCAACACCTCGATCTCGAGCGCTTGAAAGCGATCAAGCAGGCATTGCAGGATGCCGGCCTGGGAGACTATCCGCTGGTGCTTCACGGGGCCTCCAGCGTGCCGAAGGATCTGGCGCGCGAAGTCAATGCCCACGGAGGTCTCCTCGGCGAGGAAACGGCGGGTGTGCCCGAAGCCGACATCGAAGTCGCGCGCCGCATCGGCTGCGCCAAGGTCAACATCGACACCGATCTCCGGCTCGCCATGACTGGCGCAGTCCGGAAAGCCCTTGCCGAATCCCCAAAGGAGTTTGACCCGCGCAAGTATCTCGCCCCCGGCCGCGCGAAAGTAAAAGAACTCGTCCGCCACAAAGTCCGCAACGTTCTCTGCTGCGCGGGCCAGGCGCTCAATTGAACTTCATCCAGATCGCTTATGAAAATCCTCCCACCCATTTCCATCATCGCGCGCCTCGCCCTCGGCCTGGCGCTGGTCAGCAGCCTCCCCACCCGCCTGCTCGGCGTCACTCCCGACGGCAAAAGGAAGATCGTTTTCATCGCCGGCAAACCCAGCCACGGGCCGCGCCAGCACGAATACCACGCGGGCGGCCTCCTCCTCCAGAAATGCCTCGCGAATACACCCGGCCTTGTCATGGAGGTGGCGGACATGGGCTGGGTGAAAGACGAGAAGACATTCGACGACGCCGACGCAATTGTCATTTCCGCCGACGGCGGCAAGAACCATCCGGCCATTCAAGGCAATCACCTCGCCACCCTGGCGGCCCTCATGAAAAAGGGCGTCGGCCTCGGCTGCATCCACTATGGCGTGGAAATTCTTGCCGACAACGGCGGACCGGATCTCAAGCAATGGATCGGCGGCTACTATGAAACCATGTACTCGGTCAACCCGATGTGGGAGCCCACCTTCGACAACCTGCCTGTGCACCCCATCACGCGCGGCGTAAAGCCGTTCCAGGTCAAGGACGAATGGTATTTCAACATGCGCTTCTCCGATGGCTTCGATCCCGACAAACCCACCACGGGAGCCGCGTCCGGCGCGGGTCAAATGAAGTTCTGGCCCATCCTCGTCGCGAAGCCGACTGACCAGGTCCGCAACGGCCCTTACACCGCGCCGAAAGGCCCTTACGATCACATCATGGCCGCCAAAGGGCGCACCGAGGCGATGATTTGGGCCGTGGAACGCCCCGACGGCGGCCGCGGCTTCGGCTTCACCGGCGCCCACTTTCACGACAACTGGGCCAACGACAATTTCCGCAAAGTCGTCCTCAACGCCCTCGCCTGGATCGCCAAAGTAGAAGTCCCTCCCAACGGAATCGAATCCACTGTCACGAAAGAAGACCTCGACGCCAACCTCGACCCGAAAGTAGCGAAGTAACCAGTATTTTGCGGGCCCGCCGCAATGGCATTCTCAACCCGCCGCGTCGGTTGCTGTTCGTCTGCCAGTAACGCCTTCGCCGCCTGCGCGAAGCGCTTCAACCTTTCCGGTCTCCGGTCTCCGCTTTCCGGTCTCATCAAGCGCCGCTTTCAGAACCTGCGCAAAGCGCTGCAAACCTTCTGGAGAACGCCTGAGAAACAGTTCGGGCTCGATCATCTCCAGTTCCATGACCACCGGGTTACCCTCCCATTCCACAAGATCGACCCGCGCATACGCCGTGCGCGTCGGCGCCGCCGCCAGCGCCGCGGAACCCACCGCAATTTCGCGAGCCGTGGGCTCGTGCGGATGCAGCGTGCCGCCATGCTGATCCTGCACCCGAAAATCCCCTTTCGCAGGGCGTTTTCGAATCGCGTGAGAATACCGCCCGTCAAAATAGACGAGCGACACCTCTCCAGCTTCCGCGACTCCCCGCACGAATGGCTGCGCCAGCGCATCCTTGCTCTGAAGAATCTCCCCGAGATGCCGCGCCAGCGCCGGGTCATCCTTCCGCGCCCTCATGGCGCCGTTTGCGCCAGCTCCGATCGCCGGCTTCACCACCAGCTCGGATGCCGATATCTCGCAGAGCCGTGCCAGGGCGTCCGGATCATGCGCCCGCAATAACATCGTCGGAACCATGGGAACTCCCCTGTCCTCGAGCTCCAGCAGATAACTCTTGTGGCCATTCCAGCGGACCAGCGGAAACGGATTGAGCAGCCGCGTCTCCTGATCGACCTGGCGCGCCCATTCCATGAACGCGTCAAAGCGCCGCGAATAATCCCACGGAGTCCGCAAAACGACCAATGGGATGTCCGCCCAGCGAATGGCATCGTCCCAGGAGACAATCGCAGCGCGGACGCCAATCCGGCCCACCTCTTCCACGAGCAGGCCAGTATCGAGGTCCGGCTTCGGCATCTGCGCTGCCGTGACCAGCACAATCTCAGGCGTAATCATGCAGGCGATTCCATGCTCGTTTGCGTTGGGGATCGAGATCTTTCGCCAGGGTGTTTCCGCAAGAGCCTAATTTTGTTGACTTTCCGCATTTCATTTCACTTGCCATGCAGGCATGGCGGCTGCTCTATATTGTGGCTATTATGAATGGAAATGGTCACGGAAATCGGTTCGCGCTGCGAAGCGTGAAGCGCGATTCCATCCACCGGAAATCGGTGGCTGAAATTCTTCGCAGTTCTTATCGGCGCTACGCGCGCGATCCGCTCGCGGATATCGCGGTGAATTCCGTGCTCGGACGGGCGGCCCAAAAGCGCGCCCGTTGAGTTCAAGCGGGAAGACGATTCGCTTCATCTGAACGGTGATGCCGTCTTTGGCATCCAAGGGTCATGCATTCGCGTTTTCCCACGCTCGCAGCCATCGCCCTCGCCGCCGCTCCGGGCGGCCTCATCCCGATTCAAGGGGCTCGCGCTGATAACGCGGAGGCTCCGGGCGGACCTCCCGCGCGCCATGCGTCATTTTCAGGGCATCCGGTAATGACCTGGGTCGCCGCCTATGGCATCGAGAAATCAAAAGCGCGGCTGGACGAATCCTTCGGAGGCGCCGGCCCGCAAGACGCGATCACGCATCTGGCGCTTCAATTCTGGATCCCAACGGCGGATGGCGGCATCCAGACCACCTCCAAATACGGCGCGATCAGCGACGAGACGATTTTGCTTTTCACCCGATGGGCGCACGCGCATGGGATCCGCGTGATGCTCTGCGTCTACAATTCACTGGAGTCCTGGGATTGGCCGCTCGCGCGTTCCGCGTTTGCCGATCATCCGAAGGAATTCGCCGACGCCCTCATGACGGAAGCGGAACGGCGCGGCCTGGACGGCGTGGACATCGACCTCGAAGGCAACGGATCCTTCGACAATGACAAGGCTGCTTTCGTGCAATTCATCCGCCTCCTTTCCGAAAACCTGCACGCCAAAGGAAAGCAACTGACGGTCGATTCCTTCGCCTACCATTGGAACGCGCCGAACCAGACATGGTGGCAGGATCTCCTCCCACTCGTGGACGGCCTGACGAGCATGGGCTACGCGGAGCTCAGCCTGGACGCCGAGGACTGGCGCGGTTACGCCTCGCAAAAGGCCGCTGCCGGCAGTGACGCCGCGAAGCTCCTCATCGGCGTGCCTTCGGACAAGGACGAATGGCACGACCACCCGGCCCTCGATCAGATGGATTGGATCGCCGCGGATGGCGGAGTCGGCGCGGCCATCTGGGACGCGCGATTGAATGCCCCGGCATGGAGACAGAGCGACATCTGGGCGAAAATCCGAAAGATCAGCGGAAGGAAATGACGCCCCGCGATTTTCTCGGCCGCCGCTTGCTCAACCAACAAATCGCGCGCGCCTCCCGGCAGAGCCCCGCCGAGGTGGTCGCCGCGCTCTGCGCAATGCAGGCGCAGGATTATCCCGGCGCCTTGTGGGCCATCGGTCTGCGCTCGGAAGGCGCCACCCAAGCGGATGTCGAACGCGCCATCGCCCAGCGGACCATCATTCGCACGTGGCCAATGCGCGGCACGCTCCATTTCGTAGCCGCCGCGGATGTCCGCTGGATGCTGGCGCTTCTCACTCCCCGAATCATCGCCGGAAGCGCGTCCCGCCAACTGGAACTGGACGGTGCCATCTTCACCCGGTGCAGAAAGCTTTTCATCCGCGCCCTGCAAGGCGGCAGGACACTGACCCGCGACGCCATGTGCGCCACGCTCGAGCGCGCAAAAATCTCCACGACAGGCCAGCGCGGTTCTCACATCCTCTGGCGTCTCGCGCAGGAGGGCGTCCTCTGTTTTGGATCGCGCGAAGGCAGCCAGCATACCTTTGCGCTGCTCGACGAATGGGCGCCCGCCGCGAAATCGATCGACCGCGAAGAAGCCCTCGCCGAACTCGCGCGGCGTTACTTCACCAGCCATGGCCCGGCCACTCTCCAGGACTTCGTTTGGTGGTCGGGCCTGAAGGTATCCGACGCCAAAGCCGGCCTCGCCATGGCCACACCCCATCTAACACGAGAAACAATCAATGGCGCGGAATATTGGCTCCCGCCTTCAACCTTCATCCCTCATCCATCAACCTTTTTCCCCGTGCATCTCCTGCCAGGCTTCGATCAATACATGCTCGGCTACACGGATCGGAGCGCGGCCTTGGATCCTGCGCATTGCCAAAAGATCGTGCCTGGAAACAATGGCATGTTCATGCCGACCATCGTCATCCGGGGCCGCATCGCCGGGACATGGAAACGCGTGATCAAGCGCAAAGAAATCACCGTCGAAGCACATCCATTCGTTCCGCTAAACAAGTCCGAAACCCACGCGTTCGCGACTGCCGCCAGACGCTATGGCGACTTCATGGGCTTGCCTGTTTTGCTGCAAGCGTGACACCCACCGACTCGCAGAACTACGGATTCTTCAACCAGCCGCCAGTCACTTGAACGGGTGTCTGGCCGTCTCCATTCGTGATCCATGCCGCGAGCGCGTTGGGAGGAGCGATGGGTTTCTCCGGCAGGACAATCGTGGCCGTGAGACGGTTTCCTTCGGAGGCCGGAGCGGCGGTCGCGAGATGGAGCACTACGAAATCGTGCGCCAACCGCCGGCCGCTATTCTCACCACTCCTGACATCGGACGCGAGACCACCACCGAGCAGCGCCACCTGCACCCCGGCGGGTTTCGGAACGGCGCCCACAGGCGTGAAGACAATGTCCACGCGGTGATTGTCGCGCACCGTCACCCGGAGCTTCCCCACCTTCGCGGAGTTGACCGCCAGGAGTGGCTGATGGTCGAACCAGCCTCGCCATTCGTGGCCATTGACCACGAAACCAGGCGTATAGATGGACTCGACCCGCCCCGCGCTCGCATAGCGGCTCTGCCGTTCCGTGAATGCGCGGGAAGCAAACCGGTCCGGCCATCCCAGGTTATCCCAATAGTCCACATGGAAGACGACGGGGACCACGCTCTTCCATAGATCGGGCCGCGCCTTCAGCCCGCTGATCCACGCTTCGGCGGGCGGACAACTGCTGCAACCCTCGGAGCTGAAAAGCTCGATAAGCGCGGCCGGCGCTTCCCCACTTTCAAAGACCAGCGGCTCCGCGAATGCCGGCGATGCGGCGAGGACCACGGCGGCAATGGCGAGGAAAGTTTTCATGCAGGTTACTCATAAGGACGAAGAAACCGCAGTGTTGATTGCAACGCGATTGACCGGCGCGCCCCGCCAATGCGTCCTTCA
>Ga0302319_10018474_pt1 | contig 12720 bp, 10 predicted proteins | sample Bog_T0_2_FD_203319 | JGI IMG/M metagenome (GOLD analysis project Ga0302319, IMG submission 203319) | Peat permafrost microbial communities from Stordalen Mire near Abisko, Sweden - Bog_T0_2 | ecosystem: Environmental > Terrestrial > Soil > Wetlands > Peat | place: Sweden: Abisko, Stordalen Mire...
CCGACCGAGACCATTACTGCAGGCGTGGCCGTTTGGGCCAACTGCAATAGCGGGACGACGACGAATAACACCTTTTATATCCATACTTATTAATCTGCTATGCAAAGGGTTTCTTCATCCGGTTTGAAACGGAGGCGTGGTGGATTTTCCTCGTTCACCCTGGTTGAGCTGCTGACCGTGATGCTCGTGATTGCGATTCTGGTTGGACTGACGCTTTTTGCAGCTGGTCCGGCCATGAACAAGGTCGCCCGCTCCCGAGCCGCGGGCGAAATTCAAGCGATGAGTTCCAGCTTGGAAAGTTATAAAATCGATAATGGCATTTTTCCTCCGGGCTATATTGGAACAAATGCAACGACAGGGCTCCTTGGCGGCACCAACGCCGCCACTTCCACTTACCCGCTAAATCCAAGTACGGCGGGCGGAAACTATCAAGTAGGGTCACAAGCGCTGTTTGAAGCCCTGGCGGGGAGGACGAACTACTTCGACACGCCCGTTAACAAGTCCTACATGACCTTTAAGAGTACCCAGCTCGGAAATGGCACGACGGCGTCGGGCACGGCGTACAGCGCGACCACATCGACTTACATCGTGGATCCGTGGGGTTATTCTTACGGCTATTCCACCGGAGATGGAACGGCAAATAATATTCCTTACTCCGGCTCGGGCTTTTTTGATCTCTGGTCAACCGGAAATATGACGGCCAATCCGAGCGGAACGGTCTACGCGACGAATAGCTGGATCGCCAACTGGCGGAATAATTAGCAGCTGGGGTGGCGCGAACAAACAAGAGATCGCCCTGCGCCTGAGCCTCGCTTAAATTCAGCGATCTCATGGTTCGCATTGCCCGCGTCGTACCCGAAGTTTCGCTCGACCGCGCCTTCGACTACGACATCCCGGAAGCGCTGAAGGAACAGGTTACGCTTGGCGCAAAGGTCCGGATACCCTTCGGCTCGCGCGAGATTGTCGGCTACGTGGTCGAGTTTCCCAGTGAGGCCTCGACGCGGAAGCTCAAGCCCATCCTGGAAGTTCTCGGCCCGCGTTCCTTTCTGCCCACCATCCTGATCAACCTCGCCCAGTGGATGGCGCAATATTATGCCGCGCCACTCACAGTGGCCTTGATGAGCGTTTTGCCCAAGGCGGTACGCAGGGCCGATGCCTCCTTCAAGCAACGCCTGTGGATTGAAGCTTTAGTTGGCGCCCTGCCGGCGGAGACGGCAATGGCTTTAAAAAGAGCTCGAGCCCAACTGGCGGCCTGGGAATTTCTTCAGCAAAATGGCCCCGGCTGGCTAACGGATCTGAGCCAGGCGTCGGGTTGTGGCGCCGCAGCCTGGCGCGGGCTGGCTGAACGCAATCTTGTCTCGATCTCATCCCGTACGCAGGACCGCGATCCCTTCCTTCACGTTGCGGTCGCGGAATCGATGCCGCATCAAATGAACGAGGAACAGATCGGTGCGCTCAGGGCGATTACCGAGGAGATTGGGGCAGAAAAGCCCCGGGTGACGCTGCTGCACGGCGTCACCGGCAGCGGCAAGACCGAAGTCTATCTCCGGGCGATCGCGCAGGTGCTGGCCACAGGCAAAAGTGCGCTGGTCCTTGTGCCGGAAATTGCGCTGACGCCCCAGACGGTCGAGCGATTTCGCGCCCGTTTTGTTGGCCAGAAGGTCGGCGTGGCGGTACTACACAGTCATCTTTCCTCCGGCGAACGTCACGATCAGTGGCAGCACATTCGTTCGGGGCACGCCCGGATTGTCATCGGCGCACGCTCGGCGGTTTTCGCACCGTTGGTTGACCTTGGCATTATCGTGGTGGATGAGGAACACGAACACTCATACAAGCAGGAGGAATCGCCTCATTATCACGCGCGTGATGTCGCCGTGATGCGCGGACATCTTGAGCGCGTCGCGGTGGTGCTGGGTTCAGCCACACCTTCGCTCGAATCGTACCATCATGCCAAAGAAGGAAAGTACCGCCTGGTGGAATTGCGGCAGCGGGTCGAGGAGGGGCAGATGCCGGTTACACATGTGCTGGATATTCGCGCGGTAAAAAAGGGTGCTCAGCCGGTTCTGGTGGCGCCCCGATTGATTGAAGCGATCCAGACGCGGCTTGACCGGCACGAGCAATCCATCATTTTTCTGAACCGGCGCGGCTACTCCTCTTCGCTCCAATGCCCGCAGTGCGGCCATATCGAGATGTGCCCGAACTGCAGTGTTGCCCTGACGTTTCATCGACAAGCGCAACGGCTGCGTTGTCATTTGTGCGACTTTGCAAGCGGCGTTCCCCATGCGTGTCCCGAGTGCGGCTTTGCTCCTTACAAATACTCGGGGAGTGGCACAGAAAAAGTGGAGCACGCCCTGGCGGAGGCGTTCCCCGCGGCGCGCATCGCCCGCATGGATTCCGACAGCATGAGAGGCAAGGATGCCTATACGAAAACTCTCGGTGAATTTGCCGAGGGAAAAATCGATCTGCTCGTCGGCACGCAAATGATAGCGAAGGGACTCGATTTTCCGCGCGTTACCTGTGTGGGAGTCATCAACGCCGACCTCGCCCTGCAAATCCCCGACTTTCGCGCCAGCGAAAGGGTGTTTCAACTGCTCATGCAGGTTTCCGGACGCAGCGGAAGGGGGCAGGTGAGGGGCGAAGTCTTTGTCCAGACGCGGGTGCCGTTTCATCCTGCGATCCAGTTTGCGCGGCACCACGATTACACCGGCTTCGCAGAGCAGGAACTTGATTTCCGGCGCAGCCTGCATTATCCGCCCTACGAGCGGTTTATTCTCGTCACCGCCCGCGGCCGGAGTGAGGAGAAAACCCTCTTTGTCCTCGACCAGCTTACGAAGGAAATGAACCGCCTCAACCTGCCCGAGACGGAAATCACCGGGCCGTCCGCCGCGCCCATCGCGCGGATTGAGGAACGTTACCGGTTTCAGGTCTTCCTTCGCACGAGGCGCATCATGGCGGTGACGCCGCGGTTGCGTCCGCTCTTCATGGATCGTGCTTGGCCGGATGATATTCGCCTTACCATCGATGTCGATCCGGTGGACTTGCTCTAATTTTCCTTCCCGTGAAATTCCTTAAATTTCTTATCGCTCTGGCTCTGATTCCCTTGGTGGCGGGTGAGATCTGGACGCTGTTCGATATTGCCCGCACGGCGGTGCCGGGGGGACAGTGGCAGTCGGCTCCGGTTCTCAGTTTTGGTGCGGGCATTGTGGTTTGGTTCCTGATTTTCCTTTGCCTGCCGCGAACGATGTGGCTTTACGTCTTCGGGCATGAGCTGACCCATGCCTTTGCTGCCATGCTGGCCGGAGGAAAAGTTTCCGCGTTCAAGGTCACTTCGCAAGGCGGGCATGTCATGACGGACAAGGTGAACTGGTGGATTGCGCTCTCGCCCTATTTCGTGCCGATCTACGCGCTGATCTGGGTCGGGCTCTGGCTGACGGTGGATTTTTATCATCCGTTGAAGGACTGGCTGCCGGTATTCTTTTTTGGTCTTGGCTTGTTCTGGTGTTTCCACCTCACGTTTACCATCAGCATGATTCATCCGCGCCAGACCGATCTTTCCGGGCAGGGCTATCTTTTTTCCGCTGTCATCATCGCCTTCTTCAATGTCGCGATCGTGCTTCTGCCCTTCAGCTTGCTGGGTCATGACGTCAAGGCTGCCGGGAGTCTCTTTCTGCAGCGGACGCAACAATGCTACGTCTGGACGGGGAGCGAATTCATGCAGGGGGTGAAATGGATTCAGGATGAATTGCATCAGCGGCGGGGATAGGGTCTAATTGCCGTTTTCCGATGAATACCCCCCGCCAGGAACTTGAGGCCCGCGTCGCGCAGGCTGTGCAGAAGCTTTTTTCGCCCGCGCCGTCTGCGCCCTATGTGCGCCCGTGCCCGGACGCGCGCCATGGCGATTTCCAGACCAACGTGGCCCTCATCCAGGCGAAGGAAGCCAAGGCGAATCCGCGTGAGCTCGCGGTCAAACTGGCCGAGACGTTGGAGATTGATGATGTGGCGGAGAAGCCGGAGATCGCGGGGCCGGGCTTTCTTAATTTCCGGCTGAAGTCCACTTACCTTGCCCGGCAAATCGTCCAGCGCTGGAGCGATGGTCGACTGGGGATTCCTCCGGCGGCCAATCCTGAGACCATCGTCATCGACTACAGCGGGCCGAACATCGCCAAGGAAATGCACGTCGGCCATTTGCGGAGCACGGTGCTAGGCGATGCCCTGGCGCGGCTTTATCGCTTCGCGGGACACGCGGTCATTGCCGATAATCACATCGGGGATTGGGGCACCGGTTTCGGCATGATCCTTTTTGGATACAAAAGAGACGGAAATACAGAGAAACTAAGGCAGGACCCGTTCGGTCACCTTGAGGAGATCTATGTGCGCATCCGGGCGGAAGCCAAGGCGGACGAAGCGGTGAACGAAGCAGCGAAGCGTGAACTGGTCCTGCTGCAGCAGGGCGATGCCCAAAATCGGGACCTCTGGGAGCAATTCCGCAAGTATTCCCTGGAAGCGCTCGACGTGCTTTACCGGAAATTCGGGGTTCGCTTCGACCATACGCTGGGTGAAAGTTTTTACAACGACATGCTGTCCGGAGTGGTGGCCGACTTGCTCAAGCTGGGCATTGCTCGCGAAAGCGAGGGAGCGGTGGCCATTTTTTCAGACGGAAAGCTACCGCCCAAAGACGACCCCTTTCTGGTTTCCGTCCAGGGCGAGTTTCGCGATAACCCGCTCCTCGTTCGCAAATCGGACGGGGGTTACAACTACGCGACGACCGATCTGGCGACGGTTCGCTATCGCGAGGAACATTTCGAGCCGAAACGGGTGATTTATGTCGTTGATGGCCGGCAGCAGATGCACTTCCGGCAGCTATTTGCGGCAGCGCGGCGCTGGGGGCACAGCGAGGTCAAGCTCGAGCACGTCTGGTTCGGTACTATTCTCGGACCGGATAAGAAGCCGTTCAAGTCGCGCGAGGGCGGGGACGTGAAGCTGAGGGCTCTGGTGGCCGAAGCCGAGGAACGGGCGGGCAAAATCATTGCGGAGAAGCGGCCTGATCTCGAAGAGAGCAAGCGCGGGGAGTTGGCGCAGGTCATCGGCCTGGGCGCGTTGAAATATGCTGACTTGGCCCAGAACCGGAACCTTGATTATGTCTTTAGCTGGGAAAAGCTGCTGGCGTTTGATGGCAATACCGCGCCCTATTTACAAAATGCCTATGTGCGCACGCGCTCCATCTTTCGCAAGGCGGGGCAGGAAACGGTCGATGGAATTTTTGCCAAGATAACGGCGGCGACGGAAGCGAACGCTGCGGAACCGGCGATTGTCCTGTCGGAACCGAACGAGCGGGCGCTCGCGGCCAAGCTGCTCGATTTCGCCGATTCGTTGCTGCTTGCGGCCGGGGAATACCGGCCTCACTACCTGTGCCTTTATCTCTTCGAACTGGCGACGATGTTCCACCGGTTCTGGGAATCATGCCCCGTGCTGACCGCAGAGGAAAAGGTGCGCGATTCGCGCTTGGTGCTCTGCGATCTGACTTCGAAAACGCTGGCTCAAGGTCTTGATCTCCTCGGGATCAGTGTGATGGAGCAGATGTAAGTTGGAGGGTCAGCCTCTGGCCTGACCTTGGATTTGCCTGAAGGATTGAAATGGGTCAGGCCGGAGGCTGACCCTCCAAGGGATTACTTCAGCGCTGCGTCGATCGCGTTGGTCAATTCCTTGTCGTCGGGCTTCACCTTGCTGGGGTATTCCTGGATGACCTTGCCATTTTTATCGACGAGGTATTTGCAGAAGTTCCAGGTCGGTGCGGGAAAACCGGTGGTGAGGAATTGATAAACCGGAGACTGCCCGTCGACCTTGGTGACCACTTTCTCGAACATCGGGAAGGTGACATTGTATTTGGTGGAGCAAAAGGTGGCGATTTCCTGCGGCGAGCCGGGTTCCTGACCGCCGAAGTCATTGGAGGGAAAGCCCAGGATGACGAAGCCCTTGTCCTTGTAGTTCTCGTAAAGCTTCTCCAACCCGGCGTATTGCGGAGTGAAGCCGCAGTGGGACGCGGTATTGACGACCAGGACGAGGTGGCCCTTGTACTGGCCGAGATCGACCGGTTTGCCGTCAAGCGAGTTGACGGTGAGATCGTAGAGGGACGTAACGGGAGCGGCGTAGGTGTTCATGGAAGCAAGGCTGAGCGAGACTGCGGTGAGGAGGCTGCAAAGCAACGGGCGCATGGAAGAGAGGTAGCTGATTTTCAGGCCCAAGCAAAGGCAGGAACGCTGGAACGATGGCGTTCCTAAAGAGCGTTGATCAGATCTTTCGAATTTTCCGACAGGTCCATGCCCTTGGCTATGGTCGACAAAGTGGCAGGTGATTTTGCAAGGACCATGGGAGCTTCCACTCCCACAAAATAGAGTTCGATGGCCGGTCCGACGACCCGGATATTCGTGACATGGTCAAAATTAACGCAGACCGTTTTGCCTTGCTCGGCGGGCAGGATGTAAAAGCGCATGCTTGACCATCATGCATTCTGGATCGCTCCTGACAACAGATGTTTGACGGGTTGCGCTCGCCCCATGACGGCAGATCGTCTAAGCTGCGAAAATGAAAATTGTCGATTTACGGCCCGGCTTGCAGGTGTTGCACCCTCAGTATGGCTTGGGTGACGTGAAGCTGCTGACCGAGAAGACGGCGGAGATTCTTTTTAACGAAGGACGTAAAACATTGACTGAGGAATTGGTCGCGGAATTGAAACCAGCCGAGCCCCGGGCGAAGCTTGAAGGACTGGAGAAGCCGCTGCGGGACGTAATCGCCGAAGTGGTGGACGCCACCGTTGACAGGCTGAACCTGAAAGTGGACAACGAGGAATTTTCTCCACAACTCGCGCCACGGTGGGTGGGCGGAAGAATTGTCCTGCATCCGAACGACCCGTCACTGGCAACGAAAGAGATCGAGTTGGAGGTCTTTTTCCGGAAGGTCGTGCTGGTGCGCGATTACCTGCGGGTGCTGGAACAAAAGATCAATGCGCATTCGAAATTGAATGATGCCGAGCGGGTCGAACTGCAATACTACATCACGAAATCGTATGGCTCCCTGACGACGTTCAATCTGTTGTTTAAGGAGAAGGAACAGACGTTCTGACCGCGCGGTCGGCCGTTGAGCAGCGGCTTCACAACGCCGTTACAGCTCAGAGCAGACTTTTCGCGACCTCGAGGACGTGGTCTGTGGTGAGACCGTATTCCTTCAGAATGCGCTCGTAAGGAGCGGACGCGCCGAATTTTTCAACCCCGACGAATTTTCCAGCTGTGGTTGTGTAGCGTTCCCAGCCGAGGCGGATGCCGGCTTCGACGGCAACCCGTCTGGTGACGGCAGGCGGAAGTACACTGTCCTTGTAGGCTTGGGACTGTGCTTCGAAGAGTTCCCAACTGGGGAGCGAGACGACGCGCGCGGCTTTGCCTTCTGCGCCGAGTTTTTGCGCGGCTTCGTAGGCGAGGGAGACTTCAGAACCGGTGCCGATGAGGATGATCTCGGGTGTGGAACCGGGTTTCGATTCCCAGAGCGTGTAACCGCCCTTGAGCGCCTCGGAAGCCGGGGCGGTTTTGGTACGGTCAAACACGGGAATATTCTGGCGGGTAAGCATGATGGCGCTGGTGCGGGTCTTGTGCTGGAGCGCAGCGAGCCAGACGTAGCCGGCCTCGTTGGCATCACCCGGGCGCAGCACGAGGACACCGGGGATGGCGCGCAAGGTGGCCAGATGCTCGACCGGTTCATGGGTCGGGCCATCTTCGCCAACGCAGATGGAGTCATGGGTGAAGACGTAGATGGTCTGGAGGCCGCTGATCGAGGCGAGCCGGATCGGCGGGCGCATGTAGTCGGTGAAGACAAAGAAGGTCGAGCCAAAGGGAATGAGGCCGCCGTAGTAGGCGAGGCCCGCGCAAATAGCGCCCATGCCGTGCTCGCGGATGCCGAAGTGAAGATTGCGTCCGCCGTAGTTGCCTTTTTCGAAGGACCCAAATTCCTTGATCCAAGTCTTGGTCGAGGGGGCTAGATCGGCCGAGCCGCCGATGAGATTCGGCACCGCACCGAAAAGGACCTTCAGGATTTCGCCGCCGGCATTGCGGGTGGCGATGGGCTTTTCCGGGCCATATTTGGGCAGTAGCGACTCGAGGTTCGCGGGAAGATTCTTGGCCAGGAAATCGTTCCAGAGTTGCGCCTTCCCGGGATTCTTCCCGGCATAGGCGGCGAAGAGCGTGTTCCAATCCGCTTCCTCCTGGGCCCAAGTCTTCCGTTTTTCGGCGAAAAAATCCTTCACGCGCTGCGGAACAAGAAACTGAGCATCCTCGGGCCAGCCAAGATTGCGTTTGGTGGCGGCCACTTCCTCGGCGCCAAAGGCGTCGGAATGGGCCTTGGGTGTTCCCTGGAGTTTCGGCGATCCCTGGCCGATAATGGTTTTGCCAATGATGATGGTGGGCTGCCCTTTAGTCGTAGCGGCTTCGCGCAGGGCGGCGTCAATCTGGGTCTGGTCGTTGCCGTTGATGGAGATGACGTGCCAATGGTAACCCTTGAAGCGAGAGGCCACGTCATCGCTGTAGGAGAGGCTGGTCATGCCCTCAATGGAGACACTGTTGTCGTCGTAGAACCAGACGAGGTTATCGAGACCAAGATGGCCGGCGAGTCCAGCGGCCTCATGTGAAACACCTTCCTGGAGGTCACCGTCGGAAACGATGGTGTAGACCCGGTGGTCGGAGACAGGGAAATCGGGAGTGTTAAACGTGGCGGCAAAAAATTTCTGACCAATGGCGAGGCCGACCGAGTTGCCGGTGCCCTGGCCGAGAGGGCCGGTGGTGACCTCGACGCCCTCGGTTTCGTGGCTCTCCGGATGGCCAGGCGTGAGGCTGCCCCACTGGCGGAAACTCTTGAGCTGATCGAGAGTCATTTTCTCGAAGCCGGTGAGATGCAGGAGCGAGTAAATCAACATTGAGCCATGGCCGGCGGAGAGGACGAAACGGTCACGATTGGCCCAATGGGGATTGGCCGGGTTGAACCTGAGGTATTTGGTCCACAGCACGAAAGCGAAATCGGCGCAACCCATGGGGAGGCCGCAGTGGCCGCTCTTGGCTTTCTCGACAGCATCGACGGTCAACGTTTTGATCGTCTTGGGGACGAGGGATTCAATCGGTTCGGTGGCGAAGTGGGCGGGTTCCTGGCTCATAGGTTTGGTGAACTTAGCGCGGGACACTCCATCTGTCTAGCAGAGGCGAGTGACGAACAGGTGAACGGGAGGCCGGTTTTTAGTGCTGAACGAGGGCGACTGCGACTGGAGCGGAAATTGAACCGTTTTGGGCAAGCGTAGAACCATTGACTAGACCGGAGATCGACTGGATAAAGAAACCCGTGCCGATGAGCAGGGCGATCATAAGGATAAGCACAGCCGAGGTGACACGGTTGAGACGGATCGGGGTTTCATCGAGTGGTTCGGACCAGTACATGGCCTTGATGGGGCCAAGATAGTAGTAAAGAGCGGCGACCGCCGCGAAAATAACGAAACCAAGGAGGGTGTAGAGTCCCTGGTTCCAGGCAACCAAAACGACGTACCACTTGGCAATGAAACCGCTGAGAGGAGGAACTCCGGCCAGCGAGATGAGCGAGAGGGCGAACGCGGCGGCCAGCAGTGGTGAACGCTGGGAGAGTCCTGCGAGGTGGTGAATCTCAAGTCCCGGCAAGCGGCGTTCGAGGATGGCCAGAACGATGAAGGCCGTAAAGGTGGCCAGAAGATAGGTAACGAGATAGACGGAGACGGCGAGTTGTCCCGTAGTCGTGTCGGCACCGGGCATGTAGCTTCCGGTGAGGGAGGCGGAGGCGCCGATGACGGCGACAAGAATGAATCCCGAGTGGCCGATGCTCGAATAGCCGAGGAGGCGCTTTAGGTTGCGCTGGGGGATGGCGGCCAGATTGCCGAGCAGGAGGGAAAGAATGGCCCCGATGGTAAGGAATGGTATCCAGATGGAAGCCGAGGAGGGGAAATCGAAGAGTCCCAATACAACGCGAAGGAGGATAATAAGGCCCCCGGCCTTGGAGCCGACGGAGAGAAACGCGGTGATGGAATTGGGAGCACCCTCATAGACGTCGGGCGCCCAGCTATGGAAGGGCACCATGGCGATTTTGAAACCGATACCGGTAAGGACAAGGAGGAGGCCGAAACCAACGCCGGAGGAAAGAAGTGACTGAGTATGCAGATATTGGGCGATCAGATCGAATCGAGTGGAACCGGACAGGCCGAAGATGTAAGCAACGCCCATGACCAGGAAGGCAGAGGAAAGCCCGCCGAGAATGAGGTATTTGACCCCGGCTTCGAGGGCGATGATGCTGCGCCGCTGGTAAGCCACGAGGATGTAGAAGGAGATCGTGACCAACTCGAGCGCGATGAAAAGAAGCATGAAGTCGTTGGCCGAGGCGAGGAGCATGAGACCTGCCGTGGTGAAAAGGGGCAGGATGACAAATTCGCCGCCGCCATGGGGAACCGGTTCCTGGACTTCGTCACCCATCCAGATGACCAAGGCGGCGACGGCGAGGAAAAAGAGGTGGAAGAACTTGGCTGAGCCATCCCATTTGCACGTGTTTCCCCAGAAGAGGATAGGAGAACTATCAAAGCACAAGGTAAACACCGCAACGATGGCAACGCTGCCCAAGGCGGCAGCCGCAACCTGACGGGCGGAGAGGGAGAGAAAGGCCTCAAGGAGAAGCAGAATCATGGCCCCGACGATGAGCATGAGCTCAGGAGCGAGATAGGGGAGAAGGGTGGAGGAGATCATCGGAAACTACTTTTGCAAAGGCATGTAGGGGAGAAGCGAGACGCTGGGCTCGACAATATGGATGAGAAGAAAGGGCATGAAGCCGATAACGAGCGAAGCGACAATGAGCAGGACGTAGGGGACGTATTCAACGAGGCTTGAAACATCGGTCATACCGGGGGCAGCCACGGCCTCCCCGACAGCGGCGCGCGGTTCGTACCTAGCCGGCATGGGGCCGTAAAAGACGGTCTTGATGGCGCGGAGTTGATAAATGGCCGTGATAACGGTGCCGTAAATCGCAATGGCGGCAAAGCCAACGCCAATACTGACCCCGATATCGAACTTCGAGAATACGCTGGAATAAGAAGCAAAGAAGACCATCAATTCACCGGCAAAGTTGGCCAGCCCGGGCACGCCCATCGAAGCCATCGACGCGAAGCTGAAGAGGACGGCCAGCAGTGGTGCGCGTTGGGCCAAGCCGCCCAGCTCCGTGAACCGGTTTTCCCCCGAGCGGTGCGTGACTTCGCCGCTGAGGCCGAAGAGCAGCGCAGCGGAGAGCCCGTGGGCAACCATGAGAATGACGACGCCGGTGACTCCGATAATGTTCCAGCAAGCAATGCCGAGAAAGAGGTAGCCCATGTGCATAATGCTGGAGAAACCGATCATGGTGGGCAGTTCCTTCTGGGCGAGGGTGACGAACCCGGCATAGACAAAATTACCGACCAAAAGCGTGAGCAGCAGCGGGCGCCAGGCCTCGAAACCGTCGTGAAGCATCGGGACAGCCACCCGGATCAGACCGTAAATCGCAAACTTTTTCAGGATGCCGGCATGGAGCATGGCGGCAGCAGGGGGGGCGGAGGCATATCCGGGCGGCGCCCAGGAGTGAAAGGGAACGAGGCCAACAAGAATACCAAAACCGACCAGAAGGAACGGGAAAATAATCGTTTGCTGAGAGACAGCAAGGGGATGCTGGGTGAAATAATTCTGGAGCGTGGGAATGTCAAAGGTGCGGTCCGCAACCGGGAGCGCCATGACGAGCGCAACCAGTCCGGCCAGAAGAATGAGACTACCAGCCATGAGATAGAGGGTGACCTGAAAGGCGGCGAACTGACGGTTCTGCGTACCCCAAATGCCGATGAGCAAGAAGGTGGGGATGAGCGCGAACTCGTGGAAAATGTAAAAGAAAAAGAGGTCCAGGGAGACGAATGCACCCATCGCACCAAGCGACATGAAGAGGAGATAGCAGTAGTACTCCGAAGAACGGCGAATCGTGGCGGGGGAAATGGCAATGGCGGCAAATGAGACGATGGCAGTCAGGAAGACAAGGGGCAGGCTGATGCCGTCGACACCGAGATGGAAGTGGATCGGCGGCAGCCCCGGCAGAGTGGTCCAAGGGCAATCCAAAGTGAAGGCGAAAGTGCCTGGCGTGGCGGGGTAGGTTAAGAGGAGGCCAAGGGTAATGACCAAGTTAAGGGCCGTGGCGAATCCAGCCGTACGCTGGGCGGGAGCGCCAGCCAGAATGAAAAGAATGGCGGCGAGCGGAATGAGGAGGAGGGCGAGTAAGACCATGGCTTAGTGGGCAAAAAGGGTAAAGTAAATCAGGACGCCGCCGCCGAGACTGAAGATGAAAGCGTATGTCTGGAGGCTGCCCGTCTGGAACAGGCGGAGCAGTTCGCCCACACCGACGCTAAGGTAGGCACCACCACGGATCACGAAGCCCTCGAGGATCCAACTATCAAACCAATTGACAAGGCCGGCAAGAACCTGCTGGCCGCCGACAAGACTGCGGTCGTATATCTCATCAATGTAGAATTTGTTGGCAAGGAGTTTGATGTCGAGCGGGTCGCGGTCGCGGCCTGAATAGAGGAACCAGGCGAAACCGACTCCAAGGGCAACGACGACAACAGGCATGAGGGTTTCGAGAAAGAAGCTTGCTTCAGGAGTCGGAAGG
>Ga0302319_10018475_pt1 | contig 12719 bp, 10 predicted proteins | sample Bog_T0_2_FD_203319 | JGI IMG/M metagenome (GOLD analysis project Ga0302319, IMG submission 203319) | Peat permafrost microbial communities from Stordalen Mire near Abisko, Sweden - Bog_T0_2 | ecosystem: Environmental > Terrestrial > Soil > Wetlands > Peat | place: Sweden: Abisko, Stordalen Mire...
CGGCGTCGTAACACGATAGCCCCTGGCCAATCAACGCGGCGCATACTCCCGTGAGTGAATCTCCCATGCCGCCGGTGGCCATGCCCGGTGAGCCGGTGGTGTTGTAGCTGAAGGGCGCACCGCGTTCCGCTATGATGGTGCGGGAGCCTTTGAGCAACAGGGTGACTGGAAACTGCTCCGTGAATTTTTGTGCAATCTCGCACCGCTCCAGGTTTTTTGTTTCGAACAAACGGGCCATTTCCCCGGGATGCGGGGTCAGGAGGCGTTTGCCGGCGCATCGGGAAAGCAACGACGTATCGGACGAAATGATGTTCAAAGCATCGGCATCCACGACCATCGGTTGCGGACTTTTTTCGATGAGGTGCAAGACATCGTCCGCGTATTTTTTTCCCAAGCCCGGGCCGATCGCGATTACGTCGAGTTTCGTGTCGAGAACTTCCCGGTAAGATTCAATTTCCCGGACCATGATCTCCGGCGTGCAGATGGAGGCGAGGATTGCGTAAATCTCTGGCGGCGCAAACAACGTGATCAATCCCGCGCCGCAGCGCAGCGCAGCATCAGCGCACATGGCAGCCGCACCAATGGCCCCCACCGAGCCGGCCACTATGCCGACACGCCCGTAATCGCCCTTGTTGGAATCGAATTTTCTGCGTGGCAGCAGCGCTGCAAGGAATTGACCCGCAGCGACGGTCGAATATCGATCGACATCCGGCTTCTGCATAAGGAGTTTCGAGAGCGGAAGCACGGCGAGGCGCCCCACAAAGTTGGGAGCCGTATCGGCAATCAAGCCCTTTTTCGCAAACCCAATCGTCAGCGTGAAATCCGCCACTACGCAATCATCGGCGGCCTCGCCCGTGTCGCCATCCAGGCCCGTGGGAAGGTCGATGGCGAAGACCTGCGCATTGGAGTTGGCGCGCAAGTGGTTGATTTTGCACGCCGCCCCAAGGACAGGCTCCCGCAATGGCCCGTGTGCACCGATGCCGAGCAGCCCATCGAGCACGATGAACGGATGGACATTTTTGCACCGAATAATTTCTTCCAGATCGCGGCCGTTACCGTCCGCAGCCGAAAACTTCTTTTGCTTTTCCACAGTCAATTTCGCCCAGGTATTTTCCGGGAACGACGAGCGTAGCTCGATCCTCCAGCCCAGCGTCGCTAGATGTCGCGCCGCCACGAGCGCGTCGCCGCCATTGTGTCCTTTTCCAAAAAAAGCCACGCACAGTCCGGGCACGGGGAAAAACTGGCAAATTGCCCGCGCGATTTGCAGGCCAGCTTCCTCCATCAGCGAGTCGGTGGTAACCCCGGATGCAAACGCCTTTTTCTCAAGCGCCTTCATTTCATCGCACGAAACAATCATGCCAATAACATGCGCCCGCTTTCGCGTGAAAGCGAGCGAATCAACTGCCTCGTTGCTCGATAATCGCCTGGGCGATCATAAGCGCAAGCCGCTGGCGGTATGAGGGTTGCTGGATGAGGCCTGCCTCCTGGCCGTTTGTAAGGAAACCTCCCTCGACGAGGACGGAGGGGATGCTGGTTTTGCGCAGGACAAAGTAGCCGCGCGTTTTAACGCCGCGGTTTTCCGTGCCGGGATTGACGCGCATGACACGGGCCTGGATGCGCGCGGCGAGGGGCTCGGCGTTCGGCGCGTAATAATAGGTTTCGATTCCGTGCCCGGTGGGGATGATGGATGAATTAAAATGGATGCTTACGAAGATGGCGTTGTGCTGGGTATTTGCGATGCGGACTCTCTCGGGAAGCGGGATGAAGGTGTCATTTGTGCGCGTCATCACGGTCTGGAATCCTGCATTGCGCAGGATGGCGCGAAGGCGTAGCGCTGTATCGAGGGTATACGGTTTCTCGGGGACTCTTTGTCCGAATATTCCGCCGTTATCCTGGCCGCCGTGACCGGCATCGATGACTACGGTGGTGAAATTCCTGACTGGAGGCCAGTAATGGACCTGCACCGTTTTCCGGACGACCTCCACCCTGCCGTGGCTGTGCAGTCGGATCGTTCTGACGATTTTCGTCTTCGATTTATGATGGGTTTTCGCGAATACCGGCCGAGGAATCATCAAAGCAGCCAGGACAATCCAGAGAATTGCCGTGAAAACCGGGCTGCGCCTTTTTGAAAAAGCAATCCGTGGAGCAGACATCTGCGGATGATCTACGGGCATTTGGTCAGGATTTTGGGAAGCCCGGCGGGCGATCCGAGAGCTTCGGCTCGGCAGGAGTGCCGGGAGCCACCGGGACATCAGCCTGCCCGCCAATGACGATCACATTTCCATCCTTCGTTTTTTTGAAGGTCGGTTTCGTAGTCACCACATTGTAAACGGTCTGCCCCAGCCATTCGCCGTCAAGACCGATCCTGGAATAAACATACGTCCTCGCCCCGACCAATTGCAGGACATGGATCTGGTTTTCCTTGTCAAGCTGCACCTCGGGTTCATAGGTGAGGAGCACGCGCCCGAGCTGATTTGTAGTATAAACAAGCCCAGCCTCCTTGTCCTGCACGCGGATGTAAAGCATGTTGTCCTTCTCCATGCGGAAGGTGAGCAGCGAAATAGTGCGGTTGCTCTGCTTGCCGGGGACACCCACCGTCTGCTCCCAGATGAGTTTGCCATCGGTGATTTCCAGGTCCGAAGCGGGAGAGCTGTAATACTTCTGCGTCTCGGAGGAATAGACACTCGCCTTGATGCGGTAGAGGCCGAACTCCTGCACGGCATAGAGAGAGGAAAGATTCAAGGTGCGCTTCACGGTCTCTCCCATAGGGATGTTCAACGGCTCGAGGTGATAATCCAGATCCACCGGTGGGACGATGCGACCATCCCCGGCAGTCACTTGAAAGCTGAACCATTTCTGGCTGTCTGCGTCATCGAGTGTCAAGTCGTGGCCGCTGAGGTTTGTGATGGAGACTGTGACGATGATCGGCTCGTAAACAAGATAAAGCGTGCGCTTGATACTCATCTCTACTTTTACCTGTGCATGAAGCTGCTGCGCAAGGGCGAGAAGCATGGCGAATACTATGACGTAACGGCGGCAGTTCATTGTGTGGAAGTCTTATTTTGTCGTGGCGGGTTCGCTGGCTGCCGTGCGGAATCCCAGATATCCGCTCCTGTCATCCGGGAAAAGCTCGGTAAGTCGCTGGGTAACCTTTACATCGGGTCTGCCGGTGTCGTCAACCGAGTGATACGAACCGCCGCGGATCACCGGATGCCTGCCCGTGGAATCCAGCGAGCCGGTCCACTCCGCCACATTACCAGCCATATCGCATACGCCATAGGGGCTACAGTCGCCGCCAGCCGCATCGACAGGGGCGCGATAATCGTGACCGGCGGCGGAGATGCATTTAGCCGGGTCGAAATCGTTGCCCCACGGGTAAAGCCTGCCATCAGTCCCGCGCGCGGCCTTTTCCCACTCCTGCTCGGTCGGCAGACGCCGGCCCTTCCATCGCGCGTAGGCATATGCATCCCACCAATCCACACCGGAGACGGGGCAGTTAAGATCGATGGGGATGGCATTCACCACGCGATTTTTGGCCAGCATCGAATTCGCCGGTTCGTAGTAGGTATCCCAATCGCGTGGCGTGTGCGATTTTCCCGCCTTTTGTGCGGGATGATCAAATTTTGCCGCCTCGTCGGGATGGTGTTCCAGGTAGCTCAAAAACCTGGCATACTCACCAATGGTGACCTCGTAACGATCGATTGAAAAAGCGGGAAGATCCACCTTTTCGCCGTTCTGATAAATGAACTCCCCGGCAGGCACCTGAACTTGCATATCCAGTTCACGCTCGCCGTGCTTGATGAAACGCCGGCTTTCGGAAAACAGCGCCAGGGAAAGTAACACCAGCACGACGAAGGCTGTGGCCCAGATGATACGTTTCTTCCTTTTGGTCGCTTTCTCGACCGCCTGGATGGCCGCCACATCCTGTGCGCTCATTTTAAATCCGCCAGCTGGCATTATTTTCGGCTCCAGCGCCTTCACCGCCTGCAGGAGCGACTCCCAAGAGGGGAACCCCTCGACGCCGGAGAGGGCCATCCTTTGGAGGAGCGATTGCAGTGCCGGATCCAAAGCCCTGCCGCCCGGCAGCAGTTGTGAGATGATCTTCGAAAGCGAATTCATTTCCCTCCTTGCATCGGGATGCGATGAACTCTGCGTAGCGGGATTTGAAAGACGGGGGCGTCTCGCGCTGTCCACATAAAGCGAGGAGGCGTCCAAGGGGACGTGGGAGATCCCCAACTGGTCGAGATGAGAGAGTCCTTCGGCCGCCACGCGGATCAATTGCAGGGCGAGCGGGTCATCGATTTCCTGGTTGTGCCGGAGGTAATCTTCCAGATTCGCACCATCCACGTACTCGATGGTGTAAAAACTGTAAGCCCCCCTTTCGCCGGCCTCAAACACCGAAAGGAGCGCCGGATGCTGCACGCCCGCCTTCGCCTGTGCATCGGAAATGAATTGCCCGCGGATCGATGGATCCTGCTGCAGATCGGGAGAAAGGACTTTCATCGCTACCGGCCTGTGCATCGTGGTCTGCACGGCTTCGTACACGGATCCCCAGCGTTTTTCACTCAAGAGACTGACAATTTTGTAATCCCCCAACATCTCGCCGGGCTGCAAAGCCGCAACGCCAGCCAAAGCGACCCCGGGTTCCGCAGAAACCGAAGGCCCGGATCCGGGCTCAACCTGCACATTTGATTCCGCCGCCGCTGGCTGCAGTGGGAAATAATGCTCAACCAAAGCGCGCAACGAAGAGATCTCGAATGGCTTGGAAATAATCTGAGCCCCTGCTATATAGTCGGCGTAATCAGCCAGATCATAGCCGGTCATAAAAATAGTTTTCACCGCCGGCGAAAGCTTTTCAACCTCGTACCGCAGGGTGAAACCATCCATAGGCTTCATCACCACGTCGGTAATGAGCAGGTCCACGCTCCCCCATTCTCTCGCATACTCCAGAGCCTCCGGCCCGCCGTGTGCAACATGCACTTCGGCATCGAGCAATGAAGTAAGGGAGGGAAGGACCACGTGGATCATGTCCCCGTCGTCATCGACGAGAAGGATCTTCACTTCACACCCCCGTTGAAAATATGTGTTGAGATCCGGGACAAAGCTGGCATTGGCATAGGTGGGGAACGGAGGGAGATTAGATTTACTCCCGCGCAGTGTCAAAACTTCTCAACGACCCGGTATTTTTTGCTTCACCGCAGTCGCCTCTTGTGATCGCCCCCTACTTCCCATCCTCGTTGGTAAGAGTGAGCGGCGGCGGGTATTGCTTGAGCAGCTTGAGCGGATCGGCGCGCATGTCTTGAAGCTCGTTTTTGTAATATACGCGCACGATATAGCCAAAGTATTTGCGGTTTTCCGGATGTTTTTGCTTGGGATTGGGCGTCGAGGCCGCGTAATCAACCTCCAGTATCTCAATGTCGCTGTCATTCCAATTCACTGGAAGCGTCGTCCACCGGTAGGTCATGTTTGCATCGGTCTGCACGATGCTGCCATCGTCAAGCATGTCGTAGAAGAAAACGTGGATGATGACATCGTTCGGCGAGTCAATCTTTGCATCGGAACGCCGTTTCAGCGGAATCTTAAGCGTGAATTTTTTGTCGGGGGCATCCGTGGAATCGACCTTCGTGATATCGACCAGCGCCAGCACTGAGCCGGGCTGGAAGCCTTCCTGGTCCTTGGGCGATGAGCCATCCGGATTCGGGCGCGGCTGAGCCTCCACGTTTTTCAATTTCGCGTCCGCCGCCGAATAATAGATGCCGGCAGCTTCACCCATGTCCTCGATATGGCGCCATTGCTCGAGGGCCTTCTCCTTCATGCCCATTTTTTCGTAAGTGATCGCCATTTCGGAAATGATCGCGGGATTATCCGGCGTGAGCGCCATTGCTTCCCGCAGCCGCGTGAGCGCGGTGCTCATGTCCCCGCGGTCGCGGAGCGCTTTTGCCTGGTTGGTGAGCTCCATCTGGCGGCCCTGGGCCGGTGAAATTTTCTGTGTCTGCGAAGCCTCGGCAATAGGCGTGGGCTTCGGCAGGCTGGTAGTCATTGCGGCTTCCGGTGGGGCAAAACTCTCGGAAAGCTTCAGTTTGTCGGGCTCGGCGGACGGGGAGTTTCCCTGCTCGGGTATTGCGACCGTCTCATTTTGGGAAGCGGAATGGAACCGAGAGATAAAAACCCACGCCACCGCGCCAAGCTGCGCCAGCGCCACGACGCCAAGAATAATGATGGCGAAGAAAAAAGTGCGGCCAACAGTTTGTTTGGGAATCGGTGACGAGACTGACATAATCGTGAACACGGGAAGGATAGTTTTGCCGCCGCACTGTGTCAAACTTCTCCGCGCGAATCCCCCGGACGAACCGCCAGGCTGATGCTTGGTAAGGGTTGGCAAGGGTTGATTATCCCTGTCAATTTGCCAATCGCGCCTCCCTCCATTAAGAAAGATTGTGCGACGCCAGGTGTGCGGCTACTCTCTGCCGCGAAAATGAAAATCGCTGTCTTCGGCACAAAACCCTACGACCGCCGTTCGCTCGCCGCTGCGAACACCGGGCAGCGCCACGACCTCCTTTTCCTCGAGCCCCGCCTCACTGTTGAGACTGCGATGCTTGCGGCCGGTTGCGGCGGCATCTGCGCTTTCATCAACGACGAACTGGGCAAGGCTACGCTGGAACTCCTCTCCGCCGGCGGCACCCGCCTCATCGCACTCCGCTCCGCAGGCTTCAACCATGTGGACCTGAAGGCCGCCGAGGCGCTCGGCATGAAAGTCGTGCGCGTCCCTTCCTATTCGCCCCACGCAGTCGCCGAGCACGCCCTCGCGCTGATGATGACGCTGAACCGCAAAACCCACCGCGCCTACAACCGCGTGCGCGAAGCCGATTTCTCCCTCGATGGCCTCATCGGCTTCGACATGGATGGCCGCACCGCCGGCATCGTCGGCACGGGAAAGATCGGCGTGATCCTCGCGCAAATCCTCTCCGGCATTGGCTGCCGCGTTCTCGGCTTCGACCCCTACCCGCACGAGCATTTCGCAAAATACGGCGCTTACGTGGACCTCGCGGAACTCCTCCGCGAGTCCGACATCATCAGCCTCCACTGCCCACTCACGCCGGAATCGCATCACATCATCAACAAGCAAACCATCGCCCAAATGCGCCAGGGCGTGATGCTCATCAATACCAGCCGGGGCGGCCTCATCAATACGCAGGATGTCACGGACGCCCTCAAGTCCGGCCGGATCGGCTACCTCGGCCTCGACGTCTATGAACAGGAGGCCGATCTCTTCTACGAAAACCTCAGCGGCACCATCATCCAGGATGATGTTTTCCTGCGCCTGCTCAACTTTCCAAATGTGCTCATCACCGCCCACCAGGCATTTTTCACCGAAAATGCGCTGAAAAATATTGCGGAGACCACGCTGGGCAATATAACGGATTTCGAAAACGGCGTATCCTGCGCGAACGAAGTGACAAGCCTGCAAATTTACCATGCGGCATGAACCTTCCGGTGTAAGATAAGAGGGCAAAAATGGGCGACATGATGGATAAAATCAACGCGGACGATCTCAATATCCCAAATCTGGGGCCAGGCACGATCTGGTCGCCCCTCCATCGTCTTGCCGATACCACGGAAGGCAGCGACAGCTTTGTGGATGACCACCAGCGCATCCTGCTGAACGATACGCTCGAATGCGTGAACGCGATGCAAGCCCGCGGCGAGCCGCTCCCCTCGCTGGAAATGGCCGGCCCCCGCCGCAAGATATTCTTCGATCCCGAGCAGACGATCTGCGGCATTGTCACATGCGGCGGCCTCTGCCCCGGTTTAAACGATGTCATACGCGGCCTCGTCATGCAGTTGAATTACCGTTACGGCGTCCGCAAGGTCTATGGCTTCCGCTACGGCTACGAGGGCTTCATCGAGGAATACGGCCACTCCGTGGAAACCTTGACTCCCCAATCGGTGAGCAATCTTCATCGCTTCGGCGGCACATTCCTTGGCACCTCGCGCGGCCCGCAGGATATCGGCCGCATCCTCGACCGCCTCGACGATTTCGGCATCAATGTCCTCTTCGTCATCGGCGGCGACGGCACGCTCCGCGGCGCGCTCGATATCTCCCGCCAGGCCAAGGAACGCGGCCGCCCCATCTCCGTCGTCGGCATCCCGAAGACCATCGACAACGACATCATGTACATGGACAAAAGCTTCGGCTACGAGACCGCCTTCGCCGCCGCCGTCCACTCCATCCAGAGCGCCCACACCGAGGCCCAAGGGTCGAGCAACGGCTTGGGCCTCGTCAAGCTGATGGGCCGCCACTCAGGCTTCATCACCTGCTCCGCAGTCCTCTCGACAAACGAAGTCAACTTCGCCCTCATCCCCGAAGTCCCCTTCGCATTGGAAGGTGAGCAGGGCCTCCTCGAAACGTTGCGCCACCGCATCGAAACCCGTCGCCACGCCGTCATCGTGGTCGCCGAGGGGGCCGGCCAGGATTATATCGACGCCAGTGACGCAGGCTCCGACCAATCCGGCAACGTCAGGCTTAAAGACATTGGCCTCTACTTGAAACAGCGCATCGAGCAGTATTTCAAAAGCATCTCCATGGAGTTGAACCTCAAATACATCGACCCCAGCTACATCATCCGCAGCGTCCCTGCATCTCCGCAGGATAGCGGCTACTGCATGCGACTTGCGCAGGCTGCAGTCCATGCTGCCATGGCCGGAAAAACTGCCATGCTCGTCGCCCGCTGGCACGGCCACTTCGTCCATCTGCCCATTCATCTGGCCACCTCCGGCCGCAAACGCGTTGACCCAGCAGGCGACCTCTGGCAATCCGTGCTGGAATCCACCGGCCAGCCGGCCCGATTCAGGTAGGCGGGGAAATCGGTTTAGTCAGCGGCGGCGCGAGGTTCCTCCTGAACCTCAAGGTTACTGAAGGAGAAAAACCGGCCTTGCGGGAGTTAACACTCTTGCAACGCCCCTATATGGAAGTAAAATCGCCGAAACCACCCCGACTCACCATGAACATGAAGCCAGACGGGAAATCCCGAATGAAGCAATATGCGCCATATTTACGGATGCTTTTTCGAGTAAAGGAAACCATTCAACGTACTTTGATTCAAAAACATCAAATTTACTGCCAGGCAGGGGAGTTGGGCAATTCGGCGGTGATTAAATTACAAAAAAACTCGTGGACTGACGATGGCTTTGAACAAGGAGTCTTCTTTTCGGTCTGGGTTGGAGAAAAGGAGCTAAAGAAGAACAGGTTCAACTACAATATTCATGCTTTAAAGCTGAGGTTGCGAAAAGGCTATGCAATTAAACCTCGTGAATTTGCTTCGAGCTTTCGAACGAGACTTAAAGCCAGCAACGTACAATGGCCCCACCTGGCCCCTTGACTCTCATGCAAGGCTGGGTCGATTTGGACATAAAGACATTCGAGCAGGATGTATTGAAGCTGCTGGATGACTTTGTTGGTATCCATGAAATCATTGATGAAATGCTTGACGAGAGAAGAAAATATAACAGCCAGTCAAGATATGACGCCTGACGTCTATTTCCCTCACTAAATCCAGTGGGTGAATGTCAGGAAAACAGGCTCGCGCGGAGACGCTGAGGCGCAGAGAATACTGTTGGAATGAAAGAGAATGACATCGGTACACAGGTGCTCGAAGCGGCTATCAACATCCATCGGGAGCTTGGGCCCGGGCTTCTGGAAACAGTTTATGAGGTCATACTAGCCCGTGAGTTGCCGGCTCCCGGGTTGAAAGTGGAGAGGCAGGTGCAGACCTATCTGCGCTTGACCGGCTTGAAGCCCGGATACCTCCTGAACTTCGGGGAAGCCGTCCTCAAGAGCGGGATCACCCGCTGCGTGAATGGACTGGAAGAAGAGAATCTCACGCTGAGACGCAGGGAGCCGGAGGTATTCTGAATGGAAACAGCAAAAAAACTCTGCGCCTCCGCGCCTCTGCAGGATAAGCAGCCACTGACAATAGCGAAGAACCAGTTTTCTTCAGATGATTACACGCATCAGACCCTACGAATCGGATGACTTCCCGCAAGTGGAGGAATTGGATCACAGTGTATTCCCCGAATACATGGGAAATCCGCCGTGGCGAGCGGGGTGGCATTTTGAAACGCCGGAAAAGTGTGCCGCCAGGTACGTAAGCGTCGATCCCTCCTCTGGCCGGGTCAACGGCTACGGCTCCGTGCGGCATGTCGGTTCCCGGCATTACCGTGCCAATCTCATGGTGCATCCGTCCTGTCGGCGCTCCGGGATCGGAGGCCGGCTTTTCAGCGCACTTTGGGAACAACTGGCCGGGCCGCTCCATGCCGCATATCTTCAGGTCAGAGTCCGAAAAGACCAGGGTCAGGGATTGGCGTTCGCAAGGAGTCGGGACTTCGAGTACATCCACGAGATGAGAGGCCGGTTGCTCGACCTGGCTAACGTCGACCTGCATGGGTTGGAGTCGCAGGCGCACCAGTGCGATTCTGATGGAGTGAGCATTTCGACCTTGAGTGAACTTCGGCTGAAGAATAGTGACGCGGACGCGCAAATCGTTGATACCTACCTGCAAAGCCAGACAGGCTGGCCCGATCCCGATCCCTACATGGTCCACGACTTGCAAGATACGGAGAGGCGGGTCTCTGAACTTGTGCGCAACGCCCGGCCAGACCGTCTCCATGTGGCGCTGGTCAACGCACGACCTGTCGGGGTGAGCGGCGAAACCATTGGCACGGCAGTCGTCCCTGACTACCGCGGGCGCGGCATTGCCGGCGCCCTGTTGGCCGCGAGAATCGCGGGCTTGAAACGGGAGGGTGCTGCCGTGTTCTTTTCCAGTTCCGCTCATCCGGCCTTTACCAGGATCTATGATCGTCTCGTGTGTCAGGACTGGTTTTCCGAAACCCGGTTCGTGAAACGCGTCGAATCCTAAAGGACAAGCGCCAGCCACGGCATGCATGTGAATGGCACTAACCGCGCCGACGCATGATGCCGGACATTCGTATCCGGCCGGGCCCGGAATCACAGTCAAAATACGACGCCTGACGTCTATTTCCCCACGGGTGGCGTCCCCGGAACGGTGTGAAGATGGATTGCGGCGGCGGTGCGTTTTTCCTTTTCGCTAAAGGGATATCGAGAATTGCCGAACTGTAAGTATAAGAAAAATTAATTTCAACGACGGACAGGAACCTATGTCAGCAATAAACAGCATCAGCGGTGATTCGGTTAACAAAGCTCATCTGGCTCCCACTGCCGCTAAAGCAACGGGCATGAACGGGCTGTAGCGAGTGGGCTTTGGCAGCTCGGTGGATCAATCATTTTTCGTCGCAATACAACGTTTACAAAACAATCAAATCAAACCTCAGTAAAACTAATATGAGTGTTAAAAAAACACCCCTAAAAAAGGGGCTGCCAAAAACAGCCATGCGCCTGGCGGCAATCGCCAGCTTAATCGCCGCAGCCCTTACCCCCAGCCACAACGCCAAGGCGCAAACGCTCACCGGTACGGTCACCGTGAATTCGGGACAGACAGCCTCTTACGGCGAGACGTATGTAGAAGGCCAAGTATTTGACAATGGCACCGTAAACAGCGGAGAAGTGCAGGACGGCATCTACACAACGGGAGCAGTTGTGCTCAACAGCGGCACCTGGACAGATCCTGATGGATTTTACATAGGCAACGTCGGCAACGGCTCCCTCACACTTGAAGGCAACAGTGTGCTGAACACAAATACAGCCCTCGTAGAAACCTACTTTGGCAACGGAGTGGCTAACATTTCCGGCGGGGTATGGACTAACGCAGACCAATTTGTCATTGGAAATACCGGGATGACCGGCTACAGCGGCATTTTAACAATCACGGGCGGAACCTTGACGAACCAAAGCGGGGCGTTCACAGTCGGGTCGAACGGCCCCGGCACCATGACCGTCGCAGGCGGCATCGTGAATAGCGGCGGCACGGTATCAGTGGCAGTGTCCGCCGGGATTAACGGAACCGTCAACATTGGCAACGGATCCACTGCAGGCATCTTGAACGCACTCATCGTCTCCGCCGGAGCTGGCAATGCCGTATTGAACTTCAATCAATCAGGCAGCATCTCCTTCAACCCGCAAATCACCGGCAATATGACGGTCAATAATATTGCCGGAACGACGGTGCTGACGGGAAGCAACCCCTACACCGGCCCCACAACCATCTCGGGGGGGATCCTGAAATTGGGGATGAATGGATCCATTGCCAACTCGAGCGTAGTATCCATCGCAGCAGGCGGCGTTTTTGATACAACGTCGCAATCGACGTTTGCAATGCTCGCCACCCAGCAATTCACGTTTACGCTCAACCCTGCCAATGGAGGGGCCGCCGGACTGATCAACGCAGCCGGACTCGACATCACGAATGCCAACGTCAATTTCAGCCCGGGAGGCGATCTCGCGGGCCAAACATACGTGATCGCTGACTACACATCGCTGGTTGGAACCCAATTCGCTTCGGTAACCGGATTGGAAAATGGATACACAATTGACTACGCGTACGACAACGGCACCGAAATCGCTGCGGAAGCCGTGCCAGAACCGACAACGAGCGGAATGCTGGTAGGGGCATTTGGCACAATGCTCTGGTTCCGCAGACGGGTATGAACCGAGGACATCGGTAACAAACTGACCGGGGACATCGGTTACACATTAAACTGGGGTTTATGCCCTGGAGAAATGAGTTACCGATGGAACAGAAACA
>Ga0302319_10018476_pt1 | contig 12718 bp, 9 predicted proteins | sample Bog_T0_2_FD_203319 | JGI IMG/M metagenome (GOLD analysis project Ga0302319, IMG submission 203319) | Peat permafrost microbial communities from Stordalen Mire near Abisko, Sweden - Bog_T0_2 | ecosystem: Environmental > Terrestrial > Soil > Wetlands > Peat | place: Sweden: Abisko, Stordalen Mire...
CACCAGCAAACCCGTCAACTCCACTCCCGCCACAGTGATCCGCAGCTTCCCGCCTGTTTTCCCGGCAATGTCAGCGGGGAGATCGAAGAGCAGTTCGCTGCCATCGGGTCCGCCGGCGGCCAGCAATTCGGCATCCCACTTCTGGCCGTCGAGATCGACCTGCACGGCTTTGCCCGCCACGTCCGGGGCGCCTTCCACACGCACCTCGGCTTTCCATGCATGATTCACCGAAATCGAGGCAACTGCTTTTTGAGGGGGCGATGCAGCCGTGGCCAGGCGCACCTCGTAAGTGCGCGTCATATCAAATTCCGCGCCCTCCACCGGATACCACATGCGCCGGGTCGCCTTCCCGGGGGCGATCGTATCGTTCGAGTAAACTTGCAGCCGGATCACACCGCCTGCGGCAGGCCGGGTAAGAAAATTGCCCCAGGGAATCAGCGCAGTCATCGCGTACCCTTTCGCCGACTTTGCCTCCACATGCATCTCCGGGTTTGCTTGCGCCGGCTTCTGCGCGCGCTTGTCATACAGAAAAAAACGCGGTTCCCCTTTCCCATCCCGCCCCGGGCTGAAAGCAAATTGAAAACGGTCCGCAATGTCTGCCGCCGGGCACGCATACACCTCAAATGAATCCCCCCTCCAGAGCGACGGATCATCCGGCGATTCGATCGGCGTATTGTCATCGGAAGCAATATGCACGAGCAGCCCTTTCTCGTTCCAAGCCAGTGACAATGCCGCATGCACACCCGTTTCATTCTTCGCAGGCGTCAACGCCTCCGCATGAAACGCCTTATCCAGCCATGCCAGATCGGAAAGCGCCGCTTCTGAAACCTTCGGAATATCGATCGCACTTTCCTCCGCCCCCATGAGAAAGCGCGGAGCAACCAGCGCGACAAGAAAGACACCGCTGGAAATAAGAAGACAGCGAAAGAGGGATATTTTCATAGGGAGGGAACCTGTCGAATACGGCGCTAGGATAGGGTAAATCTGTCCCAAATCGAGGATGTAATAACGAAGACTCCGAATGGTGCGACGGAATTAAAGCAGGTGGGGAGCGCAGCCGGAATTCCGGCATCCTAAGCAAACCATAAACCCCCGACTCTCAAATTACGCTGCGCCTATTGGAGAACCGAGGCTTTGCGAGATGAAGCCGTGGGAGGATGTGGGCGGCTTAAATCCGCTTCGTCGTGTCCCCTGCGATAGCTACTTCGGACGAATCTCCCCATTTTTCCTCGTGACGAGCCTAACCATCACCCCCAGAAACAACTGTAATTGTCCTCGTCCACCAAAACGAGGAACTCCTCGACTCTCGCCACCAATGGGCATGGCTCGTAGGAGTACCACCTGAGATTGGCACACAGCCAGAACACTTTCCATCGCTTCAAGGTCCGCACATAGGTCGCCTTCGCAATCGGACACTCGGCCATTTTCTTCCGATCGCGGAAGGAAGGCCGGATCGAAAAAATGATCACGCTCTGATCCACAATCCGAAACGCAAGATCGACCTTCGCCCTGAACTTCTCAGGCGGTCGCCTCTTCTTCATGAATGCCGGCATGGCTGCTTCGATGAGAGCGGTTTCAAATTCGGTGAAAGCCATATCAGTGAGAGGAAAAATGTGAACAGAGTTCGGCGAAGACTTCACCGACGTGATCGCCATATCCCCACCAGATCCGGGCGGTGCGGGTCGCAAGCTTCTCCATTCGCCCGGAGACAACCGCCCAAGCCTCCTCGCCTTCACTCATGATAAGATCGGCCAATTCGTTCAGTGCAGAGCAGAGACTGACGTAAAAGCGTTCGTCAATGTCGCCGAAATCGTTCGTGAACTCCGCGCCCGCCTCGGAATACGTGAGCAGCAACTCGATCGTGCCGGGAATGTTCCCGGTGGCTTTGCGGTATTCGCAGATCGCCTTGCGCGCCTCGCCAAGTTTGAGCGTCGCCTCGCCCCGCGCGGGATAGAAAGGCTCGATCACACGCTTTTTGTATCACGCCAGTGACACGCCACCCTCTTCCGCATTGCACCGGGCTTGGATGAAGTCCCGGTTCGCTCCCGCAGCCTCGTAAATGTCTTTAACCAAGCCAATCAGAGCGACCTTATCCCATGTGGCGAGATGTTTACGGACCGCACTCCAGCCATCGGGCTTCTTTTTGGATTCCTTGGTTTTATCAGGCATGAATAGAAAAAATTAGCTATGAACACGCAGCAATGTCGTCAAATATTCCGCTGGCGCGATCAGCGCGGCAAGAAAAACCTCCCTGGAAATAAGGAATACCTTTGTCACATCCGGCGCCCGAAGGGTCCCCATCAACAACCTGATCCCGGAATGGAATGACCTTGTCTATCGCGGTCTCTGGAAGGAAGTGCTGGAGCGTTTGCACAAGGCAAATAATTTTCCCGAATCAGATAGATATTGAAATGTCGGGTCATGCTTCCTTCTATACAGGTTACCGTTTACACCCTTGAGGATGGTGAGCGACGGCATGGTGATGACGATGCCGGCCGCACCCGTTTGCGCCTCGTGATCGGAGATATCCATTTCTCTCATACGGAAGCTTGCCACATCCGCAGAGAGGGCACTCTGTGGATATTGTTAAAAGATGTTCATGGATTGCTTCCCTCCTCTTGTTCCTGCCCGGGCAGCGGGTATGTTCCCTTTGTTCCCTCCTGCAAAAATCTTCGTCTAATTACACCGCCAGCATCAAAACTTCACCCTCTCCACCTTCCCGCTTTCCGAACTCTCCAGCGCGGCCATAACCATTGCGAAGCTCTTGATATTATCCGTGCAGATCGTCTGCGGCGTTTTGCCGAGCCGGACGCAGTCCACAAATTCATTGATAAGCGCGGCGTGGCCCACAGCCTTTCCATCGGCAGGTATGGGCACTTCCAGCGCCTTGGTCTTGGAATGAAATCCGCCGCGTTCCGTGACGACCTGCGCGCTGATCTTGTTCGCGCCGTCCCAGGTGACGCTTCCGTTTTCGCAGACCGCCCGCCAGTCCCCTTCCCAGGTGGTGTTCATCCCTTCGGAACACCAGCTCCCGCGATAGGTGAACACAAGGCCGTTGCTCATGGTGAAAACGGCGATGGCCGACGCATCATGCGCGTACCACGAACCGCCCGGGTTCCATTCCTTGCAATACACGGAGACCGGGTCCGCCGCCGCGATGTAACGCGCCATGTCGAAGGTGTGGATCGCCATATCGACGAGCAGCACGTGCCGCATTTCGTCCCGGAATCCCCCGAAGTGCGCACCGATGTAGAAATCGCTGTTCAGCGTGGTGATTTTGCCGAGCGTCCCTTTGGCGATCAATCCGCGGAGCGCGCGGATCGATGGCGTATAGCGCCGGTTCTGGATGATCGCGTACAGCTTGCCCGCCTTCTGCGCGGCCTTCGCCATCCTGCGTGCGTCGGCGAGGTTTTCCGCCAGCGGTTTTTCACCGAGCACATGGCAGCCGTGGCGCAATGCGGTGAGCGTTACATCGACATGCGCCGCCGGGATCGTGCAGTCAAAAACAATGTCAGGCTTAACCGCCTTCAACACGGCGGCGAGGCTCGTGCCCGTTTGCGCCGAGGCGAAGCCGAATTCCTCCTTCCGCTTTTGCGCTGCTTCCTCGCGGATATCCACCAGGCCCACGATTTCGAGATTTTTGTTCGCTTTGGCGGGGTTCAGCCACGCGCCGCTCATTCCGCCGCAACCGGCGAGTACTGCTCTTAATTTTTTAGCCATAAATTTTTTTGGGGATGATTTGTTATTGATAAGTATCCGCCAGCGACATCGTGCCCAGCCGTTTCAGGAGTTCGGCCACCGTAGTGGATTTCGTCGTGGTGATTTGCACATGGTGCGGAATCCCCGGGAAAAGGTCGAAGTAATTATCGCTCGCGCGATGCTCCAGGCCCGGCAGCATGAACTCCACATGGTGCTGGAAGACCGGCGAGATGAACTCGATCTCAAAATGCTTCGGCCCCATTTCCTGGATGCTCACATCCACCGGAGCCCGGGGCAGGTCGATCATACGCGGCGCTGTAAGGAAGACGGTGCTTTGCGCCGCCGTCTTGCGCCGGATCTCGACCCACGTGCGCAACACCAGGCTGGCCGCTTTGTGCTTCGCGATCTCAGCCGCGAAATCCAGCTTCTCCTGGAGGACCGATTTCCCGTAGGTCAGCGCGGCTTTCTTCGAGCCGCGGCGAAGCACGCGCCCGTCGAGATGGTACAGCGCCCATTTCAATTCACCCGACGCCTCCTCCGGCGCATCGTAGACCGTGTAAATATTCACGTCGTGGATCGTGGAGGTGACGTAATTCCCCTTTCCCGCCTTTTCGTCGCCGGGAATATGCACGGAGACGAGCAGCGGCGCGAAGAAGCGTTTCGCCTCGTAGTGCAGCGCCTTCCAGCGCCCGCCGAATTCGATGGAACTCCACGAAAACACCGGCCAGCAATCGTTGAGCTGCCAGTAGAGCGCCCCCATGGTGCGCGGCATGGACCGCCGGAAATGCTCGATGCCCACTTTCATGCAATACGCTTGGTTGAGTTGCGAGAGATACGCCAGCGAAGCGTAATCCTTCGGGAACCGGTACCGGCGCGCGACGTAATCAAAAATGATCTGGTTGCCGCTGGTGTTCTTTTGATGGTTCTCCATCGCCGGGCTGAAAACATTGAACTGTTCCGGCGGGCAGAACGTGGCCGCGACCTCCGGCGAACTGTAGCTCTGCATCCCGAACTCAGAACAGAACCGGAATCCCTTTTCCTCGTAGCGCTTCACGTTGTGCCGCGAGTGCCACACATCCCAGAAATGGGAGTCGCCCGCGTTTTCATTGTTGTGCCCCTTCTCCCAGCCTTCCGGATTGTGCGGCGAGCTCGGCCAGTAAGGGGTGGTGCCGTCGAACCGCGCCACGACCTTGGGCAGGATCTTGTAAAAAATGGTTTCGAATGCCTTCTTTTTCGCGCGGGTCTCGACCACATGGCTGACCATCTGCTCGATCTCATTGTTGCCGCACCAGAGCGCTAGGCAGGCGCGGTGCGAGAGGCGTTTCACCTGGTACTCCGCCTCCTCCTCGGCCAGTAAAAGGAAATGCTTGTCGCCGGGATAAACCGCGCAGGCATACATGAAATCCTGCCACACAAGCAGCCCCTTCTCGTCGCAAAGGTCGTAGAATTCATCCATCTCGTAGATGCCCCCGCCCCACACGCGGATCATGTTCATGTGGGCATCCGCGGCGGAAGTGAGCAGGTCGTCGTAAAACGCACGGTCGGGCACATTCACAAACGAATGCGCCGGAATCCAGTTCGCCCCCTTGGCAAAAATCGGCACGCCGTTGATCACGAACTGGAAGCTCTCGCCCCATTTGTCCGCATGGCGGTCCAGTTCGATCGTGCGCAGGCCGATCCGGCGTTCCGCGCGGTCAATCACCTTCGCATCGGCAAGCAATTCCACCTCAAGATCATAGAGCGGCTGTGCTCCCAGCCCGTTCGTCCACCAAAGCTGCGGATCGCGCACGGTAATCTCCAGCCCCTCGACCTCGGCGACCACTTTTCCGTCCAGCGAAAGCCTGCTGCGGAAACTCGACGCCGGCACCTTCTCAAAAAGCTCTGGCCGGATGCGCAACTTTACCTCGCCCTTCGAATGCTTCTGCTCGATCCGGAGCGATTCGATGCGGTTCACGGACCACCCTTCAAGCGCGATGCGTTTGTAGATGCCTGCGGTAACAAACCGCGGACCCCAATCCCAGCCAAACTGGCATTGTTCCTTGCGAACGACAGCGCAGCCCCCCACGGGATCATTCCATTCCCAGAAATGGTCCTTGGCCTTGTTCTTGTTGATGTAAGGCGTCGTGCTCGCGAACCGGATCTCCAGTTCATTCTTGCCCTTGCGCAGCCGCTCCTTCACCGGAAAGCGATACCCGGTGAACATATTCTCCGTGTGCGCCAGTTCCTTGCCATTCAGAAAGATCGTCGCCAGCGTATCCAGCCCATCCGCCACCAGGTCGATGAACTCCGCTGCAAGCGCCCCGGCCGGAACGGAAAACGTGGTCCTATATTTCCAGTCCTCGTGTTCGATCCATTGCAAATCCAGCTCATTCGAACCCCAAAACGGGTCCTGGATCAACCCATGCCGGAGCAGATCGAGATGCACGCACCCCGGCACCACCGCAGTCAGCCACCGCTTGCTCCTGGATTCAAAAAAACTCCAGCCTTCACTTAGAGGCAATTCATTGGCGTAGGCAGGGTGACTGGCTTTTGTTAAACTTTTCATGCTCACGGGGGAGGAATGGAAGGGTTATCGCGTTTGATTTTTTAAGGGAACCGTTTTCTTGCGTAATTGTACGCGATAATCAAGTTTTATCCCCGCTTCTTCAAGCCGCCGCACTTGATCGTGCTGTCATATCGGAATGAAACCCATTTTTGGCAGGGCAAATCAACCCTTGCCAACCCTTGCCAACCGTATTTGGATTGCAATCCTGCCACCTGCCCTTTACCAAATTCCATACTTCATATGTCACAGACTCAAATCGGCGTCATCGGCTGCGGAAACATCTCCAAGGCGTACTTCAAGGCATGCAAACAATTCCCCGTCCTCAACCTCCTCGCCTGCGCGGATCTCGACATCACCCGCGCCCAGGCCATGGCAAAGGAATTCAACATCCCCAGGGCCGTCAGCGTGGACGAATTACTCAATGACCCCGAAGTGCAGATCGTGATCAACCTCACCATCCCAAAGGCCCACGCCGAAGTGGACATGCGCATCCTCGAGTCAGGCAAGCACGCATTCAGCGAGAAACCATTTTCACTCACGCTCCAGGAAGGCAAACAGGTCATGGCCGCATCCCATTCGCATGGCCTGCGCGTCGGCTGCGCCCCGGATACCGTGCTGGGCGCCGGCATTCAAACGTGCCGCAAGCTGATCGACGAAGGCGCAATCGGCACCCCCGTGGCAGCGACCGCAAACATGCTCTGCGGCGGCCACGAAACATGGCATCCCTCCCCTGAGTTTTACTACGAAAAAGGCGGCGGCCCCATGTTCGATATGGGCCCCTACTACCTGCACGCCTTGATCACAATGATCGGACCCGTAAGGCGCGTCACAGGCTCGGCCCGCATCACGTTTCCGGAGCGCACCATCACCAGCCAGCCAAAGCACGGCAATATTATAAAAGTGGAAGTCCCGACCCATATTTCCGCCGTGCTGGATTTCGCAAACGGAGCGATCTGCAACTTCACCACCAGCTTCGACATCAAGGGCCGTCACTCATTACCCTGCATCGAGATTTACGGCTCGGAGGGCACGCTCCAGGTCCCCGATCCAAATGGCTTCGGGGGCCAGGTCCGCATCGGCAAACCCGGCAGCAAGGATTGGGAGGAAATTCCTCTCACCCATCCCTACCATGAAAACAGTCGCGGCCTCGGCGTGGCGGACATGGCCACCGCAATCGCCTCCGGGCGCAAACACCGCGCAAATGGAGAGGTCGCGCTGCATGCAGTGGATATCATGGAAAGCATCCACACAGCCTCGGAATCCGGCCGTTACGTCGAACTGACAACCACCTGCGAGCGCCCCGCCGCAATGGTCGCCGGATTACCCGCGTACACCCTCGACTCCTGATTGAATCCGGATCCTCAGGCGAGGTGGAGTTGCTTGAGAGTGTCGATCAAACCTTTTCTCGCATAGGGCTTTGGCAGCACGCCGTCGAACCCGTGCTCCGCGTAATGCGCCATCACGGGATCGTGCGAATAGCCGCTCGAGACGATGGCGCGCACTGTCGTATCCTTTTCCCGCAGGCGGCGGATTGCTTCCTTGCCGCCCATGCCTCCCGGGATCGTGAGGTCCATCACCACCAGGTCAAAAGGATGGCCTGCTTCGGCAGCTTCCGCATGCGCGGAGAGCGCGGCATCTCCATCGGGCGTAGTGACCACATCATACCCAAGCTGCTTGAACATGATTTCCGAAAGCATCCGGATAGCATCGTCATCGTCCATCACCAGCACGCGCAATTTTTCGTGATTTGACGGCGCCTCTGGAACAACCTTCGCAACCGCAGGCTCTGTTCCCCTGTCAGGCGCTGGCTCGATCACCGGCGTAACTGGCCGCTTCGCATACAAATGAAAGGTGACCGTCGTTCCGGAGCCATCATTGGAATCCACGGCGATATGGCCCCCGTGCCGCTGGATGATGGAGTAGGCAGCCGCAAGCCCAAGCCCGCGCGCCTGTTTTTTGGTGGTGAAAAACGGATCGTAAATGCGCGGCAGATGTTCCGGCGATATCCCAAGGCCATGGTCCCGCACGGTGACGCACAAATAATCCCCGGGCAGCAGGTTCACAGGCGGCGCGGTCACGTTCTTCGCGCTCACATCGATTTTGCCGCCGTTCGGTGTCGCCTCGACGGCATTGAGGACTATGTTGCTTATCACCTGTGCGATCTGATTCGGATCAGCCTCGGTTTCCCAAAGGTCGGCGTCCAGATGGAATTCGCAATTCACATTCGAGCCACGGACAACAAACGCGCTCGTCTCCTGGATCAATTTCCGGGCCTGGATGACTTGCTTGATTGGCGCCCCGCCTTCCGAAAATGTAAGCAGATACTGGGTTAATTCCTGCACCCGCACGGCACCGCGCTCCGCCTCCTGGATGGACACGAGCGCATCCGGCGACATGCACGGCATTTCGCGGAGAAGGGACAGGTTCCCCTGCACTGCGGTGAGCATATTGTTGAAATCATGCGCGAGACCGCCTGCGAGCACGCCGATGGATTGCAGCTTGCTGGCGCGCAGAAGTTCCTCCGCCATTTTTTCTTTTTCGGTGATGTCCCTTACCACGACCACAGTGCCGTGAATGGCCCCTTCGTGATTATGGATGGGGGCGCAGCGCAAAGAGACAAGCCGCTCAATTCCGTTGGGAGGCATGATCGCGATTCCGGGATCGGATTCCACCACGGAATTCCTCGCCAGCACTTCGGTGGCCACATTCGCTGCGGGCCGTCCGGTCACCCGGTCATAAATGCGGAAAACCTCCTCAAGTGGCAACCCGGCTGCGGCCTCGCGGGATACACCCGTGAGCGTGGCCGCGACATCGTTTAATAGCACCACCCTGCCCTTTGCATCGGTGGTCACCACCGCATCGGCAAGCGAGCGGAGCGTGACGCTTAGCCGTTCCTTCTCCGCATGCAATGCCTGAAAATGGGCCTGCTCCTGGTCGCGAAGTTGCTTTTTTTCAAGACACGCACCGAGGCGGGCGCGCAGCAGCACGGAGTTGGTCGGCTTCGGCAGAAAATCCTCCGCTCCCAACTCGATGCAACGCACCACGCGGTCTATGTCGGTGATTGCGGAGAGCATGATTACCGGGAGATGCCGCAGTTGCGAATCCTGCTTGAGCGCCTGGAGCACCTCGATGCCGCTCATTTCCGGCATGAGAATGTCGAGCAGGATCGCGTCGAAAGGTTCCCCACGCAAAATATCAAGTGCCTCGCGGCCGGAGGCGGCGCCACGCGCCTCATAGCCTTCACGCTGGAGCCGCCGGCACAGGATTTCCCGGTTCAGGTTCTCATCGTCCACGATCAGCACCTTGCCATCGGCCTTCATGGGACCGGAAGAGGCCGGTCGTCGAAAAGCGGCCGGGCTGTTGTCCCAGTGCCGGGTGGTTTCGAGGCGGATGAGAAGGCCGCTGGATACCGCCGTGTCGAGAAAATGGCATGCGGCGGAGCGGATCTTTCCAAGGTCTTCCCGGTAGGTGCCGGATCGATCTCCCTCCGCTTCATCGAGGATTGAATCCGTAAATCCGAGCACTCTGTGAATCGCCTCGCGCACCATGTCACCCAGCGGCAGATATTCACGGCCCGGTTGCGGCTTGGTGGCAACGAATTTTTTGTCCTGCAGCAGGCTTGTCAGTTCCACGCCGGCCTCCCGCACCATGCCCAGCCCGTCTGAAAGATCGCCGCGACCCTCCTCCTCGGCGATTTCCATCAGCATCTCGCTGAATCCTATGATCTGGTTCAGCGGTGTGCGGAGATCGTGGAGCTTTTGGGAAAGTTGATGTTCGCTATCGTTATCCATTGTCAGCGTTACTCGGCACGTCATTGAAAAATTAAGGCGGTGACACCGGAATAAGGTTTTCGATTTTACCCAGCAATCGCGTGAAATCGACCGGCTTCGTGTCGTAATCGTCGCAACCCGCCTCCAGGGCGCGGTCCCGTTCCCCGGCCATTGCATGGGCGGTGAGCGCCAGCACGGGGATTCCCTTTGTCTCGGCGCATTGCTTGAGCTGGCGCGTCGCTTCCCACCCGTCGATGATCGGAAGACTCATGTCCATGATGATCAAATCCGGTGATTGCTGCTTCGCCTCGGAGATTCCCTGCTCGCCATCCGTCGCGATGATGATTTCGTAACCGCGGCGCGCGAGCCGGCGGGAAAGCATGTCCCGGTTCATTTCGTTGTCTTCTACAAGCAGTAACTTTTTCATGGCGCGATGTTCAGGAAATGGTCACGGGTTCCGTTAGGGTTATACGCGTGGCACGGGTGATCCGGGCGCTTATTTCCGCAAGTAATTCCTCGCGGCTGCACGCCCCTTTTTGCAGGATGCGGCTTACGTGGCCATCCAGCCGCGCACGGTCCTCTGAGGTAATGTCCTTGGCCGTCATCACGAGGATCGGGATGTCCTGCCACTCGGGGCGCGAGCGGACTTCGCGGGCAAATTGGAATCCGTCCATCTCGGGCATCATCAGGTCGAGCAGGATGACTGCGGGCTTCGTGGTGATCAGTTTTTGCAGACCCTCGACGCCGCTGCAGGCATCGACCACGATGAACTCTTCTTTTTCCAGGGTGGAGCGCATCAATTCGCGGGTGACGGCATCATCCTCCACGACCAGGACGACCGGTGCGCCTTGCGGGGTGCAATATTTTCGCAACACGCTCACGAAGCCGCTGCGCTCGATCGGCTTGAGCATGTAATCATCCACTCCGAGGGAAAAACCCATTTCCTTGTTATCTACCATCGTGAGCATTACCACGGGAATATTGGCCACCTCGGGGTCTCCCTTGAGGCGGGTGAGTACGGACCAGCCGTCCATGGTGGGCATCATCACGTCGAGCACGATGATGGAAGGTTGCAGCTTGCGGGCGAGATCGATCCCTTCCATTCCGCTTTGGGCGCAGACGGTGCGGAAGCCTTCCTTGTGGAGGAAACGGCGGATGAGATCGTGGATGGTGACGTCGTCGTCGATGAGCAGGACGAGCGGCTGGTCGGAGGTGAGGGTGATCTCCTCCACGGATGGCTGGGTGTTCGTAACGGTTGGCGACGGTTGACTGGCCTTCGCGGAAAGCTCTGCCGGGATGCGCAGCGTAAATACCGAACCGCGGCCCAATACGCTCTCCACGAGCGTGTCGCCACCGATCATCCGGCTGAATTCCTTCGTGATTGCCAGGCCGAGGCCGGTGCCGCCGTACTTGCGCGTGGTGGAGGCATCCGCCTGGGTGAATGCCTCGAAAACTTTCGCCACCTGGGCGGGTGTCATCCCCACACCGGAGTCGCGCACCCGGAACAGGAGCCAGTCCACGCCATTCTCGGTGATGCGCTCGCCCTCGAGCCGGATCAACCCCTCGTGCGTGAATTTGCCGGCGTTGCCCAGCAGGTTGAAAAGACACTGCCGCACCTTGGTCAGGTCGGTCTGCATGATGCCGAGACTGGCGGGCGCGGAGACTTCAAAACGGTTCCCCTTTTTCTCAACCACCGGCGACACGGTTGCCGCCACGTCGCTGAGCATCGCGGCCACATCGAAAGCTTCCAGGTGGATCTCCATCTTGCCGGCCTCGATCTTCGCGATGTCGAGCACGCCGTTGATCAACTCCAGCAGGTGCTTGCCCGCCTTCTGGATTTTTCCAAGGTCGCTGACGAAACTCTCCTGCCCCAAATCCCCCGCCTCCTCGCGCAGCAGCTCGCTGTAGCCGATGATCGCGTTCAACGGCGTGCGAAGCTCATGGCTCATATTGGCGAGGAACTGGCTCTTGGAGCGGCTCGCCTCCTCGGCGGCGGTCTTTGCCCGGCGCAACTCCTCCTCGGTGCGTTTGCGCTGCGTGATGTCCTCCACCGTTCCCTCGTAGTAAAGGACTTTGTCCGCATCATCGCGAATCACCCTCACATTTTCCGAAATCCAGATCACGCTCCCATCCTTCCGGTAAATCGGCGACTCGAATCCCCACACCGCGTCGTGCTCCTTCATCAACCGGATGAATTCCGTGCGGCGGGCGGGATCGACATAAAGCTGGCGCGCGATCTCCTTCACATTCCCCTTCAATTCCTCCACGGAAGCGTAGCCGTAAATGCTTGCCAGCGCCGGGTTTGCCAGCAAATAGTGTCCATCCGGCGTGGTCTGGAAGATGCCCTCGATGGCGTGCTCCACAATGCTCCGGTAGTTCGTCTCGGTCAGAGAGTTCTCTGTATTCACGTCATTTTTTAAATTAGTCCATGGTGTCATAAAAAACGACAGGCCGTTCGATCAGCGAACAGCCTGTCAATTATGGTAAAGCAGGTTCGTTGCCAACCCCTTCACTGATATTCACGACAATCCCCTGTGCTTTCCCCAAAACGTGGCATATTACCCGTCACCACTGATTACTGATTACTGATTACTGATTACTGATTACCGATTACCAACCACCCCCACGCTCCCCCAATAAACAAAACCCGCCACCCGGCCCAGCCTCGTTTTATACTTTAGCCTTTATACTTTAGCCTTTCTTC
>Ga0302319_10018477_pt1 | contig 12717 bp, 9 predicted proteins | sample Bog_T0_2_FD_203319 | JGI IMG/M metagenome (GOLD analysis project Ga0302319, IMG submission 203319) | Peat permafrost microbial communities from Stordalen Mire near Abisko, Sweden - Bog_T0_2 | ecosystem: Environmental > Terrestrial > Soil > Wetlands > Peat | place: Sweden: Abisko, Stordalen Mire...
GGTCTGTCGAACGAGATTTCCTGAACCGGTACTCAGCTTACTCATCGCATTCTGATAGCTCACGTCCGCATTGCGAAGACTCTCACCGACCTTGGTCAAATCTCCCACGAAGTTCACGAACTTCTCGTAGAGCTTTGTCCCGCGGTCCACGATATCGGCTACGCTCTTCGCCTGCTGTTCCTGCTGCCAGAGATTGTCGACGATGCGAATGACAAAGAGCAGAGTGGTCGGGCCAACCAACAATACATTGCGTTCGTAGGCTTCGCGCCAAAGCTCTCCGGACTCCTGCATCGCCAGGAGAAAGGCTGGCTCGATGGGAACGAACATGACGACAAAGTCGGGAGACTCGAGGCCCGTCAGTTTGTGATAGTTCCGCTTGGAAAGCCCGTCGAGATGTGCGCGAACACTCATCAGATGCTGCTTGAGGGCAGCCTTGCGCACGTCCTCAGTGGTTGCGTTTGAATAATCGGTGTAAGCATTGAGCGAGACTTTGGAATCCACTACCAGATGGCGGCCGCCCGGGAGATTGATAATCACATCCGTTCGTGAAGCCTTGCCGCGAGAGCCGTCTTCGTCAACCGCCGCACCGAAACTCTCCTGGAAGCGATACTGCTCGCCCTCGCGCAGGCCAGCTTTTTCCAGTAGATCGCGCAAGATGAACTCGCCCCAGTCGCCCTGCGTCTTGGAAGAACCGCGCAGGGCAGTGGTCAGGTTATGCGCTTCAGCGGAGAGTTGCTGATTCAGTTTTTCGAGCGATTCCAGCTTGCTTCGGAGCTCGACCCGTCCCGCAAGCGAATCCTTTTGAGCTTCCTCAACTTTGCCGCGAAAATCGCTGATCTGCACTCGCAACGGATTCAGAAGCTGATCCAGGTTGGTCTTGTTCTGCTCGGTAAACTTCGTTGACTTTTCTTCGAGGATCTTTACTGCCAGCACCTCAAACTGATGCGACAACTCGGTTCGAGCTTCCGTAAGAATTCGCAACTTCTCCTGCGAGATCGACCGTTCACTCTTGAGTTCGGCCTCCAGCCTGCTGATGGTGGCCACCTGTTCCTGCTCGATCACGGCTTTCGCCGCGAGAGCCTTCTGCAATTCGTCCTTTTCGCCGGATAGTTGTTTCAGACCCTTTTCCCGCTCCGCGGCCAGGGATTCGAACCCTGCCTTGGCCGCCACGTCTGCCTGGGCCAGTGTCAACTCCAGCCGAACGGATCCGACTTCGGTGGATAATTCCGCATTGCGGCTTTCCAGTTGAGTCTTTTCTGCCTTGGCCGCTCCTGAACGCAGCCAATATCCGATTAATATTCCAACAAAAGCCGCAACAACTCCCGCAATCAAAGCCTGCATTCGTGCCCTTTAGCCTCTTCGCCTAATGTACGCCTTTTTGGTGTGCATTTCCTTCTCAATTATGAAACGTTCCTCTTCGCTGGATGCCGATTCGTTTATCCATGGCTTCGTCGCCTTTACATGGCTTCGTATGCCCCGATAGACTTGGAGATTCGGGGCCGTGTGGCTTTTGTTTCTGCTGGAAAGGCACTCAGGCAGGCAGCCAAGTATGGTAGCCTGCGAGTCGAACCTGTAGGAACTGCCAGTGACGGTTTTGGGCGTGTTTTCCGTGTTTCGATAAAAATTTTGAGGAGATTTAACACATGGCTGTGGAAGAGAAAGTTAAGCAAATTATCGTCGAACAGCTTCAGGTCGACGAGGCCGAGGTGACCCCCAACGCCAGCTTCCAGGAAGACCTCGGCGCCGATTCGCTGGACGTGGTTGAGCTGGTAATGCAGTTTGAAGAGGCCTTTGACCTCGAAATTCCCGACGAAGACGCCGAGAAGATCAAGACCGTCAAGGACGCCATCGATTACATCGAGAAGAACGCGAAGGCAGGCAAGTAAACGGTGAGACGCCGCGTCGTCATTACGGGCCTCGGACTGATCAGTGGGGTAGGCAACACCACCCAGGAAGTCTGGGGCCAATTGCTGGCTGGGGCCAGCGGGGTAGGGCCGATCACGGCCTTTGACACCACGGGTTTCTCTACCACCTTCGCCGCCGAAGTGAAAAACTTCGATCCGCTCCAGTTCATCGACAAAAAAGAGTCGCGCAAAATGGCGCGCTTCATCCATCTCGCCATTGCCGCGACCCACGAAGCAATGGAACAGTCTGGACTGGTCATCACTCCGGAAATCGAGGAGCGGGTTGGCGTTTTCATTGGCTCCGGCATTGGTGGATTCGAGATTATTGAACGCGAATACAGCAATCTCATCGCAGGCGGACCGCGCAAGATTTCACCATTTTTTATCCCGGCAACCATCATCAACATGGCGGCGGGGCAGGTTAGCATCCGTTACGGAGCAAAGGGACCGATCTCGGCAACGGCAACCGCCTGCGCGACTTCGGCCAACTCCATCGGCGACTCCTTCCGGATGATTCAGCATGGTGAAGCCGACGTCATGATTGCCGGCGGCTCCGAAGCGGCAGTCACGCAGCTCTCCATCGGCGGATTTGCCGCGATGCGTGCCCTTTCCACACGCAATGAAGAGCCTCAACTGGCCAGTCGGCCGTTCGATAAGGACCGCGACGGATTTGTGCTCGGCGAGGGCGCAGGCATCCTGATCCTTGAAGAACTCGACTTCGCGAAAGCTCGTGGCGCAAAGATTCTGGGCGAGATCATCGGCTACGGCATGAGCTCCGACGCCTATCACATGACCGGAATCGCGCCGGAAGGCGCGGGCGCGCAGCGCAGCATGCGGGCAGCTCTTCGGGATTCGGGCATGACGGTCGACGACGTCGATTACGTCAATGCTCATGCGACATCGACACCCGCCGGCGACGGAAACGAGTCGCGCGCCATCGAACTGGTATTTGGCGAGCGTGCCACCAGCAAGATTTTAAAGGTGAGCAGCACCAAGTCGATGACCGGCCATCTGCTCGGCGCGGCTGGCGGCCTCGAAGCCGGCATCACCGCGCTGGCGCTTATTCACCAGAAGATTCCGCCAACAATCAATCTGGATACACCCGGCGAAGATTGCATTCTGGACTACGTCCCGAACAAAGCCATCGACGCCAGTATCGATGTGGCGCTTTCAAACTCTTTCGGTTTCGGCGGTATTAACGCCTCGCTGATCATGAGACGCTGGACAGAGGAATAGCAACAATCCAGGCACTTTAAAGCGGCGCGAACTGTCGAAGTTCGCGCCGCTTTTGCTTGCGGAATTTAACTATCCTAAGAGAAGGCCACCGCAATTCCAATCCCGGCGACGACGGTGACAATCCACCATCCAAACACCGCGATATAACCCGCGCTCTTCTTGGTCCCGGCCACAATCGAGATACCGATTGACGCCAAAACGAGCGTCCAAATCGTCGTTATATCGATGGACGTAGCCAGCGCCATCAACGCCTTTGACGTATCGGGAGGCAGGTAAAACCCGATATTTGTACCGGCGAAGTTCTTGACATTGAAGCTCTCAGGATCCAGCCCTGCAAACAGCGCAATCGTTCCCAGAATGATCTTGAACAGTCCCGGCAGCCCGGCGAACCAGGTTACCGAAAACGCCTCCCAAAATGTCGCTTTGCCGCCAAATCCGAAATTGATCGTCGCCAGCAACACGCCGGCGATGATCGCCGTTCCGATGATGGCAAAGACCGGTAGCGCAGCAAAGCTGATCTGCGTCGCTATCACGGTAATCTTCATGCTGTTGGCGCGCTGATCAGGCGGCAGCTTGTCCATCTGCTCGGCCTGCTTCGGACTTTGCTTGATGCTGTTCTCTGCGACCTGTTCCCAGCCAACTTTGGCCTGGATTGCACCATAGAGCCCGTAACCAAACACGATGGTGAGCACGAACGGCAGCCACCAGCTCGTGCTTCGTTTTATGTCGTTAAATGTCTTTGATGGTGAGGTGAAGGTGTAAATGACACGCTGTACCTGAGTCAGCGTCGGAGCCTCTGAGGCCGCCGAAATCTGTGTCTCGCTCATGATCGTTCGCCTCTCGTTGGAGTCGCAAAAAGGTTACTGTTGCCTTTGCCCGCGATTGTATCGCTACTGCGACAAAATCGGTTGAACAAACGAACTTTTGCGAACCCTGCAACGAACGGCCTATCGTCCGTGAGCGGCGAGCATCGAAGCTGCAGCAACGGGTGCCGCGTTTGCGGGACTCGTTGAGGCAGGAGCCGTCTCGGTGTAGCTCTTATAGACCGAAATGTGGAAGCAGGACTGACGAAACTCCTCTTCTACATCGATCTTTCCTTGCTGCTCCAACGGAATCAGCCAGGCGCGTATCCAGCCGATCTCACGCGCCGAGAGTCCCTGCTTGGCAATGTCGATCGTTCCGCCGGTGAGGTGCGGCGAAGCAATATCCCCATCCGCTGCAGCGGCATTGCCGTTGATCCGGCGCAACTGGCGCTGGTAGGCAACAGTGCGCACGGCAGAGGTGACTTCGATCGCGCTCGCCGAAAACCGTTGAGAATGCGCGTGCGCCAGATCGGTCAGGAACTTCGCAGTCCATGGCCGACAGTAGCGCCGGTTTTCAGGCAAATCCGTGTTGACATGCAGCCCAGCCGACACCGGCACTGGAACCAGCGATCCGTGAGCGATGCGGTCTTCGAGATCGGCGTCATCCAGAATTCTTTCCAGGCCGTCGGCCTCTGCCATCTCGTTCTGATGGACCAGAGACTCGTGAGATCCCCGCAGCGGCGGAGGGATATTCAGACGCGCAGCCACCACTTCCGGAGAGGATCGCGCAAGGCGGATGCGACGCCTCATCGCAGCGCGAGTCTGGCGTCCGCGAGTTTGGCCTCGCAGTCTTCGGGAACTCGCAGCTGCATAGTTCCGCGATGCGCGCGAGGACGGTGTCTTTGTACTCTCGGAAGCCTGCTCGGCCTGCTCACGCGGATGATGCGCGTTGCCATGCGCGCGACCGCGAACTTTGGACGCGGTATGCGCAGCCGCATGGGCTTTCGAGTGAACCTGATGATGGTGATGCACAGGTTCCGCTGCCATCGGCGAAGCGCCGACAGAGACACTGATGGCCAAGGCAGCCAGAAGCGAAATGAAGAGCGAACGACGCATAGACGGGTGTTTGGGCGAGGTTCGCGAAGAATCCTGAGCCATATCAGTGTATCTTTTGGCGGCGGGCATAGGTGAGTGGCAAGTCTGGTCCCGCCATGTCCGATAATCCGCATCCTTAGCGGACGACGCAGTGTAAATTCGCAAGGGCATCCCCGATTGGGAATGCCCTCGATCTTGTTGCAATGAAATGTCGATACCGGAATCAGAGGTCACTGCAGCAGCGTTCCCTGCTCGTCTTCTTTGATTTCCTCTGCCGGAATCACAACCGCCGCGGCAACCTTGTCATCCGGCTCCAGGTTCAGGAGCTTTACGCCCTGCGTGGAACGCCCTGCCGCGCGGATGGTCTTGGTATCGATGCGGATCATCTTGCCGAACTGGCTGATCACCATCAACTCAGAGGTCTCGTCCACCGGCAGAATTGCCGTGGTCTTGCCGACCTTGCCCGTAGCTTTCAGGTTGTTCACACCCTGGGCACCCCGCGCCGTCAATCGATATTCGTCAATGTCGGTGCGCTTGCCATATCCGTTCTCGGTCACGGTGAGAATGAGCGACTTCGTCACTCCCAGCTTGTCGTCAAGGCTCTTGAGGTCCTTCCAGAACGCGTCATCGACTGCCTTTTCAGCAGCCTTTTCGGCAGCCTTCAGCGCCTCGTCATCCGGCTTGCCCTTGCGCCGTTCTTCGCGGGCCTTTTGCAGCGCTTCCTTGGCCTCTGCGAGCTGATTTCTCAGAGCCAGCAGGCGCGCGGTCATGTTCACCTTTTCGGCGCATTCGTCTCGAACCTTATCCCGGGTTTCGTCGCAAATGGTCACGGCAACGCCGATCACTTCGTCGCCCTTCTTGAGCGAAATGCCTTTGTTGCCGGCGGCATTCCTGCCCATGGGACGAAGTCCGGTGCCGCGTTCGGGGTCATACTCTTCGTTGAAGCGAATCGCCATACCTTCGCGCGAGGCGAGGAAGATGGTCTGCTTGCCGTCGGTAACTACCGCTTCGATGAGGTCGTCGCTTTTTTCAATGGCGATGGCGATGATGCCACGCGCCATCACATTGCTGAAGTCCTTGAGCGGAGTCTTCTTCACAATCCCGTTGCGCGTCGCGAAGAGGATGAACTTGCCTTCTTCCTCGAGATTGCGCACCGGCAGAATCGTAACGACCTTCTCGCCCGGCTGCAGGTTGAGCAGGCTCTGCATCGACTTGCCCTTGCCCGCCGCGCTGACGTCCGGCACCTCGTAGACCTTCACCCAGTAAACGCGCCCTGTATTCGTAAAGCAAAGCAAGTAGGCGTGGGTCGAGTCGATAATCAGCTGCGCGACAAAGTCCTCTTCGCGCGTCTTCATACCGGTGCGTCCCGTGCCCCCGCGACGCTGCTGGCGATAGATCGAGATCGGGGTCCGCTTCAGGTATCCCTGATGGCTGACAGTGATTGCCACCTGCTCGTCGGCAATCAGGTCTTCCATCTGGAGTTCGGCGGTTTCGTCGACGATTACCGTACGACGCGCATCGCCGTACTTGTCGCGAACATCCTCAAGCTCCTTCACGATGACAGCACGGAGCTTAGGCTCGCTACCGAGGATCATTTCGTACTCGGCAATCCGCTGGCGAATCTCGCCCAGTTCCTTGAGAATTTCGTCCACGGAAAGCTGCGTCAGGCGATAGAGCTGCAATTCGAGTATCGCGTCGATCTGCCGGTAAGTCAGACCGCGCTCTTCGCTTGGCAACCGCTCACGGTCAAGATTGACAACAATCTCAACGCCCTTACCCCAGACATAAAGATTCTCTCTTGCCTCAGCGCGCGATGCCGATCCGCGAATGATACGGATGACTGTATCGAGATTGTCGAGGGCAATCTTGTAGCCCTCCAACACGTGCTCGCGCTCGCGTGCCTTGCGCAACAGGTACACAGTCCGGCGGCGCACAACCTCCACGCGATGATCAATAAAGCAGCGGATCGCCTCCGCCAGCCCCAGTTCCCGCGGCTGGCCATTGACCACCGCGAGGAAGATCATCGAGAAGCTTTCCTGCATCTGGGTGTGCTTGTAGAGCTGGTTCAGCACAATTTCCGGCTGTGAGCCGCGTTTCAGCTCGATGACGATGCGCATGCCGTCGCGGTCGCTCTCGTCGCGCACATCGCTGATCTCGTCGATGATCTTCTCGTTTACCAGTTCGGCAATCCGCTCAATGAGCTTGGACTTGTTGACCTGGTAGGGAATCTCGTTAACGATGATCGCCAGCTTTTCCTTGGTCAGCTGCTCGGTCGCAACCTTGGCGCGTATCAGGAATCGCCCGCGGCCATTCGTGTACGCCTGCGCGATGCCTGTCTTGCCGAAGATGAACCCGCCTGTCGGGAAGTCCGGCCCCTGCACGTGCTTCAGCACTTCGAGCAGCCCGGCCTTCGGATCGTTCACCAGCGCGATCGTGGCGTTTACAATCTCGGTCAGGTTGTGCGGCGGAATATTGGTCGCCATGCCGACCGCGATTCCGTTCGACCCGTTCACAATCAGCGTCGGAATACGCGTCGGCAGCACCGAGGGCTCCGAGGTGGACTCATCGTAGTTGGGGACGAAATCCACCGTCTCCATATCGATGTCAGCCAGCATCTCGCCGGCAATCCGCTGCAGACGGCACTCGGTGTAACGCATCGCCGCCGGCGGATCGCCATCGACCGAACCGAAGTTTCCCTGCCCATCGATGAGTGGATAGCGCATCGAGAAGGGCTGTGCGAGGCGCACCATCGTGTCGTAAATCGCCGAATCGCCGTGGGGGTGGTACACGCCCATCGTCTGGCCGACAACCTTGGCGCACTTGGTGTACTTCTTGTTGTGCTCCAGGCCCATCTCGCTCATCGCATACAAGACGCGACGGTGAACCGGCTTCAGACCGTCGCGAATGTCAGGCAGAGCTCGCCCGATGATGACCGACATCGAGTAGTCGAGATAACTGCGGCGCATCTCGTCTTCGATGTTGATGGAAACTACATTGTGACCGCCGCTGGGCGGCCCGCCAGCTTCAAGAGGGAGTTGTGGATTCTGATCGTCTGCCATAAATGAGTGTGCGAGCGAAGGGGCGGATGGAGAGCGATTTAAGGCTGGCCTGAGCTTCGCGAGCTGTATCTTTATTTTACCGCTTAGCAGCCTGAATTAGCAATTAATATACCCCCAAATAAGTCCTTATTTTGCATAGCTTTAAGCGCATTTCAGGAATCGCGTGAAAGGGGTCTCCGAAAGCCCCGTCGATTGCACCAGTTTTGCGTCCGGATTTCGCCACAAAAAGCCCGTCCAACTCCCCGGATATTCCTGTTCGAATACTCCCTTTCTATCTCCCCAGGCGCCTCTTTCGCACTCCACCATAGACCTATCTCTGTGCTAACCTTCTCGCGCAAATCGAAAGAGAAATTTTTTCGATCCGTAATCTTGTAATTTCTCCGTAAAAGGAAAGCGAGTTCAACAATGCCGGATTTGGATCCCAGGTTGCATAACCCTGCCCTAAAGCCCTTAACCCGTCGAGACCTTCTGCGATCTGCCTCCGCCGCCGTTGCCGTCGCCGGGCTGGGACCAGTTGCAAGAGCCGTCACATCGGAGACGCTGGCCGCTCAGGCTCCCGCCGATAAGGCCAAAGCCTTCCCCAACGGATTCCTCTGGGGCTGTGCCACCGCCTCCTACCAGGTCGAGGGCAACAACACCAGCGCCGATCTGTGGATGATGGAGCACCTGCCCGGGACCATCTTCAAGGAGCCATCCGGGGACGCCTGCGATCACTACCATCTGTATCCGCAGGATATCTCCATGCTCGCCGACCTTGGTTTCAACACCTACCGCTTCTCGCTCGAATGGTCGCGCATCGAGCCCGAAGAAGGCTTTTTCTCAAACGCCGAACTCGAACACTACCGGCGCATGCTCGCAGCCTGCCGCGAACACAACCTGACAACGTTGCTCACCTACTCCCATTTCTCGCTTCCCCGCTGGTTTGCCGTCAAGGGCGCGTGGGAGCAGGAAAAGGCAGCCGACCTGTTCGCTCGCTACTGCGAAAAGGCCACGCGGCACCTCGGCGATCTCGTCGGCTACGCTTCCACATTGAACGAGCCGGACATTCCGCAACTTCTGAACTGGATCGACCTTCCTGGCGCCCCGGCCGGCATGAGCATATCCCAGATGATGCAGATGGGACGCGACAACATCCGGAAGCAGATCAGTGCTCCCGAATTTTCCAATTTTTTCACCGGCGACCCGAAGAAGACCCGCGACGGACTGCTGGCGGCCCATGCAAAAGGCAAAGACGCCATGAAGTCTGTTAGGCCCGACATGCCCGTCGGCTTCAACCTGGCCATTCAGGACGACCAGGCCCCACCCGAAGACAGTCATCTCGATGAAAAGCGGGCCGATGTTTACGCCCCTTGGCTCGAGACGGCCAAGCACTGCGACTATCTCGGCGTTCAGACTTACTCCCGCTCTTTCGTTGGGAAGAAAGATCTGCCTGTGGCCAAAGGCGTCGAGCAGACTCAAACCGGAATGGAGTTTTACCCGGAATGCGTCGAGCATGTTGTTCGCTATGCCAGCAAGCAGACCGGGGTACCGATCATCGTCACCGAAAATGGCATTGCCACGGAAGACGACACCCGCCGCGTCGAGTACGTCCAGAAAGCGGTCGCTGGTTTGAAACGAGCAGTCGATGACGGCGTCGATGTTCGCGGCTATGTCGCCTGGTCGCTCATGGACAACTTCGAATGGATGTCGGGATACACGCCCAAGTTCGGCATGGTGGCCGTCGACCTCAAGACCCAGAAGCGGACCATCAAACCCAGTGCGGCGATTCTCGGTAACATCGCACGCCGTAATTCGCTGTAACCGCGCGCATGCCAATCAAGTCTGCCGGCGCTGCAGGGGCTGACTGACCTCTTACAAGAGCCCCGGCAGGCTGAGTACGCAGAAAACGGCCTGCATCAGGACAATCGCACCACCGGCAGCGACCGCTACGCGCCGCCGGTTCGTGTCGTATGCGTCCGCAAAGACCCCGGCAATAAACGTAAGCAGAAACGGCTGCGCCCACAGAATCGGATTGCCCGGAACACCCACTGTGATGACAAAAATCATGAACAGCGTGGTGACAAACGGAGCGGTGTTCCCAAAATAGAGCGTCTTTCGCAATGCCAGATACAGCAGGAATGCCGCGCCTGCCGCGACCGTGATCCCCGAGTTGCTCAGCGACCAGAAGAAGTGTTTTGCCGGTTCCAGCGACAGCCCGATTTGCGCGGCATCCGACCGGAAGAGATAGCTGAACGCATCCGGCGAAAATCCATAGCAGGCAAAGAGGAGGATAAAGGCAGCAATCGTCGACTCCAGCAATACAGGCATCACCTGACTGCGCCTTCCCTCGGCTATCCAGAGCATCAGCAGCAGCCCTAGCAGGACCAGCAACGGCAACGCGGCGATATGCGAGGCTGCAACGACCCCAAAGCAGAGCGTCAGCAGCACGATCCTGGGGCGCCACTTCTTTCGCGGTCCTTGCATGGCGTGAGCCACACCGATGCAGGTATAAAGGCCGCCGAAAAATCCCAGCGCGGTCAGAATCTCAGGGTTCGGGGCGACGGAGGCTCGCAGCACATCCGGCGAAAAGACGTACAGGGCCAGCGCCGTATATCCGCCCAGGTTGCCAAAGAGTCTTCGCGTCACCCACCACAGCGCCCCGCCCAGAACCACGCCCGCCGCCATAAATGGCAGTCGTAGCAGTAGCAGAATATGTGTGAGCTGATGCCGAAGCTCCCAGGTAGAAGTGGGTGCGTCCAGCGTCTGAACCACTTTGTCTTCGGGCTTCCGGAAATTGTCGGCGAATCGCTCGAATTCGAGATTCAGGGTCAGCGGCAATCCCGCTACGCGATACGCCAGCACGCCGTCATGAATATTTCCGCATGTCGTGAAATACCCGGCCAGTGAAGACGGCCTTTCCCACATTTCGCGACCACATCGAGCATATTGATAGTCTCGCTCGGTGAGGGTCTGATGCTCCGTCAGCCAGAAAGCCTGCGCCAGAAACAGCAGCAAAAGCCCCGCCGCAACGCGCTGAGGAAGATTGAAACGAAAACGGCGAAGAGTCGCGAATCGAGAGGTCATTCTGACGGTAAGGGTCCTGACCCAGTTTACCGGAGCCGGGTCAGGGCCACTGATTTCTGGCAGAAAGTGTCGATTGCGTCAATTCTTCGTATTGGTGCTCGTCGCGGCCGCCCCGTAGTCGCCCTGTCCCAATTTGCGATGGAAGAGATCGAGAGCCAGGGTCATGCACTGGCGCGCCAGTTCCGGGTCATAGCGTGCGCCTTCGTCACGCAGAAACGCATGCGCTCCATTTACCTCGTGCCAGGTAAAGAGTGCACCGACCTCGTTCAGCCGGTTCAACACCGCCATGCGCCCCTCCAGCGGAATATGCGGATCCTGCCTGCCCCAGATCATCAATAACTCGCCTTTGATATCCGAAGCCCGCTGCAGCGAATCGTCGTTCATGCCCTTGCCCAGGCTGTGCTTGTGTATATCGGTCGCATAGAAGCAGACCGTCGCCCGCACATCGGGATTCAACGCGGCGCGATAGGCCAGGTGTCCGCCGATGCAGATGCCCATCGCGCCAAGCTGGCCGGTGCAATCGGGTCGCGAAGCCAAGTGGTCTAACGCGGCCCGGGAGTCGGCGTCGTAGCTCGCGAGTTCTTTGGTCGTCTTGAGCACATTCCCGCGATCGGTTCCAGCCTGGTTGTAGGGAAAGACCTCCCCGGGAGCCTCAAACTCGTGATAAATCTCCGGCATCGCCACAATGTAGCCGTGCCCGGCCAGCATCGCCGCCGTCCGCTGGATCGGCCCCGTGATCTGAAAAATCTCCGAATAAAAGACAATCCCCGGATACTTCCCCGGAGCAGCGGGACGAACAATATGCGTCCGCATGGGTCCCCACGCAGTGGTCAATTCAACCTGTTCCTGGACGACGATCATGGCTTGCATCCTCCACTTCTATTCCGCGCAACTACTCTACCAGCAAATCCCACGAACACTTCCACATCAGAACGATCCCTCTAGTGCTATTCTTTTTCAAATAAAACTAAATGGACCCCTAAATGAGCAACTTCTTAACCATTGGGCATTCCAACCATCCCATCGACCGATTCGTCGAACTGACCCTGCAGCACGGAGTCGAGGTCATTGTCGATACGCGAAGTTCCCCATTCTCAAGATACGCTCCCCAATTTGATCAACGGTCTTTTCAATCCTCGATCGAAGCGGTAGGACTAAAGTACATATACCTTGGCTCAGAACTCGGTGGCCGACCCGCCAATCCCGAATACTATGACGGCGCTGGGCGCGTAGTCTACGGCCGCCTGCGCGAAGACTCCCGATTTCAGGTCGCCATCGTTCGTCTCGAAACGGGTATCGCACGGTTCCGGGTCGCACTCGCTTGCGGCGAAGAAGACCCCGCCCATTGCCACCGTCGGCTCCTCATTGGGCGTGTACTGACTGAATCCGGCCACACCATGCTCCATATTCGCGGCGATGGACGCGTAGAAACCGACCCCGCCGTAGCCGCGAATTCAGGCAAACCTCTCATACAACCTCAACCCGCCCTGTTCGCCGAACTCGACGAGGATCAATGGAAATCTACAGCATCGGTTTTACCCAAAAAAGTGCCAGCCA
>Ga0302319_10018479_pt1 | contig 12715 bp, 14 predicted proteins | sample Bog_T0_2_FD_203319 | JGI IMG/M metagenome (GOLD analysis project Ga0302319, IMG submission 203319) | Peat permafrost microbial communities from Stordalen Mire near Abisko, Sweden - Bog_T0_2 | ecosystem: Environmental > Terrestrial > Soil > Wetlands > Peat | place: Sweden: Abisko, Stordalen Mire...
CCTTCCGTCAGGTAAAAGGTCGCGTCCTCCTGAACAATCCGGATGTCGCGGATGTGGTAGCATTCCGCCGGATCGAGGCTCGCGGCCAGGATCTGGTGGCCCAGATCGGCGGCCGTTCGCGGTTGGCCGATGGCGCACGCGGCGCAGGAGATCAGAAGGAAAAAAGGAATGCCACGAGGGGAGCGATTCACCTGAGGCAATTATCGCTCAGGGAAGCGAGATGTGGATATCGCCGCGTTGTTCCAGCTGTCCTGGACAGCCCGGCTATCGGCCGCTTTCGTCTCCGGACGCTACGCCGCTTTCGCGATCGGCAGGGGATTGACCCGCGCCAAGCCGAAACGTTCCAGGGTCCGGATCACCGGCCAGGCCGGATCGAACTCGCGCCCGCGCAGCGCAAAACGCGCCGACGTCGGATGCGCATGGTGGTTGTTGTGCAGGCCTTCGCCGCCGGTCAGCAAGGCAACCCACTGGAGATTAGTCGCCTGTTCGTCGAAGTTACGGTAGCCGATCACGTGCCCCAGGCTGTTGATCATGGAGTTCAGGATGACGTATAGGATCATATTCGCAACCCACATCCCCACACCCCACGCCCAGCCGAACATCGCGACGAAAATGGCCAGCCCGATGACGATTCCGTACTGCGTGCCGGGGATCCTGTCGAGCAGGTCGTTTTTCCAGTCCGGCGTGTACTTGCGAACGGTCTCCGGGTTTGCGGTCTCCTTCCGGTAGAGGAAGTAGTTACCCAGCAGCACGGTCCACAAACCGAAAATCAGAGGACTGTGCGGATCGCCTTCGGCATCCGAGAAGTGGTGGTGTTTGCGATGGACGGCCGCCCACTCGCGCGGGACGATCCCGGTAAAGATCACGAGGTGCAGATGCATCAGAAACCCCACGACAGGGTGCAACTCGAGACCCCGGTGTGTCTTCGTACGATGCAGAAAAATCGTGGTACAGAACACCGACGTCTGCACGATTACGAACGTAATGATCGCCATCCACAAATAATGCATTCAGACTCCAGTAGGGGATCTGCGCAAAAAACGCGCCTCGACCGATGACCCATCATATCAGACGCCGGGCGGACTGAAACGGGAGTTTAGTAAACCTGTGCAAACGAATGGCGTCCCGGCTCGGGGGAGAGACACGCGCGCAAGGGGTATGCCCAGCGGCCGTGGGCGGTACGCATGATCCCGTTGGTGGCCGTCGTCCAGCCTGACCGCGACGCCCCGCGCAAAGAGTAGAGTGTCAAACGGCGCGCGGTGACTTTATGCGCAAATCGACCTCCAGCCCCGCGTCCACGTGCATGTTCACCAGCGTGTCGAGCGAAAACCGGCTGATCTTGCCGCGATTCAGATCCGAAATGCGCGGCTGACTTACCTTGAGCCGCTCGGCGGCTTCCGCCTGGGTCAGGCTCTCCTTCTCAATAAACTTCCGAAGGGCCGTCATCATTCGGGACCGGAGTTGTAAATTGCGGGATTCGGCCGGAGAGAAGCCGAGGTCGACGAAGACGTTGTTGCTGCCCTTGGTGAACGTCGTTTTGCCGGTTGTCTTCATGATCGTCCTCTCACCGATATCGATTTCCGCATCTCCAGCAACGCGGAGTAGCGCTGCCTCCCAAGATCGAGATCGGCCTTCCGCGTCGTCTGAGTCTTCTTCACGAAACAATGAAGCACGTAAACGGCATCCTCGAAGCGGGCGACGTAGAACACCCGATACTCGCAGTCGCCGTGAAGACGAATCTCCATAACGCCCGAACCGATGTCCGGCATCGGCCTGAAGTCCGCCGGAACCTCGCCCCGCTGAACCAGGTCCGGTTGGTGCCCGGCGTCCGAGCGAATGTCCGCCGGTGCGGCACGTAACCGGGCCAGACTATCTCCCAGCCAGGTGACGGGCCGAAGGCTCAACACTTTCTGATTATACAAGCTTGGATATACGTATGGCTCCGTAGTCCCGACTGGCTGAGTCCGGAGTGGAGTTGCGTGCACCCATTTGTCCAGAGGGCTTTTGGCGGTTCACCGGACGTCTGGATGCGATTGCAGGCGGCTTACGATCTGAAAACGGCCGAATCGGATAAGAAGTCCATGCAGCGCGTTTCCCGCATCGTGCCTGTGAGGCGGGTAGAAGAAGTTCGCGCCTGAAGTCCGCCGGGGGCCGCGGCGACTTGATACGCAGGTTGACCTCCCGCCCCGCGGCCACAAGTATGTTCACCAGCGTGCCGGGCGATCTTATCCTTCATCGATTTCGAGTACTCTTGTTGACCATCTTCGATCTGAGAATCCGACCGAACGGGCCTCAGACCTTACATTCTGTTACTGCATTTTCCGCCGCGTACCGCGAGAATAGAGGTACCGGAGATATCGAAATGCACAAGTTCACAGTCGGTTTGTTGGCTCTCGTTTCAGCGTTGCTGGTTTCGGCCGCGCCGCCCGCCCCGGATGTCGTCGACGGCACGTGGACGGCATCCTTCGATTCGTTCGGCGGGTCGCAGAGATATACTTGGGAACTGGCGGCGGATGGCGAGAAACTGACCGGCAAGGTCATCAGCGAATATGGCGAACAACAAATCAGGGACGGCGCCATGAAAGGCAATAAAGTCTCCTGGACCGAGGTTGTGACGACCGACGGAAACCGCATGCGCATGAAATACGAAGGCACGTTGAAGGGCGATAAGCTGAAGCTGACGCGAACGCCGATTGACCAGACGGCGCAGGGCGGACCGGGCGGTCCCGATTTCGGACCGGGTGGATTCGGCGGACCGGGCGGCGGAGATTCGGCGACCGCTAAGCGCATGAAATAAGCCGCGCCGACGTCGAACCAGAGGCCGGCGGGCCAGCCTATCCCCGGGCGATCCACCTGTTGATTTAACGCTAACCGGAGAGGCAGCAACGGCAGGCGATTTATGCCGGGCTTTAACCGGAACCACGAAATTCGCCCGCGCTTTCCCCTAGGTTGACCAGGTTATTTCCATACGATGCTTCACTCCTGTCCGAAAACTCAGTCATGCCACAATGACGGCCAGTTGCCTGTTCAGGGTGAGACATGCGGGTCAAATGCCGGCAACAGGCGATAGTGTAAGTTGAACAGATGGAATTTCTCGCTACCGCTATTGCGAAGCACGGGTATTCCATCATCTTCACCGTCATTTTTCTGGAAGCTATCGGGTCTCCGGTTCCGGGCGCGCTGGCCCTTCTGATCGCCGGAGGGGCGGCAGCGCGGGGCACACTGGCGCCCGCCAACTGCATGGCATTCGCTCTTTCGGCCATGTTTTTGGGCGACACGCTGATGTACTTTCTGGGGAAATACACGGGCTGGTGGCTGCTGGGCGTGCTTTGCCGGGTCTCGCTCAATCCGGAAGCGTGTATCCTGCAATCCGCCGACTCGTTCTATAAGCGCGGACGCGTTCTGCTGCTGGTGGCCAAGTTCATTCCGGGCATCAATTCGATGTCGCCGCCGCTTTCGGGCAGCATGGGTATGCCGCCGGTGCAGTTCTTCGGCCTTGATTTCATCGGCGTCACCCTCTACATCAGCACGTGGTTCGGTGCCGGTTTTCTCTTCAGCGATTTTCTCACCGCGATCACGCGCGGGTATGCGGCCTTTGGCGAAGTGGTGCAGTGGGCGGTGGGCGCGGGAGTGGTGTTATGGGTCGGTTATCGTATTCGGCTGTGGATGGGCTCGCAAAGACTGCGGCCGGTGCGTATGATCAAGGCATCCGAACTGGCGGAGTCGGCTGGCAGCGTCATGGTGCTGGATGTTCGCAGCCACGGGTATTACGAGAAGCACACGAAGCGCATTCACGGGTCGGCGCGGCTGGAGCCGAACGCGATCGGCGAACAGGCTGCGGCCCTGCCGAAGGACAAGGAGATCGTGCTGTACTGCACCTGCGTGCGGGAGGCGACCAGTTCGCGCGTGGCGCGGGCGCTGGAGGATCGGGGCCTGAAAGTGTCCGTGCTGGAGGGCGGTTTCCGGGCATGGAAGAAGGCGGGACTGCCGCTGGAAGCCGTTCCGGAAGATGAAGTGGTTCCGCTGCCGAAGTTTGCGTAGTCGAGGCTGGCCGGAAGAATGGACGAGGCTGGGAGCTACGGAACGCCGCCGCGCCCCGGCTGGACAGCGATCCGGCCGGCGACAGGATCGCCTGCCCCACTACTTCACTGCTCGACTACTGTGGTGTAAGTCTTCCTCTTCTTCTTCGCTCCCGGCGGGTCCGGAAGGCGGTTCGGGTGGACTCGTGGCAGATCCGGGTCGGCCGGCGGCAACTCGGCCGGGGCGGGGAAGCGCCATTCCTCGGGGTTGGCCGGCGGCTTGAATTCGTCGGTGCTGAAAATGCGCGGTTGTTCGCCGGGCCCCGCCACCTCCAGCATCAGCGCCACGGTCTCCCGTGGACCCTGGAAATACGGAACCCGGATGGTGTGCATGCCGCCCGCCAGCCGTATGCTGCCCAGCCGGACAGTGGTGGAATGCACGCCGTCGTTATCGGCAATCAACTGGCCATCGATGTAGAGCATGGCGCCATCGTCCGACACCAGCCGGAACCGGTAGAGACCGGGATTTTCGATCCAGAACTTCCCCGAATAATCGATCGCGAACCATTCGAAACGCGTCGTGACTCCGGGAAAACCCATCAGGAAACTCTGCGGGGGAACGTTGAGCGACGTCGTGTAAATGCTGCCCTTCGGACGTAAACGATCCAGCACCTCAAGCGTCTGCGTATTATCCGGCAGATAGTAGATGTCGCCGCGTAATCCGGACGGAATCACAACGGTTGTGCCGAAAACGGGAACGGGTTCCTCGGCCGCCGCCGGCAGGATCAGCAGGAACGGAGCGAGCAGGCGCAAAAGGTGGATCGTTCGCATGTTCTGACGAGACTACGCACCACCTGGCCGAAAAGTTGCAATGAATCGCGGTTGCCGGCAAGGGAATCCGACGGAATCAACGCGGGGGTTTGTCTTAGAATGGATGGCATGGTCATTCGCATCGCTCTTTCGGCCGCGTTAGCCGTCACCGCCCTCGCGCAAACGTTGCCTGCGCCCGCCCGTGAAATTCCTCTGTATCCGGGCGTGGCTCCCGGCTCGGAGAACTGGCACTACGAGGAGCGCGCCTCGGGAACTCCCGACAAGCCGCAAGCGCAGAATGTTGTGCGGCCGGTGCTGTTGTATTATCCGGCGGACGCCTCCAAATCGACGGGAACTGCGATGATCGTGGCTCCGGGCGGTGGCTTCCGCACGCTGATGATGTCGTACGAAGGCGTCGACGTTGCCAAACGTCTGAACGAGATGGGCGTCGATGCGTTTGTCCTGAAGTATCGGACGACTTACGTTGCGCCTGCGGGGCAGGCGGCAAACGCGACGGCATCTGCAAACCCGCAGGCGTACCAGAATGTACGCGCGATGGCGGATGTGGACGGCCAGCAGGCCATTCGGCTCCTGCGTCAGCACGCCGCCGAGTACGGAGTTCTTCCCAACCGAATCGGCATGATCGGTTTCTCGGCGGGCGGCGGCGTGCTGGTATCGGCGTTGTATGGTCCCGCCGACGGCAGGCCGGATTTCGCCGCCGCGGTTTATGCGGCCGATGCCGGTTCCAAAACGCCTCCGGCCGGAGCGCCGCCGCTTTTCATCGCCGTGGCGGCAGACGACAAGTCGGTCGGCTACCAGGGTTCTATCGATCTTTTCGGCGCGTGGATCAAGGCGGGCGCGCAGGCCGAACTGCATGTCTTCCAGACCGGCGCGCATGGGTTTGCCAGGAAGGGCGGCGGCGCGGATCACTACCTCGACCGGCTGGAGGAGTGGCTGAAGGTGAACGGGTTGCTGACAAAGCCGGCGTCCCGGTAGAAGAGCACGGGCCGACGTGGGCGTCGGCCGCGGACGTGGGCGTCCGCCCCACCTACTTGATGCCGATCACCATGGAATCCGGCCCGACGAGGTGCTCCACGCGCGCCTCGCGGAATCCGGCTTCGTCCATCCAGCCTATGCAGTCCGCGCCGGTGTAATCGAATCCGCCGGGGGATGCGATCAGCATATTCAGGCTCATCATGAGGCCGAACGCGTTCCGCGAGCGGTCGTCGTCGATGATGGCATCGTAAACGATCAGCGCGCCGCCTTCCGGAAGGGCATCGTACGCCTTGCGAACCAGAACCCGCTTTTCATCCAGATTCCAGTCGTGCAGGATGTGGCCCATCATGATGACGTCGGCTGCGGGCAGCGGATCGCGGAAGAAGTTTCCGGGCTGGAACCGGACCCGGGACGACAGGCTATTGGATTCTACATAGTCTTCGAAGACAGGAGCGACTTCCAGCAGATCGAATCCGATACCGGTCAGATGGGGATTCGCGAGAGTCACCTGAACGATCAGGTCGCCCTGTGCCGTACCAAGGTCGGCCGCCGTCTTATAATTCGTCCACGGGAATTTGGCCGCGATCGCGAGGTTAGCGCCGCGGCTGACTCCCGTCATCGCCCGCAGAAATTCCTTCAGCCGTTCGGGGTCCGCATAGAGTATCGCGAATGTATCCGCGCCGCCGCGGGCCGACTCATTCTGCGGCTGGCCGGTTCGCAGTGCCGCCGTCAGGTGGTTCCAGGAGGGGAAGAGGCGATGATTCGCCATCTCCAGAATTCCGCCAATGTAGGACGGCTTGTGCTTGTCGAGAAAAAAATGGTGGAGGGAGTGTTGGAGTACTTGCCCACCTGCCGTTCGAGAAAGCCCAGTGCCACGAGTGCGTCGAGAAAGTCGCGCGAACCCCGCGGATGCAGACCGAGACGTCCGGTGAGAGTATCGAGATCCTGGGGATGCTTCGCCAGTTCGGTGAAGATCTCCATCTCGACCGCGCTCAGAAGCGTTTTCGAGGCCCAGAAGGCGAGGCCGGTCTGCAGGATGTAACCAGGGTCGGGTGCCGGCACGGGAGTCCACGCTTCACTCGGAAGTGCGCGTCACTTCGCTCATCAGCGCCAGCAGATTACCTTCGGTATCGCGCAGGAACGCCATCCACAGATCGTGGTCGGGCATCTTTGCGATCATGTGCGGATCAGCTTCGAACTGAGCGCCTTTCGCTTTCATCCCCGCCGCCGCTCCCTCGATGTCGCCGGTCTTATAGTAAACGATGGAACTGTGGGTCGACCCCGAACCTTCCGGCCGCGTCAGCATCAGTCTGATGCCGCCGCAGTCGAAAAAAGCCATGCCGCCGACTTCAAACAAGAACCTCAGACCCACAACGTCGCGGTAAAAAGCGACTGCACGGGCGACATCCTGCACCGTGATGGCGATCTGTCCGATCGATGCGATCTCTGCGCTCATAACCCCACGATTGTAGCGCGGCGCTACGTCTTGATTCCAGGCAATGGGTGCGGTAACACGCGCAGCCCTGCAATGCGGTAAGCGAGGATCAGCGCCCCGGCTGCGGGGCTGCGGCGCGGCGGTTCCGCTTCGGTGTTGCCATCCAGCAATGCCAGGGTGCGAAACCGGCCCAACAGGGTTTGGCTCCGGAACACGCCGCCGATCCAGCTTACACGAGCGGCAGGCCGCGCTTTCGCCTCTTCGTTCCAGAGCTGGCGCCGCACCGAACCCGCCAGCAGGGCGAGTTGTTGCGCGGCATTCCGAAGAATGTCCGCCGCTACGGGATCGCCCTCGCCCGCGATTCGGTCGACCGTCATCGCCATGCCGGCCACGCGGGACCGCGGCCAGTCGGCTGTGTAAAGGCGATGCAGCGCGTCGTTCGCATTCGCCGCGCCGGTCAGTTCGAGCAGCGCCGGAGTGAGCGCAGTCCTCGGCCCCCAGCCCTCGTGCTCGCGCAGGATCGAGCGAAACGCTTGCCTCGCGATGTCGAATGCGCCGCCCTCGTCGCCGAAAATAAAACCCCAGCCACCCGCCCGCGCCGATTCGCCCTGCGCATTTTCGCCGTACGCGATCGATCCCGTGCCCGCAATGACCACCAGGCCGGGTTCGCCCTCCGTGGCGCCGGCCCACGCAATTTTCGCATCGTGCGTGACGATGAGCCGATCGGCATCGATCAACTCGGCGAGCAGAGCGGCCTTGTCGTCCGGACCGCCGCTCATCCCCATGCATGCGGCGCGGAACCTCGGTCGCAATTCGGAATCCAGTCCGGCTCTCGCCACGGCCTGCGAGAGGCACTCCCGCATGACCCGCAGAAACTTTGCGCGGCCCTCCGACGCGCCGACGTGATTGCACGGCCCCGCGCTCACCCATCCGGCAATACGTCCGGACTCATCGCCAATCACCGCGATGGTGCTCGATTGCCCGCCGTCAACGCCGAGAAAATATTCGCTCATTCGATCTGAAGTAACCATGTATCGCCCTGGACGGCTACCTTTCTCAGGCCCCAGCGCGCGGGGTCGCTGTCGATATCGGACGTCAGCCAGTGATCGCCGCCGATGAGAAGATAATCGATACCGCGCGCTTTGACGGTCGCGGTTGCCAGACGCCTCAAGTCGCCGGGCTGCGGGTCGTCGAGTTTTTGAAGCCGGGCTCTTACGCGATCGATGCCCACTTCGATCTTCCACTGATCGTGCGAACAGTGCAGCTCGACGCGGTCGAGCGTTACTCGTTCGCCGAAATCCACATCGAAGTGCATGCCCGGATGGATCGGTTCCCACGATCGCCAGCGCGTCACCGGATTGCGGTCGAAAGCGAGGCCGATGTCCCACGGAAAAGACGACGCACTGAACCTCCATTTGGGGCCGGGCTGAATCTCTTCGCTGCCGAGGAAGAAACGCATCTCGCCGATACTCCAGATATCGCCGGGGCTTTCGGCGTCCTGCACCAGCCCGACGTGCGACATGGTGCGCGCGGGGAAAGTGTAGCGGAGATTCCATAGCGGCTGATAGTCGGGTTTAGTGGGCGTGTTCAGGATGTCCTGAATCTGTTCCCCTTCTGCCGAATAATAGTTCACCAGCACCTGGGTTTTCGTATAGGATTCCGCAACGGGGGACGTGCTCCAGACACCTTTGCCTTCCGGCACGAACTCGTCGAGCATCCTGGCGGTGAGCCACTCGCCATCGCGTTGGGCGAGGTAGCGATCCTGCGGAACGATCCCCAATGCCGCTTTCCAGGGAACAGTGGCAATCTGCCAGCCTCCGGCGGGCGCTCGGTACCTGTTGATGACTTTCGGCCACGCCAGTAACGCAGCCAGCATGATCAGAACGGCCTGCGCTTTGCGGGAAAAATCCAGCGCCAGCGCGATCCCAAGGGCCGCGTACGGCAGGCAGGGAATCAAAAAACGCGCGCCGATGTTCTGCGGATAGGTCGACAGAAAGAACACGCCGGCCAGCAGAATGCGACGTCCTTCGCGCGCGCGCAGGCTGAGCAGCGCCAGCGGAGTGAGCAGAAACGTCGGTCCGATCTGACCGCCCAGCTGTCCTTTCACGGTATCCATCCAGAACAGCGGCTTCAGACTGGGGAGATCGTAGGAGCGGAAATAGCGGCGGTATTCGTCTTCGAAAGCGATGTGCGTATAGGGATTCGGAAAGACGCGATTGAAAAACGGTGAAACAGGGTTGCCCAGCCACATCCAGTTTTTGATCAGCCACGGCGCGGCCATCAATACAACCAGGCCGGCGACAGTTGCCAGCGAAACGAGCGTTCGGCGGCGCGAGGCGCTTCCACGAACGGCCAGTTCCCAGAGTGCGATCGTGCCCGCATACGCCGCCGCGACAAAACCCGTATACTTGATCGCAAAACAGAAACCGGCCAGCAGACCGATCGGGATCAGCAGCGCGGGTCGCTTGTCTGCTTCCGATTCGCGCCAGATTTCGACCAGATAGAAGGTGGCGAATCCAACCGCGGCCAGCGCAACGTCGTTGTAGGCGCTGACGCCATCGATGCCCGCAAGCGGCGAGAGATACACCAACATGCCCGCGCACGCCCCGGCGTACGGCCGTCCGATCCGCCGTCCGTAGCTGAACAGCATCAGCGTCAGCGCGAACAGGAAACAGCAGTGCAGCGTAGCCGCGGCCGGGTGGCGTCCGAAGGAAAATGCGAACAGAAACAGCATCTCCATACCCTGCGATAGATTGCCGTACATGTTGGACGTCAGACGCTCGAAACCGTGCAGGCGGAAATAGCGATAGACGAGGCCCAGGTGATAAGCCTGGCCGTCGGGACTGGTTTCCGGCGCCATGCTGTTCGAGAGGTAGAGCAGAGCGTAAAAAGCGAACGGGAGACCGAGCAGCCATTTCCACGGGCGGGGCAGGGCATCGCCGCTTCCTTCTTTGGACACGCGTCCAAACTTCCAGCCCGCGGCCAGCGCTGCGATCCCGACCGCGGGGAATACCGGTGTCAGCGCCAGATGTGCCGCGCACAAAAAGAATACCAGGAAGCTCAGTATTGCCGCGCCGGTCATTCCGGCGAGCAATTCGTGTTCGGTCCCGCGCAGAACGATTCGCAGCCGCGCGAACAGCAGACGGCCGATCGACCAGGCCACTGCCGAGGTAAACGCCGCTCCGAAGACGACCGACAGGAAATACCGCACGTTGAATTCTAACAGGCTGCGGAAAAAAGCTACTGACCGCACATTCGCGGTCGCGGCTCAGAATTGCGAGCGCTGATTCCGGATCGGCTACCGATCCGCGCTGTGCTTTTATAACCGGGCGTTTGCTAAGTCATCCGTTTCATAAATCCGCTAACGTATTTCTGAGCACCGCCCCCTCGCGGTCGCGGCTCGCACGGTGCCGCATAGAGAGCCGCGACCGCCGCGAGCGGTATGTGAGGAGCCGGTAAGATACGTGCCCTCAATTCGGAAACGGTGTACTAAGCCGCAGACATAGCCCCGGCCAGTATCCCGACGGCCTCATCCACGTGCTGCTCGTTAATAATGTACGGCGGCAGGAAACGCAGAACCGTATCGTGCGTGCAGTTCATCAGCAGTCCGTTCGCCATGGCGCGGTTGGCGATTTCCTTTCCCGGAATCGCCAGTTCCACCCCCACCATCAGGCCGTAACAGCGCACTTCTTTAATAAAATCGAAGCGCTTGCCCAGGTCCTGCAATTGGGCACGGAAATAGCCGCCCACACGCCGGATCTGCGGCAGCAGTCCGTCCAGAATGTCGAAAAACTCCAGCGAGACGCGGGCCGCCAGCGCGTTGCCGCCAAATGTGGACCCGTGCATACCGGGCCGGATCGATTTTGCCGCTCTCTCATTGGCCACGATGATCCCCAGCGGAATCCCGCACGCAATCGGTTTGGCAGCCGTCATGATGTCGGGCAATACCGGCGGATCCACAAGCTGGTAGCCATAGTATTGGCCGGTTCTCCCGACACCGCACTGAATCTCGTCGAAGCAGAGCAGCGCGTCGTACCGGTCGGCCAGTTCGCGGGCGCGCCGCAAGAACGCGTGGCTGATCGGATTCACTCCGCCCTCACCCTGTATCCACTCGATGCAGATTCCCGCAGTCCGCTCATTTACAGCCGCCGTCAGCGCCTCAATATCGTCGGCGGGAACGAATCCGACACCGGGTATCAGCGGTTCGAAATCCTTGCGGTATTTCGGCTGCCCCGTAATCGAAAGCGCACCCAGGCTTCGCCCGTGGAACGAATTCTCCAGCGATACAATCCCGTATTTTTCGGGACCGATCGCGTGGCCATGCGCCTTCATCATCTTCAGCGCGCCTTCCATCGACTCCGTGCCGCTGTTCGTAAAGAACGTTCGCGCCAGGCCGCTGGTTTCGGCGATACGCTTCGCCAGCGGCCCCTGGTATTCGTTGTAAAACAGATTTGAAGTATGGATCAGACGCGCCGCCTGATCCTGTATCGCGGCCACGATGCGCGGATGATTCTGTCCCAGCGCATTTACGCCGATGCCGGCAATGAAGTCCAGGTAGCGCTTCCCGCCGATGTCCCACATATACGGCCCGTCGCCGCGCACGAGCACGATCGGATGACGAGAGTAATTCTGCAACAGGTACTGCGCTTCGAGTTCGACAACATTGACGGGTTCGGACATTAATTCGATGATACAGGCGCGGTGGGCGCCGCCGCCGCCGCCGTTGCGGGAGTCAAAGCCGCGGGGGTTGCCGTTACACGAACCGTTGCGGTTACTGCCGTGGCAGGCGCCGCAGTGCTCTGGCTCGTGCCAAACACACCCGCCGAATTGAGTCCGGCCACAGCGAGATTCGTCATGGCCTGAACAGCTGCGAGGAGGTTGGTTTTGTTGGTTTGTTCGCCGACCTGGCCGATTTCCCAGGCGGTACTCGCCGCGTTCAGCACCAGGTTCAGCTTCTGCTGGCCCGACTTCGGCATAGGAATGGCGGTCTCGACAGCCTGTACGGTCTGCAGGATCGCCGGAAAGGCGTTAAAAATCGCGAGAAAATTGTTCATGCCCCGATCTTAGAGAATGGGAAACGGCATCTCCGCAGGCCTCATCTGCAAATAATTGAAAAAAAGCCAAATATAGTTTTCACTTTCTTGTGACCCACTTGCAGAACTCACCCGAAACGGTCTTGACAAAGGAGCTCGAGTGCGCAGAGTTCCCGGTTGACGGGCAGTCTTGATGTTTCTCCCGCGGGACCGACGGCGGGCGGCGCAAAATGGCGCCTGGCGGGCTGTCGGCGGGCACGCCGCGACGTCGCCGTGGGGGAGGCTTAGCGGAAAAGCACTCACGAAAACCGGAATCCTGTAGTTAGCCGGGCGCGCTCATGCGCAGCCACTGGTCGACCGTCAGCGCCAGCACTCCGAACATCAGATGCGCCATCACCCTGGCTGCGCCGCGAACCCGGATC
>Ga0302319_10018480_pt1 | contig 12714 bp, 11 predicted proteins | sample Bog_T0_2_FD_203319 | JGI IMG/M metagenome (GOLD analysis project Ga0302319, IMG submission 203319) | Peat permafrost microbial communities from Stordalen Mire near Abisko, Sweden - Bog_T0_2 | ecosystem: Environmental > Terrestrial > Soil > Wetlands > Peat | place: Sweden: Abisko, Stordalen Mire...
ACCAAGTTCGTCGCGCGGGACGAGGACGGCGAGATCCATGTCGCGCCGATGTCCGGTGTTGACGATTCGGGTGTTCGGGCCGATGAAGTTCGCGACTTCTTCGATGGGCTTGACGGTGGCGGAAAGTCCGATGCGCTGCGGACGCCTGGCACCCTGGTCACCCACAAGCGCATCCATCCGGGCCAACGTCAACGCCAAATGCGAACCGCGTTTATCGTCGGCCATGGCGTGGATTTCGTCGACGATCACAGTGCGCGTGGTCTTCAGCATCTCGCGCGATTTCCCGGCAGTCATCAGGATGTAGAGCGACTCCGGAGTGGTGACCAGAATGTGCGGCGGCTTTTTCCCCATCTTCAGGCGTTCCGCCACCGGGGTATCGCCGGTGCGGACGGCGGTGCGGATTTCCGATAGAGCGACGCCGCGCTTTTCAGCCAATTCACGGATCTGCGCGAGGGGGATTTCGAGGTTCTTGCAAACGTCGTTGCTGAGAGCTTTGAGCGGAGAAACGTAGACGACGCGCGTCTCATCCGGCAGTTTGCCCGCGCGGGCCTCGCGCACGAGTTGATCGAGACAGATCAGAAAGGCGGCGAGCGTTTTGCCGGAACCGGTGGGCGCGGAGATGAGAACGTCATCGCCGGAGGCGATCGCGGGCCAGCCCTGAAGCTGGGGTTCGGTGGCATCGCCGAACTGGGCGTGAAACCATTCGGCGATGAGGGGATCGAAATCGCGTCTGGGCGTGAGCGGGGACAAAGGAGATCTCAGTACAAGTTTACGAACAGAGCCTGAGCTTGCACCGTTGCAGAACGAAATGCGACTGGGTCAACGACGATCGAGCAACGCTCGAATGTCGCGCTGCAGCGACTGAAAGGCAGGCAAGGAATTGAGCCGCGTGTAGTCGCTGATGTAATCCGGAATCCGGTGCACCCTACGATGAATCGGTAGGCGCGCGCGGCGTCTGGCATTTAAACCGCTCGCTTCGGTCAATGCATCATGCAGCACTCTCTTTGGATCCGGCAGCGTCTCAATCCGCAGGATATCCGGCAAATTGAGCTGCATCGTGCCATTCGGATTACCAGCCGCCGAACGAATTGCCGCTTCATCAATCAGAAGCCACGCCTCAGTCATCCTGACGGGCACGACCGGAACGTGAGGTCTCGGTGCGTTGACAACGTATTCGGCAATCTGCTCCCGCCTAAGGTCCGCAGGCTGGCCTTCAGCGTCCCGGTGAACAAACAATACATCGCAGTCGTACAAATCAATGACCGCCTTCAGCTGGTCGTCTGAACTGGGCTGGCGGGGGATACGACCCAAGTCTGCGCATTGCCCGACGGAAGTTACGTTGAATTGACGAAACGACCAGTCTATTATCGGGATGAGCACGGTATCGGAACGGCCATCCGCAATCAGCGTGTATTTCACTCAACAATCTCGGAAAACGGAATTTTGTATTGCCTGATATCCTCCCTGTCAATTACGCGCCGAGGACTCACCGAGTCTGTCAGTGAGCGCTTGGGAGGGTTCCCTTCCAACCCGGTATGTGCACGCAGCGAAACAGGGTTCAAATACGCCAGTAGTTTGCCTTTCGATATTGGGTCAGGGTCGCCGGCCCTGTCGCGCCAAGTACCACTGAGACCCCGAAGCCGGAGCGCATTAAAGTGCCGATCACCCTTTTGTAAACGGATCGGCTCAGCCATGACCAGACTGTCCTCGGGAACCTGCATGACGACCGACGGGGAGTGTGTGTTGATAATCACCTGGCGAAGCTGAGTGCCATTGCTGGTGCTCTCAGGCCCTTGCACGTCTGTGGTGAGGCCTCGCAGAAGCTCGATGATTGCCGGTATCCTCTCGGGATGAATTCCGTTCTCTGGCTCCTCCATGCAGATGACGCCACTTGAATCGCGATCGATGGACAGCACCGTGAGCGCAAGGAAACGAAGCGTGCCGTCGGACAGCGCGCGCGCCGGATAAGCCGTTCCGTCACGCCCCGTAGCATAAATCGTCAAGAGCTGCCGACGCTCATCACGATCCACGTAAACTGACCGCACGTCGTCAATCAACTCAGAAAGCTGGTTGGCCACTTCGGTGTAAACAGCCGCCTGCTCGACTTCAGACTCGCCGGGCGCATTCGCGAGATGGTACAGGGCGGATGGGAGGTGTGCGCCGTCGCTGGATAATTCAGCCGGAGCGGTGAAGTTGTCGGGTTCTCTCAAGGACGAAGGCTCAAGCTGCAGCAAACGCCAGGATTGCATTTCTCTCTTGACGAGCGTGGCAGTGGGCGATTCAGCTGAATTCGCAGCGGACAAAACCGTGCGCGGAAGGTTGGCTGCCAGGAGAGTCTGCGGCTTACCGCTGCTCCCGCCATCCTGGTGGACCTTGATCTTTCGGTCGGGACCGACACCGTCCATCGAGATGTACGACGGCGCCCTTCTCGAATTCAACACCATCTTGTTTCGCCAGGCCCGCGATGGACGAAAGGGCAAGTGCTGACTCGCCTCTCCAAGCGTTATGTGCTTAAGCTCTTCCTTCACAAGCTCGAGGGAACCCGGCGCCCGGGCGCTTTCGTCACGCTTATAGCGCAACGTAACCGCGTACTGGACGAAAGTGGCGCTGGCATTCGCCTGCTGCCCCAGATCATCCGTCCCGCTCTTTGGAATGATCATCTCCGCCTCGAAGCTCATCTCTTCATCGAAATGGTCCCCGACGTGATGAAATAAACCTCTGATATCTCCGCTCTTGGCGCCTTGATCCCTTACCGAGAGGGCTGCGTCCAGAAATGTGCCGTTGGCAAGCTTACTGAGAAATACGATTGCGTCAAGCAAGTTGGACTTGCCTACTCCATTCGCCCCCGCGATACAGGTGAACGGCCCAAAGCTCACGTCGATATCGACGAGATTCTTGAACCCGGAAACACGAAGACGCGTTAACATCAGAATTAAGCATATCCTGCCACGGTCACCTGCCCGAATCGGTTCGTAATCGAACTTCGGACGTTTGCGAAGCACCGGGCACCAGCGAAAGAAGTCTTAAAGTCGCTTCCGAATTCCTGGATGGGCGTCGACTTCCCTGGCGGTGGCACGCCGTACTTGATTGTCCGCGTCGAGCAGCGCGGCGGCCTTAAAAGACTTGGACTTCATTAGACCAACAGGCATTTGTTACCGGCAGCCACCACCTGCGAGCCGTTGTCGCGCGCGTGCTTTCGCCATAATCACGAGGTGCTCAAGCTGTACGAAGTCGTCCAACTCCGCCGCTTCTTCCCCCGAAAGCGAGCCGTTGTGCTGTCCCTCGATCAGTTCGCTGACGCGGCGCTGGTTATCCTCGGACGGCCGGAAATTCAGCAGCGCCTCGGGCGTGGCAGTCGACGCAATAAGATCGATCAATTCACGGTAAACGGGGGCTTGTTGCGCTCATCGAACCTCCTCTATCATTAATAACGCGAATTTACTTATTCGAAGGCGTCCGCTGAAACCCCACAATATCCTTATACGCCTCCAGTGAGTTATAAACAATCGGGCAATAAGTGGCCCGGTCGATCATCTGCCACATACGGCTTTCAATCGACCCTTTGCCCCTCACCAGATGCGGAAAATTCCGGCAGGTATCCGGACGATCCTCATAAATCGAACAATCGTTCCCGTTCAGAAAAATGCATCCCGTCTCCGTCCGTCGCAAAATCATCTCATCGTCGAATGCCGAGGCCGTGGTGTAAGTGCTCACGAACTCCTTCTCGCTCATTCCCATCTTCCGCGAGATCCGCGCGGCGTCGCGCTTGGTGATGTCCGTCTCCGCCACCTTACAGCAGTTCGCGCACGCCCGGCAATCGATCTGCTCCTCAATCTCTTCCGCCACGCGGCGGAAACGCAGGTCGGAAAAATTGTGCCGCTTCAGATGCTTGCGGAACCGCTCATTCTCCGCCAGCTTTTTCGTGCCAAGGCGGTCGATCTGAACCAAATCTGTAATGGGTGGCGGCATCGTCCCCTCCAGCGTAGCGGATCATGCTGCGAGAATAGACAAAATGCCTGAAATCGTCCAAGCCGATCGCGGCAACACTCCTTCCAACGCCCGCTGGAACAGTTCGTTCTTCGGACACCCCATGGGTCTCTCCACCCTCTTCTTCACCGAAATGTGGGAGCGCTTCAGTTACTACGGCATGCGCGCGCTGCTCATGCTCTTCATGACAGCAACCGCGGCGAACGGGGGCCTCGGCTTCCCTACTTCGAAGGCCGGCTCCATCTACGGCCTCTACACCGCACTGGTCTACCTGGTGGGTCTGCCGGGTGGCTGGATTGCAGACCGCATTGTCGGCCAGCGACGCGCCGTCCTGGTGGGCGGCATCATCATCGCATTCGGACATTTTTCCATGGCGATCCCGCGCCTCGACACGTTCTACCTCGGTCTTGGCCTGATCGTCATCGGCACCGGACTTCTGAAACCGAACATCAGCACCATGGTCGGCGCCCTCTACACGCCCGAGGACGCCCGTCGCGATGGCGGGTTTTCCATTTTCTATATGGGAATCAACATTGGCGCCATGATCTCACCGCTCGTGTGCGGCTACCTGAGCCACAAGTACGACTGGCACTGGGGCTTCGGCGCGGCGGGCGTCGGCATGACGCTCGGGCTGATCCAGTACGTGGCCGGCGGCAGATTCCTCGGTGCGGCCGGTTTGACTTCATCCGGAACCGAGGCGGATCTCAAGTTGTTCCAGCGTGGACTGGGTCTGTCCGCGGTTCTCATAGCCGCCGGAAGCGTGGCCGCGCTGACCGGGGCAATGTCTTTCTCCGCCGAAGGAATCTCGGATGTCTTTGGGGTCTTGCTGTTCGGCATCGTCGTCGCTTTCTTCGTCTGGCTGTTCGCGGCCAAGGGCTACACGGGCGCGGAGCGCAATCGATTCTGGGTGATCCTGGTGCTGTTCATCGGCTCGGCGCTTTTCTGGTCGGCGTTCGAGCAGGCCGGCTCCACCCTGAACCTCTTTGCCGAGCGCAACACCAACCTGCATGCCTGGGATTTCCCGCTATGGGGACCCTTTGTGGCCGAATACTTCCAATCGCTGAACTCTGTCTTTATCATTGCGCTCGCGCCTGTTTTCGCCTGGATATGGATCGCGCTGAAGCACCATGAACCCTCGAGCACCGGGAAGTTTTCGGTCGGCCTGATTTTCGTGGGGCTGGGATTTGCGGTCCTGATCCCGGTTGCGCGCGGAACGGCGGTCAGTCCCTGGTGGCTGACTCTCACTTACCTGCTGCACACGATCGGCGAACTTTGCCTGAGTCCGGTCGGCCTGAGCGCGATGACGAAGCTTGCCCCGGTGCGCATCGGCAGCCTCATTATGGGTGTCTGGTTCCTCTCGATGGCCGTGGGCGATTATATCGGCGGACGTCTTGCGTCGGTCTACGAAACCTTCCCGCTGCCGACGCTGTTCGGGATCGTCGCCGCCTTTTGCATCGTGGTGGGTGCGCTGTTCGTACTCCTGCTGAAACCGATGAAACGCCTCGCCGGAGGAGTGAGTTAATGAGCGAACCGACACCCCTCTGGGAGCAATACCGCGACCAGTTTCCCGTCACGAAGAACCTGGTCTACCTCAACCATGCCGCCGTCTCCCCGCTTTCGCGCCGCTCAGCCGAGGCCATGCAGGGCCTCGCCCAGGACGTGCTCGATTTCGGCAGCAATCACTACCCGCAGTGGATGGCCGCTTACCAGGGCCTGCGCGACGCAACGGCCCGACTGATCAACGCCAGCCCAGCCGAGATCGCGATGGTCAAGAATACGTCGGAAGGCATCGCCACGGTCGCCGTTGGCATTGATTGGAAACCCGGCGATATCGTGGTCGCGTTTGAAGAAGAGTTCCCGGCCAACTTTTACCCGTGGAAGCGGCTGGAAGCGAAGGGCGTCCAGATCCGCTGGCTTTCGATTTTCGACGACCTTGAGCGCATCGATGAAGCCGCGAAGGGGGCAAGGCTGCTGGCCATCAGCTACGTCCAGTACCTCAGCGGCTACCGGGTCGATCTCAATGCCATCGGTGAAATCTGCCACCGCCGGGGCTGTTTCTTCTTCGTCGACGCCATTCAGGGCATGGGAGCTTTCCCCATCGACGTGCAGACCTCACACATCGACGCCCTCGCTGCCGACGGCCATAAATGGCTGCTGGGACCGGAAGGCTGCGGCGTCCTCTACATTCGTCAGACAATGCAGGATCAGATCGAGCCGGTCGAATTCGGCTGGACGAACGTGGCCAAATACGCCGATTACTCATCTCGGGATATGAGCCTCAGACAAGACGCTGGCCGCTACGAGTGTGGAACGCTAAACACAATAGGATGCTTTGGTTTAAGGGCTGCTATTGAACTTTTACTTGAAGCTGGAATTGAGCGCGTAGGCCCGGCAATTCAGAGCTTGGCCGACCGTATTTGGGACGGCGCGCGCGAGTTGGGCTTCGAGACTCTGGGCCGGCGATCCCCCGCCACTGGCGCGGGTATTGTCTGCATCCGAAAGCCCGGTTTTGAGAGTCCTGTACTGGTCAGCCGCCTGCGGGAGGCCGGGTTTATCGCGGCGCCTCGCCAGGGTTGGGTTCGCATTGCACCGCACTTCTACATCGCACCCGTCGAGATCGAGGCACTGTTGTCCGAACTGCGCAGATTGACAAATCCTTAATCTTCGGATGTGCCGTTTGGGTTCGCATTGCAGTCTAATTGAGACATGGCAAATTCACAGTGGGACGCTGGGTTGGTCGAATCCGGGTTAGGACGTAGGGACGTATTCCGTCTCGCCGCAATCACAGGCATAGCCTTCTGGGCTGAGTCTTATGCGTTCGCGGCATCTGATTTCTGGAACAAGAAGAAGCCGTCGGAATGGACGGAACAAGAGATTCAGGAGTTGAGGACGAAGTCACCCTGGGCAAAAAAAGTTGACGCCGAAATGTCGGGTGGCGGCGGTGGCCGCGGCGGCGGTGGCGGCGGACAAGGTGGCGGGGGTGGCGAAGGCGGCGGCGGTGGGGGCGGCGGACGCGGCGGGGGCGGCGGTGGTGGTGGCCGCGGCGGCGGTGGTGGCGTTGCACCCCCTGCCGGTGGTGGTGCAGCGGGACCGACCCTCGAAATCATCTGGCAGAGCGCGAAGCCAATTCAGGACGCTCATCCCCTGACCCTACCCTCAAAGCTAGACAACCACTACATCATTTCCGTAACTGGGATCCCGCAAATGACCCTGAACATGGCGATGATGGGAGGCCGGGGCGGCGGTCGCGGCGGCAGCGGATTTGGCGGCGGCAGGCGCGACGAAGGCGGTGGCAGACGGGGCGAAGGCGGTGGAGATGCACCTCCCTTTGCAGCCCCCGGCAGTTCTCAGGCAGCCGGCGGCGACGGAAGCGCTCCGGCAGCGCCCGGTCCTCCCGCTGATCCGACCGCTGGCCTGAAGCGTGGCACCACCCTGCTGGTAAAGGGGAAAGCCCCGCAGAACTCGGACATCGTGATGGCGATGAACAACAACCAAACAGTTCTCTTCGCCTTCGCGAAGGACGTCTTGGCCCTCAGCCTCCCCGACAAAGAAGTGGAATTCGACATCAAACTGGGCGGCATGACGGCCAAGGCCAAGTTCACCCTGAAAGACATGATGTATCACGAAGAACTGGCGCTGTGATCCGGCGCTCTTAAAAGCTGACGGCTGAAAGCTGATTGCTGAAAGCTTCAAAAAAGCGTCGGTTGATCCTCAACCGGCGCTTTTTTGCGTTTCGCCCGCAAGGGACTCCCCACTACGCCCAGAACCTGGACGCTCCGCAACGCCTCCCGGGGCACAAATACCTTCTGATTGTTGGAATCCGGCTCCGGCGGTGTCACCGTAATTCCGGCGGCTTCCCAGCTCAGAAGGTTGTTGGGAAGCACCCCGTCCATAACCTCGCCGTCCAGGAAAACCATCCTCACCCAGAGCCCTTCCAGCTTCGGACGGTTCAAAAAGACCCGCGACGGCTCCGGGTCCCCATCAAAATCTTTCACGAACGCGACCGACCGGATTTCACGGTAAGGAAGGAGCGCCAGCGACCCATCCGGCCGCAGCAACTCCAGAGCTTGTGGCTGTAAATAGCTGAGAGGATTGACGAAACCCGTCAGGGTCTCGCGATCCAAGCGCCGCACTACTACCTTCTTGGCCGTCGAACCCGCCATCAGCGCCCCCTGAAAATGTCAAATCCACGTCAATTAGCCGCTACGTTCGCGTTAGAAATGATTTAAACATTTTCGGGAATATTGTATCATTGCTCGGAAGGGATCATTTGCCAATGGTACGTAACGGAAGCACGGCTGTGTCGCCGATCTCCAGCGGAATCAGAGACTTTATCACCTTTTGCCGGATGGAAAAGGGCCTATCCCGGAATTCCCTCGATGCCTACGGGCGCGATCTGGAAAATCTGCGCTCCTTCGCCGAGCCTCGCACCGGCGGCGGCTTGCCTGATGCTGAACTTCTGAATACCTACGTTAACCAGCTGTATAAAAACAACTTAAGCAGCAGATCCATTGCCCGGCACCTGAGCAGCATCCGCAGCTTCTTCAGCTTTATGGTCACCGAAGACAAGCTTAAGGAAGACCCTACCGGCCACCTTTCCAGCCCCAAGACCTGGACCACCATCCCCAAGTTCCTGAACCGGACGCAGATGGAAAGCCTGATCGGCGCTCCCGACGCCACCAAGCCGGTCGGCTTGCGGGACCGTGCCATGCTGGAACTGCTTTATGCCACAGGCATTCGGGTAAGCGAATTGATCAACCTGCAGCTTTCGAACGTAGATATCGGTATGGGGCTTTTGCGCGTCACGGGCAAAGGCAACAAGCAGCGCATCGTGCCGGTCAACGCCGTCGCCCTGGCGATGGTCTGGCGGTATATGGAAGAGGCCCGCCCCGCGCTGTTGAAGAAGCGCCAATCGTCCTGTCTTTTCATCACCGGACGGGGTTCCGGCATGACGCGCCAGGCCTTCTGGGCGGCCATTAAACTCAACGGCAAGAAGGCTGGAATTTTCCACAACCTTTCGCCCCACATTTTGCGGCATACTTTCGCCACGCATCTGCTGGAAGGCGGCGCCGATCTGCGCAGCCTCCAGGAAATGCTGGGCCACGCGGACCTTTCCACCACGGAAATCTACACCCACGTAGTTCGCTCGAGACTGCGCGATACGCTGGACAAGCACCACCCGAGGGCATGACGATGAATCCCTTCGACAGGAGCGCGCGATGAAGGAGCGCGAGAACAGGAAGCTATGAGCGACTACATGTTCGCGCTCGAAAGCCACCTCGATGCCGCCCAAAACCGGACGGTGGCGGAGATCCAGCGGATCGCCACGGACGCCGCCATTACCGTGTGGCTCTCCGGCGGCGCCATGCGCGATATGCTGCGCGGCGCACCCATTCGCGACCTCGACTTCACGGTAGAGCGGGATGCCCTGAAGATCGGCAAGGCCTTAGCCCTTGCGCTTGAGGGCCAAATTACGGAAGAGGACAGCCATAAGCGCTGGGTGGAACTCGAAGTTCCCGGCGGCCTCCGGGCTTCCGTTTCCAATGCCCGGACGGAGAAGTACCCGAAGCCCGGCGGCAAGCCGCACATCGCGCCCGCGACGATTCACGAGGATCTTTCGCGTCGCGACTTCACCATCAACGCGATCGCATTGTTCCTCAACCGCGGTGCGAAAGGGCTCCTGGTGGACCCCACCAACGGTCAGGCCGACCTGCTCAACCGCGAGCTGCGCACCACGAATTCCATGGCGTTCTACGACGACCCTTCGCGCGTCTTCCGCCTGATCCGCTTCCGCCACGTGCTCGGCTTCGACATCGCGCCCCGGACGCAATCGCAACTCGACAACGCCGTGCTGGGCGACTATCTGCACCCGAACCCCACCGCACTGGCGGCCGACCTGCGGGCGCTCTCGTCGCACGAGTCTTCCGTGGGCGCCATCGAAGATCTGGACCGTCTGGGCCTGCTGAAACTGATCAGCCCGGCCCTGACCGGGGCGAAGCTCAACACTCAGGGACTGGCCCGGTTTGAAAAGCAGGCGCATTCGATCTTCCCCGGCGGCACCGAAGACGGATGGCTGGCATTCCTGGCCGTCCTGCTGGAACCGCTGACGGCGAAGGAACGATCCGCCGCTCTGGCGGCACTCGCGCTCCCTGGCGCTGAACTCAAGACCTTCCAGAGGCTGGAAGGCGCTGCCAAGAAGCTGGAATCTGCGTTGAAGGCCTCCACGATTCACAAGCCCTCTCAGGTCTGGGAAGCGCTCAAAGACGCAGGTACGGCCGAGGTCCTGCTGGTGGCCTATGAGTCCGCCCTCCGCGTGGTGCAGGATCGCATCCGCGCTTACTACCAGAAGTACCTGCCGATCGCGCAGGAGATTACCGAGGAGCAGGTGGTCGCCGCCGGGCATAAGCCGGGCACTCCAAGGTTCGATAAGGCTTGGCAGGCGATGGTGGTGACAAGGCTGAACGCGCGCCCGAAGAAGGTAGAGCCGGAGCCGGAACCGCCGCCTCCGCCGCCGATGTCGATGGGCCGGGGCCGCCCGCCGAAGGCTTAAGCGGGAGCGTAAGGTCGGGTGAGACTCGATGACGCACAATTTCACCGCTGCGGATCTGGCAGTTCCTTCGCTCGGTCCCTGCCAGATCGACTCGCCCCTCCTGCCGATGCTGAACCAACGGCAGAGGACGTTTCATAACGTCGACGAGGAAGATCGCGTCCTTTTCGACGATACACTTTCCGGTGTCATCGGGCGGAACCTGCCGGCCGATCGGCTCCCCGCCTTCGAACCCGCGGGGCCGCGCCGTAAGATCTATTTCGATCCCGCGAAGATCCGTGCCGGCATCGTCACCTGTGGCGGCCTCTGCCCCGGTTTCAACGACGTAATCCGAAGTCTGGTGCTTGAGCTGTACAAGGGCTACGGAGTGCGGAAGATCTGCGGGTTCCGCAACGGCTATGAAGGCTTCATCGGGCGCTACCGCCGCCCGGTGCTCGATCTGACTCCCGACAGCGTGGCGGGCATCAACGAACAGGGAGGCACGATCCTCGGCACCTCGCGCGGCGCGCAGAACCCCGAGGAAATCGTCGATTGTCTGGAATCCATGGGGATCGACATCCTGTTCGTCGTCGGCGGCGATGGAACTCTGCGCGCTGCGCAAAAGATCGCCGGCTGCATCGCGGCGCGCGGCAGGAAGATTGCGATCGTGGGCGTACCCAAGACCATCGATAACGACATTATGTTTATCGATCAGAGTTTCGGCTTTCAGACCGCCGTGGCGGAAGCCACCCGGGCCATTCGCTCCGCCCATGTAGAAGCGGAGTCGTCCTCAAACGGAATCGGGCTGGTCAAGCTGATGGGCCGGCATTCGGGCTTCATCGCCTGCTATGCTTCGCTGGCCGTGAGCGTCACCAACTTTGTCCTCATACCGGAAGTGCCGTTCCGCATGGAGGGCGACGCGGGCTTCCTGAATCTGGTGCACCGGCGTCTCGAAAGGCGCGGACATGCGGTAATCGTGGTTGCGGAAGGGGCTGGTCAGGAACTTCTTGCCGCCGCAGCCGGGTCAGCCGCCGCCACGGACGCGTCCGGAAACGTGAGGCTGGGAGACATCGGCGTCTACCTGCGGCGGCGTCTGATCGATTACTTCGCCGGAATCGGTCTGGAGTGCAATCTCAAGTACATCGATCCGAGCTATGAAATCCGCAGCGTACCGGCGAATCCGTTCGACAGCGTCTACTGCATTCGCCTGGCCCACAACGCGGTGCATGCGGCAATGAGCGGCAGAACGGAAATGGTAGTGGGGAGGTGGAATGGCCGCTTCGTCCACGTCCCGATCCCCATGGCCGTCCGCGAACGGAACCTGGTGGATACGTCCGGAGATCTCTGGACCAGCGTGCTCGAAGCGACCGGGCAACCGCGCTATATCGGGTAGAAGGCGCTGGGGGAGCCTACCGGAAGTCTCCACACTCAGTCCGCCCGTTCGCGATTGGGACCAACGGCCCCGGCTGGACCTAACCCGCCAGCGGATCCCAGACGGTGCGAAGGTCCAGTACAAAGCCTGCTACAGGGCCTTCACCTGTCATGGAATTAACTCCTGTAAACAATTCGGAGTCGCGACCGGGCCGGTAAACCTCCACTGTCCGCTGTTCCGGATCGATCATCCAGCCGAGTTTCGCGCCATTGGCAATATATTCCCGCATCTTGGCCCGCAGGGCTGGCAACCGGTCCGAATGAGAGCGAAGTTCGATGACAAAGGCAGGGCACAAATGCCAGTAGCTGTTCCGGCTTCCCTCGGGGAGTTTTCGAATGTCGTCCTTCGACGTCCATGACGCATCGGGCGACCGCCGTGCACCGTCCGGAAGCAAATAGCCCGTAGATGAGTCGTTCGCAATGCCGCGTCCGTCCCTGCGTGCCCAGCTACCCAGTTGCACCGCAATTTCCAGATTCCTTGCACCGGTCGTCGAATAGTTTGGCGGCATGACGATGATTTCGCCTTCGGCAGTCGTTTCAAAAAACAGGTCCGGATGCTCGGCGCAGAAATCCGCGAACTGCTGGTCGGTCATCGGTGGCGCGGTCAGCGTCGCGGGCAAAAAGGCTTCGTCGATCGTGAACGGCATGTTCGTATCTTATCGCAAACGGGGGACGAGGAATACGCTTTACTGCGCTAACCCTGCAGGCCGAGGCCTTTCATCAATTCCATAACAGCGCGGGACTTTGGCATTTTGACGTACAGGCAATCG
>Ga0302319_10018481_pt1 | contig 12714 bp, 11 predicted proteins | sample Bog_T0_2_FD_203319 | JGI IMG/M metagenome (GOLD analysis project Ga0302319, IMG submission 203319) | Peat permafrost microbial communities from Stordalen Mire near Abisko, Sweden - Bog_T0_2 | ecosystem: Environmental > Terrestrial > Soil > Wetlands > Peat | place: Sweden: Abisko, Stordalen Mire...
TGTTGACAGCGATGAACTTTGTCAACTATTTGGATCGGTATATTTTGCCGGCCGTGCAGGAACAGATTAAGGGGGAGTTTCATCTCTCGGATAGCCAGATTGGGTCGCTGACGCTTTGGTTTTTTGTGGCGTATGTGCTGTCGTCTCCGCTGACGGGGTGGCTGGGAGATCGGTTCCCGCGCAAGCCGATGATTGTGGTGGCTGCGCTGATGATTGCGGCGATGAACTTTTGGACGGCGGGCGTGCATAGCTATCTTTCGCTGAATTTGCGGCATGCTGCTTTGGGGATTGGCGAGGCCAGTTTTGGAATTTTTGCTCCGGCCCTGCTGGCAGATTATTTTGCGGATGATCAGCGGAATGCTGTGCTGACGATCTTCAATGTGGCAATTCCGGTGGGTGCGGCGCTGGGATATTTGTCGGGTGGAATGGTGGCCGCACATCACGGATGGCGCATGGCGTTTATTGTGTCGGCGATACCGGGGGCTCTGATTGCGCTGCTGATTCTGTTTTTCATGCGCGAACCGCAGCGGGCGCAAGCGAAGGATCGGAAGAAGGTGGACAAGGCTTCGGTGATTTCGCTGCTGAAAAATAAGGCGTATCTGTGCTCGATCATGGGGTACGCGGCGGTAACGTTTTCGCTGGGTGGGATTTCGTGGTGGATGCCCTCGTTCTTGAATCGCCTGGATGGGCGGTCAATGGAAGAGGCGGGAACGATTATGGGTGGGATCACGGTGGTGTGCGGGCTGGGTGGAACGGTGGTGGGAGGACTGTTGGCGCAGTGGTGGTCGAAGAAGACTTCGAAGGCGCTGTACCTCGTGCCGGCGTTGAGTGCAATTTTGGCGGTGCCGCCGGCGGTGCTGGCTTTCTTTGGGCCGAAGACGGTAACGCTTCCGGCGCTCGGTGTGGCGGTGTTCCTGGTCTTTCTGGGAACGGGGCCTGTGAATGCGGCGACGCTGAATGCGGTGCCAGCGCATCTGCGAGCGACGGCGATGGCGGGGCAGTTGTTTGCGCTGCACGTCTTTGGCGATGCGTTTTCGCCGAAGCTGATTGGGATCGTGAGTGACCACTCGAATTTGAGATATGGGTTGGGGATTACGCTGATCACGTTTGTGGCGGCAGCGGTGATCTTCTTTGTGGGGTCGAGGTTTGCGCCGCCGTTGACGCATTCGCTGGAAGGTGCGGCGGTTTGAACTGGCACGGATTGCATCTTCTGCATGTATCGGAATTCTGGCGCGAAATTATTCGAACCTTCGCGTGGCTACTGACACTCATCTGGGTGCTGCGAACGTATGACGCCATACATCTACTGCCTACGTTGCCGGACCTTACCGAGATCGATTGGGATACGCTGCCGGAGGGTTTGCCGACGCTGACGGTGGTGGTGCCGGCTCGCGATGAGGCAGAAAAGATTGCGGCGACGTTGGATGCTCTGATGGTGGCGGATTACGCGGGCCTCAAGGTGCTGGTGGTGGATGATCGGTCGACCGATGGGACGGGCGCGATTGTGGATGCGTATGTAGCGGAGTATGCGGTGCGGCGGCCGGGGGCGCTGAGTGCTATCCACATTACGGAACTGCCCGAGGGGTGGCTAGGAAAGACGTTTGCGTTGATGGTGGCTACCGAGAATAGCTCGTCAGATTACTTGCTGTTCACGGATGCCGATATTTTATTTTCGCCGTCGGTGCTGCGGCGCGCGCTGGTGTGCGCGCAGGAGACGCAGGCGGATCACCTGGTGGTGATGCCGACGGTGGAGGTGCGATCGAGGGGCGAGGGGATCGTGCTCGGATTTTTGCAGGTGATGAGTTTGTGGGCGGTGCGTCCGTGGAAGGTGCAGGAGCCGAAGGCGCGACGGGATGTGGCTGGGATTGGGGCGTTCAACCTCGTGCGTCGCGATGCGTTCAATGAGATTGGCGGATGGATTCCGCAGCGGCTGGCGGTGCTGGAAGACATCACGCTGGGGAGGCGCATGCGGGCTGCGGGGATGCGGCAGCGAGTGGCGTTCGCGCCCGGCATGGTGCTGGTGCATTGGGCCAAGGGGGGGCATGGACTGCTGACGAATATGACGAAGAATTTGTTTTCGGCATTCGGGTTTCAGCCGGCGTTCGTGGTGGTGGTGTGCGTGTGGATCGGCGTGTTCTTTTTGCTGCCACTGGCGGGGCTGGTGTGGTGGGGAACGGTGGTGCAGGCACTGGTGATTCTATGCTGCATCGGTGCGCAGTATCGAGTCATGGGAGAAACGAGCAAGATTGATGCGCGGTATGCGTGGCTGTATCCGCTGGGCGCGGTGGCCATGATATTTGCGATTGCCAGGTCGATGGTGGTGGTGCTGCTTCAGCGTGGTGTGATGTGGCGAGGAACGCTCTATCCGCTTCGGGATTTGCGCACGCACAATAGCCCGTTTGTCTGGGAGCGGGAGGCGAAGAAGAAGCGGGATGAAGAAATTCGGGTGAAGCGGGTGGTGCGGAAGCTGGCGGCGCGGGCGGACAAGGCTGGAAAGAACAAGTAACTGCAAAAACCCACGGCACATGGGGCGAGCGTTCACACGCCTCTCTACTGCTTCGCGTGGCCCTCCCGTTTGCCGGGATGGAGATTAGTTTGCCTCGGGCTTAAACTTCGACTAGTTGCTTGCCGTAGCGCTTTTGCACGTATTCGTCGAGGATGACCTGGAACTCTTCTACGATTTGGTCACCCTTCAACGTGGTGAAGAGGTGGCCGTCGACGTAGACGGGTGCCTTGGGTTCTTCGAACGTGCCTGGAAGCGAGATGCCGATGTTGGCGTGCTTGCTCTCGCCAGGACCGTTTACGATGCAGCCCATTACGGCCAGCTTGAGTTCTTCGACGCCGGGATATTGCTTCTTCCACTCAGGCATGGATTCGACGAGGTAGTTCTGGATGCGTTCGGCGAGTTCTTGGAAGTAGGTGCTGGTGGTGCGGCCGCAGCCGGGGCAACTGGTGACTTGCGGCATGAAGCTGCGGATGGAAAGGGACTGCAGGATCTGCTGGCCGCAGCGGACTTCTTCGGAGCGATCTCCGCCGGGAGTTGGGGTTAGCGAGACGCGGATGGTGTCGCCTATTCCGGCGAGGAGGAGCGGTGCGAGGCCGGCGGTGGAGGCGACTACGCCCTTCATGCCCATGCCGGCTTCGGTGAGGCCGAGGTGTAGGGAATAATCGCAGCGGCGGGCGAGTTCGGTGTAGACGTCGATGAGGTCGCGGACGCCGGAGACTTTTGCGGAGAGGATGATCTGGTCGCGGCGGAGGCCGTAGCGCTCAGCGGCAGCAGCATTGTCGAGAGCGGAGACGACCATGGCTTCCATCATGACGTCGCGGGCTTCAAGGGGGTGGGGGAGTTTGGAATTCTCGTCCATCATCTTGGTGAGAAGAGCCTGGTCGAGCGAGCCCCAGTTGACTCCGATGCGGACGGGCTTCTGGTGCTTGACGGCTACTTCGATCATGGTGCGGAAGTTGTCGTCATCCTTGCGGCCGATGGAGCAGTTGCCGGGGTTGATTCGGTACTTGGCGAGCGCTTCGGCGGTGTCGGGATACTTGGCGAGGAGAAGGTGGCCGTTGTAGTGGAAGTCGCCGATGATGGGTGTGGTCCAGCCCTTGGCATGTAATTGCTCGACGATCGCTGGGACGGCTTGGGCCGCGGCATCGTTGTTGACGGTGATGCGGACCATCTCGGAGCCGGCGCGAGCGAGGGCGGCGATCTGCTGGACGGTGGACTCGACGTCGGCTGTGTCGGTGTTGGTCATCGACTGAATGACGACGGGAGCGTCAGAGCCGACGCGGACATTGCCGATGGTAACGGGAACGGATTTTCTGCGGTGAATGGCTGGCATACACCTTAGATTTTAGCAGTTTAGGGGACGTCTACACGGTCATACCGCGGTACGCGGTCGGAGTCGGCGATGGATTCGGCGGAGGTTTGTTCGCGATCGTCTTCACGCTCAAGCAGTTGACGGGCTTCGGTGAGGGTGAGGAGGGTGCCATCGACCGAGAATTCATATTCACCTGCGTTTTCGGGGACGTGGAAGACGGATTCGACCGTGTGGCCGTGACCGCGGAGGAGTTTGACGATGAGATCGGTATCAATCATGGCGAGAGTCCCTCTAAAAGTAGGATGCCCACTGCGGATCGCGACGTCATCCGAGGCAGGATTTTCTTGGCGGGAAGGGTAGCACGTTCAGAGGATGGCTGGCCGGATCGCGTTCAACCCCAGGTGAATTCGATGGGGGTGCGGATGTCGGGGTGAAGGCTTTTGTGGACTGGGCAGGTGTGGGCGGCGCGCTCGAGTTTCTGCTGATTCTCCAGGGTGATCGCGTGAGGAATGTGGATCTTGACGGCCAGACTTTTGATCATGCGTGGGGCAGAGGCGGTCATCTCTTTTTCGACGGTGGCGGTGGTGCCGGCTATGTCGAGGCTCAGGGTACGGGCCATGATGCCCATGACGGTGAGCATGCAGCTGCCGAGGGCCGTGGCGACGAGGTCGGTGGGGGAGAAGCTTTCGCCGCGACCCTGGTTGTCCTTCGGAGCGTCGGTGTTGAGTTCGGTGGAAGAGGGGCCGTGGACTGCTTTACAGTGCAGGTCTCCCTGGTATTCAACTTGAATGGCTACCATGATGTTTCCTTTGACATGGATATAGTCTAGCGTTCGCTGAATAAGAAGCAAATGAAGCTTTATGTATCATGTGGTCACAATAGTTTTCGTTGGTCCCTCCTTATAGCCGAAATGAAGGAGACACCTCGAGGCACACCCAGCGTCGCAAGAGCAAGTACGCCTTGTGCCAGAGAGTGGTGTCCGTCGAGGCCGATGCACGGTTGAACCGGAGGTCTGCAACATGAAGCGACGTCAAATGATTCTCGGGTCCGCGCAGCTCGGGTTGGTCTCGGCTTTAGGCTGGACGGGCACTTCCGTGATTGCAGGTGTCGCGCGACGAGCGTTGGGACAGTCCGCAACATCCACTCCACGCGCTCTGCCCTCGGCCGATCAAATTGCGTGGCAGGATCTCGAAGTGGGGATGTTCGTACACTTTGCGCCGAACACCTGGCAGGACCTGGAGGGCGATGACTTGACTACGCCGCTTTCCGCAATCGATCCGAAGGGCTTGCATACCGACCAGTGGGCACAAACCGCGATCAGCTTAGGGGCAAAGTACATCGTCTTTGTGGCCAAACATGCGGGCGGTTTCTGCATGTGGCAGACGAAAACTACCGAATACAGCATACGGAATACGCCGTGGCGAGGCGGTCATGGGGATGTGCTCTCAGACACCGCAGCATCGTGCCGTAAGTATGGGCTGAAGCTGGGAGTGTACGTGTCTCCGCGCGACGATCATTTTGGGGCGAAGACGGGTGGAATCTGCAAGACGCCGGAGCTCCAGGTCCGCTATGACGCAATGTATCGTGAGCAGCTGACAGAAGTGCTATCCCGCTATGGGGAGATGGTTGAAATCTGGTTCGATGGATCGACGGCAACTCCCGTGAGCGACCTTCTCACAAAATATCAACCTCATGCGATGGTGTTTCAGGGTTCCTCCGCGACCATTCGCTGGGTGGGCAACGAGGATGGCTTTGCGCCGAATCCCTGTTGGAACGGCATTGATCGCGCCGAGGCGAAGACTGGTACCGCGACCTCGCTGAACAGCGACCCCGACGCAGATACATGGATGCCGAACGAGGTCGATGTTTCCATTCGCCGTCCCGACTGGTTCTGGAGCACAAAGAATGAGAGCAAGGTGCTCACTATTGATCAGTTGCTATCCGTGTACTATCGCTCCGTCGGGCGAGGAGCCCAGTTGTTGCTTAACATCCCCGCGAATCGCGACGGCCTGCTTTCGGATCTCGACTGCGCCAGAGCAAAGGCATTTGGCGTTGAGATAGAGAGGCGTTTTGGAAAGCCGTTGGCCAGGACATCCGGCCGCGGAGCGCAGCTAACGTTAAAGTTTGCCGCCCCAACGCGGGTGGACACAGTCGTTCTGCAGGAAGACATCGCCTACGGGGAACGTATCCGGCAGTACCGCATTGAAGGTCGCGCCAACGGTATCTGGCATGCGCTCGGGGAGGGGACGTCGATCGGTCACAAGCGCATTCAACCTGTCGAGCCGATGACCGTGGAAGCGCTGCGGATTGTGACGATTCGAACCGTGGGAACACCGATCTTCCGGAGCGTGGCCATTTTCCGCACAGGCGTCCCGCCGCCGCCAGACTGGAATGCTGCGCCGCAAATCTGGGCAGCAAACCTCGTTGGCGATTGGAGCCACAACACCTTTTCGATTGACCTGACCTCCAAGATCGACGCCGCAACACAGTATCGCCTTCGATTTGTCGCCGGTACGGGAAGTGTCACGGGGTTTCAGAATTTGGAACTCAAACTGCACGACGTCGACGAACCGCATTTCATAAAACGTGTCCCGGGAAAATCAGACGAGTTGATACTCGACATTACCGGCGTGGCAGAGACTGTTCGAGTGAGCGGACAGGTAGAGGGATCTGCCAGCGGAGAGATCCTGTTGCAAAAGCTTTGAGCTACGCGATCGCCACCGACACGCGTGACGCCACCTATGTCTTCCTCGCCGGATTATTCACGGAGGGCCTTCGAGGCGTGACCGAAATATTCGAATTTATATTTGAGATTTGGGCTCGACATTCCGCGGCAAGTGGTAAATATCAATTGCGTTTTCTCCGAAAATCGCGTCTGTCTCATCATTGCTGAAGTTCTGAAAATATTTCCTTAGAAGTTGAAACCACTCAGAATAACCTGTCGCGAGCAAGCTGACCGGCCAATCGGATCCGGCCATCAGTCTGCTCGGTCCAAAGACTTCAACGCACACATCGAGGTAAGGGCGCAGTGAGTCTAGCGTCCAAGCATTCCACCTGGCTTCGGTCGCAAGACCAGACACTTTGCAGACGACGTTTGGCCGCAGTCCCAATTCCCGGAGATTCGTTCGCCAAGGCTCAAGTTCGTCTTTGGATATCTTTGGTTTGGCCGCGTGATCCAGCACGAATTGTTGGGAGGGGTGACGATCAATGAAGCGGACAGCCTCCACCAGTTGGTGCTCCTGGATAAGGAGGTCATAGGTAAGGCCTAGTTGTTTAAGCTGGCTCACTCCTGAATTAAAGCGCCCACCCTCTAGAAATTCGTCGGGCTTATTCTGGACGATCTCGCGCAACCCAACGAGCCTGTCGGAATGGTCCAGTGCGCCGAGAATATCAATAAGTCCTTCGTCTTCAAGCGGAGCCCAGCCAACGACACCTCCGATGATTGAGGTCTCTTGTGCTAAGTTGAGCAGCCACGATGTCTCTTCAAGCGTCTCCCGTGCCTGCACCACCACGGTTGCATCGATAGCTGCAGCCCGGAGTTCTAGCCGGAGGTCTTCGATCAGGAAGTCGCGGCGCAGGGCCACCATCTCCTCCCCAATCCATCCATAGTCCGCTGAAGAATATCGCCAAAGATGATGATGTGCATCGATGCGTCGACTCGGCTGTGGCGCACGTGATTCCGGAGTTGAAGTTGTACGGGCAGGGCTGTCCATAAGCGTTCGACTAAGCCGACTCCAGGATGATGTTCGAATAGGGAGTGGTGTCTGCGGTCCGAATGAGTCCGATCGCGGACGGTACACGGCGCTTAAAATCGGTATGCGGCTCGTACTGAATCTTCGGTACAAGCGCTTCGAACGCACTCAAAGTCTCAGCAGACGCTCCGTTGCGAAACTCGGACGCCATCCAAGCATTACCCACGACAAAGTTCATTGTGATGGCTTGGAGGACGTTGAGTACCGTGGGAATGTCGTCGACCAGCGTTAGATCAATCGTTTCGATCTGCGGCCAGAAAGGGAATCCTCGATCAGCAATCACCAGGGTGTTGGTATGACGTACGCGGCTCAACAACGAATTGATGTGCGGATTCAGAATGCCGGACTTTAGCATAAATTCCCTTTGCCCAACTTAGTTGATTGCACGCGTTCGGTTGACCAGTATTCCGAGCGTTTCAATGTGGATCACCATCTCTTCACCGTCCCGCAACCATCGCCGTCGCGTCCGCCCCGGGTCCACCCTGCCACGCTTCGCCTGCCGGAAAGCTGAAGCGCTCAAGCGACTCGGGCAGGATTTCACAGCTATATCCAGCGTCTTGCGGCACTAAATAATGACCTCGGCGGATTACCACCGGATGCCGGAAATGTTCATGCAGATGATCCACGTATTCGATGACACGGTCTTCGAGAGAACACGATACCGCCAGGAAATCAAAGATCGCAAGGTGTTGAACATATTCGCAGAGTCCTACGCCGCCGGCATGCGGGCAGACTGGAATGCCGAACTTTGCCGCCATCAGGAGAATCGCCAGATTTTCGTTAATGCCCGCAACGCGGCAGCTGTCGATTTGGCAGACGTCGATGGCCTTTGCCTGAAATAGTTGCTTGAACATGACGCTGTTGTGACAATGCTCTCCGGTAGCGATACGTGTCGGCGCAGCTTCCCGGCGGATACGGGCGTGCCCTAGAATGTCGTCCGGACTCGTGGGCTCTTCCATCCACCACGGGTGCACTTCGCCCAACTGCAGCGTTCGCCGAATCGCTTCTTCCACTCCCCACTTCTGGTTGGCGTCGACCATCAAGCGGCAGTCCCGTCCAATTTCCTCGCGCATGAGCAGAGCACGTCGCAAGTCATCTTCCGGTGTGCCACCCACCTTTAGTTTGAATTGAGTCCACCCATCCGCCAATCCTTCCTGGCAGAGACTGCGGACCTTTTCATCACTGAATCCGAACCAGCCTGCTGAGGTTGTATAGGCCGGGTAGCCATGTTCTTCCAGTAGCGCCAAACGCTCTGCCCGTGCTGGCGTTCCAGCTTCCAGAATCTCCAACGCTTCCGTAGGGGAAAGCGCGTCCGCAATGTAACGAAAGTCTATGGCGGCGATGATTTGTTGCGGTGTCATCTCTGCGAGGAGTTTCCATACCGGCTTACCTTCCGCCTTCGCATAGAGATCCCACACAGCATTGAGGATGGCGCCGCATGCAAGATGGATCACGCCCTTCTCCGGACCCAGCCAACGAAACTGCATGTCCCCAGTCAGTTCCAGATAAAAACCGTTAAGATCGGAGGTAATTGAGTTAAGCGTGCGGCCTTTGAGGGACCTTGAAAGATACTCGATCGCACTCACGCAAAGTTCAGTCCCTCTGCCGAGCGTGAAGGTCAACCCGTGGCCTTCGAGTTCGCTGTCTGTCTCTAAAATGCAATACGCTGCGGAGTAGTCCGGATCCTTATTCACCGCATCCGACCCTATCGCATTGCGTGAGGTAGGGAAGCGCAGATCGATGACCCGCACGTCCGTTATCGTGATGACTTCCAAAGCTTCCTCGATGGTTCAAAGGCCCAAAAGTAAAGGCTAAGATTTGTGGATGTCGACAGTTCTGAGTAGCACGATTAGTCTAGGGTTCTTCACGATAGTTCGTCAATGAAACACGGCGTGCCGAGGGGAATTTCTGCATCGATTCCGTTCACTCGTCTTTCGCAGGTGGTATGTTCATTTCATATTCGACTGAGAACTACTTCGAGCAGCAAAACTCACGAACGGCGACACGGACAGTGTCAGCAAGGATATTACGCCGTGTTTGATCTAACAGATAAGCGTGTCGTCGTCACTGGTGGAGCTAGCGGCATTGGTTACGCGATAGCCCAACTCTTCGCCACTCAGGGCGCGAACGTTGTTATCGTCGATCTCGACGCGGCAAAATCAAACGCCGTCGCCGCATCTATCCGCGAAGCGGCAGACGCAAGGACTGCCTCGTTTGCCTGTGACGTCGCCTCAGCGCAAGGCGTCGAGTCAACCTTTGCTGCGATTGGCTCACCGCTGGACATCCTCGTAAACTGCGCAGGCCTCGCGCATGTTGGTAACCTCGAAACCACTACTCCCGAAGACTTCGAACGACTCTTCGCCGTTAATGTTCGAGGTACTTATCTTTGTATGCAGGCTGCCATCAAGTTCATGATTGAGGCGAGGAGTGGCGTGATCCTCAACATGGCCTCGGTCGCCGCCACCGCCGGTCTGTCCGACCGCTTTGCCTACTCCATGACGAAGGGCGCCGTTCTTTCGATGACCCTCTCGGTCGCAAAGGATTACATCGGTCATGGTATCCGCTGCAACTGCATCTCGCCGGCGCGTGTGCACACTCCCTTCGTCGACGGCTTCGTCGCCAGGAATTATCCCGGCCAGGAAGCCGAAAAAATGAAAATCCTCGCTCAATCCCAACCCATCGGTCGCATGGGTACACCCGAAGAGATTGCTAAGCTAGCGCTATACCTTTGCTCTGACGAGTCGTCGTTTGTTACGGGTGCCGATTACCCGATCGATGGCGGTTTCTTCAACCTTCGCTGACGGAATCTTCTGGAGAAACTGTGGACCTGGGACTCAACGATTGTGTGATCGCCATTACGGGGGGGGGAGCAGGGATAGGCGAGGCGATTACTCGCGCCTGTGTTAGCGAAGGCGCAATCGCGGTGGTTATAAGCCGCGCTTCGGACAACGTAAAGACCTTCCTCCGCGAGATGAGAGACGAACCGCGCTGCGACTTCTTCGAAGCTCATCTTGCCGATGCGGAACAATGCAGTTGCGCAGTGGACTACATCCGCAACAAGTATGGTCGCCTCGATGGCCTCGTGAACAATGCAGGTGCCAACGACGGAGTAGGTCTGGCGAGCGGCAGTCCCGATCGCTTTCTCGAAAGCCTGCGCCAGAACTTGCTGCATTACTACTCAATGGCGCACTACGCGCTGCCCCTGCTGAAGGAGGCCCAAGGATCGATCGTCAACATTAGTTCCAAGGTTGCGCTCACAGGTCAGGGAGGGACCTCTGCCTATGCCGCCGCCAAGGGCGCGCAGTTAGCGCTCACTCGCGAATGGGCTGCGGAACTTCTGCCCTTTGGTATTCGCGTCAACAGCGTTCTTCCGGCCGAAGTCCTTACACCGCTGTACAAGCGTTGGCTCGACACCCGCGAGGATCCCGCCGGCGCCCTCAAGGAGATCACCGGCCGCATCCCCCTTGGTCGTCGGATGACGGAAGGATCCGAAATTGCTGCGATGACCGTTTTCCTTCTGTCATCGAAGCAGTCCGCGCACACCACCGCCCAACACGTCGTAGTCGATGGCGGATACACTCACCTTGATCGCAGTCTGACGTAATGAGTATGGGTCCCTTCTTACGATCATTTCACTGATGGATCTAAATCTTGAATCCCCGATGTCCCGGCCCATCATCAACGAGAGAGACGAAGAAGCAGGGAAGCATGCCGGGGAAGGCTGAACTTATAATCGTTATCGATCTTGCCGAGATTCCTTCCAGACCACACATCGTGCGCTTTCCAGCCATGTGCGGCGCCAGCTTGATCGAGATGCAGACTGATACCACGGAGAAAGGTCTCGTCTTCTCCGAAGTTGAAAACCGCAAGCGCGACGTCGCCATTGGAGAGCGGTCGCGACCAGATCTCAACTGGACCCTCTGCATAGATCCGATCCGCCTGCTTACCAAGAGCATCCTGATCGATTGCGATGACATCTCGATTAGTAAGGATTGAGGTGACTTCCGGCGTGAGTTTGCTGAGATTATTTCCAGCCAGCAGCGGCGATGCCAACATCGCCCACATGCCCATGTGAGTTCGGTTTTCATCTTGTGTCAGCTTACCGTTCCCCACCTCAAGCATGTCGGGGTCATTCCAGTGGCCGGGACCGGAAAATTTGGCGAGGCCTGCCTGTTCTCGGCCAATAAGGCTAATTCGATCGAAGGTGGGATTGATATCCCCCGTGGTGCGCCACGAATTGCCGCCGACCTCTGGCGCCCACTGCCATACGGAATCAAAGCCGTACTGGCACAGGCTGAAGACCATGGGACGCCCAGTCTTGAGGATGGCTTTGTGCATCTTCTCGTAGGCGGCGCGCATGAGTTCGTTCTGCTTCAACTTGTCGCTGGGAGCCAGCTGATTCATGTAGCTGCGGAAACCGCACAAATCATATTTGAGGTAGTCGATGCCCCATGACGCGTAAAGGTCGGCGTCCTGTTGCTCGTGTCCCAGGCTTCCCTCAAATCCGGCGCATGTCTTATTCCCGGGAGAGCTGTAGATGCCTAACTTGAGGCCCTTGCCGTGTACATAGTCCGCGAGCGCCTTCATGTCGGGAAACTTGTCGTTGGTGTGAAGCACACCCTGGGCATCGCGTTGACCTTCCCATGTGTCGTCGATGTTCAAATAGACATAGCCTGCATCGCGCATGCCGGAGGAAATCATAAGGTCCGCAGCCTGACGAATGTCTTTGTCCGTCACAGTTGTCGCGAACCAATTCCACGAATTCCAACCCATAGGCGGGGTTGTTGCCAGTGGAGCGGCGGATTGCGCTTGTGCGAGATTAGACGGGGTAAGCGCGAAAAGGGCGACGAGATAGAGTAGGGCGGATCGCATGAGACACTCCTTGGTTTACGGCAACCGTGCCTTGGCTTAGGCAAGAACATAATACTCATCCGGGAGGGCCTGTAGCGACGCAAGACACGGAGTCTGAACTTAACGCCGTAGTTTGGGCCAACGCGGCCCGACCAAACTGCGATCCTGATGCAGCGGTCACTGTAGCTCCTACACGTGGACCTTATCCGCGCGTGAGCAGAATCCGAAATCTCTCGCTCCTCCAGCAACGGAGCTATAGTGTCAAAGAAGGATGATGCAGTTTGGTGAGTGTG
>Ga0302319_10018483_pt1 | contig 12713 bp, 10 predicted proteins | sample Bog_T0_2_FD_203319 | JGI IMG/M metagenome (GOLD analysis project Ga0302319, IMG submission 203319) | Peat permafrost microbial communities from Stordalen Mire near Abisko, Sweden - Bog_T0_2 | ecosystem: Environmental > Terrestrial > Soil > Wetlands > Peat | place: Sweden: Abisko, Stordalen Mire...
GCTGAACAAGCGAGATTACCTGAGATTCTCCCTCCCAACCCGCCTAGCCAAATTCCGACAGCAGCATTTTACCCGCCGGTAGTTGCGCCTCCAGAAATCGAAGTGACAGCGCCGAGCGTGCCGCTGTCGCACTATGTCTGGATACTTCGCCGGCATCTTTGGAAAATGCTTGCCTTTGTGGCCACCTGCTCGTTGGTTGCATTCATTGTTTCTGCAAGAATTCAACCAATCTATCAATCCACAGCGACTATCGACATCGATCTCGCTGCCCCGACTGGAGTCGTTGGCCAAGGCGCTGTCAATTCTGCCTCATACGAAGATCCGGACATCTTTTTCACCACCCAGATCAGACTGATTCAATCGGATGCGGTGGTGAGGCCGGTGGCAGAGCAGTTTCATCTCATTGGTGGTGAGACAAAGCCGAATAATCCTAATTCCCTGGTCGATCAATCTCTTGCGAGCGCTCCTGTTTCATTGGGAGGGCTAAGCGTAAGTCGACCAGCAAACACTTATCTGCTGTATGTGAGTTACCGTTCACACGATCCTCGACAGGCAGCAGACATTGCCAATGCTGTAGCGAACTCGTACCTCGCCCGAACCTATGATTTGCGAATTCGGTCTTCAGCGGGTGTCTCCTCTTTCATGGAGAGGCAACTCGATGAGTTGCAAGCGAAGATGGAAAAATCAAGCCTGGCTCTGGCGCAATTCGAAAAGGAATTGGATGTAGTCAATCCTGAAGAGAGGACCAACATTCTTTCGTCTCGCCTTCTGCAGTTGAACGGGGATTACACTACTGCTCAAGCCGAAAGGATCAAAGAAGAATCTGATTGGAATGCCATGAAGTCAGGTTCACTGGACGCGGCTGAGATCTCCGCGCAAGGCGGCAACCTGGCGAAATTACAGGACACGCTCAATTCAGAGGAATTGCACCTGGCCACCCTGAAGGCGACTTACGGTATAAGGCACCCGGAATACCAAAAGGCAGCCTCGCAGCTTGCTGAGACTCAGAGGCAGTTTGACGAAGAGCGCACTACAGTCAGCGACAAAATTGAATTGCTCTACCGCGAAGCCGCAAGCCGCGAACAAATGCTGCAGCAGGCCGTTACTGAAACCAAGGCGGAATGGGACACGATCAATGCGCGCTCCTTCGAGTATCAGCAGTTAAAGCAGCAGGCTGATGCGGACAAGGCTTTATATAACGAGTTGACCACCAAGATCGAAGAAGCCGGCATTAATGCAGGCTTCAAAGACAATGACATTCGGCTCGCCGATCAGGCGCGCCCGTCACCGTACCCGATTTACCCAAACAGAAGCCATAACCTTTTAATGGCATTTCTGCTCTCAAGTTTTCTTGCCATTGGTGCCGTAATTCTGCTGGATGCGCTCGACACGACACTGCGTGACCCGGAAGAGGCGAGCCGGTTCCTCGCTGTCGATGTGATTGGGACATTGCCATTGGATCGTGGCCTTGCCCAACTCCCGGACATTTCAGAATCGGACTCCGGAGAACCTGCGCAGGCAAGAGAAAGTCTTGCGGTTGGCAAGGGAGGCGACCGCAAGAAAGGTGGATACTATCGCTCCATCTCCGGTTTTGAAGAAGCTGTGCGTACCATTCGCAATACCATTCTCCTTTCAGACTTCGAGCAGCGCTTGCGCTCAATCGTGCTCACGAGCGCAACGCCCGGAGAAGGGAAGACAACGCTGGCGGTGTATCTTGCAGTCGCCAATGCCGCGCGCGGAAAGAAGACACTCCTTGTAGATGGTGACCTTCGTCGACCTAGTATCCACGCAAGATTTGGCTTGTCGCCACGAGAAGGTCTCTCCAGTATTCTGACCAGTGAGCTGGCGTGGCGAGACGTGGTGATTCAAGTAAAAGATCGACCCCATTTGTATCTGCTGCCCTCGGGACCAGGTTCGCATCGTGCTGCCGACCTGATTGGTCCCCGTCTTGCAGAATTACTGGATGAATTCGCAAAGGAATTCGACCTTGTGATTCTTGACTCGCCCCCTCTTCTCGGTTTTGCAGAGTGCCTGCAGATGGCGAATGCGGCAGATGGAGTGCTAATTGTGAGCCGAGCTGGCGAGACCAAGCGAAAAGCTGTCGCTTCCGTAGTGTCTGCGCTCCAGCGTCTTCGTGCCAACATTATCGGCGTCGTGCTGAATCATGTCACCCATGCAACTTCCGAGGGCGGGTACTCGTACTACGGTCAGGACCGCTATCAATACTACACAGAGCGAAAAGATTAACGGCATCGCACGACTGCTCGCGTCTGTGACATGACGGTGGTTAGACGCCGGTCACGTGATGCTGAAGATGGTCGAAAAGAGTTTGACGATCGATTCCAATGAAGGACCAATACGCAGCCTCCGATCCACTGATTCAAAGAGAAGTGCCCTGTCTGCGTTCCGACAGAACCCGAACATGAATTCTCATCACAGGTTCGCGGTCATACAGGTTGGCGCACGGATGCACTATGCCGTTCCAGCGTTACTTGCCCAGGCAGGAATGCTGGAGGTTTTCTATACCGATATACATGCCGGTGATTGGCCGGTCCAGTTAGGGCTTTCATGGTGGCCCAAGCCGATGCGGCCGAAATCAGTGCAGCGCCTTTTGGGAAGACGCCTTCCCTCGATTTTGGCCCACACCACCCGAACCGTTCCGTTCGCGGCGATTCATAGCCTGATGACAAACTCTGACATTGAACCGCCAATGAGACGGGCACTCATCCGTGATGGATTCGGTGCGGCGAATGCGCTTTACACCCTAAGCAATGGCGACATCGAAGTTGTACGGGAAGCGCGAAAGGCCGGTCTCTTTGTCGTACATGAGCAGATTCTTAATCCCGACGTCGGACGGATTCTGCACGATGAACGCGAGCGGTTTCCGGGCATCGAGCCTCAAGAATCGCTGGAACGAATTGCGGCCGATGAGCGCCGAGACATTGAGCAGTGGGAGGAGTCTGACCTGTTGCTGGCGCCATCGAAGTTCGTTCGTGAGGGAATGATACGGATGGGCGCCGACGCGGACAAGATAGCAATTGTGGAGTACGGGTTGCCGAAGGAATGGCTCGATATTGTGTCGGAGCCCGTACGTGGACGAGTTCTCTACGCAGGCACCGTCGGACTTAGAAAAGGTGCCCACTATCTGGCGCACGCGAAGAGAATGCTCGACGCTAGAGGTGTTCAAACGGAAGTTCGAATCGTTGGGCCCGTTCATTCGTCGATTGTTGAGCACTCCGCATTCCAAGGACCGATCTATTGTGGCCAGGTTCCACGAACGAGAATGGCTGAAGAGTTTCGTACCGCGGATGTCTTTGTTCTTCCGACAATTTCCGACAGTTTTGCCTTGGTCCATTTGGAAGCGCTGGCATGCGGCGTTCCGGTAATTACTACGCCCAATTGCGGAAGCGTCGTCCGGGATGGCGTGGATGGGTTCATTGTCCCGATTAGAGACGCGAAGATGCTGGCGGAACGAATTGAACAAATCTTGAGCGATCGCTCTTTACGGGAGCAAATGTCGCAAAACGCCAAAGAGCGCGCAGCGCAGTTCACCTGGGAACTCTATGGCGAGCGGCTATTATCTGCGGTCTCAATGACAATTCCACACCGAACTGCGGAAATTCATGTTTGAATTCTATCTTTGGGGTGTATTGATCATTTGCATCATCGGATTGCTGGTGGCGCTTGGGATCACCCGTGACTGTTTTCACCCATTGATGATTCTGCTTCCGATGATCGTAACCAGTTATTGGTATATACCTTGGTCCCTTGCTAAGAGCGGATCGCTCGATAGCTTCTTGGATTTTGAGCAGCGAGATTTTGTGCAGACAATCTATTTCTTTGGGGTTGTTGCGCTAATTCTAGGTTGCTTTGCCGGTGGCGGGCTGAGACAAACTTCGTTTGCTCGCACTGATCGATTGACGTCCGCTCTTTTGAGCCCGACACTTCGCTCTGCCGGTTATATAGTAGGTGCACTCGCGTTTGCCGGCTGGTGCGTGACCATTGTGGGGGTCGGAGGTCTCAGCCAGGCTTTCGGCGCAGCGTACGGAGGCGGTTGGTCTGACTACGGCATCCTGCGCGATTCCCAATTGGCGCTGTTCCCTGCCATGATGATGCTGATGCCCACCTTCGTGAACAAGAAAAGTGGCCCCGGCCTTAAAGCGGTAATTTTGCTCTTTGCGCTTCCATCGTTCATGCAAGGCCTGCTTGGAGCACGTCGTGGCCCGACCTTCATGCTATTTGCCACACTTGGCATGGCCTGGTACCTGTATCGCAACCGCCGGCCAGCTCTTTTCCGGATGGTGGTCGCTTCCACGTGCCTCGGCTATCTTATTTTGTTTCTGGTCGCCAACCGGGATTCTATTTATCTCGGATCAAGTCTTACAGGGTTCAACTACGATGTGGTGGGAGAGTTGACGGGAACAACGGGCCGCACAGAATCTGGAAGCAGCGGCAACGAATATGTCTACGGAGCCGGCTCGATACTGAATTCGGAAGCAACCAATCACTTCTTCTGGGGTAGAAGATATCTTGCAGAGATATTGGTACGCCCGATTCCGCGCCAGTTATGGCCCACCAAATACGCTGACTTCGGGGTTCCCGAGGTTGAGGTGAACGCCGGAACCGGCGGAAAGGTTTTTCGTGAGTCGCTTGGGTGGAAAGGCGCACCCGGTTCGGCTCCAGGAATTATAGCGGATCTCTGGATCGAATTCAGATACGGTGCAATACCTGCGATGGCTCTAATTGGCTGGCTTTATGGACTAAGCTGGCGCAAAGCTATTGAAAAAGGTGGATTTTGGATTCTGCAGTATATCGTCGCGGTTGTTTTGTCGCTCTATCTCGTAATGCAGACCATGGAAGCTGTTATCTTCAGGTTTCTCATTCTTTCCGCTCCCATCTGGCTCACCTGGTATTTGATAAGCCGAAATTCGCGCTCTGTGCCAGGACAAGTGAGGGTCAGGAGACTTCGCGTTGCCTGAAAGAGTAGCCGTGCTCTGGGTCCATTTTGGACCCTATCATTTGGCCAGGCTTCGGGCGCTCAGACAGAAGTGCGAGGTTGCGGCTATTGAATTTGCCTCGGGGCAGCAAATGTACGGATGGCAATCAGAAGGAAGCTCCGAAGTGATCACTTTGGATCACGCAGTCCACGAAGGTGGCGGGGCTTTCAGGAGCGCTATTCGTTTATGGCGCGTTCTCAACAATGTTGAACCGAGATATCTTTTCATTCCCGGCTATCGTGAGCCGCTTGCCATTTTGGCTGCATTCTGGGGAAAGATGCACGGCCGGATCAATGTGCTGATGCTGGACTCAACTGCAGTTGATTTGGCGCGAAATACCCTGCGAGAACAAATCAAAGCGTGGATAGCCCGGACCTTCTTTCAAAAGGCATTTGTAAGTGGGAAGCGGTCAGCAGGCTATTTGCAATCGCTCAGCGCGAAAACGCTTCCATTTGAAGTAGGCTACGATGTCGTCGACAATGCATTTTTCGCCAGTCGTGTTGCAGAGATCCGATCCAACGACAAAAGTGAAGGGCCGCGTGGCTCCTTCCTATTCGTAGGAAGATTGGCTGAGGTCAAGAATCTCCCGCTTCTTCTGGATGCTTACCACAGTTACAAGCAAACTGGGGGACACAGAAATCTTGAAATCGTGGGCCACGGTCCAATGGAGAAATCATTGAAAGCAACCGTTCATCGGACTGGGCTTCAGGAATCCATTCAGTTCTTTGGTTTCCGGCCATATGACTCGATCCCAGTCTGGTACGCACGAGCCGCATGCCTGATTCTTCCAAGCATCAGTGAGCCTTGGGGTCTCGTCGTCAACGAGGCAATGGCGAGTGGTCTTCCTGTGATCGTTTCAGACCGATGCGGCTGCGCGGATGATCTTGTCGAGAACGGTGTTAACGGCTATATTTTTCCAGCCAAAAACGCAGACTCGCTGACGAAATGCATGGTCACCTTCGACGCCCTCGGCGAAGCAGATCGCGGAGCCATGGGACGCAGATCGCAGGAAATCATTGCTCGCTACACGCCGGAAAGCTGGGCTAATGCAGTCTTGCGCATGATTGAGGAAGATCTGGCAGTTACCGCAAAAGCGTAGATCCGGCGAGTATTACAGAAGAACACCGAGACACAAGAGGTCCTTTGGCAGATCTGTTCCATCGTATGAGCAACGTACTCCGCGACTCAGCACCTTCGGTCCATCGCGGGTTCCGCAGTCTTGCTTCGCGGTGGATGAACGCCGAACATCCGGTATTTGCGGTCCCCAAGCTACTCGCTGGACGGATTGTTTGGATGCACCCGCGTTTCTTGACCGGCAACTTTGATTCGATGGAACCTCATGTCTTCACTTGGATAGACAAATATTTACGAGCCGATTCCGTTGCGCTTGATATTGGTGCAAACTTCGGAATAATGAGCCTATTCATGGGACGCATTGCGGGACAAGGCGGCCGCATTTACGCCTTTGAACCGTCTCCCGCAAATGCGGCGGTGTTGAGATTTCACTGCGAGCACAATCCGCAGTTCAATATCCGGCCTGTTAACGCCGCAGTTTCAAATCAGCACAACGGTTCGGCTTCATTTTTCCTGCTTGATGGCGGTCTGCATTCCGGCAATTCCCTTACTTTTGACCGGGGTTTTGTTCCAAATCTCGATCCGACGCTTCATGCCGCGCAGAAGGAAATCCGCGTTGAGACAGTCACCATCGACGGATTTTGCACGGCGAACGATGTCAAGCCGGACCTAATCAAGATCGATATCGAGGGAGCAGAAATCCTTGCGCTCGAAGGTGCGCGACAGACATTGCTGAACACGCACCCGGCCGTGATCCTAGCGGTTCATCCCTGGTGGTTGCCGGAGGGCCGCACCGTGAATGAACTTCAATATCTGCTCGATGGTGTAGGATATTCGATTCTGAAACCCGACGGTGAACCTGCAAACCAGCTGGAATACGCGGAGTATTTGTGCATTCCTTCGTACATGTTGTCCTAGATCCACTCCACGCAATTGTCACAGCCGTCTGACATTCTTTCTATGATCACAACTGAAATTACGTCACAAACTGAAGAGCCCAGTAGTATCGCGGAGAATCCCGCGCTCTCGCCCGTTACAGTCACGGTGATTGAGCCTTCACGGGGCTGGGTATCACTCAAACTTGCTGAATTGTGGGAGTATCGAGAACTCCTCTACTTCCTGACCTGGCGCGAGGTCAAGGTTCGATACAAGCAGACGGCGCTGGGCGCCACATGGGCCATCATCCAGCCGCTTTTTACCATGCTGCTGTTCAGCCTGTTCTTCGGAAAGCTTGCCAAGATGCCCTCCGACGGCATCCCTTATCCTCTTTTCAGCCTTACCGGATTGATCCCTTGGAACTTCTTCTCCAGTGGACTTGGACAGTCCTCTAATAGCCTGGTCGCAAGCGCGAACCTGATTTCAAAGGTGTATTTCCCCCGCCTGGCAATTCCCCTTTCGTCGATACTTTCAGGGGTGGTTGATTTTGCGATTTCATTTGCTCTTCTGATTGGAATGATGGCGTTTTACCACCAGATGCCGTCCTTCCGATGCGTGTTTCTCCCACTGTTTTTCCTGCTCGCCTTTATTACAGTTCTTGGCGTTGGGCTTTGGCTTTCGGCGCTCAACGTGGAGTATCGCGACGTACGTTACACCGTTCCCTTCCTCACTCAGTTCTGGATGTTTGCAACCCCCATCGTATATCCGTCCAGCCTGCTTCATGGCGTGTGGAGGACGCTCTACGGACTGAATCCAATGGTGGGCGTCATTGAGGGATTTCGCTGGGCACTCCTCGGAAGTAATACCGCCCCCGGACCGATCATCGCAGCATCGTCGTTCGCTTCGATCCTCATCCTCGTTGGAGGCGCGTTCTACTTCCGACGTATGGAAAAAACCTTTGCGGACCTTATTTGATCTTGAAACTACTGAGATCCCAATAGTCCTCAACAAGCGAAAGTTTGGTGGCAATTCTTCATAATGAAGATTCTTGTTACAGGCGGCGCAGGCTTTATCGGCAGTCACCTTGTTGATCGCCTTGTACAAGCCAATGCTTGTCAAGTGACGATTCTCGATAATTTTTCAAGAGGCCAGGAAGAGCATCTTGCTCACAGCTGGCACAAGATTGAAATCGTCCGAGGCGATATTCGCGATCGTACCTTGTTGCAGAGCGTCATGACAGGTGTTGATCTCGTCTTTCATCTTGCCGCTCAAGCCAATGTCCTTGGCGCAGTAAGGGATCTCGACCACTCGTTTGAAACAAATGTTGTCGGAACCTATGAAGTGCTGCGCGCAGCTCAGGCCGCCGGGGCAAAACGCGTCATCTTCTCGTCTTCGCGTGAAGTTTACGGCGAGCCTACTTCCCTGCCCGTTCCAGAAACCGCGCCCATCGCGCCCAAGAATGCATACGGCGTCAGCAAGGCCGCCGGCGAAATGTATTGCCATCTTTTTGCGGATAAAGTCATGGAGGTTATCATCTTTCGGCTTGCGAATGTATATGGAACACGCGACCGCGATCGCGTGATTCCCTTGTTTGCGGAGCAATCGCTTGCGGGAAAGAGTTTGACCGTCTTTGGTCGAAATAAGATCCTGGATTTTCTTTGGATCGGGGACTTGCTTGACGTTCTGTGCAAAGCGTCCATTTGTCCGTGCCCCGAGGGCGCTGTCAATGTTGGAAGCGGCGAAGGCGTCAATCTGGTGGATCTGGCTGAACGGATCTCCGCACTCACGGGCAATAGGTCAGTCGTACAAGTGACCGAGGAGCGAGCGCCGGAGGTCGGCCGCTATGTTGCGGATGTTGGCCTGGCGCGTAAACTCTATGACCTTCACTGCCCCGAGGATGCAATCGAACATCTACCAGCTGTGGTCAATTTCATTCGCTCTGAAGAGCTGGCGCCGGCAGCAACAAAGGAAAGATTGAACAGATGAGTGATATTGCCATTCGCGCTGAGAATCTCGGCAAGCAGTACCGTATCGGCGCACTTCAGCAGGCGGGGAGTCACCACTCGTACAAGTCTCTGCGAGATGCGATTGCGGATGCTGCTTCGGCGCCTTTTCGCGCTTTACGCGCATTAGGGGGCGGAAGCGGCGTCCAAAAGGCTACCAGGGACGAGACAATATGGGCGCTCAGGGACGTGTCCTTTGAGGTAAAGCGCGGAGAAATCCTCGGCGTCGTCGGGGCCAATGGAGCGGGCAAGAGCACGCTGCTGAAAGTCATGTCGCGCATCACGGAGCCTACCGTCGGACGGGCCGAGATTCACGGGCGTGTGGGTTCGCTGCTGGAAGTGGGTACAGGCTTCCATCCCGAGCTCACCGGTAGAGATAACGTGTTCCTCAATGGCGCGATCCTCGGGATGAAGCGGAGTGAGATCGCCAGGAATTTTGACGAGATCGTTGCATTCGCCGAGGTTGAGAGATTTATTGACACGCCGGTCAAGCACTATTCGAGCGGAATGTACCTTCGACTTGCATTTGCAGTCGCGGCCTATCTGGAGACGGAGATCCTGATCGTCGACGAGGTTCTGGCTGTTGGCGACGCCTCGTTCCAGAAGAAGTGTCTTGGCAAAATGCAGGATGTCTCTTCAAATCACGGCAGAACCGTGCTTTTCGTAAGTCACAACATGGCCGCCATAGGTTCCCTTTGCACGAATGGCCTGCTCATGCAAAACGGCACCGTGATTTACTCCGGTCTAATCGAGCAAGTTACGGCGGCCTATCGGAACCTGGGCTCCGAACAAGATGCAGAGGGACACACGGTCAAGCTGTCGCCGCCACCAGGCCGTTGTGATGTCTGGATGGAGTCCGTCACCGTTCTTTGCAACGGGGTGCCAAACGCAAAATTAAAAATTGGCGATCGGCTAGGCTTGAAAGTGAAATTCAAGTCCCGCGAGCCGATCTCCCGTCCGGGTCTCGGCTATCTGATTCGATCCTCTCGCGGAGAGGACGCAGTCATTGCAAACAACCATTTTCTGCCTTCACCCGATTTTGTGGAGCCCGTAACCGAAGGGACGATCATCTCCGATCTCGGAGCGATTCCTTTGATGGCGGGGTCGTTCTCCGCATCGTTCTGGCTTTGTCGGGATCCCGCAAACCAACACCATGTAGAGGATGTTCTGAACTTCGAAGTCGAAGAGAGAAATATTTGGGGAACCGAGTACATGCCCACAAAATCGCTCTCCTGCCTCTGGTGGCCAGCGGAATTCAAGTTTCTTACCAAGGGATAACATGGGCTCGTCTCAAGGGGAAGTGCTGGGCAGGCTATGAGACTCGATTCGGGAGCTTCGACTGTCCCATCCGAAGCAACATCTCGGTCGCCGTACGATCAAGGCTTTTTCGATATGCTCGAGCCTGGAGCGGCTCGTTCCGCTCGCGTCGTTGTGCCTATAGTCATGGAGGCGATCAAGCCGAGGTCGGTGTTGGATGTCGGCTGCGGGACCGGCGTTTGGCTTCATGAATTCCTGAGATGCGGAGCGACGAGCGTTCTGGGCGTGGACGGTGAGTACGTAGATCAGAGCAAACTGGCGATCCCAAGAGATTTCTTCCGGGCGAAAAATCTGGACGACGGAATCATCGAATTCGGGCGCTTTGATCTTGTCACTTGCCTGGAAGTGGCGGAGCATCTACCTGAGAGCTCTTCCTCTGCTCTTGTCCAGTCGCTTGTTCACTCATCGGAGTTTGTCCTTTTCTCGGCAGCGATTCCTGGGCAACGTGGCCAAAACCATATCAACGAGCAGTGGCCCGAATTTTGGCAAGCGCTATTTTCACGACACGGATACGAGCCAGTGAACTTGATCCTGCCCAGAATCCGCGATAATCGCGCGGTCGACTGGTGGTATCGGCAAAACTTGCTACTGTTCGCATCCCAGCGGGCACTCGATCTTCACCCCGAGTGGGACTCGCTTCGCTTGCCCGGCGGACTGTCCCCCATTGAGTGGATGCACTTTAGCGTCGCAAGAAGCGAAGAGACCTTTCGCTCCGTGTGGAAGAAATTCCGACGCGTTGTTGAGCGTTGCCTGGCAAACCACTGGCCGCGCCTCTTCAAGTTCATATTGGCCCTTAAAGGTTAGGGCGAGCAAAGATGGATCGGTAGGTGGCTCGATCAGCTCGAATCCAATTACGCAAAACGCTTTTCGGAATATCAGTTCGCTTTTGTGGACCTGCCGCATCCTCACAACCCAGATTGGAATTGTCTTTTAGTAATTCGTCGGAATTCAGGACAGGCAGACTCAGAATGAGGCCTACGACTTTCCCTTGGTACACAGGATGTGCGATGAGCATTTCTCACGGAATCGGCTCGTAACCGGCGAGCTAGAGCTGCACACTTTCTATCTCAATACGTCCTGCCTCGCCCGAAAGCCGTTGGTGCATGAGGAACCATACGATTTCTTCCGCTTCACGGAGCATGTCCTTCGCTATCTCTTGGAGAATGTTGGCTTTGAGGTGAATCATATCCAGAGCAAGGGCGGGAAATGGGCCACGTGCGGCCAAGTGCTGATTCACACAATTCAGGGATCGAAACGAGCGAACAAGCCATTTGTCATTCGATCCATCAATCGAATTTTTTCCTACCTTGACGATCGAAAGGATACGCGAGATAATTCCGTGAATTACCTTTTATTAGCTTATAGACCTGTGGTGGACGTCAAAACCGCGGGAACGCCGTCCCTCAGGGGCTGAAGCCCCGTTTGATTCTTTGGACTTTACGGCATGACTAAAGTCGTACCCTTTCAAAACCAGACCTCTGCCACAGCCTGTTATAGACCTCGGGGCCGAACGCTATGCGCCAGAGCTGGACATTAGACGGAAAAGTGTCGATCGTAATTCCCTGCTTCAATCACGGCGGAATGTTGCGGGAAACGTTGGAAAGCGTCGAGCGCGCCCGTAACGCGAACTTGGCTGAAGTCATCATCGTCGACGACGGCTCGACAGACCCCGATACCTGCGCATACTTTGAGGAACTCGCTTATTCACCCTACAAGATCATCAGCCAGCCAAACCGCGGCCTGGGACCTGCGCGAAATGCTGGAATCGAAGCTGCTCAAGGGGAGTTCATTCTCCCTCTGGATAGCGACAATTGCATTCGCAAGTGCTACTTGAGCAGCGGAGTCAAGCTCCTGCTCGAACAACCGAATGTCGGCGTGGTCTATGGAGACGCGGAGTACTTTGGGGAGCGGTCGGGGCGATGGCATGTTGCGGATTTTGATCTGCGTCAAATGGTTGAATCGAACTACATAGATGCATGCGCCCTCTACAGAAAGAGTGTTTGGGCCTCCGTCAATGGCTATGATGAAAACATGCCTTGGATGGGCAGCGAGGATTGGGATTTTTGGATGCGTATTGCAATTCGCGGATGGCGTTTCGAGCATCTCGACGAAATTGCGTTCGACTATCGAGTGCGCCGGGGCTCAATGGTAGAAGGCGCCAGACTCCATTCATCCGAAAACCGAAGACACGTTTTTGAGAAACCCGAGAATAGGGTTCTCAACCTTCTCCTTGAGCAAGCGAACGAAGCAGCGCGGCTTACTGAGCGAATATGTCTGATTGAGTCATCCAGGGACTACCGGTTCGGCCGTTTGCTGGTAGATCCGATCCGCAGATTCAAGCGGCTCATGATTCGCTGGTTCGGGTTAAGCCCCCTGAACGGCTTATTGCGTCATCCGGGACGGATCAATCCACGCCTCGCTGGATGATGAGCGGCCGTAAAGCCGC
>Ga0302319_10018484_pt1 | contig 12713 bp, 16 predicted proteins | sample Bog_T0_2_FD_203319 | JGI IMG/M metagenome (GOLD analysis project Ga0302319, IMG submission 203319) | Peat permafrost microbial communities from Stordalen Mire near Abisko, Sweden - Bog_T0_2 | ecosystem: Environmental > Terrestrial > Soil > Wetlands > Peat | place: Sweden: Abisko, Stordalen Mire...
TCACCAGGCCTCGGCGCAGGTTGATGTGTATTGGCATTTGGTTTTACCTGGTTTTACCGCGTGTTGGTTGCAGCGGGGACGCCGGGTCGGGAGACCCGGCCGACAACCGGTGGGTTGGAGATGACAGCGGTTCATTTTTTGGTTTTACCTGGCTTGACCGGACGGCAAATGGCAGAGGGCGGTTCGTGGGACTGGCGGCTTTCCAGTAGCGCAGTTGGAAGTGAACCGAGCTCCGCAAAGCGCGACATGGTCGGGCACACGGACAGACTATGCCGTCCCGCTGGGGCTAAGATAGTCTTTGGTGTTTGGTGCTACAAATATTTCGCGCCTCTGGCGCTGGGGAGGGGCCGAACTTTGGCCGAATGAAGTGCGAACCCCGGGTGCGATTGGGTTGACTTGCCCTGACCGGGTTTTACCCGTGAACGGTTGCGGACCGGATTGGCGGTGATCCGGGGTTGGCCAGCGAAATATTTTGGCCAGCCGGGTGCCGGGCGGCGGCAGGGGCGGCAATGGCGGAAGCGGCCGCGACGGGAGCAGTGGCCGCCGCTTGAGCTTCGGCCAATTTCAGCTGCCGCCACTTTTCTTCCAAATGACTTTGAATCTGCTCGCGATTTTCTTTGTCTATCCTTGCCTGCACCACGGCGTCGGCGAGTTTCTTTTCTTCGCGGTCGAAGGGTATTTGGTCGATCTTTAACCGGACGGAGCCCTGATGGCTGCGGCGCAAGGCGATGATGTCCTGAGAGAAGCTGCGCAAGATGCGCAGCTGGCCGCGGATGGCTTCGTTGTCCGTGCCGTCCCAACGGGCGAGGGTGGTGGCGTACCGGACGGCCACGGCGGTGGCCATGCCGTCCAGGAGCCGGCCGTTGGTGGCGGCGTCCAGTTCCTCGGCATCGGCGGCGAAGTCGCGGACGTGTTCGAGCAGGTCCTGACGGGCCTGCCATTCGAGGAAGCCGCCCTGGCGCCATTCATAGAGGTTTTGTTTGCTGATGGGTTCGCCAGCGAAGTCGCGGGCCAGGAGGTCCTTGACGTCGGGCGCGGCATTGAGCCAGTTGAGGAGGACGCCGCCATCCTCGTTGTCGGCGAGGCGGAGGTTGAGTTCATCGCGCAGGGGGCGCGGGAGACGGGCGATTTTTCCTTTGCGAAGCATAATCTTTGATCTTTGGTTGGGGGCGGTTTTTGGTTTGTTATTGTGCACTCAATTACTCACCATGTTAACGCCAAGATATATTTTGTCAACCATTTTCTTTTCTTTGTTTAGTTCCGCGTCGGCGTCGGCCATTCTTGTGGGGAATTGCGGATGACACCATGCCGTGCGAGGATTGGGGCATGGTTTGATTCGCTCTTTCAGGGCTTGGGATTTTATGGTTGCCGATACGCAGGCCGTTGGCGCTGGGCTTGGATTGAAGCGCACCTTCGGCGCTGGCAAAACCGGGCGCGGCGGCGGGGCGGCTTGGATTGGCCCCTGCCGGGTCGTAATCCGGGCTAGACTTCAAACAAGAATAGCGCTGGATCCAAGCGCAAACGCGAACCGTAGATTCCAACCGGATCCTCCTGGCCCACGGAAATGACCATGACAATGGTCGCCGCGCGGCCGAGCCCCAGGATATTCCTGACTCGCGATTCATCGAATCCTTCCATTGGACAGGTCGAGTAACCCTGAGCTGTGATGGCCAGCATGAAATTCTGGCAAGCCAGCGCGGTAGTCTTGCTCAAGGTGGCCTTTAACCCTGATTTTGAAAAAGGCCCGCGCGGCACGGGGCGAAAGAGACCGACCAGGGCAAAGAGGGCGGATTTCACCCACCCGAGCAAACCCAGCCACCCGGGTGTGTAAAACAGCGGCACGATTTTCTGATAATAATCCAGTTGTTGCTGCGGGACCGGGCCGCGTTGGCGGAGGGCCTCGAGGATGAGTTGCCGGTTGCGGCGCCAGGTATCGGTCCGCGCCACACACACCACGAGCTCCGCGGCGGTCGCGGCAGTTGCCTGATTTAGGCAGGCGGTGACCAATTGCGCCTTCCTTTCGGGCTGAGTCACCCAATAAAATTCCCAAGGCTGCAGGTTGGAGGAATTGGGTGCGAGCAGGGCGGCTTGCAGGGCCTTCTCCATCACCGGCCGCGGCAAGGGTTCGCTCAAATATTTACGGACCGAACGACGTTTTTCAATGGCCTCAAATAGATTCATGTTTTACACTAGGTGGTTGGGTTGAGGAAATAAACCGCTTTCGTTATAACGGAAACGCCCTATTTATAACATAACTAAACTCAATGAAGAATCCGCAAATCACAGATGGGGGAAAACGGGGTGATTTTCAGCGACAACATCGAAAAGAATTACTTGGAATTCAATTCCGGGACCAAGGCGGTGATTGGGATCGCGGAGAAGAAGGGCAGGTTGGAGGAGTAGGGTAACACCCCATGGCAAAGGCCCGACACTTCGCGTATGTTCAGTGCAGAAATGAATGGCAAACGGTTTTCCGTTCAGGACGAAACCTCAATTATATGATTCTATTATTTTCCCCGGTGATTGGCAGTGTGATATGGATTGGCGGCGGGGGGGTCGGTCTATTGTTGGTCATCGTTGTGGTTGTGCTCTTGATACGCTGAGTTTTTGGCGAGGCTGCCGGAGACTTGATCAAACCCTTTTATAAGGCCATACATATGATTACATTTTTGATAGCGCCGATGTTTGCGGCGGCCGGTTATTCGCTGATTTATCTGCTGTTCGGAGGCGGTTTGGGCGGGGCTGTGCTCATTTTCATCGTGGCAAAAATGGTCGGCAAATGAGGGTGGTTAGAAAACCGGAACTGGCGGTGGCGCGACCCACAAAGACGTACCCGTGCAATCAAGGGAGGCGCCAGCGAGGATTTTCACTTTGCCAACGACCCCAAATAAATCCGAACCCGAAGCCGGGCCAGCGCCCATCGTTTCCGTGCCCGTCCCCAGCAGGAGCGGGGCGACCGATTCCCTTCAACTATTACAAAAGGCGCGGAGCGATACCGATGCCGTGCTGAAGGAGCTGGAGACGCAATTGGCGGCCTGAGCGAGGCGGAACCCGCGGGGAGGGAGAGACTCTTGCCGCCCTGCAGGTGGCGAACAAAAAACAAGCGACCAAGACAACATTCACCATATTCACCATTATGAACACACTTGAAATCAAAGGCGACTGGAACATCACCAAGGGCAAGCTGAAACAGAAATGGGCCAAGCTCACGGACGACGATCTCCAATACGTCAACGGCAAGGAGGACGAACTAATTGGCCGGATTCAGAAGCGCACGGGTGAAGCCCGCGAAGCGGTCGAAAAAGCACTCAATGAATCCTGCCCCACCTGCGGTTGCAAATAGGTGACAAAGCTGAGCCGGATCATGTCGGTGGTGGCGCGTGAAGCCGGAGCAGATGGCATCAATTGCGACCTGCCGCCCGGCTCGGAAAATCTGCGGCGGGAAATCGCCCGCGCTCCCTGGATCGCGGCTTGAATCTTTCGCCGGATAAAGCGCTCCAAAAGACTGAAATTGAGCTTGCATGACTACAACGAATGTAAAAAATTAGTCATATGCGAACGATGCCGCCGACAGTTTACGGGAGTCGCAATAAGTTCTGCCGATCCGCTGTCAGAACTCAATTTGTTTCATTTCCCGTTCCGGGCGAGCCTGGACCAAAAGCCGGGATCACCCGCAAGCTGCGGGGGCATGTCGTTGATCCCGCAGAACGCCAGGGGCATTTGTGCCAGCTCGCGTTGGCGGGCATTGACACGGCCTCGGCCGAGGAGAAAGGTCAGCTCGAACTGCAGGACTGGAACCAATTTTATTTCCCGGACGGTCGCTTCGACGAGAAGCGCACGGTTGCCCAGTGGACCGAGGTGCTGGACGGCGCAGTGCAAAAGGGCTATCCGCGCACCCGGGTCATCGCGCATCTGGAATGGGCATGCGACGATGCCGACCAGTTGCTCCAATACGAGTCGAATTTCAACCGGACACCCCGCAATCGTGACCCGGTGATCTGCATCTACGATCTTTCAAAGCATAGCGCCGCATTCATCATGGATATTATGCGCACGCACCCGACGATCATCATCGGGGGCATCCTCCAGATGAACCCGTTCTACGTGCCCCCCGACCAGTTTTTAAAGGAGTTGCGTGGACGCCGAGTTATGCCTGAGGGATTGCTTTCAGCGGCGAATTGTTGTGCCTAATGACGTAACACACGGCGATGCAGAAATCAGGCATCTGCGCAGCTCCATTAATGACCTGATCAGTCTCCAGACACTGCCCGCCATCTGGGACGGACGGGAGCCAGGCAGTCTTGTCATCTCCTTGCTCGCTGTGCTGGTGAACATGCTGCGACTGGATTTCGCCTACGTGCGATTGAACGATTCATTCAACGAATCGCCGACGGAGTTCGTCCAATTTTCGCAACGTCACGCTCCCCCACCGCAAGCCTCGGAGATCGGGCGCGCGCTTGGCCAATGGTTGACCAACAATTCCGTCGATGCGCCACTGGCCGTGCCCGATCCGGCGGGCAACGGCCAAATCAAGATTGCGCCCTTCCGGCTCGGACTCACGGATGAAATCGGCATGCTGGTCGCCGGGTCGAAGCGGGCTGATTTTCCGACGCCGACCGAAACTCTTTTGCTGCGGATGGCGGGGAATCAGGCGCTGGTCGCCTTGCAGGAAGCCCGTCGATTGCACGAGCAGCAACGTGCCGCGGAGGAACTGGAACGTCGCGTCGCGGACCGGACTGCGCAACTGACCGCCGCAAATGAAGCGTTGCGCGAGTCGGAAAAAAAATACCGGACGTTGTTCGATTCGATTGACGAAGGTTTTTGCACCATCGAGATGATGTTCGACGAAAACGATTGTCCGGTTGATTACCGCTTCCTGGAGGTCAATCCGTCGTTCGAACTTGTTCTGCAACGGGTTCATCCGGAAGACCGTGATCTGGTGAAACAGACAATCCAACGCGCCTCTCAGGCGGGGACGGATTTTGATTTTGAACATCGGTTGCTGATGCCGGATGGCTCGGTCAAACATCTACACGTGGTGGCTCATGCCGAAAGAGACGCGTCGAGCGCACTTGAGTTGGTGGGGGCGGTGATGGACGTCACGGTGGCCATGGAGTCGGCGGACAAAATTCGACTGATCATCAACACCGTGCCCGGACTGCTCTGGACGGCGCGGTTGGACGGCTGGGTGGACTTTCTCAACCAACGCTGGTTGGATTACACGGGAATGACCTTGGAACAGGGGTTGGGATGGGCCTGGCAACCGGGTTATCATCCCGACGATCTTGGCAATCCCTCAGCCAGACTTGAAGCGCTCGCACTCGATTTGGCCAAAGCTGGTGCCGCGATGGAAACCATAAACTGGTTGCATTCGTGGCCAGCCCGCTTTCCGCCGCGACCAAGGGCGCGGCGTTGCGCGTCGAGGGCGGAGTCGTGCGCTCCATTCTTTGAAAAGGAAGTTTAGCGCCATGCAATTTCGTGACTTGAACGAAGCTCAAATCCTCGCCCTCGCCGTCACGGCCGAGGAAGAGGATGGCCGCATCTATCGCGACTTTTCGGAATCGCTCCGCGCGAATTTTCCTGCGACGGCGGAACTGTTCACCAAAATGGCAGCAGAAGAAGACGGACATCGGCACCGGTTAGTCGAATTATATCGCCAGAGGTTCGGCGAACATATTCCGCTCATCCGGCGGCAGGACGTGAAAGGTTTTATCGTGCGTCGCCCGTCATGGTTCACCCGCACGCTCCGGCCTGAGCACGCACGCGAAGAAGCGGCCTTGATGGAGATTGAATCGCGCCGTTTTTACGAAGCCGCCGCGCACCAAACCAGGGATGCCAGCATCCGCCAACTCCTTGATGATCTTGCCCAGGAAGAACAGCGGCACGAAGACATCGCCGAGGAAATCACAGACGCGCAGGTCAAATCCGGCGCAGTAAATCAGGAGCGCGAAGTTGCCCGCCGAATGTTCGTGCTGCGCTTCGTCCAGCCGGGACTTGCCGGGTTGATGGATGGTTCGGTATCCACGCTCGCGCCTTTGTTTGCCGCCGCCTTTGCCACCGGCAACACGCTGGCCACATTCAAAGTCGGACTTGCGGCTTCGGTCGGTGCCGGTATCAGTATGGGCTTCGCCGAAGCCATGTCCGACGATGGCAAACTCAGCGGCCGTGGCACACCGTGGATTCGTGGCATCGTTTGCGGCCTGATGACGACGCTGGGCGGTCTGGGCCATACCATGCCCTATCTCATGCGCGATTTTCATCCCGCCACAACCATCGCACTCGTGGTCGTGGCGATGGAATTGGCGGTGATTGCCTGGATCCGCAAACGCTATATGGACACGCCCTTGCTCTCCGCCGTGTTCCAAGTTGTTGTGGGCGGCGTGCTCGTTTTTCTCGCCGGCTGGCTGATCGGAATGGGCTGATAAAGTTTTTAAAGAGCGCGAAACTGACGGCGGCAGGTTGTTGGCATAAATAATAAAATGACATTATGAAAAAACTGATTCGAATCCATCAGAGTTCAGACATGCACTGGGTCGGCAACGGTTTTCCGGTGCGCTCCGTTTTCGACTACAACGGGCTTGGCCGTGAGTTGAGTCCGTTCCTGCTGCTCGACTACGCCTCCCCTTATGAATTTCCGCCCGGTAATGAGAAGCGCGGCGTGGGTGGGCATCCGCACAAGGGTTTTGAAACCGTGACCGTGGCTTACCAAGGCGAGTTGGAACATCGCGACTCCAGCGGCGGCGGTGGAAAAATCGGCGCGGGCGACGTGCAATGGATGACGGCTGGCAACGGCATCGTTCACCAGGAATTCCACTCGCCAGACTTCACGCGCAAGGGCGGCACGCTGCAAATGGTTCAGCTTTGGGTGAAGCTGCGCGCGGGAGACAAGATCGCGAAACCCCGTTATCAAACTCTTCTCAAGGCGCAGATTCCGGACGTGCCGCTACCACAAGATGCCGGTACGGTGCGCGTCATCGCCGGCGAAGTCGGTGGACGCAAAGGCCCGGCGAAAACTTTCTCACCCATCAATCTTTGGGACTTGGACCTCAGCGCCGGCAAATCACTCGAACTGCCGCTGCCCAACGGCCATACCACCACGTTCCTCGTGTTGAGCGGGGAAGTCGAGGTGGATGGCAAAAAAGCTGGTGAAGGCGATCTGGCCATTTTCGCCCGCGACGGTGACAGCATCGCCGTAAAGGCGAAGACTGACGCCAAGTTACTGGTGATAGACGGGGAACCCATTGACGAACCAGTCGTCGGCCAAGGCCCGTTCGTGATGAACAGCCGCGCGGAAATCCAACAAGCGTTCAAGGATTACCAACTCGGACGAATGGGTGAGATCGTACACGAAAATTCATGAACGAAACGCTCGAGCTGCTGGTTCGGCATGGAATCCTCATTTTGTTTGCTGCGGTTTTTATCGAACAAACTGGCATTCCGCAGCCCGCTGAACCATGGCTGTTGGCGGCAGGTGCCTTGGCCGGCGCCGGCCTAAGGAAGTGTTTTCCGGCGCTTGGCGCTGCCGCTACCAGCTCGTGGCTGGCGGATTTGGTTTGGAGAGGTCGCCGGGCTGCCCGCACTTTACATCGCCTACAAATATTGGCGGCGGGAAAGGATGAATTCTGAATAACTTATGGAGCAAGAAAAAATCAAAGTTGAAACGGCTGGCGGTTTGGAGAAGGACATCATGCCGCCACCGCCGCGCAAACGGACTCACCAGCAGAAGTTTGTTCTGGCCGGCGTCGCAGCGTTGGTTCTGCTCATCGCGGTGATCGTTTATTATCGCGAATTCATCGCGCCCTATGAATCCACGGACGACGCATTCATTGACGGTTACGTCACATTAATCAGCCCACGAGTGTCGGGTCAGGTAGCGCGGTTGATGGTCACAGACAATCAGGAGGTTAAAGCGGGCGATGTGCTGGTGGAAATTGATCCGCGCGATTACGAAACGAGTCTGTCCCAAGCCAAAGCCGATCTGGCGGCGGCGAGCAGCCAGGCGAATCAATCCCGCGCACAGGTCAAAGTGAGCGAGGCCAAAGTCGCGCAGGCGCAGGCGGCAGTGACCGCCGCCGAAGCGGAGACGCAACGGGCCAACGATGATTTGAAGCGTTACCAAGATGTTGAAAGCCGGGCAGTGTCCAAGAGCGCGCTTGATCTGGCACAAGCCCAGGCGCGATCCGCCAATGCCAATTCGGTGGCCGCATGTAGTCAGACCAACGCCGCCGAAGCGGAAGTGGTCTTGAGCGAAGCCGGCGTCGAGACTTCGACTGCCGCCATCCAACAGGCCGAGGCCAAACTTCAACAGGCTGAGCTGAATGTTTCCTATACAAAAATTATTGCTCCAATGGATGGGCGCGTTACCGCGCGCACAGTGCAATTGGGACATTACATTCAACCCGGCCAGGCGTTGTTGGCACTGGTGCCGAAGGATGTTTGGGTGGTTGCCAATTTCAAGGAAACACAGTTGACCTACATGAAACCGGGACAACCGGTTGATTTAAGGGTGGACGCTTACCCCAACAAAAAATTCAAAGGCAAGGTGGACAGCCTCCAAGCCGGGACGGGCGCGCGATTCAGCCTATTGCCTCCGGAAAACGCGGTTGGTAATTATATCAAAGTAGTGCAACGCGTGCCCGTCAAAGTTATTTTTGATGAAGCATTGCCAACCAACTTGGACATCGCGCCGGGAATGTCCGTCGTGCCGGAAGTGAAGGTAAAATGAGCCACACGGTAACCAGTCCGGCAGTCGAATGGCGTCCGCGCGCCAATCCGTGGCTGATTGCGCTGGCGGTGATGCTGGCGACATTCATGGTCATCTTGGACACGTCCATCGCAGTAGTTGCGCTGCCCTACATTGCTGGAAATCTCGGAGCCACGCAGGATGAATCCACCTGGGTGCTGACAAGTTATCTTGTCGCCAACGCAATCATCCTGCCGGCCAGCACCTGGTTCTCCAGTTTTTTTGGGCGCAAACGATTTTTGATCGGCTGCACGGTAATTTTCACGGCGGCTTCACTGCTTTGCGGTCTGGCCAGGAGCATGACGATGCTGGTGCTTGCCCGCGTCTTGCAAGGCTTGGGCGGCGGAGCCATGCAGCCTTTGTCGCAGGCCATCCTGTTGGAAAGTTTCCCGCCGGCCAAGCGCGGTGCGGCGACGGCCTTGTTCGGCATCGCCATTGTGGTTGCGCCCGTTCTGGGTCCAACCCTGGGCGGCTGGCTGACGGACAATTGGTCGTGGCGGTGGACTTTTTACATCAATCTGCCCGTGGGCTTGCTCGCGTTTTTCCTGATGTCATGGCTGGTGGAAGACCCGCCTTACATCCGCGCCAAGCGGGCGGGCCGCATTGACGGAATTGGATTTGGCCTGGTGGCGCTGTGGCTGGCAACGCTGCAAATCGTCCTGGACAAGGGGCAGGATGCCGACTGGTTTTCGGCCATTTGGTTGCGCTGGTTCACCGTTATTTCCGTTCTGGCTTTCATCGGATTTATCGTACGCGAACTGACTGCCAAAAATCCGCTTGTGGATTTGGGCGTATTCAAAAACCGAAACTTCGCAGTGAGCTGCGGCTTGTTTGGGCTGTTCGGTTTCGCGCTTTATGCGTTGATCACGCTGCAGCCTTTGTTTCTTCAATCACTGCTGGGTTATTCCGCCTATGATGCCGGGTTAAGCGTCAGTCCGCGCGGCGTCGGCGCGTTTGTCGCGCTGTTTTTTGTCGGCGCACTAGTGGGCCGGGTTGATTCGCGCCTGCTGGCCGGACTCGGCTTTGCGGCGGTCGGGCTGGCAAGCTTTCTTTTATGCCGGTTGAGCCTGCAAATGACGATCAGCAACGTTGTCCTGCCAAACATGATCGCCGGTTTTGGCATCGGTTGCATTTTCGTGCCGTTGACCACGCTGGCGGTCGGCACGCTCCGCAACGAACAGATCGGCAATGCTTCCGGCCTTCAAAATCTGATCCGCAACATCGGCGGCAGCATCGGCCTTTCGTTTGTTTCCACCCTGCTGCAACGCTATTCGCAAACCCATCAGTCCATGATGGTCGGACAAATGTCTCCGTTAAATCCGCAATACGAACAAAAATCAGCAGTGCTTCAAAAAGTATTCGAGCAACGTTTCAGCCCCACCGACGCCCTGGCCCGGGCACACGATTCTCTTTATCACACGCTGCTACAACAGTCCGACTATTGGGCGTTTGTGAATGTGTTTCTCGTGGTCGCCGGATTTTGCGCGGTAAGTGTTCTCTGTGTGCTAACCTATGAAAAGCCCCGGAAGATTCACGCCGTGGCCATGAGTGATTAGGGATCAACGACGATATGAAACAAATCCTCCTCATTGATCAAGAGTATGGCTCGGGTGCCAGCACCATCGGTGAAAGCATCGCAAAACGGTTGAACTGGAATTTTTTCGACCAGGATCTGACCGCTGAAATCGCGCGGCTGGCCAGGATTCCGGTTGAAGATTGCCAGCGGCGCCTGGAGCGCAATGATCCTTTCGTTCACCGATTGATCAATGTCCTCTGGCGCGGCAGTTTTGACCGGAACCTGCCTTCCCCCGACCTGGCCATTTTAGACAGCAAGCGGCTGGCTCTCTTACTCAAACAAGTCATCGAACGGGCGGCGGGAAAAAAACCGTGTGTCATCATTGGTCGCGGTGCTCCGTATTTTCTTCGCGACCGCGCCGACACTTTGTGTGTGTTTCTGTATGCCTCGCGCGAACTCAAGTTCCGACGGGCGCGCAAGCGTTTCGGCAACGAAGCGGAGGCCATCCATTTGGTGGACACCATTGATGAGGATCGCCGGAAGTTCGTGAAACACCACTATGGCCATGACTGGCCGAACCGGCAGTTCTTCCAAGCCATGTTCAACACCGGCATCGGCGACAACAACACCGTCGAGGCAATCCTGCAACTGCTGAATGCTGTCAATCGCAACGAGGAGGAGGCCAAAACATGAGACAATCAGTCGTCATACTAGCAACGTGTCTGGCCCTTCTCGCCGGTTGTGCCGTGGGACCGGATTACCATCCGCCAAAAGCAAGCGCGTCCGCACAACCATGGACATCGCCTCTCCTTGGCGGCGAAACGAACGGGCCGGCCGACCTTGCAACTTGGTGGAAGAATTTTGGCGACACCAATCTGGATTTGCTCATGATGGTGGCCGTCCAATCCAATCTTACGCTTCGTATTGCCGAAGCCCATGTGCGGGAGGCCCGCGCCGAACATGACGTGGCATCGGGAAGTTTCTGGCCTTCGGTCGGAAGTTCAGGTTCCTATTCGAGAATTCGTTATGGCGCAAGCAGTTTTCCACCGCTGCCGCCCGGCACATCGCCGGACTATAATCTTTATTCCGCCGGTTTCGATGCCGCATGGGAACTCGACATTTTTGGCGGCACGCGGCGAACCATTGAAGCCGCCAGCGCCGAAATGGGTGCTACGGTGTTCAGCCAGCGCGACGTGCTGGTCTCGCTGCTGGCGGAAGTCGCGCGAAATTACATCGCGGCGCGCGGCTACCAGCAGCGCCTGGCCATCACACTTCAAAATATCCAGGTTCAGCAGGAAATTCTGAACCTGACCAGCAACCGCTTTGAAAATGGATTAAGCAGCGATCTTGACGTGCAGCAGGCCAAGGCGCTGCTGACCGCCACCCAGGCGGAAGTGCCGTCGTTCAAATCTGGTTTCGACCAGGCCGTTCATCATCTGGCGGTCCTGATCGGCCAGCCGCCTGGCACGTTGATGGGCGGAATGTCCGTTGCCAAACCTATTCCTTTGACGCCGCCGACCGTGCCGGTAGGATTGCCGTCAGATTTGCTGAAACGCCGTCCTGACGTGCAAAAATCCGAACGCGACCTAGCCGCTGCCACGGCGCGCATCGGGGCAGCCAAGGCGGATTTGTTCCCGAAGTTTTCGCTGACAGGTTTTGCCGGTCTGGAAAGTGTTTCAACGGGCAATTTTTTTAATTATGCCAGCCGTGCCTGGTCTGCCGGCCCGACCGTGCAATGGGAAATTTTTGAAGCCGGCAGCATCCAGGCCAACGTTCGTGTCCAGAATGCCCGCCAGGAGCAAGCGCTGGATGCTTATGAGCAAACGGTGCTGGTCGCACTCGAAGATGCCGAAAATGCGCTCACGGCTTATGCGCGCGAGCAAACCCGGCGAGAATCTCTGTCACAATCGGTGCAGGCGGATGAGCAGGCGTTAGCACTGTCCACCCAGCTTTACAATAATGGCCTGACGGATTTCCTACGGGTGCTGGACTCTGAGCGCTCGCTTTACGCGGCGCAAGATGCGCTGGTGCAAAGCGATCAAACTGTTTCTCTGGACCTGGTGCAGCTTTTCAAGGCGCTCGGCGGCGGCTGGCAGGGAGAACTCAAGACCGCCTCGGTCTCGTCCAAAAGCCTTTATTAGTTATCGGGTGGAAGGGGTAGGGAGTTCATTCATGATTCGATTTCCAGTCGAACGTTCTGACGGGTCAGAATATATATCCGCCGGAGATTACATTTGAAATGGCCGTGGTAAACGGCATCAAACCGTATCAGGGTGCAAAAAAGTCGCCAGTCGGTTTCCACAATCCGATTGCCGAAGCGATACCGACGATTACGCAATCGCACTTCCAGTTGATCCAGCGCGGCGAACACCGCTAGCACGGCCTTTTCGTTGGCAGTTTGCGTCGCCGCAAATCCCGCCTGATAGACTCCGTTAATTATGTTTTCATAAATAA
>Ga0302319_10018485_pt1 | contig 12713 bp, 24 predicted proteins | sample Bog_T0_2_FD_203319 | JGI IMG/M metagenome (GOLD analysis project Ga0302319, IMG submission 203319) | Peat permafrost microbial communities from Stordalen Mire near Abisko, Sweden - Bog_T0_2 | ecosystem: Environmental > Terrestrial > Soil > Wetlands > Peat | place: Sweden: Abisko, Stordalen Mire...
AGCCGCGCGCCGGCAGGAAACCAACGCGCAAACTCCTGCAACGTGTTGACGATGTGTTTACCGCCGGCCATGGCCTCATTGACCAAATGCCGCACTTCAAACGATTGTTGCGACCACCATAGTATCGTAGCGGCGTCGACTTCAAGCCCGACGGCTTTGGACGACGCGACGCTGATGGCGTGCGAATCCCACGTCAACCAACCGGTTTCGTCTTCGCGCGACGCGTCGAACGCCACCGCGCCAATACTAAGCACTACGCTCCCTGGCGCGGTGCCGAGCGTTTCGATGTCAACCATTACGTCTGTATATGTCATATGAACTCCACGTCTCTCCGCACGATGACGGATGTTTCGCCGTTCCCAGGACCATACATGTACGTATCATCGTTTGGAAACGGCTTGGCATATTGCGCGTTACCGACATACGCGATGGCCGCCGCCATGGCGGCTTCTTTGGTGCTGAACTGTTTCTCAGTATCTGAATTTAGAAACTGAACAGTAAACGTGTTCTTACGCACAATCGTCATAGCTTCTCCTGCGCGCACGGACCGCCCTTAGACTTTCCGAATTTACAGTAACGGCAAGCGCGTGACGACGGCGTGGCTTTGAACGTCGTGTCGGCCATCATCTGAGCAATGCGCGCTAGCCACTCGCGCTTGAGCGATGTCAACTGCGCGAACTTGAACGTCTCTTCTGCGCGGAACCCGGTATCAGTATAGTAATGCGACGCCTTAAGCACCGTGTCCTCGGAACCGCCGGCAAGCTCGCCGATTTGCACAAGCTGCAAACCGGCGAGCGCATACAACGAACGTTGCTGTTTGTGGTCGTCGTATACCTTGCCTGTCTTCCAATCAATAACGTCAACGACTGGCGGCTTCTTCGTATCGGCGCATGCGTCAAGCATTACGCGCAGCCACGCGTCGTTATCGAACCAACCGGTCGGCGTCCAGTCCTTCGTGAATGTCCACTTAATTTCCGTACGCGCCTTCGCCGCGCGCAGCGCAAGTATTTCTGGCGTAAAGCGGCTGAGTTCTTCCGGCACCGGCGGCACTTTTTTCTGCATGCCGCCAACGAAGGCTTCGGCCGCGCTGTGGATGCGGTCGCCCTTGACGAAATGCGGATTCGTCGGCTCCTGAATGCGCACCTTTTGTATTTTCTCAAGGCACACGGCAAACGGGCACGCTAGATACTTCGTGTAAACACTGTATGACCAACTCGTGAGCGTGGTAAACTTACCTCTTGGCACTGGACTCCTCTATTGCGGTGTCAACTTCGTTCATCAAGTCATGCTCAACATTAGAGTTCATACCGCCTTCTAATGTAGCCGCCTGAGCTAAAAGCGCGACAAGCAGTCGCAGTACTAACTGTTCAAATTGCGTCACGGCGCTTAACCTTTCCCGTTCCGTTGCAGTTCGTGCAACTGTGAGACTCACTCGGACCGTAGTCAGGATGAAGCCAGATCGTCCAGCCTTTCCCGTTGCACGTGCCGCATTTCTCTTCGCCGGCTTTCAGTTTCATGGCCGCCGCCTCATTCGTTTGACTTTGAACATTCGCGTATTACCGGGCAGTGACATGTGCAGCACATGCGGCGCCAAGAACCCAAGCGGCACGGCGAAGAACAACCAACGGCAAAACCTGCGCCATAACGTCATACAGCAAACTTCTCCAATCGTCCCCATGAAGGGCCTATCTCACCGTCGGACAGCAACGTCACTTCTTTTTCTCCTTGGTCTTCGCAACCAATGTTGCGTAATATGCGGCCTTCTGTGATGCATACAGCTTTTGCGCCTTAGCTTGCACACCCTTAACCTTTGGCTTTGCCTTATAAGCATCAAGATAGTCCGCCAATTGACGAAGAATCTTTGCAGAGTCAGCTACGCCACCCAGCGCTAAATTACAGCCATGACAAAGCCACCCGCGAAATAAGCCGGTCTTATGACAGTGGTCATAGTGAATGCGTCGTCCACGCCGTTTACAAACATCGCAAACCTTTGGACGTTTACGACCAGTAAGCGCCTTAAATTTATTATCACGTCATTCTTTGTGATCAGCCTTAACTTTGTCTTTGTTAGCAGCTTGCCAAGCTCTGCTATTTGTCAAAGCTCGCTCCTTATTTGCGCGTGTCCATTTCATTGATATTTCTGAAACACGTTTAGGGTGTGCCGCGACCCATGCGTCGTGTGTTGCTTTTACACGCTTTGCGTTCTTCTTACGCCATGCCTTGCCTAATTCGACTACGCGTTCAGGATGTGCTTCATGCCAAGCCTTGCTAGACGCTTTGGCACGCTCAGGATTCTTTGCGCGCCACTTCTTACTTGGCGCCGCACCTTTCTTAGGATCAAGTGCATACCGCGACCGCGCTTTGGCATTCCGCGCAAGGCGTGCATTCTCTGAAAGTTTCTTAGCCATCAATCTTTCCATTTTTTGAGCTCGCCCCATGACGGGCCAACCTTACCGTCAGACCGCATGGTCAGCGGACTTATATCAAACGCCGACACCATGCACTCATTGAGCACCGCCATTTCTTGCTTAGCGCCACGCGCTGACATCGGCAGATCAATGTTGATTTCGTCGTAGACACTGACGAGCATATCTTCTGCGCGCTTTGGATGTTCATCGTACAAGCATATGGCTTCTTTCGTAAAGTCCGCGCCACTGCCTTGGCAAAGCATGTTGAGCATCCTGTAAGCGAAATCCATCACGCGGCCAAAACGTTCCACGTACTTCGGCTCTTCAACGTAGTATAACCGGCCGCCAATTGTGCGTATTGGTCGACCGGTGTTCACCAGCGCTTTAAGCTGATTGTCAAGTTCCTTAATGGACGGCAGCGCTGTATTTATAGCACGTTGCACGACTTGCGCAACAGGCCGTTCGTCCTCCGATAGCTTCAACGTTTCGAGCAGTCCGGTAACGCCTTGGCCGTATAACCGAGCAAATACAGTGTTCTTTGCGGTGTCGCGGTCCATGCTGTCGCGCAGTCCAGCGGCGATCAGTTGACGCGCTTCTTCGGCACGTACAGACTCGTGAATGTCATAATCAGGATCAGCTATAAGCTGCTCCTGCACCGGACCTTCTTCGTAGTACGCGAAGAGGAACAACTCCTGCATATGGAAGTCACGATGACCCCATTGCTTATGCTTGTGCGGTAGCGCGTACGTACGAATGAACGGCAACTCAGGTAAACCTTTAATGAACGACGGATGCACATAACCGGCTACAACGGCCTTCTTCCATTGCTTTGGAAGATTTAGGAGGTTCGGTTTCTGACAAATTAACCGTCCAGTTTTAGCGCCTTTTGTATTGTTGCCGCCGCCCTTCTGCGCTTTGACCTGGCTCCAATCAGGATACAAAGAATCATCATCACCAGCCAGCGCAAGCCACGACTCCATAAAAGTGCCAACGGCGGTATCCGCCTGAGCACGATACGTCAACGCCTGATATACTTGTTTATCCTTGAATTTGTCGATAGTCAGGTGTTTCTTGCTTGTACTAATTTGTCCTTTCGCCGTGCGCTTGAAATCAAGGACAATCTTCTTGTCGTACAACGCCTTGCCAAGCTGCATCGGCGAGTTGAGATTGATGTCGCCAAGCCGCTTGCGAAGCCACGCGTCTGCCGCTTCAATACCTGCGCGCATCTTCGGCGTGTCGCGTTCTAGCGCTGGTATGTCGATGCGCATGCCGCGCCGCGCGTTGCGCAGCAATATCGGCATCAGGCGGCGTTCGCGGTCGTACGCGTCGCCCATACCGGCGTCGATGATGCGCGGCAGCAGAAAGTCGAGGATGCCGCGCGTACGCGTCAAGTCGCCGTCGAGATACGGACCAACGATCTGAAACGGGCAACGCCAGATGTACGCGCCGGCCGATGACGGTTTGCGCGCAGCTTCCGGCACGTTGGCAAGAATCCACTCGCGTACCTTATCGCGTTCTTCCGGCTTCATACCGAGCAGCCGCTCGGCGGATTCTTTCAAACCCAACGACGGCGAATGTGGGTTATCGAGGAAGATCAAGAACATAGTGTCGTGGAACTTCTGCCACGCAGGAATCGGTACGTCCCAGTGCACGTCGGCAACGTCAACGTCAAACATGGCGTTTTGGAACGCCATTGGAATACCGGACTTAACGGCTTCAATGTATGCGCCGCGTGCTTCGCGCTCAGTGCAATTATTGCCTGCCGCTTTGGAACCATCGGCGTGTCCCCACGCATAGAGCCGCCGCTTGCGCTCACCAGGCCACCAGAGTCCTAACGATACCGGCTTCGGCGGATAGTTCGGACGCGGCTCTATGCCTTTTGTTTCAAAGTCCGCGATGATCGCGTTGACCGACTGTTTGCTCACAACGCGGCTCCTGGATTCAGCTCTTGCACAACAGCGCGAAGTTTTTCCTGCGATTTGTGCCACTCAGTATGCGTCGATTGACGCACAATCCAGGCACCGCATCGCAAGCACACGACCGGTGCCGGTTCTTGAATGTCTGGAATTACATAATACCTGCTCTGGTCCACTACGCAGCCTCCTCCGCGTGCGCAATCTTAACGCACGCAGCCCGTATCTCGGCAATCTCGCGCTCCTTACGCAGCGCATTCAACCGCCCATGCACGCGCAGTCCGCGATAGAGCGACCCGGCGGCCACGGTGTCGCGCAGCCACCTGGTCAACGTACGCTCATCGGCCGTCATCAACGCCACATTGAGCTCGGCCCATGTAAGGTTGTTCACGTTATGCGCTTGTGCCACGCAATAGTCCTTCCTTTCGCAGCCGCACGAACGTCTCAGGCTTCAACGACCGCAGCTTGACGCCAGCTTCGCCGCACGTGCCGTAACGGTCATCTTTCAGCAAGCCGTACACGTCGAGCACGGCCATGCCTTCGCGCGTAATGAACTGCCAGCCGTTGAGCCGCGAAGCAAGTCCCATGCGCACCAGTTCATCGCGAGTAGCTTTGCTGATTAGGTAGCCGTCCCACACCGTCATGCGCAGTTGCCAGAGGCATTCCAACTGTGTGGCCGTAAGGCGTGGACATGCCGCCAAGCGACGCGCCGCGACACTGTCGTAATCGTCGCCATCGCGTTCGCGCCAGTCATACCATATTACATCAGGACTGCTCATTGCTTGTCGCCTTTCCGCGGCCGGCCGCGTGGTGGATCTTCAGGTTCATCGGCAAAGCGGCCTGGCGTATCGCCGCGCAGCAAGTGTGCAGCCATTTGTAACTGTTCCGCTCTGTCGAGTGCACTCAACGCTTCTTGCATAACGGTGTCGGCCATTTCATCGTATGTCAATTGTCTCATCGTGCACCGTAACGCTGCCGTTCCAGCTCTTCATTTGCCTTACGGCGCGCGTCTGGCAGCATGCCCGCGTACTTCACCAACGGCGCGCAGAGCTGCGCAATACCGGTAAGCGCCGTGAAGAACTCCGCCACGGCGCGCTCGCGCGCAGCCAGAGCTTTGATATGCTCCAGCTGCGCTTCGCGTGTCTGCTCGGCGAGTACGTTAACCACGTCCGCGCCCCTTAGCCGCGCCGGCGAACTTCGCGCTCTTGCCGGCCTTCGGCGCGGCCTTCTTCGCAGGCTGTTCCGCGGCAGCTTGGAACGGCTGCTGCAAAATGTCCTGTATCTTCTTCTGATCGGTGCGCGCTTCAAGCGCCGTCAGCGTCGCGTCGTCATTGATAAGATCGACGAACCTAAACTCCAAACGGATTTGGGTCTTCGGATCGTCGTAACTCGAAATCTCGGTGATTACGGCCCACGTCGGACGGCCGTATTCCTCTTCGACCATTTTGACGTACGCGCCCCACGCGTCCTGGTTTGTCGTGCTCACCTTACCGATGCCGATTTCTGCCGCGGCGATGTCGTCCGCGTCTTCAACGTCTTTAGCGGTAAGCAGCGCCAGCCGAATGTTGCTGCTGCACAACTTGCCGCGGCCGCGCTTCGCCGTGCCCCACACTTTGTGCTGGCACTCAGAGCAAAGCACGCTTTGCTTCTTAGCAACTTGCGCATGCGGCGCGAACGGCGGATCGTTCACATCCTCATTGCTGCGGCTGAGCGGCACGAGCGCAAACCCGTAGCAGTCGGGCGGACCTGGATTCTCTGCGTCGTAATCGTCGATGTATAACGCATTGAGAGCGCACGTGCCAAGCACGACGCACTCAAATTTGCCGTCCTTGATAACCGACCCGCCGACGCTGACGGTGCCGCGGCCGAACTTGACGCTCGCGCCAATGGCGCCAATCGTCGATACCAATTCCTTGCCGGCCTTCGCGTACTTGGCGAACTTTTCATCCCACGGCACCAGCGCCGTCGACTTCTTTGCCGGCGTTGCTTTGCCCTTTACGGGTGCTTCTTTTTTAATTGCCATTGTCCTTGCTCTCCTTGCGTCAGCACATTGGCCGACGCTGTTAGTACTGCGTTAGTAGTTGTCCGCCGCGCGCAACAGTTTGTACAAGCCATGCCACTTCACGGGATCGGTTTCAACCACGGCAAGCGCCGCGTTAACGTCGCTTAGTTGCAACTCGAGCCGCGCCCTGCGGCGCAGCAACGATTCTTGCAACGTATGCGTTGGCGTCGACTCTTCGCCGCAGCATTCTTGTCCAGTGCCAACTGCAGCGCGTGTGTCGTTTTGGTCCAAGTAGTTCTTCACCAACTCGCTGGCAACCGGTTTATACATGTGTGTTCTCCTTCACCGTTACAAGTTTGTCGTTCTCCGTGCCGAGTATTTGCAACAAGTCCCACTCAGCGCGGCTACGCAATGCTTCGGCCGTCATCTTTACGTACGGCAACGGCACGCCTGTCGATTCCGCGATGTCCTCCAGTTGCTGACCGGTAGGCGCGCGCGTCAGCACGTCAAGTGCGTCGCCAAGTTGCCGCACACGCGATTGGTCCGGCGTTTCGACGTAGCGGCCTTTGGCAGTGTAATTGCTCGGCCAACCGTGCTGCAACACGGCGGCATTATAAACTTCGGCGTCGTTGCGCAGTTCTTCCGGCACAAGCCGCAACGGTATAAGTTGGTTAAGCGCTCCGTAATACGGCTGCTTGGCCAACAGCGAGTCAACCAGCTCACGCATGACACGATAGCTAAACCCAGCGCGCTTAGCCAGCAGGCCTTCAAGCACGGCGACAGACGCGTGGTTATAGCATGACAACCACCGCGCGGCGCGGTAGCGCGAACGATACTCCGTCATCGCCAACTGGTGGTCCGTTGCGCGTCCGGCGGTTACCATGCAGACCGCAATGACAAGCGCCAATGCGACTACGAGCGAACCAACCACGACGTTTATCATGCTGCGCCTCCTTTCCCACTGAGCTTAGTACATGACACTTTCTTGGCAATGAACTTGTTGACGCCAGGCACTTGCTTCTTCGCGTCCCAGCGCTCGCGCACGGCGGTACGGTTCAACGCTTTGTTAAGAATCTCGAAGCTGCCGGTACGCTTGATGTAGGCATACACCTTCGGCCAATCCGCCGCAGCCACCACCGGTATTACATCCTCGCTGATTTGCGTGCGGCTCGACATGCCCTGCACGCCGCTCGACTCGCCTACTTTAAGCGTGGCGACGAAGTAGTCGTCCAACGTCTTCAGCGCCGGCACTAGTACGTCATTGAACGGATCGGCCAACGACGGCACAAGCTTCGCCGCGCCGCGCAACGTATAGAGCAAATCGCTGACTACGCCGATGGGGAGCGACTCGGGCTTCAGGTTTTCAAGCGCGCGCCGCAGCCGCGTCGCGGCTGGCGCCAGCGCTTTTTGCGCGGCAATAAGCTCCGTCGTAAACGCTACGATAGGACTCTTGACGCGCGCCGCCTTCACGGGTACCAGCTGCGCGGCCTTCGGCGCCGTCTGCTTACCGGCCGGACGCTTAGGCAGTTGCGGCATGGCGCGCCTCCGTCCTATGTACGATGTGCAACGTGCTCGGCTTGCCTTGCTTCGCCGCGACCTCCGCGCCGAGCAGTACGATCTGGCGGCTAAGCGCGTCGTCGATAACTTCCATGGCCGTCGTGCAAGTGTGCCACCGCTGCTTACAGCGCGCGTTGTCAATCGTCGTCGCCCAGCGCGACTCGACCGGTATGTATTCCAGCAGGAAATCAATCTCCTGCCACTTGGCCACGTACTCAGTGGCCGAACGCCGTTTCCATCTGATGATCATGGTGTTGCCTCCTACGTTCTTAGAACACGGCTTCTGATAAATGCTGCGGATCAGCAACGAAGCCGTGTTCTAAGAACGCTTCACGATAAACGCCTATACACTGCCAATACGTCATGCGTCGGTACAACGAACTTGTCGTTGGTAAATACAAGTACGCGTCCATGTACATCGTCATTAGTAACGGCATCCACGACATAGACTCGCAACGATGCCGTTAGCACTAAGTCGCCAGGCTGTGCCGTTCGCATCGCCGCTTGCATAATCGCTTGCCCAGCGGCTACGGCGTCTGCCGTAATTTCTTCCGCAGAAGCATTGCTCCACGGCGGTACTTCGCGCTCTGTGTTAATCAACGCGCCGCGGCCGCATTCTGAAAAGTACTGGCGTATGGTAGATTTCACGTGATCGCCATGCAGTTCGCCGCGCTGAACGCGTGCAAGTAAATCTTCCGCCAAAAGTAACTGCGCCATCGCTTGTCGTTTCATTTGTCCACCTCAATCACGTCGCGCGCCATCACCGTGCACTTATTAGTAGTCTTGATGTCGGCTTCGATAAAAACGTCGAATGCGGCGAGTGGCCATGTTTTCGCTTCACGCCGCATGGCTTCGCGAACGTCATACGCCGACACCTTCAAAGGAACTTCAACGCAGAGCAATACGCAGCGCTTCACTTGTTCACCACCGTTCCGCATTCAGGCTTGAAATACTTGCATGGATACATGCTGAGCCTCGCCATAGTCTTCATTACCGTGAGTTTAGCTTCACGATTTCGGCCTTTGCCGATGTCGGCCATGCATTGCTTGCAGAAGCGATATGTCATCGCGTCACGCCTAACTCATCGAATGCGCACGTATTGATGCGCGGTTTGTCCTTCGTCCCGCACACTTGGTACTTATAGCGCACCATTTTGCCGATAGCTCGATGCCATCCGTTCCAAGTACGCAGCGCTTCGGCGCCCACCGTGGTGTCGAACTCGACGCCCGTCTTAACGTCGCGCAACGTCACGCTGCCGACGCGGCCTTCGGCATCGATAACCTTGCCGGCCTTCTTAGAACTACGCGCTCCGGTCGCCGTGCGCTCCGTGTTCAGGTTGTGCTTCAATGGATGGAAGGCGACGATCACGGCGTCATCGTGCTCGAAGCGCTTCAAACGCGCGAGGTAAAACTCATTCAGCGTACTGCGATTCTGCTTACCAGGCTTTTGCGGATACACGCCTTGATCCGCGCGGCGCAGCATGACGCCTTCGTAGCCTTGACTGAGACACTTTGCTTCATACGCCTTCAACACGACGACATCCTTGATAAACGTTTGCTTGATGCGCACAACACTATCACGATCAAATATGCGATCTTGCAAATGACCAATGCGGGCGCGTAAATCAAGCATCGAGCCACCGCGGTCTACGTAATCGATAACCCACAGCACCGTGTCAGACGCGTCCGCCGTGGCTTTCTTGACCACGCTCGACGTACGACCGAATACGCCGGGCGACGTGGGCGCGCCTGAGCACAGCTCGCCGTCAAGTCCTTCGTACTCCGGCCGGCCGTAACGTTCTTGCAGCTCGACGTTACGCACTGCAAGGCCATTGCGGCTGACAAGGATGCCGCCTTGCACCATAGCGCGATAGCCGTCGTACTTCGGCGACGCATACACGGGAAACGGAATCACTGACCAGTCGAAGTCATCGGTAACGGGGTCAATGGGCACGGTGGCGCTGAGTAGCGGGAGCCATGACATTGTCATTTGTATTTCCTTTCTAAAATCGCAGCTTGAAGTTCACGATGTAATGACCGCTTACGGTTACCTTCCAAGCTCGAACTCAATTGCATCTAGCGCAGCATAAACGTCGGCCGTCAATTTGCGCAGCCGCGGACCTTTGTCGATGTGCTCAATTGCGTTTACGGCCGTACGCAGCCGATAGAGCGGCGCGCGGGCAAGCGCCAATTCTATTTTGGCCTTGTCCCGCGCTGCTTCGCTTACTACTCCGCTCCAAGCCATTACGACGCGGCCGGCAATGCATAATGACTGCGCTGCGACGGTGGGCGCTCCAGCCAAAGTAGAAGCTTGTGCAGCTCGCGCTTCATCGCACGCCGCGCATCGATCCGATCATGCGGCTTGCCGGGTTCGCGCTGACGCTGCAGACGCTGTTGGCGCGCCGTAATGCCGCCTTCACGGCGTTCCCGGCGGCGGCTTGGTCCTTTCCCCATCGCGCGGTTGGGAGCGCCTGCAGAAGTCCACGTAGCCCACTTCGCGGCTCCGTAGCGCATAGCCGCGGCAACGTCGTGCTTCGGCGTCGGCACGACCGGCTCATGATGCGACGCCACAGCTTCAAGAATCGGCGCAATGCTACCCATTCCGACAAGCGAGAACAACGCAGCCTTCAAACCTCTCAAGCATTCAATCATGACAACACCTCCACAATCCTGGCATCCTGGCAAAGCACGTCGGCGTGCCACGATTTGACGCGTTCGCGCAGCTTCATCTTGCCGCCGCGGCAATGCGTCGCGCGTATCTCCTCCAATGGAGGACGTGTTCCTGGCCATGGTCCTTCAACGCGTTCACGGCCGTTAACAGCCACTGCGCCCAGTTCCGGGCTGATCAGCACAACGGGCAGTTGCTTCAACACTGCCTTACGTAACTCACTCTTGGTAATGAAGTTCATCGATGCGTACATCGTTTGAATCTCCGCGTGAGGTTGGATGGTGCGTTGACGTATGAACACACTAGCTGTGCTCAGTAACTACGGCGCTTTCGCCTGGGCTCGCGGTGCGGCGGATAGGGCAATTTGTGTCGTCACCGCCGCGCATAGAGTTCATTGCCGCGAGTTGCTGCCGCCGGGTTTGTACCTAGGATTCACCTCGTCAATAGACTGACGACACCCAGCTTGGTGAACTTAATCGCGCAGGGACCGGATCAAGAGTGCCGCTCTCTCGACCCGGTGAAAGGCCCTGCGTCAACCGTCGCGGTCCCTGACGCGACGGAACTTGAATGGTGCATTTGTGCGTTCTGGTGCAGCGCGATTGCTATGTCAACATCGGCGCGCTTCAACCTGCGCAGCAACTTGCCGTACTCCGATGCTACGCGCGCCGCTATGTCAACATTGGCGCGCTTAAGCCTGCGCAGCAACTTGCCGTACTCCGATGCTATGCGTACCGCTAACTCACTCTGCATAACAGTCACCTAGCGGCCGGACTCTGCCGTGCCTTTATTATACTACGTATACTACGTAACCCGTTACTTAACGGCATCGCGGTAAACCTGAAACCCGTCGCCGCCTGCGCGCGTGCGATGCGCCACGACGACAACGCCGTCTGCGAACCTCGACGCGTAGCAGTAGCAAGCGCCATCGGCGCTGATGCGCCCGTTGCGAATAACGCCGAGCAAAACCTCTGCCGCGCGCTCATCTGTCACGCCGTCGAGTATTTGAACGGTAATGCGCCGTTTTGTGCTCACTTCGTCTCCCTCAACTTAGCAACTACGTCCATGCATTTTACCCAATCATCGAGTACGCATGCTTGCGCCGTCTTGAGCGCGATCTTGCCTTGACACACCAGGCCGCGCGGCCCGCCGAGCACGTCCTCTACACGGTGATCTTTCACACGCGCTTCTTTGATAGGCTGCGGCCATAAGTTGGCTTCGACGTTCTTACCGCCGAGTTCCACCGGAATAATGTCATCCAATTCCCAATCGGCGCCTGGGCATCCTTTATCTATGCCGTAAGCTTTGCACACCGCGGTTTTGATTTTTTCGCTCTTCGTCGCCACGCGGAACGGCGGCGTCACGAAATCCGATGCGCAAATGTTACGTTCAACGTCGTTAACGATGTAAGACTTCTTACTCAAATCGGCCTCGATGGTTGCGTCCACCACGCCCGGCGTGAGTTTGCGGTCAGGTTTGGCATACTGCGCCGTTTGCGGCCAGCATAACCCGGCGGCAAAGCCTAAGACGGCGAGTGCCGCCGTCAACTTCCAATTCCATTGCTTCATTGTAAGCACCAAACAATTACAACAGACGCGAATGCCAACATGATTCCATAGACCATCATGTCAAAAATACGCGTACGTCTAGAAATACCAACGAAAGCGCACGTCGCAAAAGTGACTAAGAAAATGACGACTCCACTTCCAAAAAGACGAAAACTCATAGCTCCTCCTTTACCGATAGGTTGTGTTATGCGCGGGCCGATGGATGTTAGTCGCTTTCGCGTCCGACCGCCTTCGCTCCACGGCGGCCAGCATCCCTCGGCCCGCGCACACTCCGCGTTGCCTAACTGTACGGCGATCCTTGGCCAACCCAGAACTGATACGCCTCGCCGACTGGGAAGCTCGGGCAATTCCTTACATACCAGACGGCGAACTCAACAAGATCAAGCGCCGTTGGGTTGGGAACAATGGGAGCCGCGTTGAGCACTGGCGTACAGGCCAGCGCGAGGATGAATGCTAAAGCGATGCGTTTCATGTGGTCCTTTCGGTTGTGCTGCGTTGTGCTGCGTTGTGCCCGTGGTTTCTCCTGCTCGATGCGGGTGTTATTGATCAGGTTCGCCAACCTCTGTACCAGCAGGACGCCACACTCCTGGTCCTCCGGTAA
>Ga0302319_10018487_pt1 | contig 12712 bp, 11 predicted proteins | sample Bog_T0_2_FD_203319 | JGI IMG/M metagenome (GOLD analysis project Ga0302319, IMG submission 203319) | Peat permafrost microbial communities from Stordalen Mire near Abisko, Sweden - Bog_T0_2 | ecosystem: Environmental > Terrestrial > Soil > Wetlands > Peat | place: Sweden: Abisko, Stordalen Mire...
TGAGCACTTGCAGGTTGCTCAGGCTCACGTTCCCACGCTGGACGGGCAACGCACTCTTGATCCGTTCATACTGCGCTTCTGTCAGTTCCATCGGTAAGAACAGTCTAACAGAAATCTAAGCCATAGTGTGAACACGCCCTAGGTTCTAGCTTGTCGAAATTGTCATCCTTCCCTGAGCATCGCGAAGCGCACACAAAGCCGTTATATCTTTGTTACGAGATCCGAACGCTCGTAGAAGGGCATAGGGCTGAATCATCGTGTCCGATCATACATTCAGCGGCCGTTGAAGAATTATCGTCGCATAGCTGGTAAGAAAAGCGCATGGTCTCTTAAGTAGCAAGTCCGTCTTGAAGACTTCCAACCCTCGAAGAACAGGTATTCGTCTGTAGTATGAGTGGCCAAAGTATCCTCGATACTCGAGCACTTCGTAACCTATGGACTCAAAAAATCTAATCTGACGCTTCATCGGCCCACGGCAATGTGAATAGTAGGCTCGAAACTTGTCATGCATTTCCCGATCTCGCTCCGGCTGCACATAGTGAAGTATAAAGTCGCTCACGACCTCCGGCAATAAGCGATTAAATACAAAAGGAAGTGTGTATAGAGTGGCAAAGCAATGTACGCTCAATCCACCAGGACTAAGCGCATTAAACATATTACTATAGGCTGCTTTTGAATTATCGAAATGCTCTGCAGACATTCTGCTGCAAATAAGATCATATGGAGCTTCCGGAAGTAAAACATCAACGCCGCATATGTCTACGGCGGACATCTCTTTCATCCCTGACTTTTCAATTTCTTCATTGCAATTATCTATTGCCGTATATATTAATCCATGCGACTCGGCAAACCCAGGACGGATTGCTGGATTAGCTCCAGCCCCAACTTCGCAAATCCGTGTTAGTGAATGCTCCATTACCAAATTCTCAATAAAAGATGGGAATTTAGTCCATCCCTCAAAATTTTCAACACTAGCGAATTTGATCAGCATCAGTTGCCCTTCCTCGGTAAAATAACGCTTGTCGGCACCGTTCATTTAATTCGACAGACATTTAGTACCAGCTCGGTATGATCTAAAGTATGTGCGGCTGTTTACGGTAAAATTCAACCAATTTTTCTATGCCACTTTGCAGGCCGACTAATGGCCTCCATCCCAGCACCTGTTGAGCTTTGATAATTGACAAGCCCGAATACTTGATGTCAAAGCTGCGTGATTCTTCGAAGCGTATTCTTAATGGGTGACCTAAAACGCTTTCAACTGTTTTAATTACATCCAAAATACTATGCGATATTCCTGCGGCAACGTTATAGGTGCCGCCGTCATCAGTTTGCAACGCTCGCACGATTGAAGCGGACAGGTCAGCCGCAAATAAGTAATCTCTGTAGATATTACCATCCCCATAGACGACGATTGATTGATCGCCAAGCGCCAAATTAATCGTAGAGTTTATGAGGCCTTGGCGACCTCCCTTTTCATATAATGTTCCATAGATATTGCTCGCTCTTAGTATTGAAAGAGAACAATGAATGCCTGCCGAGGCAACGCAACTCGTCAGATGCTGTTCACCTAACAATTTACACTTGCCGTAGGCCGATATTGGAGCACACTCGTCAGTTTCGAGAAAGCTCCTTCCGCTACCGCCGGACCAACCTTCTCCGTAGACGGTGCCCCCGCTTGAGACGTAAACGATCCTGGGAACACGGAATTGAACTGCCAGATTGCATACCCACTCTGAAATAGATCGCTCTAAAACCAATGCTGATGTGGGATCAGTTTCAAAAAATGAAGGATTGCCTACCCCTGCCACAGAAACAATCCCATCAATCTGATGCCCGGGAATGTCTCTGCTCAGCTCTGCGTAACTTACCCAATTCGCACGCTCTACATTGTTCCTGATAAACTCTTTATTGCGGCGCGTGACAGCAAAGACGTTGCAATCTAAATCTATCAGGTCCTGTAGAATGTTTGAGCCAATAAATCCGCTCGCTCCCAGTAAAAGTATATTCACGGGACATTCACCCCTATCTCAACTGCAGCCCGCATGAATTCGTCGAAACCTGACCATGAAAACGTCGAAAACTCTTCTAAGTCCTTCGCTGCGTGGGCCATGCTGATGCCTGACCTTATACCAATATTATTAAGTGCACCGAGAAGGTCAGCCGGAAAAGCTGGATCATATCGAACTATAGCGCTCTGAATAATGTCCGAATCATAAGTATACGGTGTGCTGACAATAGGAGTACCCATTGCATAGGCATATAGATTGATTAGCGACATAACCTCAAACCAACTAGGACAAATTACAGCATCGGCGTATGCCAAATACTGTAGTAGAGAATTAAAATCGAGTTGACCAACCCGGCGGCAATTACTTGTAGCGAGAATCAGCTTGTCAAATTCTTCGCAGTATCTTTTATCGCTCTTGTTCAGCTGTCCAGCAAAAACGAATTCCGCGACTGGCATTTGTCTGGCGATCTGTATAACCGCTATCTGATTCTTACGCGACTCAATGCGGCCAGCAACAATAAAATGCTTACATCCATTGATTGGCTTGTAGGGATTGCATTGAGTAAGATCGTGTTGAGGCATTTCGACAGGATGCGGAACAACAAAAACCTTCGTGTGCAGAAGATCCGGGAACACCAATCGTATCTCTGCCAACTCAGATGGCCCAGAAACCAATAAATAGTCGATGAGCGGGAGCAAATCACCTAATATTTTTTGACGTCCATGTAACCCATATCTTAAAGCACGAAAATCCAGTCGTTTACAACTCCGAAGGAGAGCCATTGTGTATACATACTTCTCCACATCATACCCCTCAAACTGAGCGACTAAACGGCGTAGGCCTTTAGTTCCACCCTGTAGGAAGCCACGGATTCCCTGCCTCGGATGATGTAGAGCATACACAGCGATTTTCGCACCACATTGCTTGGCCGCTCCGCATAGATCAACCAGTTCGAGCGATTGATCAAGGTTGAACGCGATGAAAAGGTTTGGAACCAAGCGCCGAACGTCTTCGGCCGTTGTCACAAGCTCCGCCTGGCAGCCTGCGAACGCAAGCCGGCGTGCAAACGCCTTGGCCAACGCGCTATCGCCACCTGGTTTTGACTCGTGGTCGGTCCGTATTTGAATTCCAACCTTCATACTCTTGTATCCATCCCTCCTACAGAGCACCATTAGAAGGAGCGCAGAATCTCTCGCATTTCACTCTTCCCAAAGACGGCCTTACATTATCTGATATTGCAGAGTAGAAAAAATGCAGATAACCTTCTTCGGATCACTCTAACAAGAGCTTGAGCAAGTTTTAACCACCAAAACATCAACTATCAATCGCAGCAACTGGACGTAAATTTTGTTTAGATTCGAGCTCATTCATCCCACTCCAAAGCCACAGAAACATCATCGTCTTGTAACTAGTGAAAATATCTATAAAGAAACCTGTAATGATAAGAATAATGACAAATTCATGAAATCCTGCGGCCTGCGGAAATTTTGCGCGCAAGAGTGCACGATAAAATAGTAAGATTGCAATAATTCCTACGACCCCCGTTTCGGTAAAGACCCGGACATAGTACCCATCTACTGCCGCCGAGCCGAACGATGGTCCCAAGCCGATCATAATTGAATCGACATGCGCCAGCGTGGACTTGATTAAAGTGGCCCAACGGATGACGCGTAATGCCCCGCTCCTATCGGCATCAACTCCGGTCGCCAAGCTCAAAGCGTCTATAAATGTCCCGGCAAAATAGTCATCGCTGTTTGAATACACTGGCACACTATTATAAATGCTAAAGAAATCTACAGACAGTAAGCTCGATGAGCTGTTCAGTCTGCTACCAATCGAGTTCGAGTCGCTTTGTGAAGCATAGTGGGTAGAGATCACCTTACCGCCGATCCACAACGAACATACAATCAGGCAGACCACCGCCGCGGATAGTAGTTTGGATTTCCGGCTCTGGAGAAAACGCCAACAAAAAATTATGACAGATCCTGCAAGCGTTATTCTTGAGGCCGAAAGAAGAAGAAGACCAAAAGATGCAATAGCCGCGACTCTTTTTCGCTTAACATAGCTGAAATAGCAGAGGAAGAATGCAGCCACGACTGCCAGCTCATAGGGCCCGTTCGTATTGCCACTGGCACGTGATACATCAAATGCGCTTGCCGTAGGCAGCAAATGAAACATCTGCAAGGGAACTACGACACATAGAATATAGAAATATATTCGTAGCGCCTTCCATATATCAATGCCGCTTTCAGCCAACACGTAACCAAGGTAATAAAATACCAGGTACTGGACCAGTCGCGTGACGAAGAGAAGAGAATATAGGATATGAACTCGCCCGGCTATACCGTTCCACACCGCGGAGAAAATGCTCACACTAATGAACAATAGGTAGGTGCGGAGTGCTGGCGAGCGTGGAACTCTTAGAAGATCGCCACGGAACAGGAGAACAAAAAAGGCCAGGGCCATTAGAATGTCGTCAACCCGTAGACCAGCTTCATTGACGCCAAACAATACAACCTTAAATGAAAATACACACCATAATAGAGTGAGGTACAACAATCGAGTACTTAGTTGTTGTTTCACGATCATCGTGTCCTAATGACTTTGCCCGGCACGCCGACCACGACGGACCGAGCCGGCACCGTTCTGGTCAGGACAGTTCCTGCCCCAATGACTGAGCCGTCGCCAATAGTAATGCCATCGAGCACTGTTACGTTATTCCCAATCCAAACATCTCGACCTACGGTGATTCCCTTTCTGCTCACTCCTTGACCGTAGATATCGCCGTCATGAGAGAAATCATGGTTCTCTGCGATCAATGAGACATTAGCGCCAAACTGACATCGATCGCCAATGACGATCGGGGCGGCTGGTCCCAGTATGGCGCGCGGGCCGATATAGACATTGTTGCCAATGGTGAGACTAGCGCCGGGATTGTCATACCCGCTCGTCATCTGTAGCCAGCATCCTTCTCGGAGCGTGACGTTGTCACCGAGATTCACACCGCCCACTGACAGACAGTCGAGGTAACTATAGTTGCCGATATAGACAGTTCGGCCGACCCGCAGCAGATTCTTGTTGATGATCTTGCAACCCTTGCCGAGAAAAAAGTTCCCTTTGGACCGGCCGAGAAAAGGTCTGACCAACGAGCCGCGCAAATACGGTATCAATCCCTTTTGGAGCAAATTGACCAGGACTTCGGAGGAAGAAAGATTTGGAGCAATCGTGACATTCGTGCCCCGGAAGCGCTTTATTATGTACGAAGCAGTACGATCAGCCAGCGTCATGATAACAACAGTATAAACCGAATGGTGCCCGCGCCTGCTTCGGAACGTGTATTACCGCTCATCAGAGTATGCGATGAAGCTCTCCACAAAATTGACATCTGAAAACTTCCTGAGGGCCTTCCCATACAGTTGTCGCATTTCTGAGCTGCGCATGCCGTGAACGTGAATGATCGCTTTCGCAAATGCATCAGCGCTGAAATCGTCAGCAATCAGCTGCTCGGGAATCCACTCATGGAACACGGGGAGCGGGCTGACCGCCAATCGTATGCCATGGCTCATCGCCTCCCTTGCGACCAGATTCAGCGATTCATACCACGATGGGATGAGGACGATAGCATCGCTGGGGACCGACTTCCACGGATCATCTCTCCAGCCCAGAAAGGTAACGATCCCATCCAGGCCGCGCGCTACGGTTGTCGACTTGAAGTGATCCAGGTCGGGCCCATCCCCTACGACAACCAACTCAACAGCTTTCCCCATGTTTCTCAGGATGTCAGTGGCATCCAGAGCAGCCAGGTTGTTCTTATGTCCATAGTCAACTCGGCCAATCATCCACAGGCTGATACATTCAGATTCGGGTTGCTGGTCTGATCCCTCAAAGATTTCTGCACCGCTCGATTGTTCGCCGACCATCGGACAGTAGAGATGGCCGATCATAGTACGCTTCAACCCGCCCAAGCGCGAGGCCAAATCGTCGGCGCTCGCACGACTTGGAGTGAGGAGAGTGGGATAGAGGTTGAATATCCAACGGTCTGCGATTCCATCCCTCAACCGGCTGATACAGCGTCTCGACCAGGACGCTGTTCTGGTGAAATAACGGGTGCTCTGCGTATTGTGCAACCATGCGTGTGGAAGTTCGCCAAGCGCCCTCAATACGATTAGGGGAGCAATGCAAAACTCTATTCCGGAAAGATTGAGCCACCAGGCCCGCACTCCCGTCCGGCGCAATCGAACCAGAATCCATAGAAAGCGGGGCAGCCGAAGTGGGAAGGAGAGGATATTCAGTGGCAATGCCTGTGGGCACTCGATGACGTTCAGTCTGGCATGATGACCGACCATCTGTTGGAGTAAAGTTCTTGTCCTGGGGCCGCACATGCAGACAACACAGTCGTTTGTCCTTCGAAGGATGGCCCCAATATCCAAACACAGTGCAACCTGTGCGCCTCCAGATGTATGGGCATCATCAATGAACACAATCGAGCTCATAGACAAGTTTGCCACATATTGCCGCCACCAAACTGTCTTGTATGTTGCGTTGCAAAACGTTATTATGGATATACATATCAGTATTGCATCCATGCCGTTTTTTGAATGGTGAAGATCCAATGAGAATCGAGCAAACCGTTAAGAAGGTTGCTCGGACAGCTCCCAGCTCGATTGTGCGAGCGCTTAATGACTGCATGGTTCCGGTGTCTGCAAGTCAAGGTGCGCACAACCTCCAAAAGACCCGTCCTTATCGGCTTTCCGTATATTTTTCAGATCGCACCCAAACCGTTAATTTCAGATTGTAGGGTCTTTCCGGAAATATCTGAAAGGAAGCAACGAGTGCTCGTCACCTTAATCAAGAATCAGCTCCGTCTCCTTCGTGACCGATTCGTTCTGGAGAGGTTCGCAGCGGCCTGTCCCGGTTCGCGGATAGACCCCCGTGTACAGATCAAAGTTGGCAAAGGTGGGAAGCTCATCCTTGGATCTAACGTCACCATTGGCGCCTACACCGTTATTTTTGTAGTGCCCGATCATCTCATTGCTGACGACCAGGTCGTCACACTCGAGATCGGTAGCAATACTTACATTGGCGAACTCAACAACATCCGCGCGGCAGGAACAACCAAAATTGGCAATAACTGCCTTATCTCACAAGGTGTTTCAATCATCGGCGGAAATCACTCCTATGCAATCGGGATTCCAATTACCCAGCAACCTTCTCGGATAGACAGGGTCGGCATCGTAATTCATGATGACGTATGGATTGGAACAAATGCCACCATCCTTGCCGGTGTTACAATCGGCAGGGGTGCCGTGGTTGGTGCAGGTAGCGTTGTGACCAAGGACGTGCTGCCCAACTCAATCGTCGGCGGTGTTCCAGCGAAACTCATCAAAATGAGAGAGTAAAGTGGACTCCCTGATAGTTGCGAAACCCCTGATATTCATCGACGATGCACACACCTTGGTGGCGCCCAAATAGCTCACGCGATCCGTGCGATCCTGGATTATTCTGATGTTTAACTTATCTATATGGTTATGCCTAATACAGGCACTCAGTAGAAGCAATTCTAGGTGGAGGTCCGAGGCCCTGTTTCGTTGAGTGTGCCCCTGTTCGTCAATCAAGAGTCATGATTAGTCGCACATCGTAATGAACACTCCCTAACTGCACGATGCTTCTTGCAGGAGCGCCAGGCGTGGAGAGGTTACTTGAGGTGAATGGAATGAGTGGCAGTACGGTCCCCGAACTAACAGTGTGCATCCCGACTTACAACGCTGCCCATTTTCTCATGGAAGCTATTGATTCGGTGATGCGCCAAGGGCTCAGTGACTTCGAAATTCTGATTATTGACAACGCGTCGACGGACGAGACATCCTCACTTATCGAGTCCCTGAAGAACCCATACATACGCTTCGTACGAAACGAGGTAAACGTAGGAGCTTGCGGAAACCATAACATCTGCATGGATCTAGCAACCGGCAGGTACGTCAAGTTCTTGTGCGCTGATGACGTACTCCTTGATGGGGTCTTGAACAAGCAACTCAACGCACTCAAAGCTCATCCGGAAGTATCTCTCGTGTCGTGCAACCTTATTGTGACGGACGAAAACCTTAAAGAAACAGGGGGCCTTCGGTTCTTCCCTGGCCACGCAAAAGGCTCTCGTGTTATTGCTGCATGCCTCGGAGCCGTCAACAACTTCATCGGTGGACCTTCAAACGTCATGTTCTTGCGCTCTGCGTCAGAGGATGTACGCTTTGATTTAAAGTATCGGTGGTTGACAGATCTCAAGTGCTGGCTTGAGATTCTTCAAAAGGGCGAATACATCAACATCGATGAGCCCGGCTATCTTTATCGTCGCCATAGCTCAACCGATACTCTGCTCAGCTGTCCACCTGAAATCCACATTGGAGAATCTCTCCGACTCATCGAGGATTTTCATAACTGGAATCTTCTTAACTCTATTCAAATGCTGCGCCGCGGGGGAGCTGAAGGAAGGCTTGCTGTTAGAAAAAATATTTCTCAAATTCTTCGAAATTTCGCGCCAAGAACCGATTCTAGAGCCTTTCTCGACATACTCCAATGGCATCGGGAGAACGTTAGTAGCCAGTAAAAAAATATAGATCACTAGCTTTGATCTATAAGCCCATCAACCTTAGTCCAAGGATTTAGAACTGCTAAAAGTGACAGTACGACCAAAGCGATGCACTTTACCTGCGCAGAGAATCCCACGCCGTGATACATAAGCATGTACTCCGGCGAAAAGATGACCGCAAAGCAGATAAACGCGGAGCTCATCCCTCGGAGGTTGCGTGTGCCCTCGCCGTCCAGCAGATACAGCACACACAGCGCCCATGGAATGTACAGGTGGATGAGTGTGTAGTCGTGGGAAGTGGGCGGAAGCAGGACTGCCACAATCGTCAGCAGCAAGATCTGGTTTAGCACCGGAAGCTTTCTTATATTAAAAAAATAGACGAGTAGCCCAACCGCCGCGGCGACGGCCAGATACATTGCCAAAACAGCCGCCGAAAGATGGTTCACTCCAAACTCATGCAGCAAGCGTTTGGCAAAGCCAATCAAAGAATGGTCCGCTGAAGTGTTCAGTGGTTTAAATGGCAGGATATAAACAGCCCGATTCACTGCCAACCCGGCTGCGATTCCGCGGCTGGCGTAGCCGATGTTGGGACAAAGGACCCACAATGCCACAACATTCAGTCCAATGGCCGTTCCTAACCCTGCGGCAATCGCTCTGGAGCGTCTCTGCGGAATCAGCAGCGCCAGAAATACCAGCGGAAAGATCTTCATTGCGCCAATCACGCCAAACAACATAGCTGCAATGAGAGGACGGCCAAGCAGAAGCGCGATCAATCCGGCGGCCAAAAGCAGGAAGATGCAAATCTCAATGTTTCCTGTAGCAAACGCAAACCAGAATGGGTAGGACAACGCTAAACTCACAACAACGAATAAAGCCGTCCTCCAAATGTTCAGACCACGGCGCTCCATCGCTCGAGCCAGCCAGCAAGCGAGTCCAGCAACACTGCCAAATGTTAGGGCGAGGAAGGCGGCGAGTCCAGCTGGAATCGCATAAAACGAACAGTAAACCAGAGCCGCTGCAGCCGGGTATTCGAACGGTTCCCCAGGGACGCTGTCGGAAAAGAACGTCGTCGAATGTAAAAACCTGAAACGCTCTTGGAACACGGTGTAGTCGTGCCACCATCGCAGACCGAAGGGGTAGGGAAATCCCGGTCCAACGTTCCCTCCGTTCCATCTGTACTTCGCAGCCCACACGAACAGCAATGAAATCGATACAAGGGCTATCTGCCCGATAAGAAATAAAACCAGGGGGGGAGGAAGCCTTCGCACTTCTCCATTCGCTGTCATCCCTTTACGAAACCGTGAGGTCACAATAGGCGGCAATCTGTCGCAGGGTCTCTTCCTTCATACCGCCAGGTCCCTTCACCTTGTCCCAGGTCTTGTACCAACCGACTCGCCATTGTTCCATAAGCAATTTACTACCATGACTTCCAAGGTGCCCTTCCCTTGCCGGAAACCTGCATGGCCCACATTTCTTCGAGTTGCTGCTTATCGCGCAGGGTATCCATTGCCTGCCAAAACCCGCGATGGAAAAATGCCTGCACTTCGCCGGCGGCTACCAGTGTCTCCATCGGTTCTCGTTCAAACATCTGCGAATCACTTGTCACTGCACTGATCGCCTTTGGAGACAATATAAAAAAACCGCCGCTGATCCAACCGCCTTCGTCATCTGGCTTTTCATGAAAAGAGAAGACCTTCGTCCCATCCAGACCCAAAGAACCAAACCGCGATAACGGCTGCACGCTCGTGATAGTCACCTGTTTGCCATGGGCTTTGTGGAAAGCGATCTCAGCAGTGATGTCGACGTCGGACAAGCCGTCACCATAGGTCATGCAGAATGCCTCTTCGCCTTCGAGATACTTCGCCACGCGACGCAGACGTCCACCCGTGCTTGTGTTTTCGCCAGTGTCCACCAGTGTCACTTTCCATGGCTCAGCCGCAGAGTCATGCACAATCATTTTGTTTTCCTTCAAATCGAAGGTCACGTCGGAGGTATGCAAAAAATAGTTCGCAAAGAATTCCTTGATCACATAACCCTTATAACCGCAGCAGATGATGAAGTCGTTGATTCCATGCTGTGAGTAAATCTTGAGAATGTGCCAGAGGATCGGTCGGCCGCCAATCTCCACCATCGGCTTAGGCCGAACGGTTGTTTCTTCTGAAATACGTGTGCCGAGACCGCCGGCAAGAATAACCGCTTTCATGGCTTCAAGTTCCTTCTGTTTCCGTACCCATCATACCTCGTTGGCTCACCCCAAATTGTTATACTCAAGCTTAATATGAGCGAACATTCTGACAAACTAAGACAACAGATTCTTGACCTCACGGCCCAGTATCACACCGAAGTATTTGGTCCACGCGCGTTCGTCCCTGGCACCTCAAACGTGCCCGTATCCGGCAAGGTAATTGATGCCGCAGACATCAGCGCGGTTGTTGACTCCGCTCTGGATGGATGGTTCACAACAGGTCGTTGGGCCAAGGACTTTGAGCGCAAGCTCGCTCGTTTCGTCGGTGTTCGCTCCGCGTCTCTGGTCAACTCCGGCTCCTCTGCAAATCTCGTTGCCCTGTCCGCTCTGACATCACCAACGCTCAAGGATCGGCAACTCAAGCCGGGCGATGAAGTCATTACCGTCGCTGCGGGATTTCCGACCACAGTCAATCCCATATTCCAGAATCGCCTGGTGCCCGTATTTATTGACGTAACTCTGCCCACCTATGAGATCGATGTCACCCAGCTGGAAGCTGCCCGCAGCGACCGCACACGCGCGGTCATGATCGCTCACACGCTCGGGAATGTCTTTGACGTCGACGCAGTTGTGGCCTTCTGCAAGAAGTACAACCTCTGGCTTGTCGAAGATTGCTGTGATGCCCTCGGCTCCACCTACAAGGGGCAGCACGTCGGCACCTTCGGCGATATCGCTACCGTCAGCTTCTATCCCGCACATCACATCACCATGGGAGAAGGCGGCGCAGTCCTCACCGACAAGCCCGCCCTCCAAGTCCTCATCGACAGCTTCCGGGACTGGGGTCGCGACTGCTGGTGTGAACCGGGCGTGGACAATACGTGCGGCAAGCGATTTGACTGGCAACTGGGTACGCTGCCCTGCGGGTATGACCACAAGTACACTTACTCGCACGTCGGTTACAACCTCAAGGCTACTGACATGCAGGCGGCGCTTGGCGTATCCCAAATTGAAAAGCTCCCCCATTTCATCGAGCGCCGCAAGGAGAACTTCACGTACCTCAAGCAAGTGCTCAAGCCGCTAGAAGAGTTCCTTGTGCTTCCAGAAGCGTCGCCCAACTCTGACCCCTCTTGGTTTGGTTTCCCCATTGGTGTCAAAGAAGGGGCGCCATTCAAGCGCGACCAGCTGACCCGCGCATTTGACGCCGCAAAGATCGGCACCCGCTTGGTCTTTGCGGGCAATCTGCTGCGCCAACCGGCCTACGAAGGTTGGGAGTACCGCGTCGTCGGCGACATGACCAACACAGACTATGTGATGAACAACGTCTTCTGGATCGGCGTCTTCCCTGGCTTGACCAAAGAGATGCTCGACTACATCGCTGCAACCGCGAGAGCCTTCTGCAACAAGGCAGTAGCTGGTTTGGCCGTAATGAGCTAGTCGCCGAAGTTCCCTATGAAGGGCTTTCTTCGCCTAGCATCGAAGGAACCGGAAGTCCGCCATCTCCATGCCACAGCGTTCTGTATTTCAGGAACGTATATGTACCCCCGCCCAGAGCGATGCAGGCATTGATTGAAAGATACCCGCTCACCATGCCGATCGCTCCAAAAGGGCGTCCCAGCAGATAAGTCGAGCATGTCATAAAAACTGCTACCAGTATCGAGATGGTCAGGAACTTCTCCTGCTTGTGCGCCCTCAAATACAGCGCTTCGCAAAAAACGATGTGGTTGACCATCATCGAAAGCAGCAAAATGCCAAAGGGCAGGGGCGGCAACATGCGGTGGGCGAGCGCATAGCCTCTGGCGTGCATGGCCAAAATTACGGTCCATGTCGTGAAGGAACCCAGGAGGCATACGGCCGACGACTGCAGCAGCACACGGAAGAAAACGTGGTCAAGTTGACCGTATTCCTTACGAGCGATCAGTGTCCCAAATAGTGGCA
>Ga0302319_10018488_pt1 | contig 12712 bp, 14 predicted proteins | sample Bog_T0_2_FD_203319 | JGI IMG/M metagenome (GOLD analysis project Ga0302319, IMG submission 203319) | Peat permafrost microbial communities from Stordalen Mire near Abisko, Sweden - Bog_T0_2 | ecosystem: Environmental > Terrestrial > Soil > Wetlands > Peat | place: Sweden: Abisko, Stordalen Mire...
CCAGCAAACGGCAATGACGATAAATAAGACAACCCCCATCGAAAGAACTGGTTCACGTTTGATAAAATGGCCGATGCGTGCTGAAAATCCTTCAGAATTATTTTTTGTTCTCATTGCAACCTCACATACACTTCGTCGATGATGCCGTTTCTTAAGATATTCACATTCACATTGTCACCCATATGAAAACGGGTAATCACATTGCGGATATCTTCCGCTGTTTCAATAGGATACCCAGCAATGCTCACCACAATATCGCCACGTTTGATACCGGCCAGACTGGCTGGTAATTCATCAATCACTCTATTGACTAAAACTCCTTGTTGAGGAACCCCAAACTGTTTGGCTATCACTTCATTAACAGGCAAAACTTCCAGACCAAAATGCACTGGCATGGAGGCTGCAGGGATAAGATTCGTTGGCGGCAACTCTGGCGTCATCCCTTGATTGGGTGTTGTGATAAAATTTCTATCTAAAGTCTGACTTAGAAAAGTTTTGCAGTCATTGATCGGTATGGCAAAGCCTGTACCATTAAAAACACCGGTTGGCGCATAGATCGCGGTGTTAATGGCAATAACGTCGCCATTCAAATTCACTAAAGGTCCACCGGAAGAACCGTGATTGATCGGCGCATCAGTTTGAAACAAATTGTCATAACGCAGCCCTTCAATCATGACGGCTTTGCGTACACCACTAATAATACCGCTAGTGACTGTTTGTTCGATCCCGAAGGGAGAACCAACGGCAATCACATAATCACCGATCGAAGTATTATTGGAATCACCTAATTGAGCTTCCTGAAATGGACCGTTTTCGCGGACTTTAAGGATAGATAAATCCAGGTTGGGAGCATTAGCCACCACATCCGCACGCACATCTCGAGGAGGATTATCGAATATAGTCACCACAATCTCACTGGCATCCTTAGTCACATGATAATTCGTCAGCACATAACCACGCGCATCAACAAATATACCGGCACCTATATTTTCATTGCCCCCTGATTGAACTGGACCGGCATTAAAACTACGCGCATGGATATCACACACAGAAGGCATTACCTTACTAATAGCCCCTTTTAAAGAATTTTGAAAGCGGCTGTCTGTATTTGGAGGGCCGACCGCCGCGACTAACTGCATCCCTCCATTGGGTGTTGCCTTGGTGATGGCAGCTGGTTGATAAGGCGTTGAACGAAAAGCAACTGGCGAGACCGCATTGGGAAATCTAGGAGCACCATCAATGGTCTGTGTCGGAGTTGGTTTGGAAGGTTCTTGATTCTCCATCTCCATGCCCTTGATGATCTCTTCTTTTTTCAAAATGGTCCAACCAACGAACATAACGGTCGTTGCGATTAAACCGGCAATCCAAGGTCCTAAAGGTTTTTTGCAAAATGCGTCGTTTTGATGTTCGCTCATATTGTACCTAAAAGGTAATTTCTGCTGCCGGGGATTGTGCCACCGGACTGGGATTGATAAAACCTGCTTGAGTCATCGCATCAACCGTCTGACCATGCAATCTGGCATGATGCGAACCACCACGAAATTCATTAAAAATGCCGATTAAGATCACTACGCATACGGCCAATATGATTAAAAATCCCATCCATGGATCCAGGCATTTTTCGTTATTTACGATCATAAGTCCTCACTTAAGATCCTTCGCCAGTTGGCTCAGGATGACAAGGCATTTAGCCAGTGTTATTTCTTCTTACCCTTAAAGAGTTTTAAACCGGTATTTAGTGCGATCAAACCACCAACTAAACAGAACAATGGAACTGCGCCGCGTAAAAAATCGCCGAAATTATCCCACCAACCGATAATTCCCCAAACTCCCAGTGCCGCGGCAATGATGCCGCCAATGATATGTACCATAAGCTTATCCTTTCCTTGACTTTTTAACTGCCCGTTTATAAATCCGTTTTGGCTCTGTTCCCTTGGTCAATTGACCAATCTTGGCGACCAGTCTGCCTGAATTGTAAAAAACATTCTTTAATAGACCACTAACACCACTTGATTGTTCTTGAATTTTTTGTGCTTCGGCAGCTTTCAAAGCTTTTCTGCGTTGCAGCATCAGCATCTTCTTTTCTTGAGGATGATGATTAGCTAAATAAGCACAGCTCATGCAATTTTGCTTACACTCAACTTTTAAAGAACCATATTGTTTAACGGATAAAAAGCAAAGATCAATTTTCTTCTTATAGACAAGGCATTTGTTACAGTTATGTTTACAATTTAAATCAATAATTTCTTTAGATTCCCAACAATGAGCTATCTGTTTTTTTTCTTGTGGTTTAGGTGTTGCGGTGGTCGTACGATTGGTGGTGGTAATCTGTTTTAAGGCAGCTTTAAGAACGCCTCTGGGAATGCGTGAATGACCGCCAAAAGTTGATGCAGATTGAAGCTTGCCGCTTTTGATCCAATTCAAGACAGTAAAACGCGTTACGTTGAGATATTTCGATGCTTGGGCGGTTGTGAGATAATCGCTTTGTCTGATTGAATAGGGCATGGTGTTAATTTAATCAATTCAATTAAATTATTCAATCAGGTTGTGATCGTAAAATGGAAAGTTGAAATTGTTGAATAGTGAAAAGTGAGCTATAAAAATTTAAAACGAATTTATCCGACGGAGATATAAAAAATTGAAGAAATTATTCTAAAAACTATTTTTTTCTCCATAAGGCAGATTTACCTTTCCCAAGGCAAATAATCTCTTTTTCTTTTTGCAATTTTCTGAATACAACACGAATCATATCACGACTTACTCCAGGACATGCACGTTCAATATCGGAATTAGAAAATTCCCCCAATTGATTTAAGATCGCATGGCTAATGATTTGTGTTTTTGCTCCACGACCTGGTTTTAATTGTCCGGCCCGTTGCTCAAACTCCTTATAAGCCGCAATGACAGTACTCAAAAAATAATTAAACCACGGCATAATATCATGCCTTGATTTATGCCAGTTTTGTGAACTCTTATTCAAGGACTCGTAATACGTCTCTTTCGATTGTTCTACTATTCTTTCAAGACTTATATATTTACCAACACCATAACCATTTTGATACAGAGCTAAGAGCGTGAGTAATCTTGAAACCCTGCCATTGCCATCACGAAAAGGATGGATAGATAAAAAATCTAAAATCAAACATGCAATTGCAAAAAGCGGCGGATATTCTGATTGCGTTAAATTGTATTGGTAGGACAGACACAACTGATTCATTGCATCCGGGACTTTATCAGCTTCAAGCGGTGTAAAAATAATTTCGATTCGGCCACTTGAGTGCCTCTTAATTATTTCATTGTTCTTCTTTTTCCATTGGCCTGCATCACCTACATCCAACCGGCTTAACCGATGTAATTCTTGAATTGTCTCTGGTGAAATAACCAAATTGTTATATTTTTCATGAATAATATCTAATGCTTTACGATACCCGGCAACTTCTTCTTCAGAACGATCGCGCGGTTTACTATTGCCAATAATTAATGGTTTGAGCCTCTGACGATCAACCGTCACCCCTTCAATACGATTAGATGATTCCGCACTTTCAATCATTGCCATCTCAACAAGCGCGTTTAGAATTTGCGGTGATTGTTTGGTATAAAGCTCTTCCTTCCCTTTATATTCAGAAATGGAATTCATCATCCAAACGGCGGCTAAAGGAAGTTGGATATCTTTACCTATTTTCTTAAATGAATTCATATAATAAATATTACCCTATTTATTACCCCATTACAATAATTATTACCCCATTCACCATTCCAAGCAATTAAGAACGAGTAATAAATTATTCAATCATACTGGGAAGTGGATTACAGTTTCTTTTTTATGGAACCAATTAAGCGGCCGGAATTGTAGAAAACTTTTTTGATAATTCCCTGAACAGCATTCTTTTGCGCGGGAACTGCGAGGGCTTTGGTGGCTTCTTTTAATCTTAAGCGTTCCAACATTTTTCTTTCTTGGGGATGATGATTTGCCAAATAATCGCATTTCAGGCAATCATGTTTACACTCAATTTTTAATGATCCCCATTCTCTCACAGCAAGAAAACAAAGATCGATTTTCTTTTTGAAAACCAGGCATTTATTACAATTATGTTTACAATTTAAACTCAAGATTTCTTTTGATTCATAACAATGAACAAAAGGCCTAATTTCTAGATTTTTAGGGGGGGGTACGTGATTGGTTGATTTAATTTGTCTGACGGCGGCTTGAAGAACTCCTCTGGGGATGCGTGCATGGCCGCCAAAGGTTGACGCCGATTGAAGCTTGCCGCTTTTAATCCAGTTGAGCACAGTAAAACGCGTAACATTAAGGTATTTGGAGGCTTCCTCGGTTGTTAAATAATCACCGCGTTTAACTTGTATTGCCATTAACTTTTGTCTCCGGTAAAAAAGCCGTTAATGATTATAGTATCAAAACAATTGATAAAAACAAGACAATATTAAAATATGTTAATATTCGAATATTATTATTTTGTTAACAAGTTAAATCCCTTACTCTTATAAAGAAAAGCTTTTCCTTCCTTTTGCTCTATCACCAAGGCTTGAACATTTTTGATTGAATTGGCCAAGCGGATACCTTTTTGAGCCCCTAGAACTGATATGGCCGTAGACAATTCATTAGCTGCTTGTGCCGTAGCCGCGATAACAGTAACACTGACCGCTTCTTTTTGTGGATACCCTGTTAAGGGATCGACAATATGTGAAAATCGCTCCTTACCAATGGTATAAAATTTCTCATAATTACCAGAGGTTGAAACACCTTTATTTTTAAGTTCAATGACTCCTAAAATCTTATCTTTATGAAATGGATCCTGCACCCCTACAATCCAGGGTTTTTGTCCTTGATCCAACCCTTGACAATAAATTTCTCCACCACCATCGATCAAATAATGCTTAATTTTATATTGATCAAATATTTGAGCAACAGCATCACAAACAAATCCAGAAGCTGGTGAGCCTAAATCTATCTTCATTCCCTTCTTTTTAAAAGTTACAAGATTGGACTCTTTTAAAATGAGATGATAATAGCCCACTTTATCAAGTGCCGATTTTAAAGAATCGCCATCAGGCAACTGTCCTTGTTGACCTGCATTTTTCCATAGCTCTACCAGCGGATAGGCTGTAATGTCAAAAGCCCCTTGGGTAATTTTAGAATACTCTATCGAGTCTTTGATGATCTTAAAAACATCATCATTGACTCGAACTCCTTCAAACCCTGCAGCATTCAGGCGACTTAAATCACCGTCTAAGGTCTTGGCGTAGACATTCATATGCAGTTGAACCTGCTCAACCTTTTGCCAACATTGCTGGATTACTTTTGAAACATCTATATTCGCCTCGTGATAACAGTGAATACGCACAGAAGCTCCCAGATAAGGCTTTATTTCATCATATTTATGTAATGGGTGATTCTTCGATTTTAAAAAGATTGAGAACATAATCTAGACCGAATAAAGTTTTAAAGGCTATGCCGATCAAGAAAAGCAATAGCTTGGTCTTCCGGGGTAGGTTTGCCAAACAAGAAGCCTTGAAAATAATCGCATTTACCTTCAACTAAACTCCGTAACTGAAGTTGATATTCCACCCCCTCAGCAATAACTCCCAAATTCAGGGTGTGTGCAAGTTCAATGATCGTTGCTGTCATGGCCATCTCAACACCTTTATTGATCAATTCTTTAATAAAGGCGCGGTCAATCTTTAGACTGGTGATTGGCAGGCGGTGAAGATGACTTAAAGAAGAATAACCTGTACCAAAATCATCCAATGAAATTTTAACTCCTAAATCACGTATTTGCTGAAGCACTTCGATGGCTGAATCATATGAATCTATAAAAATACTTTCTGTGATTTCAATCTCTAACAAATCTGCTGAAAAACCTGTCTCTTTTAAAGCATTACAGATCGTTTGAATGAAATTCCTCTGTCGCAATTGAACCACCGAAATATTGACAGACATCACAATATCATCAAAGCCAAGTTCACGCAGCCTTACTCCCATGCAACAAGCTTCTTTCAAGACCCATTCCCCAATGGGAACAATTAAGCCCGTCTCCTCAGCAATAGAAATAAAATCATTAGGCGGAATTAAAACACCATCAGACCTAAACCAGCGTATCAGCACCTCAAAACCACGAACCCTTCCATCTTGAACGCCGATAATAGGCTGGTAAAAAAGTTTAAACTCATTTTTATTCAAAGCATTGCGTAAACCGCGTTCAATCTCCATTCTCCTGACGGCCCGCTTGTTCATCTTATCATCATAAAAACAAAAAGTGTTACGTCCTGCCGCCTTGGCGGCATAAAGAGCTGTGTCAGCATTCTTAAGCAAGTCTTCTAAATTATTCCCATCGTTAGGAGAGGTGGCAATGCCGATTGAAGCTGTGATATAAAGATCATTCCCTAATATTTGACGTGAAGCATTAAACTTCTTAACAATGCGCTCGGCAATGGTTTGGGCACTTTGAGCATCATCAAGGCCATTGAGAAATATAATAAATTTATCACCGCTCAAACGGGCAATCGTGTCTACCTCACGCACACATACTGATAGCTTCAACGCCGTATCTTTAAGCACTTCATCCCCTACCGAATGCCCTAAGGTATCGTTAATATTTTTAAAACCGTCTAAATCAACAAATAAAATAGCACATGACGTTTCAGTGCGTTTGGCATGGGAAAGACCTAAACTTGCCCGTTCTAAGAATAAGGCCCGATTAGGAAAAGCCGTCAAGGTATCATAATAGGCCAAATTAGACACCCTGCTTTCAAGGTGTTTATGCATGGTGATATCCATCGCAGAACCCAATACCTGCCACGGCTCCCCAGCCGGTGTTTTAGCATAGATAATTTCACGGCTGCGCAGCCAGCGCCATTGACCACTAGCATCTTTAACTCTATACTCGATCTCTCTGACTTTACCTTCCTTGGCTAGCAATTTAAAATGTTCCATGACCTTAGCAAAATCATCAGGATGCAAGATGCCAATCAGAAAATCTCCTCCCATTTTTTGAATCTGCTCAACACTATATCCCAACGAATCTATCCCTTCAGGATTGTAGAAAACATTCTTTTTATGAATCAAATCGTAAATATAAATTAGATTTAATGTTGAATTAAGGATGCTTTCAATCAAATGTCGTGATTGTGAAAGAGCCGCATTGACTTGGATGAGATCCGTTAAATCAATAGCATCATTTGTAAAAATTGAACGTGGCGCCAACTCTTTCTTATTGAGTGAACGCTTCTTTTTAAGTGGCGCTTTCTTTTCAATCTTTTTCTTCATAAATAACCTCTAAAACAGAAATCTGTACTTTTAAAAAATTATATAACTTTCGTCAGGGTATGTCCAATTAAGTCTTTGAGGCTATAAAATTTCCCCTCTTAGAATCTCAAATACTTCCTACATAGAGCTGTTAAGAAAAGTGGCAAGATAAAAATACCCGCAAACTCCTGCAAAACAGCAAGGGCTCTATTGAACCCCAAAGGAATGATATCTCCATATCCGATATGGGTAATGGTAACAATACTAAAATAAAGAGATTCCATTAAATGAGGCTTATGGATATAGCCCCCAGCCATGAATAATCCTTGCGTATACAAGAGCGCGGAGAAAGATACTAAAAGACAACCAAAACTAATCGTTCGCAAAGGCCTTTCGCCATGACCCCACAACAAAGCAGAAAATGACAATGAAACCCATAAAACAACAGATCTGATGATATCTTTAGGATTAACCCTTTGCCAAATAGGAATCCCATTAGCCGTGATTATCCGATTAAACAAGTTCGACACCAATGATTTCCGATAACACTCTTTAGACAGAAAGAAACATTCAGAAAACCCAACAAATTCTAAATCACGCTCAAAACAGATACCCGCATGCTTGTACATCATGCTGGCATATTCAAAATCTTTCGACAGTTCAGCTTCTTTTGCGGCTTTAGAATAATAGGTTGAAGCATAATAGTATAATGATTGCGAACCTGCTTTAGACTCATAACATCCCGCGGCCAAAGCAAAACACATAGCCGCTTGCTGATGCTGTCCTATCTCTTGATAAGAAGTTGCCGCCTGAGAAAACAACTTCAAGGCCTCATCATATTTCTTCTCTTCGAGAAAATACTGAGCCTGGATCTCGATGGGTTTGATATTATCTGTCATGTTTCTTCCTTTTAAAAACTTTTAAGCGCCAGGCTACGATTGTCGTAAATGGTGATTAGTTTATGAATCTTGGTGATTTCGAATAATCCTCGGATATTATTATTAATATTGCAGCAGCCTAACTTGCCGCCCGCTTTTCTCAATAATTGCATCATTTCAATTAATGTAGCCAATCCTGCACTGCCTACAAATGAGACCTTTTCAAAATCAACCATGACTTCCTTAGCCCCTTCTTTGAGGACTTTTAGAAAGGAATTTCTTAAGAGGATGGAGTCATCCACATTAAGTTCTCCTTCGAGTATGACAACGGTGATTTCATCTGCTTTTTCGACTAATATTTTCATATATCTCCCCTTTCTTACAAAAATTTCATCATTTTGATGGTTCGGCCTTGATCGGTAAATTCGACGCGATCCATGGCGTTTTGAATTAAAAATAATCCCCTACCGTTTAGTTTCTCTAAATTCTCTGGCGTAATGGGGTCTGGGATCGATGTAAAATCAAATCCTGCTCCCTGGTCATTAACCTGAATGACCAGTTGACCTCCCTGTTTTGCAATATCCACCTGCACCGATAGGTCTGGGTCCAATTGATTCCCGTGCTTAACGGCATTGATAATGGCCTCGTGCAAGCTAAGCTTGATATTAAAAGCTGTGTGCTCATCTACAGACCATTGGTCGATCTTGACTAATAAAGACGCAACAAAATCGTCAATCAACTCAGGTCTTGATGGCATTGTTTCTAAAATGTGCACGTTACTTTTCTCCTTTCAAGCTACTTTTAAAACAATACAGGTGATATCATCCGACTGTTTATACTCAGGTTCAAAACCTCTCAGGTCAATTTCAATGGCTTTTAATATTTCCTGAGCTGAAAAACTCCTGTTTTTCTCAACGATGGATATAAAACGATCATTCCCGTAAAAATGCGCCTTCATATTCCTGGCTTCGGTAACACCATCCGTGAAGAAAATAAAAATGTCTCCTGAAACAAATGGAATCTGATTACCTGAATAATCACCATCCAATAGTCCCAGAGGAAATCCTTCCTCTACATCCAGGAATTTAACAGGGGTGTTCTTTGAAAGATACATCACCGGTTGATGACCGCCATTGGAATAAGACATCACCCTGTTTTCGATATCAAAAATGGCGTAGAACATGGTGACGAATAGTTTACTCGACGATTCACGGGTCAATTTGACATTTAATCGATGTAGGGCATCTTGTGGATCGACTTCTGGTAAGGCGAAGAATTTGAATGCCCCTGAAACCGTGGTCATAAAAAGACTCGCTGGAATCCCCTTACCGGAAACATCCCCGATCATGACACCAAGCTTATGGGGATCAAACTCATAAAAATCGTATAAATCACCCCCAACACGCCTTGCCGTATGCATGATCGCGGCCACATCAAGGCCTGACATCACAGGCAACGATTTAGGTAAAAAGCTTTCCTGGATAGTACGGGCGATCTGAAGCTCATTATCCATAAAAATCTTTTTCTTCCATTCCTGGATAGATATGATGAGAGCACAAATTAAATAAACAAACATCAGGGCAAATAAAGGATAAACCATATCAATCCAATATCCCCAACCGGCAAATAGAACAATGGCTAAATTGGCATAGAATACAATCAATCCTGAAAATATGAGAAAACCTTTTAGAGGCTTACTGGTTAAGACTCCCCAAGATAAAAAGGCACCTAAAATAAAAAGAATGAACAGATTTTCTGTTCGACTCACACGAGATATGAAACGTTTTTTGAGGATTGAATTGATTAGATCAGCATGTATGGAAAGAGCGGGATAAAGTGTGGCAAATGGGGTTGGATGTAAATCTGTTGTGCCCGTGGCGGTTAAGCCTACCAGGCAAATCTTGCCGCGCAAAGCATTGAGATCAAGAAAAGGCTTATCACCTGTCGCTAAAGAAGCGTACGAACGCAGTACATCCACATAGGAATAATGTTGATAGTTCTCATCCCACTTGCCCGCATAATTGACCATCATATTGGACTGTTCATCAAGCGGGATGCGTGTTTTGTCATCCCATTGAAGATACTGACCAGGTTTTAATTGAGTATGCTTTAAATCAACGCCCAGGTAATTTGATATTAATTGTAACGACAGATAGGGATATAAAACTCCGTTATATTTGATTAGCAAAGGCACTCTTCGATACTTACCATCTGAATCCGGCAAGACATTGATATGCCCTTCTCCCGCTACATATTGATGGAGTGAATTCACACTGCGGGCCAGATAACCCTTGGCCTGTAATATATTTTTTCGGCTCACATTCGGCACATCGAAAACATAAGGAAGATACACATTGCCAGCGTTTTTAATGGCATTCTGAAATTCCGCGTCATGCTTGTCGTTTTCAGAAAAGAAAATATCAAAAAGAACCGCTTTAGCCCCATATTGGGCGAGTATCTTTGTCAGCAAGGCATGATAACGTCGATCAAATGGAAATCTTCCCAGCTTTTGAATGGTGTCATCGCCAATCTCAATAATAGCTACCTTGTCGGTTACCGTCATGGGAGGACGCAGGTGATAACGCAAATCTAAGCTTGCTAGCTCACTATTTTCAAAAACACGAAAATAAGAACCAACTAGGAATAAAATGCTTACGCTTAAGCAAGCTATTGCTAGGATTGCGTTGTGCGGTCTAAAAATGGGCCAATGTAATATTCTTTTCATCAACTAATAATCCCTTGAATATATTCCCTGGTCATGGCTTCTTTGGGATTCTCAAAAATTTCCTTAGCGGGGCCGTGTTCAATCAGGCGGCCCATGTATAAAAATAAAACATAATCTGCCAGCCTTTTAGCCTGACGTAGAATGTGAGTCACAATGACAATGGTGTAACGTTCCTTTAACTCTAAAAAGCTTCGTTCAATATTCTGACTTGAGATGGGATCCAACGCTGAAGTTGGTTCATCTCCCAGGATAATCTCAGGACCTACGGCCAATCCTCGTGCCAGGCATAAACGTTGCTGCTGGCCTACGGATAATTTAAACGCGGGAGAATTTAACTTGTCTTTAACTTCATCCCAAAGGCTGGCTGTTTTGAGAAAATGTTCGACAATCCTGTCTAATTTCTTCTTATTGCGCTCTTCATGTACTCTTGGTCCATAGGCAATATTATCGTAAATCGACATGGGCAATGGATAAGGCTTTTGGGAAAGAAGGCCCATTTTCCTTCGGATATGGGTGACTTCTGCTTTAGGATCATAAATATCTTCCCCATCCACCAAGACCTTGCCAGTGATTCTGATATTATCAACAGGATCAAGCAAGCGATTGAAGGATTTTAAAAGTGTCGATTTACCGCAACCTGAAGAACCAATGATGGCTGTTATTTTCTTATTAGGAATTTCAACACTGATATCCTTTAACGCATGGTCCTTGCCATAGAAAACATTCAAATTTTGAACACGGATATGGGCATTGGATTCCATTACTGATTACCTCACAATATTACGCGTAAATTGCTTTGTTAGAAAGCGTGCTACAATGCTGATTACTAAAATGATAATGGTTAAAATTAACGCCGCGGCATAGGCACGGCCCTGCACTTGGACGATGGGCGAACTAAATTGTAAGAATATAGCCAACGGCAAAGTGGCCACCGGTTGAAACAAGGACGTCGGCAAAGAATCAGTAAAACCTGCCGTAAATATAAGTGACGCCGCATCTCCAATCCCCCTGCCAAACGAAATTAACACCGCCGTTGAAATCCCTGGCAAGGCTTGACGAACAACCACCTTGAGGGCCGTCTGCAATCGCGTTGCGCCAAGAGCGTATGATGCTTCCAACAAGGGTTGCGGAATCATGCGAACAACTTCATCCATAGAACGGGTCATGATCGGTAAAATTAAGAATGCAACGGTAATGATCCCAGCTAATAATGAAGCTTTAATCCCAAAGAAAAGCATAAGCATAAATCCAAAGGCTCCATAAACAATGGACGGGATTCCCCACATCACATCAAAGGCAAAACGGACTAAATAAACCAATCGTGAATTCTTTTTAGCATAAACATTTAGATAAAGGGTTACCGGCAGGCTCATCATAAAAGCCAAAACCGTTGCCCCACCAGTAAGATATAAAGAGCCCAAGATAGAATTGAGAATGCCCCCCTCATGGCCTAAATAATATCCGCTTTGAGGAGCCTGGGTTATCATGGACCAATTTAAATAAGGAAGCCCCTTAAACACAATTGTTCCTAAAATCAGAAAAAGCACGCCAGTGACAATCAAGCACGAGGCTATCATGAGAGCTTTATAAATTATTTCTTCAATCGCATGCTTATGCATAATAATAATTACTCCATTTAATGCCGCTTAAAATCATTCGTGAGATAATATTAAAGTAGAGAACCACCAGCAATAAGAGCAAAGCGGCAAAGAGTAAGGCTGAATCATATTTTGGGATTGAAAACATTTCCCCATAATTATTAGCAATCAAGGCTGGCAAAGGATAGGCTGGACTAAACACTGACTTTGGGATACGAGCCAAATTCCCTACTACCATCAGGACGGCGAT
>Ga0302319_10018489_pt1 | contig 12711 bp, 2 predicted proteins | sample Bog_T0_2_FD_203319 | JGI IMG/M metagenome (GOLD analysis project Ga0302319, IMG submission 203319) | Peat permafrost microbial communities from Stordalen Mire near Abisko, Sweden - Bog_T0_2 | ecosystem: Environmental > Terrestrial > Soil > Wetlands > Peat | place: Sweden: Abisko, Stordalen Mire...
TTTGCAGGTGAGAAACCGAATGGACTTCCACGTAAGCTATTGATTTAATTGGTGGACCTGATCGGGATCGAACCGATGACCTCTTCCATGCCATGGAAGTTCCAAGATGGCGTTTTGTTGACGGCAAAGGACTTATGAGCCGGATGAGTCGGCAAGACCGGTCCAATGGCCGCTAAATGCTACCAATTTGCTGCCAAATTTCTAATCGAGCGGGTTCGGGCTGACCTGTGGGGGATCAGCCCGATTCTCCTTTCTTGCCCCCGTGTCCGTAGCCGCTTCTAGGGTTGGCATCTTCGGCATGGCGACCTCCCAATCTGCGTGCATCGTCGCCGTGTTGCAGCCACCCCATCCAAGAATTGGCGATCTCGCATTTACCGACAGGGGTGAGCAACTATTCGTCGCGAAGCGCCGCAACGGGTTCAACCCGCATTGCCGTCCTCGGCGGAACCCGCGTTGCCGCCACTGCAACCAGGAATTAGGCCGCCCCGCTCTTCTTGCTTCGCAAAGCGCAACGCTTCTGCTAAAACTGGCTTATGCTCCGCTCGTTGAAGCTCCTTTTCGATCTGATCGTTCAGTCTGGCTGTTCTCGCCGCGACCTCCTCTTGGAAAACCTGGCACTTCGGCAACAGCTTGCCGTCCTGAAACGGAAGCTCTCTCAGCCACGATTTGCTGGCCATGACAAATTATTCTGGGTAATCTTGCGGCGGCTTTGGCCGGGATGGAAAGCGGCGTTGATTCTCGTCCGACCGGAGACTGTCGTTCGCTGGCATCGGGCTGGTTTCAAGTTGTACTGGACGTGGCTCTCGCGGCATCGGAACCGCGTGGGAAGAAAGTGCGTGAGAAAAGAACTGCGCCAACTGATCTTCCGCATGGTCGCCGACAACCCCACTTGGGGCGCGCCGCGGATTCACGGAGAGTTGAAGATGCTTGGTTTCGATATTTCGGAACGATCCGTGCTACGCTGGATGCGAAAAGCGCCCCGCAATCCCGAGCCGGCAAGACGCTGGGCGGCGTTCCTGAACAACCATCGCGAAGCCATCGCGGCAATGGATTTCTTCACCGTGCCGACGCTCACCTTCGGCGTTCTGTACTGCTTCTTCGTCATTGCGCATGACCGGCGGCGTATCCTTCTTTGCAATGTGACCAGGCATCCGACCAGTGTTTGGGTTGTTCAGCAGTTGCGTGAGGCATTCCCATTCGACTCGGCCCCCGGTTACCTGATCTTCGATCGCGGCACACAATTCAATGAAGAAGTTATTGACACGGTGAAGAGCTTCGGCATCAAGCCCAAGCAAACCAGCTTCCGAAGCCCGTGGCAGAACGGTGTCGCCGAGCGTTGGGTCGGCAACTGCCGCCGCGACCTGCTCGACCATGTAATCGTTCTCAATGAACGGCATCTGAAGCGCCTTATGGGCGATTATGTCCGCTACTATCACGAGGACCGCACGCATCTTGCGCTGGCGAAGGGAACCCCTTCCGGTCGTATAGCGGAGAAGAATCTCCAAGGCCACCATCGGGTTGTATCGATGCCAAGGCTTGGCGGACTGCATCGTCGCTACGATCTGGCCGCCTGAGTTCTTGCTTTGAATGTCTTCTCGGTGACCATGGCTCGCGGGAGAGGTGTGCCCGTCGACCCTTCGCCGCACACTTGGCAGCGCTTTCGCGACAATTCGTAGTCACCGAACCTCCGCACTACCATTCGAATACTCCTAACCAGAACGGCATCCTGACTCGAAATCAAGCGCATTTTCGCCCATATGGAATTTTGGCGAGGCACAGCCACCCGCCCGTCCGGATCTGTGCGGGGGGCGGGCCGTGAGGTCCGTCCCTACCGCGACCGCCTACTGCCGATGCCGTAGGCAGCGTGGTCTTTTCAACGCTGAACGGGGGACGGAAAACGGTCCACTTCACTGCGCTAAATCCGATAGGTCAACCCAGCTCTGGTTGGTCATCCTCACTCAGTTCCCACTCCTTGATCATCTTTGAGTATTTTTCTGAGGGGCTGATTTTCAAAAACCGCTTCATTTCTTCAAGCGCTTCTACGCGTTGCCCGATCTTCCAAAGTACATGAAAAAGAACGAGAGATGCCCTCTCCGACATCGGCGACAAAAGAGTGGTCTGACGCGCCGGTTCGACGGCTTCATCGAACCGGTCACTGCGCCATAAGAACGCTGCGAGATAGCCATGCAACTTAGCTTCCGTCGGAAATTCCTCGATCAGAGCCGAAAGCTGCTGCACTGCCAATCCTGTTTGGCCACTCGCGTGTAGGTCAATCGCGTGCTTGATTGCCTCGGTAATCCGAGCTTCGCTATTAGTAGTCGCCTGGGTCAATTTTCCCCCTCACAATGTCTTCCAACACGTGATCCACTTCATCGAAGCTCTTTTGAATACAGTCGATGATGCGGTTCGTAATTTGCCCCTTACGTACCTTGTTTTGAAACTTCGAAATGCTTTCCAGGTTATCCATTGCATCTTCGACTTCGTCTTCAAGGCCTTTTGGATCGATCCTGTTGACCGGATCGGCAGAGGCGTAGAGGTACGTATGCAATTTCCTCGGATCGATGGGCTGAACCTCTGCATCGTAAAGCTGTTGATCTGGACCTAGAGGTTTGTATTCCTTGGGGTCGCGGGACATGAACCTTCCAGTCAGAGGATTCATGTAGCGATGCCGCAGATAATACAGGCCCAAGTCGGCGTCGAACAGTTCGCCGCGGTAGAGGTAGTTGTTGGGCGTTGCCCCTTGCTTGGTGAAGCTGTTGCCGAAGGCGTCGTACTCGTAGCTGTCGGTCACTACTCCGGACGAGTTAGTCAGTTGGCGGACGCTGCCGAAGCCGTCGTAACCATAGAAGCTCGGCGTCCAGGTACTGTTGCCACTTAAAGCCGGGCTCAGGTTTTCGCTGATGCGCTGCAAGCCATAGGTGTACTGGCGAGTTACCACGCCATTGACGAGTTCCTCGACGACCTGCGGGTAGCCGGTGGGGTTGACATCGTCTTCGACGAGGTATTGCGTGGTGACTCCGTTGACCGTTTTGGCGACGCGGTTGCCGAAGGCGTCGTAGATCAGGTTGACCACGGTGGCGCCGTTGGTCATGGTGATCATGTGGTTTTCGGAGTCGTAGGTGTAGCTGTTGCCGTTGGCGGTATGGGTGGTGTTGCCGTTGGCGTCGTAAGTCTCCGACGAGGTGAGCTGGTCGTTGGCGTTATAAGTGCCCGCGATGGGGTTGATGCCGCTCAGCGACGAGGCCTCCGTGGTGCGGTTGCCCACCGGGTCGAGCCCGTACGTGGCGTTGCCGTTGTCGTTGCCGTTGTTGGACGGATCGCCGGTGATGGTTTCGCCGGTGAGGCGGTAGATGTTGTCGTAGCTCCACTGGAGGGTGCGGCCGGACTGCTCGGTGGCATTGGTGCGGATGCCGGTGAGGCCGAGCGTGTATTTGTAGTCGGCGACGGGCGGCGTGGAGAGTTCGGTGAGGCGGTTGAGAGAGTCGTAGGTGAAGGTGGAGGTGAGGCCGTTGGGATACTGGGCCGTGGCCAGGTTGCTGGCGGAGTCGTAGGTGTAGGTGGTGGTGTTGGCGCCGGGCAGGCGGGCGTCGACGACCGTGCTGAGGCGGTTCTGGGCGTCGTAAGTGTATGCCGCCGAGACGCCGTTCGGATTGGAGGAGACGATGGTTTCCACTTTGCCCGTCGGGTAATAAGTGTAGCTCAGCGTGCCCTCGGGCGTGGCCTTGGTGATAAGCCGATCCAAACTATCGTACCCGTAGTTGACGGTGCCGTCCTGGCCCGTGGAGGTGAGGTACTTGCCTGTGGCCGTGTAGGTGAAGCTCACCGAGTCGGACGGCTCACCGGGCGTGCTGCGGCTGAGCAGGCGGTTGAGGGCGTCGTAGGCGTAAGTGGTCACGGCGTTGTTGAAGTGGGTGAGCGTGCTCAGGTTGCCGGCCGGGTCGTAGGTGCGTGACTCGGTGAACGTGGTGATGGGCAGGGTCTTCTGGAGCGGCTCGCCGTAAAGGTCGAAGAGGTTCTGGGTGGTGTTGTTCCTGGCATCCTCGACGCTGGTAAGGCTGCCGAGGGGGTCGTAGGCGTAGTTGTTGGTGTTGGACGGCGCGTTGGGGGAATTGACCTGGACCACGGTCTTAAGCTGGTTGGCGGCGTCGTAGGTGTAGTCGACTTCGTTACCGGCTTGATCAATAACGCTGGCCAGGTTGCCGGGACCATCGTAGGTGTTCTTGACCGACTTTCCGTCGGGGTAATCGGTCTCGATGAGGCGCTTGCGGGCGTCGTATTGGAAGCTGGTGGTGTTGTTGTTGCCGTCTTTGCCTGAGGTTCGGTTGCCGGCGTCGTCGTAGCCGTAGGTGGTGGTGCCCTGCGCGCCGGTGACCGAGATGAGACGGCCGGCCGCATCGTAATAGTAGTTGGTGACGTTGTTGGCGGGGTCGGTTTCGGTCGCCTTGCGGCCGTCGTCGCGGTAGGTGTAGGAGGTGGTGCTGGCGGTTGCGCCGGAGCCGCGGGTGACGGAGGTCTGGCGGCCGCCCGGATCGTAGACATGCTGCGTGACGTTGCCGGCCTGATCGGTCTCGGTAAGGACGTTGTTGCGGAAGTCGTAGGTCTTGGTGGACTTGGTGGCCGGAGTCGTCGGGTAGTCGGTTTCGACGAGCCGGTTCATGGCGTCGTAGATGTAATAGGTGGTGTTGTTGCGGGCGTCGGTGTCGGAGAGCTTGTTGCCGTTGGCGTCAAAGGTGGAGCTGGTGGAGCGGCTGAGCGGCGCGGCGGTTGAGGTGAGATTGCCCATGGCATCGTAGACGTAGCTGGTGGTGGAGGCGGACGAGCCGGTGAGGGAGGTTGGAGTGGGCGTGGTCATGGACGTCTTTTGGCCGAGCGAGTTGTAGACGTAAGAAGTGGTGCGGCCAAGCGCGTCAGTGCGGCTGGTCATGTTGCCGTAGGCGTCGTAGGCGAACTGGGAGGCCTGGGCCGGATTGACGCTGATGTCGAAGCCGATGGCGCCGGAGGCGAGAGTGGCGTTGGAGTTGAAAACGAAGCTGGCCAGGGTGCCGATGCTGTCAGTGACGCTTTGTGGCAGGTAGTTTGTGTCGTAGTTGAAGAAGCGAACGTTGCCGAGCTCGTCGATGGTGGAGGTGGGCTCGCTGTATTGGTTGTAGTAGGTGGAGCTGGTGGTGTTGTGGCTGGTTGGCGTCGCCTGGTAGGTGGAGGAGGTCTTGTTGCCGTTGGAATCGTAGGTGTAGGTGGTGGCGTGGCCGAGGGGGTCAGACACCACGGCAAGATTATGGTTGGCGTCGTAGACGTTGGTGGTGGTGAGGTTGTTCGGGTCGGTGGATTGGAGCAGGTCGCCAAAGCTGTCGTAGATCATGGTCGCCGTGCCGACGTTGCCGCTGCCGTCAGCCGGATAAGTGATGGTGGTGGTGTAAGTGGGGAGGTCGTAGGCATAGCTGGTTTTTTCGCTGTAAGCATCCGTAACGCTTTGCAAGCGGCCAGCGAGGGAGTTGCCGTTGGCGTCGGCGGAGCCGGAGGGGTAGTAAGTTGAAGTGGGCAGCGGGCAGCCGCGGCCATCGGTGCCGCCTGTATACAGATGAATAAACGCCTGATCCTGATCGTACGTGTAAGTGCTTGTGCCTGACGCTGTGGTGCCTGGGCAGGCGGTAGTTGTTTGAGCCGAGACTGGGTAAGTGACGGTGGAAAGGTTGCCGTTGGCATCGTAGGCGTATAGGTAGGCGTTGCCGGCGGGATCGGTGATCTTGGTGATGCGGTTGTTGTGGTTGGAGTCGCGCACGAAGGGTACGGAGAGGCCGGTGGTGCTGGTGATGCCGTTTGCGGTGATGGTGAGGCCGTTGCCGCTCAGATCCTGGATGGATTGCAGGTTGCCGGCCGCGCTGATGGTGTAGGAGGTGCCGTTGGGATCTGTGTACACATAAGAAGGCGGATTGTATTGGCCGCCGGTCTGGCAGAACCACAGGTTGCCGTCGGGGATCAGCATGTCCAACGCAGGGCAGCCCAGACCTGCGTCCGTGAGAGTTCCATGAAGGCCCGGCTCAGGCGTGTAGGCCGGCCAGTACCACGGGAAGAAGCCTAGTATCCCCAAGCTGGGTGCCTGAGGCGTGAGATAGAAAGTCTTGCGCTGCCCACCCAGCGTGAATGTCACGTTGCCCGCGGGGTCTACCGTGAGGTTGACGTTGATGCCGAGCGACCAGCCATAGCCGAAGTCGCTGCTGGTGGCGGCGGTGAGGCTGTCGTAGTTGCGCTGGATGTTGATGGCGAGCCCGGTGGCAGGGACGATCAGGTCAGTCACGGTTGCGGTGACGCGGCCCGGTTTGTAGTTGCCGGAAACGGTGACCATCACGAGACTGTATTGCTCATCTCCGGTGGTGTCAGTGGCTTGAAGCTCAATCCAGTATGTGCCGTTGACAAGGGTTGTGGTGTCGAGCGTACCAATCTGGCCCGAGCCGGCTGTGATTGGGATAGGTGTAACGTTGTTGGGATTGCTCGCGGGATAGAAGGTCAGTGTCGGCGCCGGTGTGCCGCCGGTCTGGATCGCAACTCCAGGAGCAAGCGTGATGGGAACCAAGCCGGACACCGCGGAGCCATAGAGAGGGCTCCCTACCCATCCCTGCGGAGTTGGGGGAACGGGATTGACCGTGACCGGGAACTGCGCGGAGCCGATGTTGGGAACATTATCGCTGGCAGTCAGTTCAATCTTGTAGCTTCCCGGCGTACTGAAGGTGGCAGTTACCGATGCTTGACTTGTACCAGGCGAGAAGGAGACGGTGCCAGGCCCCCCTGACTGGCTCCAGGAAATCGTGGGATTGCTCCCTACAGGGAGAGCGGTATCAACTGCGGTTCCAGTCAGTTGGAGCGTGTTCGGCAGCGTCACCGAGCTGTCGCCCGTTATGCCGATCGTGAGAGTACCGCTTCCGCCGGTTGAGGTCGTGCCGCCCTGAGCAAGTGTCCATGGAACACTGACCGTATTCGAGTAGGCAAGCATACCGCTGATCAAAGCCACAGCCTGAACCGAAGCTGTGCCGGGATTCACATTTTGGTAGAGGATTGTCGCGTGGCCGGTGGAATCGGTGGTCCCGCTAAGTTGCAGGCTATCGACACCGCTGACGACAAGACCCACGCTGACATTGGGCGCACCGACGCCACTAGCATCCACTGCATAGACCGTGAACGCTTGCTGACCGCCGGCAGATAACGGTTGAATTGAATTCGGAGTGAGGGTAAGAGATCCCGCCGGAGGAAGGCCTCCTGCATAGCCGCTGGAGTTCGGCATCCCTGCCATCATCATCAGCGAAAGTGTGTCGCCGCCTCCGTCGCCACAGCATTCCACATAGTCAAGCTCGTAGGGGTATGTGCCGGGGCCAGGGAAATGCACCGTCATGGAGTATCCGCCAATGCTGTTACCTGGCGAGGAAGCTCCCATGACGGGAAGCTGCTCAAATGCAGTAGTTGTCTGTCCAGGATTCAGAGGGCCGCTCACCTGTGTTGCTCCACCGCCGATGCCCAAGACGAATGTATTGTCAACAAAGACCGAAATCACCGCGTCGCCGGCACCAGCCACAACGTAAGAGCCAGTAAACGCCGCCTGAAAGCCACCCATGGTGCCAGGGACCACTCCAGGCTGATATCCATTTCCTTGCGCGGGAATTGTGCCAGAGAAGTTTCCATTTTCATCCACTGTGACATCGGTAAACGGCCTTGTGCCCACGCCCACGGTGGAATTGCCCGGGATCGCGCCACTTGGAGGATTGAAGTTGATAGTCGGAAACTCCTCAGTGAACACAGGTGTGGTACCAAGTGGTGTGTTAAAGGCAAAATTTCCGTCCAGGTCGTCATTGAAAAAGAACTGGCCGACAACACTCGTGGTTGAAATCGGTTGCGCTGGCACGATCCAAGTCACCAAAACTGGACTGGATATGATCTGTGAACCACCGGGATTTGCCGAGGCCTGAATGGTGTCTTTGCCGCTGTTGGCGCCCGTATAGGTATACGTCGCGACTCCGCTAGCATTCGTTGCAGCGCTGCCTGCATTGCTGTTCGCGCCAACGACAGTAAACGTCACAACTTCGCCGGCTATTGGAGTTCCACTACGATCCTTCAAGGTGGCCACAAAGCTCTCCGACGCTCCCGTTACGGAGGGAGCCTCAGTGGTCGCAGCCAAAGTGAGCGTCGAATTCAAAGGCGCGGGCAATAACGTCACAATGGCAGTGGCTGAAGATGTACCACTCGCTTGCCCGGTCGCGGTGATGGCCACCGTCTGCTGCGTGGCGATGCTGTTAGGTGCTGTGTAGAGTCCATTTGCAGCCAATGTGCCGAATGTGCCTGGCGCGCCCGACGGCATTGACCAGGTCACGGCCTGATTGCTGGTGTTATATACGCTGGCGCTGAACTGCAGGGTTTGGCCGGCGTAGAGCGTTGCAGTGGCCGGAGTGACGCTGACTGATCCAGTCGCTGGGATTGGAATCACCAACTCTAGCATCGGGGCAGATGCTGAGTTCGAGAAAGCTACTAAGTTATTGCTTGTGTACGAGCAAACTATTGCGTCCTTTCCGAGCGGAAGTCCATTCATCGGTACTGATGCTGTGCCGTTCGGGTTTACGGCAACCTGTGGCGATGTCACCCCGCCCCCCGAGCAACTCACAGTCCCCGTTGGCGCACCGGAATTCTTTGTCGTCAATGAAAGGTCAACCACCACAGGAGAGCCTAGCGATGATTGCGTCGGCACAAGATCGGCAGCTACCATTACATTACTTTGGAAGCCGGTCAACGTTAGCGACACGGTAGCGCCACCGGTGGCGTCGTTATCGAATGGGGCGATGACCAAGGTATAGATTCCGGCAGCCGGCAGCGTGAAAGGACCCATGACGTTGCCGTTGCAAACGCCCTGATACAAAAGCCTTAAGCCGTTCGGGTCAAGAATGCTGAGTCCAGCCGGATTGCACGCACCACTGAAAGTGGAGTTGGAAAGTAGCACGCTGGCCTTTTGTCCTATCGCTCCGCTGAAAGTTAGAAGATCCTCTTGCCACGGGATGCTAATGGTAACCGCTTGGGGTATTCCGGGAGTGATAGTGCCAGTCAGCTCGTTGAATACCCAAAGGGTGATGTTAGCGCCGCCGGTGGCGCCATTATTGAATGGCGCAATCACCAGGGTATAGATTCCGGCCTTCGGCAGAGTGACCGGAGCCATGACCTGGCCATTGCAAATGCCAAGCCTTGAAATCGTTAATCCATTTGGGTCAAGAATACTGATCCAGGCCGGAGTGCAATCGCCGGTGAAAGTGGAGTTGGAAAGTAGCACGCTAACCACCTGTCCAGCCGTAGCGTTAAAGATCAACGGCGCCGTCTGGCCAGGATTATCGATGGTTACCGATGCTGACGTTCCTGCCGGTGAAGATGCGATACCGGTTAGCCCGGATGTAACATTGAATGCTGTATTAACCACCGTTTGGCCACCGACGGTTACTACAACATTCTGAGTGCCGATTCCCGTCCCGGTCGGGATTTGCGCCTGAATCTGCGTATTGCTCCATAGCAGTGATACAGCGGGCAGTCCTCCGACCATCACGCTGCTGGTTCCTTCAGCGCTTCCAAAGCCCGCACCATCAATTGTGACTACAGTCCCAGCGGGTCCACTCGATGGCGGCAATAGGGTCACCTTCGCTGATACCGAGTTGTTCGCCTGATTTGTCGCCGTGACCGTTACAGTCTGCTGGGAAGAGATTGTAGCCGGTGTCGAGTAGAGGCCAGTTGCGCTGATCGACCCATTTGACGGACTGATTTCCCAGTTTATCGCGACCGAATTGCACGTACCCAGCCCCAGCGCCGTGAACTGTTCGGTCTGAGATGCGAAAAGATTGACAGCGGACGGAGTGATCAGTCCAACGTTTTCTACAATTTCCTGAGAGAGCGAATAGAACTCCCCTGGCGAGCTTTGGTTGCTGTATTCCGTGGCGACCCAATCCGCGGATCGGGCTATGCCGGAGACTCTTGCTTCCTCCAGGCTGCCCTCAAAGTTGTCTCCGTTGCCGCTCAATGCCCCATCAATTCCGAGGTTGAGAGGATACTGTGGATTGGCATCGGTCGTCTGCGGCGCACTTCCAACTAAGGCTCCGTTTACATAAAGGTCCACATTAGACCCGTCCCACGAGCCTGTGAGGAAATACCATTGGCCAGTAGCAAGAATACTGCCCACGGCCCTATCATAACTACCAGCGCCATCAATATCGAAGTCGATTTGTCCTGACGTACGATTCCAAAAAAGGGCGCCATTTGTGTTGGATGCGCTATCGTTGTTTCCCATGGGTGCGGTCCAATATGTAAATGCGTTGTAGTTTACCCAAACGCTGAACGTACCCGTATGTGTAGGCCAAACACTTGGATTGTTGCCTGCATCGATGTAATTTGAACCGCCGCTCAAAGCCGTTCCGTTGCCGATTTCCCCCGAAGTTTCCGTGACGGAACCCACGACCGTCCCGTTATTTCCATTGGCCGTGGAATCCGTAGTCGAGGGCAGGGGGCCATTGCCCCCCAAATGCCAGACCCCACCAAAGTTGCTATCCCATACGCCGGTAGGATTTTGCTCTGATCCGGCAATGCTGGAATTTCCGTAGAACATATAAATAACGGTGTCTGCGGTGTGCGAGAGGGTTGGAATGCGCACCCAGGCGACCACTTGGCCGTGGACTGGATCGTACTGCTCCAATTCGTGATCTAGTTTGGTCACGCCGTTTGGATCGGTGCTAAAGATAATGTCGTTGCCGACAGGGCTCGCAACATGACCATTATTGGAGACTGTGGCAAGAGCCGGATCGATCGTTTTGAACAGGAATGGGAAATTGACCTGGTCGGTATTCGGAACCTTCGTGTGGTCTATCACGATTGCGCGCTGATAGCTGTATCCGCTCGCAACGCATTGGGGGGCTGTGACGGTGAGTGCAACTGTGGTGGATGCAGTGAGGCTGCCGGAAGTTCCAGTGACGGTGACCGTCACAGTTCCGACAGTCGTCGTGTCGCTGGCCGTCAGCGTCAGCAAACTACTGCCGGTGGTGGGGTTGGTGGCGAACGCGGCGGTGACTCCACTGGGCAGACCGGAGGCGACAAGAGTCACGCTGCCGGTAAATCCGTTCGCGGGAACCACCGTGATGGTGTCGGTTCCGATTGATCCCTGAATGATCGACAGCGTCGCTGGCGATGCCGTGAGCGTGAAGCTGGGCGGCGCGCTGACGGTGAGCGCAACTGCAGTTGACGCGGTCAGGCTGCCAGAGGTGCCGGTGACGGTGACCGTGGCGAGACCGACGGTCGCCGTGCTGCTGGCCGTCAGCGTCAGCACACTGGTGCCGGTGGTGGAGTTGGGAACGAACGCGGCGGTCACTCCGCTGGGCAGGTTAGAGGCGGTCAGAGACACGCTGTTGGTAAAGCCGTTCGCGCCGACTACCGCGATGGTGGACGTGCCGCTGGACCCTTGGACAACGGTCAGAGACCCGGGCGAAGCAGTGAGCGTGAAGCTCGGTGGCGGCGCTGTGATCGTCAGCGGAATCGTCATGGTTGCCCATGAGCCGTCCGAGATTCCGGTGATGGTGATCGTGGCGGGACCGACGGTCGCTGTGCTGCTGGCGGTCAGCGTGAGGACGCTGGAGCCGGTTGAAGTGGGGTTCGGCGCGAACGACGCTGTCACGCCACTGGGCAGGCCCGAGGCGGATAGAGTCACGCTGCCGGTAAATCCGTTCGCGGGAACCACCTGGACGGTGTCGGTGCCGGTCGATCCCTGAACGATCGACAGCGTGGCTGGCGTAGCCGTTAGCGTAAAGCTCGGTGGCGGCGCTGTGATCGTCAGCGGAATCGTCCTGGTTGCCCACCAGCCACCCGAGGTTCCGGTGATGGTGACCGTGGCGCTACCGACGGTCGCTGTGCTGCTGGCGGTCAGCGTGAGGACGCTGGAGCCGGTTGAAGTGGGGTTCGGCGCGAACGACGCTGTCACGCCACTGGGCAGGCCCGAGGCGGATAGAGTCACGCTGCCGGTAAATCCGTTCGCGGGAACCACTTGGACGGTGTCGGTGCCGGTCGATCCCTGAACGATCGACAGCGCGACCGGCGTGGCCGTTAGCGTGAAGCTCGGCGGCGCGTTGACGGTGAGCGCGATGGTGGTGGATGCGGCCAGGCTGCCCGAGGTTCCGGTGACGGTAACCGTAGTTAGCCCGGTGGTGGCCGTGCTGCTGGCTGTCAGCGTCAGCGTGCTGGCACCGGTGGTGGGGTTGGGGATGAAATAGGCGATCACTCCACTGGGCAGGCCCGAGGCGGCCAGAGTCACGCTGCCGGTAAATCCGTTCGCGGGAACCACTGTGATCAAGGAAGTGCCGCTCCACCCCTGAATGATTGAAAGCGTCGAAGGCGCGGCCGTCAGCGTGAAGCTGGGCGCAGGTGTAATCGTCACTTTCTGCTGCAATGAGGCCGCTTTATAGTTGGTTGTTCCTGCGACGCTGGCCGTGATGGTTACGGTGCCAACGCTCGTTGGAGTCAGCGTACTGCCGCTCAACGTCGCCGAGCCCGTGCCATTGGCTTCCGTGAAGGTCGGCGTACCCAGCGTCGAGGTCGCAGCTACCGTCAGCGTCGTGCCATAGACAACCGTGTTGGCGCTGGTAAAGGTAATCACCGGCGTGCCCTGGGTAATAGTCACTGGCTGCGTTGCCGTGGCTGCCTTGTAGTTGGTCG
>Ga0302319_10018491_pt1 | contig 12711 bp, 8 predicted proteins | sample Bog_T0_2_FD_203319 | JGI IMG/M metagenome (GOLD analysis project Ga0302319, IMG submission 203319) | Peat permafrost microbial communities from Stordalen Mire near Abisko, Sweden - Bog_T0_2 | ecosystem: Environmental > Terrestrial > Soil > Wetlands > Peat | place: Sweden: Abisko, Stordalen Mire...
CCGACAACGGCTGCAAGGTGAAGGTGCGGTCCGATCCGCCGACGAGAACGTTGGCGCCGAGACCGACCCCTACCGTGGCCGAGGCGTCGACGCCGCCATATTCGCCCGCCAACGCGTGGTGCTCTGGCCCCGCCGTGGGAGCGAATACGTCCCAGAGGAGAACGCCCCTGTTCGTGGCGCCGATATCGAGACCGAATTTGCTGATCTTGCCGTAGTAATGCTCCCTCCAACCGCGCGGCGAGGTGAACTCGCATGCGACTTCCTTGCTCGATGCGATGATGAGGCCGAGCCCGGCCGAGACTTCGCAACGCAAGGCGCCGACTTTCACTTTTTCTTGCGCGGCGGCCGGCGCGGCCAAGGCGACGAGAAACGCGGCGGCGGTGACGCCGAGGATTTTACTCAATTTCATGAAGGTGTTCCATCTATGGCTGCGATTGCCCCAAGAGCGATCATCCCACCGTAAGGGCGGATGTCCATGACCATGAAATCTGGGTTGGACGCGCGAGTCGCGTTCCCGAGGAATGGCTCGGTACCGCGCCACCCCTCTTCGGCGAAGGGTCGGAAACTACTCAACCAAATTCCGCGAAGACATCACGTGGGTTTTCCCCTTGTGGCCCACGCCACATCTCGTCGGCCAGTAGCGCCATACTTCGTTCAGGTGTGAAAGCTGCCGGAGAAATGGAGGTTTTTAAGCACGTAATGATGTAGTAATTTGCGAAAAGTCAACAATCCACCAAATGGCGTTCTAGGTAGATTCCGAAGGTGGCGTCGTCACATTGTCAGTTCATAGTCGCGTTAGAGGCCAGAAATCGTTAAGCGTTACGTCCTGAGCAGATCCTGATGCGGTTGAGCAGTCGATGACGCGAATTGAACACGCCATTGTAGGTCGCTGCCGCGACCCCGAAACCAGGAGGCGAAATGCTCGACGACATCCGAACCCCCGAGGATTTACGTAATTGTGACGTGGACGAACTGAGGCAGGTCGCGGACGAGTTGAGGACGGAAACGATCCGCGCCGTCGCGACGACCGGCGGGCATCTGGGGGCGGGGCTGGGAGTCGTCGAACTGACGGTCGCGCTGCATCACGTCTTCGATACGCCGCGGGATCGCTTGATCTGGGATGTCGGCCACCAAGCCTATCCGCACAAGATTCTCACCGGCCGCCGCGACCGGATCCGCACGTTGCGCGCGGGAGGCGGCCTCTCCGGGTTCACCAAGCGCGCCGAGAGCGAATACGACCCGTTCGGCGCCGCGCATGCCGCGACCTCGATTTCCGCGGCGCTGGGGATGGCGGTCGCGCGCGACCTGCGCGCGCAAAGTCACAATATCGTCGCGGTGATCGGCGATGGATCGATGTCGGCGGGTATGGCTTACGAGGCCATCAACAACGCGGGCGCGTCGAAGGGCCGCTTGATCGTCATCCTCAACGACAATGAAATGTCGATCGCCCCGCCGGTGGGCGCGATGTCGGCGTATCTGTCGCGGATGAACGCCGGCGCGGTCGGATCGATCGGCGGCGTTGTGTTCGAGGAGCTCGGGTTCAGTTATGTCGGACCGGTCGATGGGCACGATCTCGATCTTTTGGTTCCCGCGTTGCGCGCCGCGCGCGACTCGGAAGCGGGGCCGATCCTGATCCATGTCGTCACGCGGAAGGGCAAAGGTTACGCCCCCGCCGAAGCCGCGCGCGACAAGTATCACGCCGTGTCGAAATTCGACGTGGCGACCGGCGAACAGCCCAAGGCGAAATCGATCGCGCCCTCGTACACCAAAGTGTTCGGCGAAAGCCTGGTGAAGGAGGCGGCCAAGGACGACCGCGTCGTCGCCGTGACGGCGGCGATGCCGGGAGGCACCGGCCTCGACATTTTCGCCGCGGCTTTCCCAAACCGCGTTTTCGATGTAGGAATTGCCGAGCAGCACGCGGTGACCTTCGCCGCCGGGCTCGCGGCGGAGGGGTTCAAGCCGTTCTGCGCGATCTATTCAACGTTTCTGCAGCGCGGCTATGATCAGATCGTGCATGACGTCGCCATTCAGTCCTTGCCGGTGCGGTTCGCGATCGATCGGGCCGGATTCGTCGGCGCCGACGGGCCCACGCACGCCGGATCGTTCGACGTCGCCTATCTCGGCTGCCTGCCCGGGTTCGTCATCATGGCCGCCGCGGACGAGGCGGAGCTGGCGCATATGATCGCGACGGCCGTGAGCATCGACGACCGCCCCTCCGCAGTCCGCTATCCCCGGGGCGACGGGTTGGGCGTCGTCATGCCCGAGGCGGGCGTCGCGCTGGAGATCGGCAAGGGACGCATCGTGCGGCAAGGCGACACGATCGCGCTGCTTTCGTTCGGCGCCCGGCTCGCCGAATGCGAAAAAGCGGCGGACACGCTGGCGCGGTTCGGCCTGTCGGCCACTGTCGCCGACGCGCGTTTCGCCAAACCCCTCGACACCGAACTCATTCTGAAACTGGCGCGCGAACACGAGGTTCTGATCACCATCGAGGAAGGGTCCATCGGCGGTTTCGGTTCGCAGGTGCTGCAAGCGCTGGCGGAGAACGGGCGTTTCGACCGCGGCCTCAAGGTGAGATCCATGGTGCTGCCGGACGTGTTCCTGGATCAGGATCGGCCGGAGGCGATGTACGCCCGCGCCGGTCTCGACGCCGAAGGGATCGTCGCCAAGGTTCTCGACGCGCTTGGCCGAGACCCGCGCCGGGGCGATCAAATTCAGATGGGCGTAACGTCTTTGGCGTCCCATCGCGCCGCCGCGCGTCGGGCGCCTATGCGCGTCGTATTGGCGCAACCCCGAGGGTTCTGCGCCGGCGTGGTGCGCGCGATCGACATCGTGGAGCGCGCGCTGCAAAAGTACGACACGCCGGTTTATGTCCGACACGAAATCGTGCATAACAAGCATGTAGTCGATGGTTTGAAGGCGAAAGGCGCCCATTTCGTCGAGGATGTTTCCGAGATTCCCGAAAACGCGGTGGCGATCTTCAGCGCGCACGGCGTGTCCAAACAGGTCGAGCGAGACGCCGCCGAGCGCCATCTCGTCGTGCATGACGCCACATGTCCGCTCGTCGCGAAGGTTCACAAGCAGAGCCGGCGCTATGTCGCGCAAGGCCGACGGCTGGTGCTGATAGGTCATGCCGGACACCCCGAGGTCGAAGGCACGATGGGACAGATCGCCGGTCCGGTGCTGCTCGTGGGGTCGAGACAGGATATCGACGCGCTCGACTTGCCGATCGACGCTCCCATCGCCTATGTCACGCAGACGACGCTGAGCGTTGACGACACCCGGGACATCATCGCCGCGCTGCATGAACGGTTTCGCGATGTGGTGGGCCCCGACGTTTCCGACATATGCTACGCCACCCAGAACCGGCAAACGGCGGTGCGCGAACTCTGCAACCAGGTCGATCTCGTTCTGGTGGTCGGCGCCAAGAACAGTTCGAACTCCAATCGGCTGAATGAAATCAGTCGGGAACTGGGCGTGGCGAGCCATCTCATCGCCGACAGCGCCGATCTCCGCGGCGAATGGTTCGACAATATTCGTTCCGTCGGTATAACGGCGGGGGCTTCCGCGCCCGAGGTATTGGTCAACGGTGTTGTGACTTGGCTTCGAAACCGCGGGCCGATAGAGGTTTCGACCCTCAACGGCCCGGACGAGACGATTGAATTTCGCGTGCCGCCGGAGCTGGCTGGCGTTACCCCCCACGCCGAGGACGCGTCCGTCCTCGCGCGTCCCATGAGTCAGGTTTGAAACATGAAGATTCCGTTTTTCAAGGAAATGAAGATCGGCTCCTATCTGCTCAAGCAGCGGATCATGGGCAAGGACAAGTATCCGCTGGTGTTGATGCTGGAACCCTTGTTCCGTTGCAACCTCGCCTGCGTCGGCTGCGGCAAGATCGACTATCCCGACCCGATCCTCAATCAGCGCCTCTCCGTGCAACAGTGCATGGACGCGGTCGATGAATGCGGCGCGCCGGTCGTGGCCATTCCCGGCGGGGAACCGTTGATTCACAAGGAAATCGGCGAGATCGTCGCCGGCATCGTCGCGCGCAAGAAGTTCGTTTCGCTGTGCACGAACGCGCTTCTGCTGGAAAAGAAGCTGCACTTGTTCACGCCGTCGCCCTATCTCTTCATCACCGTCCATCTCGACGGCTTGAAGGATCACCACGACAGGTCCGTGTCGCAGCCCGGCGTTTACGATATCGCGGTCAAGGCGATCAAAGCCGCGCAGGACAAGGGCTTCACCGTCAACGTCAACGCGACGATTTTCGACAATCACGCCGCCGAGGACGTGGCCGCGTTCATGGACAAGGCGCGGGATTTGGGCGTCAGCGTCTCCATTTCGCCCGGCTACGCCTACGAGCGCGCGCCCGATCAGGAGCATTTCCTCAATCGCCGCAAGACCAAGGAACTGTTTCGCCGCATCTTCGCGCTGGGCAAGGGCCGAAACTGGAGCTTCCAGCATTCGCCGTTGTTCCTCGACTTCCTCGCCGGCAATCAGGAATACCGCTGCACGCCCTGGGGCATGCCGACACGCAACGTCTTCGGCTGGCAGAAGCCCTGCTATCTCCTCGGCGAGGGATATGTCCCGACTTACAAAGAGCTGATGGAGACGACGGACTGGGACAGCTACGGCACCGGCCGCTACGAGAAATGTGCGGACTGCATGGCGCATTGCGGCTACGAGCCGACGGCGGCGCACGCGGCCATAAGCAACCCGCTGGCGGCGATGATGATCGCGATCCGCGGGATCCGCACGGAGGGGCCGATGGCGCCGGAGATTCCGCTGGACAAGCAGCGTCCGGCGCAATTCATCTTCCAGCGTCATGTCGAGACGATGCTCTCGAACCTCGGGGTCACGCCGAAAGCCGCGCCGCCGGCGCCTTCCGAATCGAAGACGGCGACCCCCGTGAATTGACCGGCGCGAAACTTGGCCTCGCCGGCCTTTCTTTCTCGAAACGCGGCTGAACGCCGCGGGAGTCGACGTTCGTCATGCTGACCTCGGTCATCGTCCATATCATCGGTTTTTGTCTTCGCTACGCCCGTTCCGTCGTCGTCGTCGCGCTTCTCCTGGCCGCCGGCGCCAGCGTCTACACGGCGACGCATTTCGTCATCAACTCCAACATCAACGCCTTGCTGTCCGAAGGGCTCGATTGGCGTCAGCGCGAAGTCGTCTTCGAATCGCAGTTCCGGCGCTACCAGGTGCTCGACGTCGTCGTTTCGGCGCCCACGCCCGAACTCACGTCCGCGGCGACGACGGCGCTGACCGAAGCGCTCGGGAAGGAAAAGGCGAGCTTTCAGTCCGTCGCCACCTCAAGCGCGGCGGAATATTTTGCGCAGCACGGCATGCTGTTCCAACCCGAGGACGCGTTGGCCAAGAGCATGGCTGGCCTGACACAAGGCGAGCCGCTCATTCAGGACATCGCCACCGACCCCAGTCTTCGCGGCTTGATCGCCGGGCTGGAGGACGGGCTGCTGGGAGTCAAACAAAACAAGTTGACGCTCGACTCGATGACCCGCCTCATGAACATGACGAGCCAGAGCCTCGAGGACGTCCTGGGTGGACGCCCCGCGAGTTTCTCCTGGCGCTCGCTGATCGAGGGCAACGCGCCCGAGTCCTATGAACTGCGCGGCTTCATTGAGGTGCGCCCGATTCTGGATTTCGCCGCGGTTCAGCCCGGCCTTGCCGCGAGCGAGACCATTCGACGCGTCGCGGCGACGATCGCTCCGCAATATCAAGCGAATGTGCGGCTTACGGGTCCCGTCGCGATGGCCGACGAGGAATTCGGCACGATCAAGGAGAACGCCGCTCGCAACGGGATCATCACCTTCGCGATCGTGCTCCTGATCCTCTGGCTCGCGCTTCGCTCCCCGCGATTGATTTTGGCGGTCTTCATCAATCTCATGGTCGGTCTGCCGCTGACGGGCGCGCTCGGCTTGATGATGATCGGCTCGTTCAACCTCATCTCGGTTTATTTCGCGGTTCTTTTCGTTGGCATCGGCGTCGATTTCGCCATCCAGTACAGCGTTCGCTACCGCGCGGAGCGGCATGAAATCCCCGATCTCGCCGAGGCGGTGAAGCGCGCGGGCTTTCACGTCGCCGCGCCGCTCACGTTGGCGGGCTGCGCGACGGCGGCGGGCTTCTTCTCGTTCCTGCCCACGGATTACAAGGGCGTGTCCGAACTCGGGCAGATCGCGGGCTTCGGCATGTTGATCGCCTTCGCCACCAGCGTCACCGTCCTGCCGGCGTTGATCCGCATCCTCAATCCGCCCGGCGAGCCCGAGCCGATGGGATATTCGTCCCTCGCCCCGCTCGATGATTTTCTCAATCGCCATCGCATCGGCGTGCTCGTCGGCGTTTTCGCCGTGGTGATCGGCGGGCTGCCGCTCTTGTTCTGGCTGCAATTCGATTTCAATCCGATCCATCTGCGCGATCCCAAGACCGAGGCGGTCGCGACGTATCTCGAACTCAGTCACGATCCCACGACCAACGTCTCGGCGATCGAATTGCTCGCGCCCAATCTCGACAAAGCGCACGAGATCGCCGACCGTCTCGCGAAACTGCCGGAAGTGTCGCATGCGATGACCCTTTCGAGCTTTATTCCCGAGCAACAGGATAAGAAGCTGCCGATCCTCGCGAGCGCCGCGAAAGCCTTGACCGACGCTTTCGACCCGAAAAACGCGCAGGCGCCGCCCACCGACCCTGAAAACGTCGATGCGCTGAACGAAGGCGCGGAGCGGCTCATCGACGCGGCTGGCGATCAGAAAGGCGCCGGCGGGGGCGCGGACGCGGCCCGGCGTCTCGCGAACGCGCTGACGGCGCTGGCCAAGGCGAGCCCGGATGCGCGCGCCAAGGCTGCGGAGATCTTCATCACGCCGTTGCAAGCGGACCTGACCGCGTTGCAGGCCTCGCTTCAGGCCAAGCCGATCACCCAGGCCGACCTGCCCGAGGGGCTCGTCCATGACTGGATGACGTCCGATGGGCGAGCGCGGGTGTCCGTGGCGCCCAAGGGCGACCCCGGCGACAACGACGCGATGCGCCATTTCGCCAGCGCGGTGCTCGCGGTCGAGCCGTCGGCGACGGAGGGTCCGATCACCATCCTGGAGGCCGGCAAGACGGTCATTCGCGCGTTCATCGAGGCGGGGCTCTGGGCCCTGCTGTCGATCGCCATCCTGTTGTGGCTGGTGCTGCGGCGAATCGGAGACGTGCTGCTGACGCTGGTGCCCCTGCTGATGGCGGGCGTGGTGACGCTGGAGATTTGCTCGTTGACCGGCATGCCGCTCAACTTCGCCAACATCATCGCGTTCCCGTTGTTGCTGGGGGTCGGCGTCGCATTCAAGATTTACTACATCATGGCTTGGCGAGAGGGTCAGACCCACCTTCTCCAGACGAGTCTCACGCGCGCGGTGATCTATAGCGCGTTGACGACGGCGACCGCGTTCGGGAGCTTGATGTTCTCCTCGCACCCCGGCACGTCGAGCATGGGCAAGCTGCTCGCGCTTTCGCTCGTAACGACGCTGGCCGCCGCCGTCTTGTTTCAGCCCATTTTGATGGGCAAGCCGCGCACCGCCGCGCCGGCGCCGATCCCACGGCCCGACGAGGCCGCATTGGAGGGAAACATTCCATGATCAAGCAAGCCATCTGTATCCTGGCTCTCGTCGGCGTGTCTTCGCTGGCTTACGCGCAATCTGGAACGCCGGAACAACAGGCCGCCTGTCGCGGAGATGTCCGACGTTTCTGCTCCAAGCTGCCTCAAGGCGCGGGCAATCAAGCCTACGAGCAATGCCTGCGGACGAACCAGGACAAGCTTTCGCCCCAATGCCTGAAGGCTCTCGCGAGCCATCACTAGGCGGGCGGGGGCGCCGAAAGTGAAGTTCGTCGCCCCGTCGAGACGGCGCGCGACGACGAAGGGAACGCGAATGACGCTCGTCCGTTGTTTGAACTTCCCGCGCCTTCACAATGAGCGGATCGTCAGCGCTTGCGGCGCCGGCCTAAGTGGTCGCATCTCGCGGTCATGACAAAAGGAAACAGAGCCATGAAATTCAAGAAGAGCCTATTGACCCTGACCCTCCTTTGCATCGCCGTTCCCTCGATGGCGTGGGCCACGTCGGGGACGCCCGAAGAACAGGCCGCCTGTCGCCCCGACGTGCGTCGATTCTGCAGCAAGGTGAAGGCTGATGCGGGCGACACCGCCTTCCTGGTCTGCCTCGAGAACAATCGTGACAATCTTACCCCCAAATGTCTGGCTGTACTGGTCGACCACAATCGTTGAACCGAGCATATTCGGGGCTCGGACCTAGTGCGGAGTGAATTCCATGATTGCCAGATTCATAGCCGTCTTTTTCAGCGCCTTTCTCATCGTGGGCGTAGCGCAGGCGGCGTCTAAAGCGCCGACCGCCGCAGGGTTCTGGGAACAGTCCGACGACAAGGGCGTCGTCGGCGGGTGGTTCCTGTTCGCCGAAAAGGACGGCGTCTACAGCGGTCGCCTCATCAAGATGTTCAAGAAAGACGACGAGCCACTGGTCGAGAATTGCTTGAAATGCGCGGGCGATCAGAAGAACGCGCGCATGCTCGGATTGACCATCGTCACCGGGATGAAACGCACTGGCTTGAAATACAAGGACGGCAGCATTCTCGACCCGAGGGACGGCAACGTCTATCACGCCGAAATGGAGGTGAGTCCGGACGGCAAGCAACTTTCGGTGCGAGGCTACCTTCTGATTCCGCTACTGGGACAAACACAGGTCTGGAACCGGCTCCCCGATGACGTCATCAAACCGGCGGATGTGCCCAAGGAAGTTCTCGCGCCGCCCTCCGCCGCCAATTGAAATCCCGCGCGGGGGCGCGAAAGCATCGCCCGCCGCGTCGGATCGTGGGGCGGCGGCTCGCGGCGCGCTACATGCCGAACTTGACGCGTTCCGCCGAACCGAGGTTCCGGTATCGCGCCAATGCCCAGAGCGGGAAAAACTTCGGGTAGCCGTGGTAGCGTAGATAAAACACGCGGGGAAATCCCGTCGCGGTATAGCGCGCCTCGTCCCAGAACCCATCGGCGCCTTGCGTGCGCAAGAGATAGCCGACGCCCCTCGCGACGCGAGCGCTTCGACCTTCGCCGGTCGCCATCAACCCCAGTAACGCCCATGCGGTCTGGGAAGCTGTGCTCGGCGCGGGCTCGAAGCCGTTGTAGTCGAGCTTGTAACTCATGCCGTCCTCGCCCCAGCCGCCGTCGGCGTTCTGAATTGACGCGAACCAATCGACCGCCTTGCGCATTTCCGGCGCATCGTGACCGACGCCGGCCATGTTCAAGGCGCAGAGGGCCGACCATGTCCCGTAGATGTAGTTCAGCCCCCAGCGGCCGTACCAGCTTCCGTCATCGCGCTGCGTGCGGCGCAGAAATTCGACGCCGTCGCGCAACGGTTGAGCCGTATCGCCGAGCTGCGCGAGCATGGAGACGCAACGTCCGGTCAGATCCTCGGTCGGCGGATCGAGCAACGCGCCATGGTCGGAAAACGGAATGTTGTTGAGGTAGGAATGGTTGTTGTCGGCGTCGAAAGCGCCCCAACCGCCGTTGCGGCTTCGCAAATCGACCACCCATTCGTGGGCCCGCGCGATCGCGTCCTGGAACGGCTTCTCGCCGCTCGCGCGCTGGGCGCGGTCCATCGCCATCACGATCACGGCGGTGTCGTCGAGGTCGGGATAATAAGCGTTGGCGTACTGGAACGCCCAACCGCCCGGTCGCGCCTCCGGCCGCTGCGCGGCCCAATCGCCGACGACGTCGAGCACTTGTAGCGGCAGCAGCCATTTCAGCCCGGCGTCGACGGCCTCCATCGCCGGCGCGGACCCCGCCTCGAGCAAAGCGTGGCAGCTCAGCGCGGTGTCCCAGACCGGCGACACGCACGGTTGGCAATAGGCCTCGTCGTCCTTGATCACCAGCAGCTTGTCGATCGCCCGGCGCGCGGCGAGACGATCCGGGTGCTGGGTGGGATAGCCGAGCACGTCGAACATCAGCAGGCTGTTGACCATCGCCGGGAAAATCGCGCCCAGCCCGTCCTCGCCGTTGAGCCGTTCGGTCACGAAGGTCACCGCCGCGTCGATCGAGCGCTGGTGCAGTTTTTTCGGGAAATGCGGCGCGACCACACGCAGGATGTTGTCGACGGCGCGGAAGAAGCCGAACCACGCCGCGCTCTGGTGCGGCGCCTTCTTCGGCATGCCCACGCTCGAAGGCGGCGTCAGGAAGAGTTCGTCGATGCCGATCCCCTTGGGATTGCGCGCGCGGGGTTTGAGCGCGCCGAGCACCAGCAGCGGCGCGATGACGGTGCGCGCCCAATAGGAGATCTTGTCGAGATGAAACGGGAACCACTTCGGCAGCAACATGATCTCGACCGGCATTACCGGCACGGCGCCCCAGCCGACGACGCCGTAGAGCGCCAGCAGCGCGCGCGTGAACACGTTGCTGCGCTCGGCGCCCCCGCGCGAGCGGATCGCCTCGCGCGCCCGGCGCATGTGCGCCGCCTCGGTGTCGTCGCCGATCATCTTCAGCGCGAAATAGGCTTTCACGCTGGCGCTCATGTCGAATTCGCCGTCGTGGAACAAAGGCCAGCCGCCATGCGCGCCCTGGATACGGCGCAGGTAATTGGCGATCTTGGCCTCCAGCGCCGCATCGACCGGCTCGGCGAGGTAGTGCCGCATCAGCACGTATTCCGCCGGGATCGTCGCGTCGGCCTCGAGTTCGAACACCCAATGCCCGTCGGGGCGTTGCAGGGCGAGAAGGGCGTCGGCGGCGGATTGGATCGCGCTCTCGACGGACCTGTCCGAAAGGGGAAGCGCGCGCGCGAGGGCGTCGGACATGAGTTGCGTCTCCGTGGTCAATTAAGGCGCGACCGTTCGCGCGGCTTTGACGCCCGAGCGGATCGCGCCTTCGATCGTAGCGGGCAAGCCGGTGCGGGTCCAATCGCCGGCCAGGCTCAGATTGCTCCACGCGGTCCGCGCGTCGGGGCGCTTGGCGTCCTCCGCCGGCGTCGCGGCGAAGGTGGCGCGCCGTTCGCGCACGATCTGCCAGGGCGGCATCGGCGCGCTGATCTCGGCGACGTCGGCCACGTCGCGCCAGATTCGCGTCGCCAACTCCTCGCGGGGCACGTCGACGAGATGATCGCCGGCGCTGATCGTGACCGAGAGCCGATCGGGAAACGCGAACAGCCATTGCGCGAGGCCGTTGACGATGCCGATGATCGGGGCGAGCCCGGCGGGCGGAGCAAAGCGGTAATGTGCGTTGACGATGGCGCGAAACTGGGTCGGCGTCGACAAGCCGGGAACCATCGACCCCGCGGCCTGTGGCGGAACCGCGAGAATCACGGCGTCGTCGGGCCCCACGGGAATCGTTTCGTCGCCGAAATCGAGACCGCTCACCCTTTGCGCGTCGAGCGCGAGGCTCTTCAGCCGACGGCCGAAATTCACGCCGCCGCCGGCGCGCGCGATGAACCGCAACGCGGGATCGACAAAGGCGCTGGAGAGGCCGATTCGCGCGATCACGGGATGATACTGGCGTCCGCCGGCGGCGAGAGTCTCGCGGATGATGGCCGCCGCCAGCGCCGCGGAGCCTTCCTTCGGGTCGATGTTGAGCGCCGACATCAGGAACGGCTCCAGCAGACGCTCGTAGAGCGGTCCGAAACAATTCATCGTCTCGCCGATCGTGGCGCCGTTACGCGCGCGCAGCAGCTTGGCGAGCGCGAAATATTCGCTCAGGGCCGCGCCCGGGACGCGGCGGTTCTTGTCGAAGATCCACCAGGGAATCGGCCCCTCGTTGGCGCGTACGGTCCAGCGCTCGCGCGTCTCGAGATCGATGAACGGGAAGCTCGCCGAGGGAGCTTCCTCGAGCCGATCGCGTGCGCCGATCTTGTCGACATAGGCGAGCGTGGCGTGGTTGCCCGACAGGATGAGATGGTTGCCGTTGTCGATGTCCATGCCGAGCGTGGAATCGGCATAGGAACGGCAGCGTCCGCCCGCCTGCGGGCTGCCCTCGTGCAGCTCGACGGAGACCCCGCGCGACGCCAGTTCAACGGCGGCCGAAAGCCCGGCCAGCCCGGCCCCCACCACATGCGCCTTGCGAAGCTTCACGGTATGAAACAACGCATGAGAATGAAGATCAGGCTCGATCGCCGCAGCTTGACGCGCGCGCGTGGCGCCTCCCATCCACGCGCCAGCAATTGCGACAGGATCAGCCGATAACCGGCCGCCATGATGCGCGGCGTCCGCGTCGCGGCGCGAGGGCTCGACGCGAAGATCAAATCAGCTTCGCGAAAATGCCCCTCCGCGCGCTCGGCGACCGGCGCGCAGGCCCGGCCGATCGCGGGATGATTGACCGCGTCGCCGGGTACGTTGGTGTCGATTCCGGCGCCCCGCAGGGCTTCCAGCGGCAGATAAAGCCGTCCGATCCCGGCGTCCTCGTCGATGTCCCTGAGGATGTTGGTCAGTTGCAGCGCGCGGCCGAGGTGATGCGCGAGCGCAAGGCCGGCCGCTTCCTCCATGCCGAATACGCGCACGCTGAGACGACCGACCGCGCTGGCGACGCGATCACAGTAAAGGTCCAGCGTCGCCCAATCGGGCGCGAGGATCGTCGAAAGCACGTCCATCTCCATGCCGTCGATGACGGCCATGAAATCCTCGCGACGCAGGCCGAAGGCGTGGATCGCTTCGACCAGATGTTGCAGACGATGCCGCGGC